>Ga0316605_10001383_pt1 | contig 14042 bp, 12 predicted proteins | sample OWC_soil_day20_n_FD_207666 | JGI IMG/M metagenome (GOLD analysis project Ga0316605, IMG submission 207666) | Wetland soil microbial communities from Old Woman Creek delta, Ohio, United States - OWC_soil_day20_noCT | ecosystem: Environmental > Terrestrial > Soil > Wetlands | place: USA: Ohio... | reverse complement strand
GTACGCGTTGAAATTCGTTGAGAGCCTAGACGGTCATTATCTGAAACTGAAACGGCTTTTCTGCCGATTTCCAGGCGTGGCAGAAACTCCACCCCAGGTCAATCACAGCGGAGACCCTGTTTGAGAGAATCGCGTAGGCGAATTTTAAGAGATCGTAGAAGCCACCCCACCGATGGATTGAGCAGGTTTACCGTTCGGGGTCGGAGGGGAAGCTTCCGGAGGGAGAACGATCGAAGAAAGGGCGGGTATGTAGACCGCTACGGTCCGCGACTGCTTTTCCTCCTCGTCTTGATTTTAGGCCTGAACGTTCTGGATGCATTTCTGACTATGATGATTCTGAACGATGGTGGATTGGAGATGAACCCCGTGGTTCGCTCGGCCATGGACCTCTTCGGGGACAAATTCTGGGTCTGGAAATTTTTCACGGTTTCTGTCCCGCTCATTTTATTATGCCTTCATAGTAAATTTCGACTGGTGATGCCTGTTCTCTTCGGACTCAGTGCCATCTATATGACTGTTGTTTTATTCCAGGTTTTGTTAGTCGCTTATTGATGCCGGAAATCCCTGAGGATCAATGGTTACAGCTTAGGGATACCGCCGGCCTCTCTAAAAGTCAAGAAGTTCGGCCGGAGGATCAAACCATGATCGCTTATGAATTTTACTGCCTTGACTCAAGGGGAGGATATGAGATCATTGGCGTTCTGCCCGAGAGGAGAAAACGCCTTGAAAGATCGACGAGAGATTCCATTACCCACTGGGGAGAAAAACTATTTACCAAGAATCTGAATGCCAAAGACATCTTTTTCATCCAGGTAATGATCGATGACACGTCATGCAGAGTTTTCCGGCCTACTCCGTTTTTCATCCGCCGGAAGGAAATCCCAGAGTAATTCTACGTCTATATTGAAACCAGGGTAAACCCAGGCTCATCAGCGGTTCTTCCTTCATTTCCGTTTCATGGCAGATTCAATTCTCTTCAAGCTTGAATTTCTGCGTTTAGTGGTTAAATTTGATCAAGAGGTGTTCGTGATGAAAAGAAAGATCGAAAGAGCAAAAAAGAAAGAATCCAAGACAATCACTTCTGCCCTGTATGATTGTTGTTGGTACGAACCTCCCTGCGATCATCTTTGCTGTGGCGGGACTTGCAGCTGTTGACGTTGAATGGAAAGAGGTGCTCGAATGAAGACGGGGTGGCCGGCAAGTGCCCCGTCCCGCCAAAGCGGGACAGACGGGGTCCGATGGGGACCAGATTATGGAAGGTCTGCAAAGGCCACATGAAAAAGAAAGGGGGCATTTATGCCCCCGAAATCATCAGCGAATTGACTTCTGCTCTGTGTAGCAAAACAAGATTACTTGCCTTTGAATTTGGTAATGACTTTGGCTAAAGCCTCACCGTTCCTATCCATGGCGTACTCCACGGTATCATTTGAACCTGTAGACGATGTCCGCAGGTCGGTCTCGTAAATGACTTTCCCACTTTCTTTATCAATGAACTGGTAGTGAGCCGCGAAATAGGCCGAACCAACATGCCCCCCCACCCCTGGTATGAAAGACCGCCCTACCCGTCCCCCGACCGTCCCGGGCGTCCACTCCCTGACTTCTCCCTTGATGATGAGGACCTTTTTCCCAGAAGGGCTTTCTTGGCTTGCTTTTCCGGCTTCTTTAACGACCGTGTCAAAGAGCTTATTGCTTTGATTGTACCTCTTAATCTGGTAAACTGCCTTCTCGGCCATCTGCATGCCTGCTGACTCAGGCGCCGGCGAACCCGACGGAACTTGAAGATCCTGAACGACCACTGCATTATAATCTTTGAGACTGACCTCTGCCGCCGTCGCCAGGCTGCTCGTTCCCAGAACTACGCCTACCACCAAAAAGACCGCCAAGAAACATTCCATTTTCATAAATTTTCCTCCTTTGATTGACTAAGTGATCTCTTGTTCTAACTGCCTTTTTTGGAACCCCCAGTAGAATGATCTATCAAATTTTATAACATCTCACCCATCGATTTTCAACCTACTCGCCCCTATCAATAAGAGAAAGAGATGGAATAGAAATCTTCTTGTTTTTTCCCGGGAGATGAAGTAATTTTAAATGAGGCCCTGACATGGAGAAAGTGAAGGTTTTTTGAATGGGGAAAAATCTGGTAGCGGTGCTGGGTGGAGGAAATGGTGGCCATGCCGTGGCAGCGACCCTCGCCCTGACCGGATTCAAAGTTAACTTGTTCGAACTCCCCCGGTTTGCCAAATCTTTTGAAAAAGTTTTACGGACAAAAGAGATTCAGATCGACGGGGTATCGGTGGATGGAGCCGCCAAATTGAACCTCGCGACGACCGATATTCAGCAGGCGGTTAAAGAAGCAGAGGTCATCTTTGTGATCACTCCTGCGTTCGGCCATAAACCCATGGCCGAACTCTGCGCCCCCTTTGTCCGGGATGGACAAATCATCGTGCTCATGGCCGGTTCAGGAGGAAGCCTTGAATTCATAAACGTCTTCAAGCAGAAAAAAGTGAAGAGGGAAATTACCTTCGCCGAAAGCTGTACCCTCCCCTGTGGCGCCCGGCTCAGAGGCCCCGGCCATGTCTCGGTGCTCATCAATGCAGTCACTCTCCCCACAGGCGTCTTCCCATCGAAAAAAACCGCGGAGACGATTCCAAGACTGAGGCAATATTATCCGATCATTCGTCCGGCCAGGGATGTCTTAGAAGCAGCCATCAATAATCCGAACCCCATCGTCCATCCGGTCGCGACTCTTCTCAGTGCAACGCGGATAGAACATTCAAGAGGCGAATTCTATCTCTATGCCGAGGGAATGACCCCTGCCGTGGCAAGAGCCTATGAATCTCTCAATCAGGAAAGGCTCTCTATTTGCAAAGCCTTGGGCTACAAACTTTATCATTGGGACAACCTGGAATTTAAAAATTACAGTCTGGGCGAAACCGAAGAGGAATGCCGATACCGGATCCTGAACACCAGCATGGATGCCGCTTTCGGAAAAGATGGAATTTATGCGGGAATCAAGATGAAAGGTCCCGAGCATTTAAAAGATCGATATGTGGCCGAAGATGTTCCTTACGGAATGGTCCTCCTCTCCACCCTGGGAGACCTTCTTGGGGTTCCCACCCCGACTCACGACGCCGTGATTCAACTGGCGTCTATCGTCAATCGGACCGATTACTGGAAGACCGGCAGAGGAATCAAGCAACTCGGTCTTTCCAAATTGGACAAGAAAGGGTTGAAAAGGTTTCTTGCTGAGGGAAGGAGGTAAATCCATCTTTGTCCTTTAATGGAATTAGAACCTCTCCTTGAGACGTCCAAAAATTTGATAATTTGAGGGGTTCGCTCGTACTTCAACTTTTCCTCAAATTGTATAAAATTTCACTTGACAAAATGAACCTATTGGTTTAGTATCCCATGAACATTGGGGTGAGCGTAACATAAAGAATCTAATAAGAAATCCATCTACCCGGAACCACTGAATATCATCATTATTTAGACAATTTATGCAATAGAAAGGGGGGATTCTCGAATCCAAACCTGGAATCATCTGTCGAACTTTTGCGAGTTGGAGCAAATAAAAAACTTGGAACAATTTGAAAAGAAAGGGGGAACATAAAACATGCCCAGGATTTCAAAGAAGTACACCGACGCTGACCCGAGAAAATTAGCAGACTGGCAGATTGCAGAGATATCGGAAGAAGAGATGCCCACGGTTGACCAAGCCCAGGAGATGCTGGGACTTAAAAAAGAAGAAATCATTCCCATGGGGAAGTTGTGCCGAGTCGATTTCATGAAAGTGATAGACCGACTTAAGAATAAGCCGGATGGAAAGTATATCGAGGTCACAGCCATTACGCCCACTCCTTTAGGGGAGGGGAAAACGACGACTTCCATGGGCTTAATAGAGGGGTTAGGCAAGAGAGGGAAAAATGTTGGGGGTTGTATCCGTCAACCTTCGGGTGGTCCAACCATGAATGTGAAAGGAACGGCGGCTGGAGGAGGAAAATCCCTCCTCATTCCCATGACCGAATTTTCTCTCGGTCTGACAGGGGACATCAACGATATTATGAACGCCCACAATCTGGCCATGGTCGCCTTAACATCCCGAATGCAGCACGAACGAAACTATGACGATGCGGAGCTCGCAAAGCGGAAGCTCAAACGTCTCGATATTGACCCCACGAATATTGAGATGGGCTGGATCATGGATTTTTGCGCCCAGGCCTTACGGAACGTTGTGATTGGCCTTGGAGGCAAAATGGATGGGTATGCGATGCAATCCAGATTCGGTATTGCCGTGAGCTCAGAACTCATGGCCATCCTTGCCATTGTCCGGGATTTGAAAGACCTGCGTGATCGATTAGGTAAGATTGTCGTAGCCTATGACAAAAATGGTAAGCCCGTCACGACCACAGATCTCGAAGTGGCAGGGGCCATGTGTGCGTGGATGAGAAATACCATCAATCCCACGTTGATGTGGACCACGGAATACCAGCCTTGCTTTGTCCACGCCGGACCTTTTGCCAATATCGCAGTCGGGCAATCCTCCATCATCGGTGACCGTATTGGCCTCAAGATGTTTGATTACCATATCACCGAGAGCGGTTTTGCCGCGGATATAGGCTTTGAGAAATTCTGGAATGTGAAATGCCGCTTAAGCGGCCTCACTCCGCACGTATCCATCCTGACGTCTACGATCAGAGCCTTGAAAATGCACGGCGGCGGACCCAAAGTCGTCCCGGGTCGCCCCCTTCCCGAGGAATACTCCAAGGAAAACCTTGCGCTCCTTGAGAAAGGGATTGAAAATATGACCCACCTCATCGGCGTGATCCGGAAATCAGGAATTAACCCGGTGGTTTGTATTAACGCCTTCCACACCGACACCAAAGATGAAATCGCGATGGTCCGTAAGTATGCCGAGCAGGCAGGAGCGCGATGCGCCCTTTCGGAGCATTGGCTGAAAGGTGGGGATGGAGCCCTGGAGCTTGCCGACGTGACCATGGAAGCCTGCAAGGAGAAACCCAATTTCAAATTCCTCTATCCTCTTGAAATGCCCCTTCGCCAGAGGGTGGAAACCGTTGCCAAGGAAGTCTATGGGGCTTCCGGTGTCTCATGGACTCCTGACGCTGAAGCCAAAGCCAAACGGTTTGAGGCAGATCCAAATTTAAAGGATTTTAATACCATGATGGTCAAGACCCATTTGAGTCTGACCCACGATCCGACCCTCAAAGGGGTGCCGAAAGGTTGGATACTCCCCGTTCGTGACGTGCTGCTTTTCGGCGGTGCGAAATTCCTCTGCCCGATGACCGGAATGATCAGCTTGATGCCGGGAACGGGTTCAGACCCTGCCTATCGAAGGGTCGACGTGGATGTGAATACAGGGAAGGTGAGTGGCCTTTTCTAACAGAGGGAAGTTTATCCCTGATTGCGTCGTTTAGAACCATTTCCCAGTCCCGCCTCTATCGAAATCGAGGCGGGACTGGGTTACAATAAATTTTATAATGCCTAAACATACTGTAACTTTCCTCCCCAGCGAAAGAAAGATTTTGGTGGATGACGAGGAGAACCTGCTGCAGGCGGCCATGGAAGCAGGGATCCACATCAACGCCTCTTGCGGCGGAAGTGCAACCTGCGGAAAGTGCAAAGTCAAACTCCTCAAGGGCATGGTCAATTCCCCAAAACATCCAAAATTGACCCAGTGGGAGTATGACCAGGGATATCGCCTGGCCTGTCTGACTGCAATCCGGAGCGATATTGAGGTTGAAATACCTCTCGAATCCCAGGTAGACAGATCGGTTCTCAAACTCAAAGACGACCGGGGGCTTCACAAATACCTTCTATCCCCTCAGGACATCTACCAGCTTGTAAAGGGTTGGGATGTCGACCCTGCCGTGTTCAAAAGATGTGTTCAGCTTGAACCACCCACGCTCAAGGACAATGTCAGCGACCTCACTCGCCTGATCAATGCCCTGGATCGCCAGCATGGCATCGAAGGGATTTCTGCCGATTTTCGTGTGATCATGAAGCTAAGTCGCATCCTTCGTGAATCGGATTGGAAGGTCACGGCCACGCTGGTTCTGACGAAAAAAGGTTGTAAACTGGTCAATGTGGAACCCGGGGACAACACCCATCAGAATTATTCAATTGTCATCGACATCGGAACAACGACCATCTTTGGCCAACTCCTCGACCTCAACGGATGCGTGGTCTACGCGTGCCCGGGCGGGATCTGTGACGGGTCCACCCTCTTCGCCCTGGCCGAGGCCTCGGACTACAATGCCCAGATCAGTTATGGAGAAGATGTCATTACACGGATTGTCTACTCCCAGAAGCCTGGCGGACTGAGAAAATTGCAGGAGGTCGTTGTCTCCACCATCAACAAGATCATCCAGGAATTGCTCCAGATGAGCAAGATCGATCGATCCCTGATTTCCCATCTGGTCATTGCTGGCAATACGACGATGACCCAGCTTCTTTTAGGGCTGGATCCAAAATATATTCGAGAATCCCCCTATGTCCCAACGGCCAACTTCATCCCTCCGGTGAGGGCCGTTCACCTGGGAATCGATATCGGCGACCATGTCCATGTCTATATCTTTCCGATGGTGGCAAGCTACGTGGGCGGAGATATTGTGGCGGGAATCCTCGGTTCCGGAGTCTTTCAGAGGGAGACGCTCACTCTCTATATGGACATCGGCACCAACGGAGAGATCGTTCTCGGCAATAAGGATTGGCTGGCCAGCGTCTCCTGTTCTGCAGGCCCTGCCTTTGAAGGCGCAGGAATCAGATTCGGGATGAGGGCAACGCGCGGGGCGATTGAAGAAGTCAGCATCAATCCTCGAACGTTCGAGCCGATGATTCTCACGATCGGACGGTCGAAACCCATCGGCATCTGCGGGTCGGGCCTGATTGACTCCGTGGCGGAGTTCTTGGAGACGGGGATGATCGACCAGAACGGGAAGTTTCGAAGGGATCTTCCCACAGATCGTGTCCGGAGCGGGCCGGATGGTTATGAATATATCCTCGCGAAAAAAGAAGAAACCCTCATCCACGAGGACATCGTTTTGACCGAGATCGACATCGAAAACCTGATTCGCACCAAAGCCGCCATCTATGCAGGCTGTAAAGTTTTGCTGGAAAGCCTCGGATTGAGTTTTAAGGACCTGGAGCAGGTCATTATCGCCGGCGGATTTGGCCGCCATCTCGACCTGGAAAAGGCGATCTTCATCGGTCTCCTTCCGGAGATGGATATCGAAAAATTTATCTTCGTCGGAAACGGCTCCTTATTGGGGGCAAGGCTTCTCTCCTTCTCTAAGAACCTCCTGAAGGAAACCGAACGAATCGCTCTGATGATGACGAACCTCGAATTGAGTAATCACGTTACTTTTATGAGTGAATTCATTGCAGCGATGTTTCTTCCCCACACGGATGTGTCTGCCTTCCCCCGGGTGATGGAAAGGCTTTATCAGATGAGAAGGGAAATTCAATCGGAGAGGATGGTTGAAGGACAACTTTGAGTTTTACGATTGCAGTCTCAGGAAAGGGAGGAACGGGCAAAACGACTCTCGCCGGAATGATCATTCGCTTTCTCCTGGATAAGGGAAGAGGGCCGATTCTGGCGGTCGATGCAGATTCTAATTCGAACCTGAACGAGGTGCTGGGCGTCGATATCCGGTCTACCATCGGAGATGCCCGCGAGATGATGAAGAAAGATGTCCCGGTCGGAATGACCAAGGACATCTGGTTTGAATTAAAGGTCCAGGAGTCTCTCACCGAAGCAAAGGGATTTGACCTCGTCGCGATGGGGCGTCCCGAGGGACCGGGTTGTTACTGCGCGGCCAATACCTTAGCAAGAAAGTGCCTGGATCTCCTGACCGGGAATTACCAATACATTGTCATCGATAACGAAGCTGGGATGGAGCATTTCAGCCGGTTGACGACCCGAGACGTGGACCTTCTCTTCATCGTCTCGGATTCCACCCAGCGGGGGATCTTAACGGCATCGCGGATTCGAGACCTCATCCATGAACTGGATCTCCGCATTGTTCACGAGGTTTTGATCATCAATCGCGTTCAGGGAGAGCCGCGCCCTGAAATCTTCGAGGAAGTGAGAAAGCACAATCTCGAATTGGGAGGGATCCTGCCTGCCGATGAAGAGGTTTACCGGTACGATTCCGAAGGCAAGCCGACGTTTCAACTGCCCTTGGAATCGAAGGCGGTTCAAGCCGCCAGAAGTGTCTTTGAAAAATATATTTCTCAATAGTTCGGAGTTGGGAGTTCAGAGGTCGGAGTCTTGTTAAAGATAAATAACAAATTAAAAGTTATGGGTCATGATCGACTAAAAACATTTGGATTTCTAGTTTTTAGGTTTGAACCTGTTTTTTTGCTCCGAACTCCTAACTCTGAACTCCGAACTTAATTTTACTCCGGGGAGGAAAAAGATGACAGCAAAATTGATCAATGGCAATGAAATTGCTCAACAGATTCGAGAGGAGCTCAAAGGGGAAACAACTCGATTGAAAGAAAAGTTCAACGTCGTCCCGGGCCTGGTGACGATTCTCGTGGGTGAAAATCCTGCCTCCGTGAGTTACGTCACCGCAAAGCAGAAGACCTCCAAGGAGTTAGGATTTTACTCGATTCAGGATAACCAGCCTGCAACCATCCAGGAAGAAGAATTGCTCAAATTGATCGACAAGTACAACAAGGATCCCAAGATCCACGGAATTCTGGTCCAGCTTCCCCTGCCCAAGACCATCAATGAGACAAAGATTCTCTATGCGATCGATCCCAGGAAGGATGTGGATGGGTTTCACCCGGTCAATGTGGGGAAATTGATGATCGGCGAAGCGGATTATCTTCCCTGCACCCCTGCCGGCATCCAGCAACTCCTGATCCGAACGGGTGCGAAAATTGATGGCGCAGAGGTCGTGGTCGTCGGAAGGTCCAACATCGTCGGAAAACCGATCGCTAACATCCTGCTGCAAAAACAGAAAGGGGCCAATGCGACGGTGACGATCTGCCATACCGGTTCAAAGGATATGGCTTTCCACACGAAGAGGGCGGAGATCCTCATCGTCGCTGCCGGAAAGCCCAAGGCAATTACGGCGGATATGGTGAAAGAAGGGGCCGTGGTCATCGATGTGGGCGTCAATCGGATTGGGATGACCCCTGAGGGAAAGGCGAAACTGTGCGGGGATGTTGATTTTGAAGGGGTCAAAGAAAAAGCAAGTGCCATCACTCCTGTCCCGGGGGGAGTAGGGCCGATGACGATTACGATGCTCATGATGAACACAGTGAAGGCTGCTAAACTGCATGCAGGCATTCAATGAAAATTGGGTGAATGGAATATTGAAAACATGGAATGATGGATAAGGAATGGGGTATTGGAATAATGGAATTTTGGAATACTGGGTTTAAAACCGAAAAGAAGTTTTTACCCACCATTCCACCATTCCAGTGTTCCAGTGTTCCAAAGTATTTCTTCCCACTATTCCATTATTCCAATATTCCTAAAATTTCAATTACCTAAAGAAAGGAGGATTCCGCGTGTCTGACCAAATGGAAGAAAAAGTGGCGTTTGATGGGAAAAAGGTAAAGGTATTAGGGGCCACGTATGACGAGGGAAAGCCCGAGACCCCCATCAACTGGAGACAGAAGATGAGGAACCGGGATGAGATGCTCGCCTATCTCAAAACCGGCGAGCGTTACTGGTTCAGCGACGAATGGTTCGGTAGCGAAAAGCGAAAGACCAAGGCCTAATTTGTCAGGGTGCTCAAAAATGTCCAGATGCAAGGCTCCCGAAATCCCGAGGAATGAGGCGTACTTTGAGATACACCGCAATGACGAGGGATGAGGGAAACGAAGCAGATGGGCGTTTTTCAGCAGCCCGCTAAATAAGAGAACCGGAGGGAGGTAAGATCATGGCATTCGAAATACCTAAAACAACTTATACAGGAAAGATAAAAGAAGTCACGCTGGGAAAAGGCCCCAAGGCGGTTACCATCGGTGGAGAGACGGCTTATCCCTTTCACCTCTTCGAGGGAGCGATGCCGCATCCTCCTCGGATTGCCATGGAGGTGTATGATGCGCCCCCGGAAGAATGGCCTGACGCAGCTTTGGAGCCCTTCAAGGACGTTGTCAATGATCCCGTGGCCTGGGCCAAAAAGTGCGTCCAGAGTTACGGGGCGGAGTTGATCACGCTGCAACTCATCAGCACGGACCCCAACGGCCTGAATCGTTCAAGCGATGAAGCAGCTCAAACGGTCAAAAAGGTGGCCAGTGCGGTGGATGTCCCGGTGATGGTATGGGGAAGCGGGAATGCCGAGAAAGATGCGGACGTCCTTCGAAGGGTCGCTGAAGTCTGTGACGGGATGAACCTCGTGATCGGGCCGGTGGCAGAAGGAAATTATAAACAGGTGGGTGCAGGGGCGATTGCTTACAAACATACGGCGATCGCTTCCTCTCCCATCGATATCAACCTGGCCAAGCAGCTCAATATTCTCCTGGGAAACCTCGGCGTGCCGGACGGGCAGATCGTTGTCGATCCGACCACGGGCGGACTGGGATACGGCATTGAGTATACGTATTCCGTCATGGAACGAGACCGGATGGCTGCCCTCACCCAGCAGGATGAGAGACTTCAGTTTCCCATCGTCTGCAATATGGCCAGGGAAGTGTGGAAGACGAAGGAGGCCAAGACAAAGACGGAAGACGCTCCCGCTTTAGGGGATGTCAAAAAGAGAGGCATCCTCATGGAAGCAGTCACCGCAGTCATCCTTCTTTTGGCAGGGGCGGATGTGTTGGTGATGAGACATCCTGAGGCCATCAAACTGGTCCGGGAGATGATTGCTGATTTTACAGCAAAATAAAAACTCGAGGAGGGGGACAACTTTAAAGGAGGATAAAATGGCAGAATTGGAAAAGAAGAGTATTGATCCAGCAACGATAAAAATGTTGAAGAAGGCTCAGGCCGACGGGTGTGAGACGATTTTCGACCGGGCTGAAGCCATGAAACCCTGCCCCATCGGGGCGGAAGGAAGCTGTTGTAAAAACTGCGCCATGGGACCCTGCCGTGTTCCCGCTCCTAAAAAGAAGGGTGAGACCGGTGCGGAAAAAGCCAAACGTACGGGCCTCTGCGGCGCCACAGCAGAGACGATTTCAGCGCGCAATTTCGCCCGGATGGTGGCAGCCGGAACGGCGGCCCACTCAGACCATGCCCGCGGCATCTCCGAAGTGTTCCTGGCTACCGCGAAGGGAGATGTCCCGGGGTTTCAGCTTAAAGACGAGCAGAAACTCTACCAGGTGGCCATGGATTTCGGTGTTGAGATCGGTGACCGGTCGGTAAAAGAGATCGCCATCGACGTAGGTCATAAGGCCGTTGCCGAGTTCGGACGGCAAGAAGGGGAACCCCTCTTCATTAAGAGGGCTCCTCTGAAACGGCAGGAGATCTGGAAAAAGCTGGGAATCACCCCCCGGGGAATCGACCGGGAGGTCGTCGAACTCATGCACCGGACGCACATGGGCGTGGATCAAGATTATAGAAGCCTCTTGATGGCCGCCGCCCGGTGTTCCTTGGCCGATGGGTGGGCAGGGTCGATGATCTCGACGGAACTCCAGGACATCCTTTTTGGAAACCCGGTCCCCGTCTTCGGCCAGATCAACCTCGGGGTGTTGAAAAAGGATGAGGTGAACGTCGTCGTTCACGGTCACGAGCCTCTGCTTCCGGAGATCCTTGCTGACGTGGTGAATGCGCCTGAAATTCAGGAGGCGGCCAAGGCGGTCGGGGCAAAGGGAGTCAATCTGGCCGGCATGTGCTGCTCCGCCAATGAGATCTTGATGCGTCACGGCATCCCTGTGGCTGGAAATTTTCTCCAGCAGGAACTGGCCATCGTGACGGGCGCGGTCGATGCCATGGTGGTCGATGTCCAGTGCGAGATGCAGTCCCTGGCCCAGGTGGCCAAGTGTTACCACACCAAGCTGATCACCACCTCCGCCAAGGCCAAGATCGACGGGGCGATGCACATTGAATTTGATGAACACGATGCTCCCAATGTGGCAAAGAAAATTCTGATGGAGGGCATCCGGAACTTTAAGAACAGAAAATCCAATGTGGAGATCCCTTCCGACACGACAGATCAGGTCGTAGGGTTCAGCCACGAGACGATCAACTACCTGCTGGGAGGGGTCTTCCGCGCATCCTACCGGCCTCTCAACGATAATATCATTAACGGCCGAATCCGGGGAATCGCCGGCGTGGTCGGCTGCAACAATGCACGCGTGACCCACGACGATCCCAACCTCACGTTGATCAAAGAATTGATCAAGAATGACGTGATCGTTCTGGTCACCGGATGCAGCGCCATGACCTGCGGCAAAGCAGGGCTTCTCACCCCGGAGGCAGCCCGGCAATACGCAGGCGCCGGTCTCGCCTCGGTCTGTGAGGCCGTCGGCATTCCGCCCGTTCTTCACATGGGAGCCTGTGTGGACAATAGCCGGATCCTCATGGCCGCGACCGCCGTCGTCAAGGACGGCGGTTTAGGCGATGACATCAGCGACCTTCCGGCGGCCGGTGCGGCCCTGGAGTGGATGAGTGAAAAGGCAGTTGCCATCGGTCATTACTTCGTCGCGTCAGGGGTCTTCACCGTATTCGGCACGACATGGCCGACCGCAGGCAGTGAAGAGGTCACCAAGCTTCTATTCGAAGAATTCGAGAATACCGTGAAGGGCAAATGGGGTTTCGAACCCGATCCGATCAAGGCGGCTAAATTGATGATCGAACATATCGACAAGAAAAGGAAAGCTCTGGGCATTGACAAAACCAGAGAGCGTGTGCTCTTCGATATGGCCAAACGCCGCGAACTGGATGCGGCCTGATGGGTACTAATAATAACCAATTTTCAAGCACCAATAATCAAATAATGACCAAAATCCCAATGACCGAAACTCAAAAAAATGTTGTTTGGTTAATTGGATATTCGGTAATTGGAATTTATTTGTGATTTGGGATTTGGTTATTGGAATTTCTTAACCAAAGGAGGAATCGAACGTGTCGAAAATTATTGCATCAGCTGCCATCAGAGGCGCTCATAAGATTGTGGAAAGGGCTGAAAAGAAATATCGGGAGGCCCTTGAGAAATGGGGACCGAATCAGGAGGTGGGTTTTCCAAACACGGCTTACTATCTCCCCGTGATCTATGCGATGCTCGGAATCCCCGTCCAGAAGATATCGGATATGAAGCCGGTGCTGGATCGTTGCCGGATCTTGCTGCCGCCCCTCGTGAAAGAGAAGGTCGCTCTGCCTTACCTGGCACCTGCTCTCGATGCGGGAATGGCCACTTTCTTTGCCGAGGAGATCATCGAGTCCATCCGGTACCTGGAAACCCCCAATTTTTACACGAAACAGGAAGACCCCCTGCCTGACAATATCTGGTTGGGAGCTGCCGACGACGTCATCTTCCGCAAACGGGGCGTTGAATTTGTGGACGGAACAGCCCCTGGATTTGCTGCGATCGTAGGGGCCGCGCCCTCGCCGGAGGTTGCAAAAAAGATTGCTATCGAACTTCAGGAGAAGAACCTTTACATCTTTATGTGTGCGGAGAACGAGGGCAAGCGTTTCTCCCAACAGTTGGTCGAGGCCGGCGTTCAGATCGGATGGCCTACCCGTCTCGTCTCCTTTGGGCCGGATATCACCGCTGCGGTGTTTGCCATGGGGTTTGCCTGCCGGGTCGCGATGGCCTTTGGGGGAATCAAGCCTGGAGATTTTCGAAAGAATTTAATCTACAACAAGGACCGTACCTTTGCTTTTGTCATGCCCCTTGGGTTTGTGTCGGACGAGTGGTATGCCAATGCCGCCGGCGCCATCAACTGGGGGTTCCCCACGATCGCAGATACCCCCATTCCGGAGGTTCTACCTTCGGGCATCTGCACTTACGAACACGTGGTCTCCAACATCCCCCACGACCAGATCGTTCAGAGGTCCGTTGAGGTCAGAGGGTTGAAGGTGACCGTCGCCTCTGTTCCCATCCCGGTTTCTTATGGTCCTGCCT
>Ga0316605_10001382_pt1 | contig 14044 bp, 12 predicted proteins | sample OWC_soil_day20_n_FD_207666 | JGI IMG/M metagenome (GOLD analysis project Ga0316605, IMG submission 207666) | Wetland soil microbial communities from Old Woman Creek delta, Ohio, United States - OWC_soil_day20_noCT | ecosystem: Environmental > Terrestrial > Soil > Wetlands | place: USA: Ohio... | reverse complement strand
CGCGATCGATCTGAAGACGGGACGCAAGACGGGCGGGCCGCGGGGCGTCGTCGTCGTGGTCGCGGCCGCGACCGCCGATGACCGCCTCGCGCTCGTCGCGAAGCAGCGCGGGAAGCTCGAGCTCGTGATGGTGAAGCAGGACAAGCTCGAGCGAGAGGCCGTGGAGGTCACCGCGGCTGGCTCGGCGGCTGGCTCGGCCATCGCGTCGACGCCGGTCGGGGTCGCGGTCGACAAGTCCGGCCGCGCGGTGATCGCGCTCGATGACGGCACGTTGCTCGTCCGCGGTGAAAAACCTGCGTGGACCGCGACGCACGTCACGGAGGATCTGCCCGGTCCGAAGCCGGGTTCGCCACCTGCGGTGTCGCCGTGAGGTTGCCTCGATCGCTGTGCCCGAGCTAACTTGGATGCGAAGCTGATGGCACCGCACGTACTCGTCGCCGACGACGACGCCTGGATCTTGCGCATGGTGGCGACCGTGCTCGAGAAGCGGGGGTACAGCGTCGAGACGGCGGTCGATGGCGAGGACGCCCTCGCGCGTGCCCTCGCGCGGCCGCCCGACCTCCTCATCACCGACGTGATGATGCCGAAGATGGACGGCTGGGCCCTCGTGCGCCAACTCCGCTCGCACCAAGAGCTCGCGATGTTGCCCGTCATCTTCCTGACGGCCCTGTCCTCCGAGGACGATCGCATCCGCGGCTTTCGCTTGGGTGCCGACGACTACGTCACCAAGCCGTTCCGCTTCGAAGAGCTCGACCTGCGCGTCACCAAGACGCTGCGCCGCACGCAGCAAACGATGCAGGAGACCCGCGAACAGCTCGGCGGTTCCGGCCTGCGCGGTGACCTCTCCCAGGTCGGACTGTCGTCGCTCCTCGTCTTGATCGAGATGGAGCGCAAGACCGGCCTCCTCCAGCTCCGCGCGCCGCAAGGTCCCTCGGCTCAGATCCTGGTCCGCGAAGGCAAGGTCGTGCACGCGCGCCTCGACGAGGCGGACGAGCCCGTCGACGCGGAGTGCGTCTACTACCTGCTCACGTGGGGTGCCGGCGAGTTCGAGTTCATCGCGTGCCTCGTCGAAGGCGTCGATCGAGTCAACGTGTCGACGACGCACCTCCTCATGGAAGGTGCCCGCCTCATCGACGAAGAGGGCACACCGACACGAAGCGCGAGCGTCACGATTCCACCGCTTCCGAGCGACGACGCGATCTAACGCCGCCGCCACGCTGCGCTTCCCCACCGACGTGGTAAATCGACCGCATGTCGACGAACCTCGAAGGCCAGCTGCGCGAGCAGCTCACCGCGGCGATGAAGGCGAAGGACTCCAAGACCGCGAACCTGATCCGCATGATCAACACGAAGATCATGGAGCGGCGGACGGCGAAGGGCTTCACCGGCACCGTCGACGATGCCCTCATCCTCGACGTGATCGCCACCTACAAGAAGTCGATGGAGAAAGCCCGCACCGACTACGTGAACGCGGGCGATCGCGGCAAGGAGCAGCTCGCCGAGCTCGACTTCGAGGTCGAGTGGTGCAGCAAGTTCCTCCCGAAGCAGCTGAGCGAACAAGAGCTCCGCGACGCCGTCGCGAAGGCCGTCGCCGAGCTGCCGCAGAAGGATCCCAAGATGGCCGGTCGCGTGATCGGCGCCATCAAGAAGCAGTTCGGCGATCGCGCCGACGCGCAGCTGACGAAGAAGCTCGCGGAAGAGCTCCTCGCCGCGCCGTGATTCGCAGACCGCCGCGACCTACATCTTGAACAGGCGCGGCTGCACCATGCTCGCGACCTCGGCCCGGCGACGTTGCTTGCCCCGGCGCGTGCGACGATGCGAGTCACGACGCTCCGACGCGAGCGTGCTCGACACCGGCGAGGTCAGACCGAACACGCGGTCGACGGACCCGCCTGTCGTCGAGAGCGCGATCGACAGCGCGACATCGGCATCGCGCGAGGACGGCGACGCGGCAGGCGCCGACGACGCGACCCCGGACGGGGGAGGCGCGAACACCGGGGCGGTGTCCGGCGTCGTCGTGGTCGCGATCGCGAGGGCGAACGTGCGCTGCGCGAGCGGTGCGACCGCGAAGGCGTCCGTCGCGTCGGGGACGTCTCCGGCGAGCGCTTCACCCGACACGACCACGCGCAGGCGCCACGCTTCACCGGTGCTGTCGCCGAGCGCCGCACCGATCGCGTCCGCGAGCTCCGGGCCCGACGAGAGCAGGCCTTGGCCTTCGCGCACCGGCGCGACCGTGACGACGTGCTCGCCCGCCTCGCCGCCGATCGTGATGTCGAGGCGCGCCGCGCAGCGAGCGCGACCCGCGAGGCGCATCGCCACGCGCTCGGCGAGCAGCGCGACCGCGGCGGGGACGCTGAGGCCAGGTGCATGCGCCGCATGCCCCACATGATCCGACGACGACGTGCTCGCGGCGACGGGGGGCGCGCGGTGGATGACCGCCTCCTCGCGGATCGGCGCGTCGGGGGCGTACGGGCGTAGGACGTTCCCGCTCTCGCCGCGCGCGAGCGCCTGGTAGTCCGCTTCGATGCGGGCCCCCCGCGAGCTGACCGTCGGCGCGGGGAGCGCTGCGAACTCGCCGAGCGTGCGCACGCCGAGCGCCTCGAGCATGTGCTGGACCTCGGGCGAGATCGAGAGGAGCGAGAGCGGGCGCGGCGCGAGGAACGCCGCCGAACCGCCACGCGGCACGCTCACGACGCCCGTCTCCTCGTGGCGAACGGGTGAGGCGGCGGCAGCGGGCGCGCGATCGTGCACATCCCACGCGCCGAGCCAGGCCGCGACCCACGCCGTGAACCGATCGTCGGCGATGCCGATGCGGCCCGTGAGCCCGAGCGACTCGAGGCGTTGGAGCAACCGATCACCGTAGGACGTGCCACGCGTCTTGGCGGGAACCTCGCAGTACATCGCGAGGTGGGCACCTCCTGGACCGACGCGACCACCGACGTCGACCACCGGCGAGAGGCCGAGCAAGGCGTCCGCGATCGCGCGGACCGTGTCGCGCTCGAGCTGCGGGTCGGCGGTCACGACCTCGATCTGTGGCGACAGGCCGCGCGCGGCGGTGGCCGTCATCCCGACCCGCGCACCGAGCGACCACGCCGCGCGCGAGCACGCGAGCACGACCGGGGCAGCGGCCTTGACCGGGGCCAGCACCGAGCGGCTGTCGGCGGCCGCGAGCGTTGGCGGTGGGCCGACCACCACGAGCGCGACACCCGGTTCGCCATCCGCGGGACGGCCGCGCAGCGACGGATCGATTCGGGTCGCGCATTGAAGCGCGAACTGCGGGATGTGGACGCAAGCAATTCGCATATCCAAGGTCTACCGTACTGGTCTGATGTTCAGTATCACTCCGGACCGGGTCGGTGTGGAAATTAGATCGGTAACCTAGTGAAACAGTTAAGTTCGCGGACATGTCACGGCAACACCCCGAGACGATCTCGCCAACCGCGCACTACACGGGCTACGTCTGGTTCGCGAACGGGCAATCGCACGAAGCGTTCGCCACGCCCGGCGGGCGACTGATGTATCGCGCGTTGCGTGCACCCAGCGTGGTTCTGCATCACGCGGGCCTGCCGACGCTCGAAGGGATGCTGCTCGCGCGGCATCGGTTGATCGATCTGCGGCTGTCCCAAGCGATCGACGCGGGAGAGATCTCCCAGGTGATCGAGGTGGCGGCCGGGCTCTCCCCGCGTGGCTGGCGGTTTCGCAACCGCTACGGCGATCGGATCACGTACGTCGAAGCCGATCTTCCCGCGATGATCGCCCGCAAACGCAAGGTGCTCGCCGCGCTCGGCGGCGAGACTAGCCAGCATCGGACGGTCGAGATCGACGCACTCGTCGACACCGGACCGACGAGCATCGCCGCGATCTGCGACACGCTCGACCCGACGCGCGGCACCGCGATCATCACCGAGGGCCTGGTCAACTACTTCGACACCCCGACGATGGTCGCGATGTGGCAGCGGTTCGCGACGGCGCTCCGCCGGTTCCCGCGCAGCCTGTACCTCTCGGACCTCGTCCTCCGCGACGGCAACCGCGGCGCGTTCGTCACCGGCTTCGGGTGGCTGCTGACCGCGTTCGTGCGCGGACGCGTGCACGTGCACTTCGACTCGGTCGAGCAAGCCGAAGACGCGCTCGCCGCCGCCGGCTTCGTCGGCATCCTGCTCGACCCGTGCGACTTCGCGTTCGAGCTGCCCGATCTCGAGCGCGCCGGCGCCGCACGTGTACGCATCGTCGAGGCGATCGCGAAGACGTAGTGGTGAGGGATCTGTTAGAGCGCGCCGCCGGGTCAGCTCCCGACGACGCGCGCATCCATCTCGAGGCCGCGTTGCGCGCCGCGAGTGACCAGATCTGGGTCGCGCGCAATGCCGCGCGCATCTTCGCGACCCACGTCCGCGATCGCGAAGCCGCGCGCCGCGTGATCGAGTCGTTGCAGCCGCTGACGTGCCTCGAGTGGCGCCTGGTCGCCGCGGCGTACACCGAGCTCGACGACCGTGCCGCGGCCGGCCGGTGCCTCGAGCGCGCCGCGACCAACGCGCGCACCCCGCAGGATCTGTGCATCGTCGCGCTCGGCTACCGCGACGCCGGGTACGAAGACGAAGCGCGCTTGCTCGTCGACGGGGCGGCGCAGGTCGCGACCCACGCGATGGACTGCTGGCTCGTCGCGAGCTGCTATCGCGACGCGTTCTCCGACGCACCCCGCGCGCGCGCCATCCTCGCGAGCGGCCTGCGCGACGCGACCGGCGTCGGCGAGCTCCTCGGGTTCGCCCGCGCCTTCGCCGCCCACGATGCGACGCGTGACGAGCTCGAAGCCCACGTCGAGCGCGCGGCGCGCGCCGCGTCGACCGTCCACGACTGGCTCGAGGTCGCGCACGCGCATCACCTCCTGCTGCTCGATCCGCCCGCGGCACTGCTGTGCGTCGATCGCGCCGCGGAGCTCGCGACGAGCCCACAGGACGAGCGCGCGATCGCCGTCGCCCGCGGACAGGTCCAAGTCGAGCTCCTCGACGACGACCGCCCGAAGCTGCCGCCGTCGAAGTTGCTCCACGCCGGTGTACGTACCTTCATGTGGGACCGCGATCCGAATCGCCTCCTCGGCTGGCTGCGCGCTCGGATCCCGCGCACGAGCATGAACGAGCTCTCGCGCCCCGAGCGGTTCTTGTTCAACGACGACCTCGTCACGCTGCTCGAGCTGCAGAAGACGGGCAACATCCCTCACCCGCTCCCCGCGCAGCTCGAGGTGCTCCACGCCTACAGCCGGCGCACCGGCCACGCGATCGATCATCAGCTCCGCGCCTTCACGTGCACGGTGCTGTGCATCGACGACGCCGCCGTCGCGATCCCGGAAGGTGCCGAAGCGGCGATGGCGGCGCTCGTCGAGAGCTGCCTGGTGATCGGCCCCGACGCGGTCGCCGGCGCCGCGTCGCTGTTCGCCGCGATGGCAGACTCCTACGAAGCCGCCCAGAGCACGACGGCGATGGGCTTCCTCGTGCTGTTCGCCGAGCTCGGCCTCGCGCTGTGCGCGGCGTGGCTCGATCCCACGGACCCTCGCATCGTGCCGCTCCTCGAGCGCATCCTCGGTGACGAACCGCAGTGGCCGAGGTTTCGCTTGCGCCACGCGCTGTGGACCACGCTCGCGCGCCGGATCTTCGTGCACCCGAGCACGCTGGCTTACGCGCAGCGGTTCTGAGCGAACGGCGGCGCGAACGTGTCCGCGAGCCGCGTGAGCTCGCACGCGATCTCGGCCATCGACGGCCGGTCCTCCGGCGCCTTCGCGAGCGCGCGCAGGATGATGCGCTCGAGCTCGATCGGCATCGCCACGAGCCACGACGGACGCGCCGGCCGTTGCTCGAGGTGCGCGGTCATGAGCGCGGGCAGCGACCCGTCGAACGGCGCCGAGCCCGTCGTGAGGTCGTAGAGCAGGCAGCCGAGCGAGTACACGTCCGACGCCGGCAGCGGCTTTCCACGCCACTGCTCCGGCGCCATGCACCACGGCGTACCCGCGATCGTCGTGTCGTCGATCTCCTCGTCGACTCTTCTCGACACGCCGAAGTCGATCACCTTGACGCGTGGCCAGCCGCCGTCGCGCGCGTCGAGGACGAACACGTTGTCGTGCTTGACGTCGCAGTGCATGACCCCGACGTCGTGCAGCGCCGCGACGGCCGACGCGACCTGCGCGCAGATCGCGATCGCGACCGACAGCTCGATCGGTCCGCGGTCCGAGATCGTGCCGAGCGTCTCGCCGTCGAGGTACTCCATCACCAGGTACGGCATGCCGTCGGCGGTCATCCGCGCCTCGCGGATGTCCAGGAGGCCGGGATGCGACGCCGACGACGCGAGCTGCTGCTCGGCATGGAGGCGCACGACGACCTCGGGGTGATTCGCGAGGTGGCGATCGACGACCTTGAGCGCGACCTTCTCGCGCGTCGTCTCGTGCGCGGCGAGGTACACGCCGCCCATGCCACCTCTTGCCAGTGGTGCGAGCACTTCGTACTCGCCGAACCGGTTGGCGTTCTTGCGGCGGGCCGGTCGCGCGAGCGGCACGACCTCGCCATCGACGATTCCGATGGGGATGGTCGCGTCGTGCATGGGGTCCGACCTCAGCAACGACGATGCCAGCGGGCGGATCGGTAGCAGCGCTCGCGTCGGCGATCCCAGAAGCGAGACATCGCCGGGAGTTCCGCGTTCCGTGCACACCCGCGCCCCGTGGAAAACTGAGACAGGTCGTGTATCGGTGTCGCGACAGACACGAGGTGGCGACCTGTCACCTCGCCCTGTCAGATCAGATCGTTACTACCCGGCAAACGTCGTGACGATCAGGGAAGATCGATCCCGCCGGCGGCGCAGACGAGGACCGCCCGTCGACGAGCATCACCCGCGAGGCCCGCGGCGAGCTCGGTCGCGCGACGCGCATCACGGCGGCGGCAGGCGGCAGCCACCGCACGCGTGCGGTCGTCGGCGCGCAGCGTGACGCGCATGCCGGTGACGTCGGGGATGCTCGCCGGGTCCGCGCGATCGATGCCCGTCGCACCGCTCATCACGACCGCGTAGTAGTCCTTCGCCGGGATGCCACCGGCGACGACCTTGCGCGCTTGATCGAGCTGCTCGTCGACGATCTTCTGCACGCCGGCGAAGTCCTTCGAGCCGACGATCGGCTTGCCGTTGATGAACGTGGTCGGCGTGCCGTCGATGCCGAGCGCGAGCGCGGCCGCCGCCTCGGCGATCACGACGTCGTGATGGCGGCGATCGTCGAGCGCTGCGCGAAACGCGCCGAGATCGAGCCCGGCGATCTGGGCGTACTGCTCGAGATCGGCGCGCTCGAGGTGACCGAAGCCGGCCCACGCGGCGTCGTGAAACGCCCAGAACTTGCCCTGCGCCGCCGCGGCAACCGCGGCTTCGGCGGCGAGCGCGGCCTTCTTGTGAAACGTCATCGGCAGGTGGCGATAGACGAGCCGCACCTGCGCGCCGTACTTCGCGCGAACCTGCTCGAGGATCGGGGCCATCTTCGCGCAGAACGGACATTGAAAATCGCCCCACACGACGATCGTGACGAGCGCGTCGTCGGGACCTTGCTGGTGGCCCGGCAGGCCGAGGCCCATCTTGTACGTCGTCTTCAGATCGAGCTCGGTGCGCTCGCGGTCGACATCCGGCACGTCCGCCGTCGGCTTGCCGTGCGCGACGAGCGCGTCGTACGTCGCGGTCTTCGTCTGGGCGACGCGCGCGAGCTCTTCGTCGACGGTGTCGGCGAACACCTTGAGGGGCTGGTTGCCCGAGATCGGGCGGCCGTTGACGAAGAACACCGGCGTGCCCGTGACGCCGAGCGTCGTCGCGTCCTTCACGTCCTCGGCGATCTGGGCGCGATACGCGCCGGTGTCGAGGGCGGCGCGGAACCTCAGCATGTCGAGGCCGAGCTCGCGCGCCATCAACTCGACGGCCGGGCGATCGACCTTGCCGTGCACGCCGTAGAGCCGATCGCTCATCGGCCGGAACTTGCCCTGTGCGGCGGCCGCGAGCGACGCCTCCGCCGACAGCGTGTTGTCCTCGTCGAGCGGCAGCGTGCGGTGCACGAACCGGACTTGGCCGGGGTAGAGCCGCACGAGCTGATCGAGCGTCGCCTGGGCGCGGATGCAGTAGCCGCACGAGTGATCGCTCCACGCGACGATCGTGACCGGTGCTTCCGCGGGTCCGTCGGTCGGTCCGGTCCCCTGCGGCACCTTGTAGATCGAGGCGGGATCGAACTCGAGCTTGTCCGCGAACGCGCTGCTCGCGCACAGCAGGGCCAAGGCGACGGCGGCCTTCATCGGGCTGGTTGTAGCAGCTCTGCCGACGCTGCGCTCGCGAGCGCCTGCCCGCGCGGCCCCGTCCCGGTGAGCGTGATCGAGCGGGTGTCGCCGTCGTGCGCGAGCTCGATCCGGAGATGATCCCGCGGCATCACCGCGAACTTGTCGGCCCACTCGACGACGCACACGCCGCGGCGGTCGCCGAGCATCTCCTCGAGCCCGAGCTCGACGAGCTCGCGCTCGCGATCGATGCGATAGAGATCGACGTGCCACACGATCAGCCGGCCGCCGACGTACTCGTTGACGAGCGAGAACGTCGGGCTCGCCGCATCGCCCGCACCGATCGCCGCGACCAGCCCCGTGACGAGCGTCGTCTTGCCGGCGCCGAGGTCACCGACGAGCGCGATCGAATCGCCGCCTTGCACCAAGCCGCCGAGGATCGCGCCCGCCCGGCGCGTGGCGTCTGCGTCGGGGAGGTTCACGCCAGCTCGGCCGCGAGCTTGTCGTCCCAGTGATCGGCCGCCCGCGCGAGCGAGTGGACGAGGTCCTCGAACTCTTCGTAGTCGAGCCCGATCAGGCTGCGGAAGATGCGCAGGTAGAGGTCTCCGGTCTGCGGATGGAGCGCGAACGCCGCGTCCCCGGTGTCGAGGAACGAGGCGGCGAGCAGGCGCTTCGCCTTGGCCGCGTCGAGGACCGGTGCGCGCGCGACCCTGCCCAGCACGAGCAACACGTCCTTGTCGGCCAGCACGTGAATCGTGACCACCGCCGAGCCGCGCTGGATCGATCCGACGCCGTCTTCCGACAGCGGGGGCAACGTGAGGTTGCGCTCGCGTCCGAAGCGCTGGAGGAACTCCGCGACGCGGGCTTTGGGATCCTCGACCATGCGTGGACCCTATCACGCAGTGGTATAGACGTACCGTGCTGCGCCTCGTCGTGCTCGCGCTCCTCGCCACTGCGTGCGGCCGCGATCATGGAACCCCGCACGTCCGGCCGTTGCCGAAGGCCGACAACCTGCCGCCGCTGCGTGGCGGTGCGGCGCCGAAATCGGAGCGCATCGCGAGCTACAAGATCGACGCGCGCCTCGATCCGACGAAGCACCAGGTCGTCGCGACCCAGACGCTGCGCTGGAAGAACACGGGGACGAGCGCCGTCGATCGCCTGCCGTTTCACCTCTACCTCAACGCGTTCAAGAACGAGTCGTCGCTGTTCATGCGCAGCTCGCGCGGCAAGATGCGGGGCGCGAAGGCGACCGACACCGGGTGGGGCTGGATCCAGCTCGAGTCGGTTCAGATCGGTGGGGCCGAGCTCGCGAGCCAGCTCGTGTATCCGGGCAAGCCGGACGAGAGCGTCGTCGAGCTCCCGCTCGCGACGCCGATCGAAGCGGGCGCCACCGTCGAGATCCACTTCAAGTTCACCGCGCAGCTGCCCGAGGTGTTCGCCCGCACCGGCTACAAGGGCGAGTTCCACATGGTCGCGCAGTGGTTCCCGAAGATCGGCGTGCGCGTCGGGACGCCGGGGGCCGAGCAGTGGGAGTGTCGCCCGCACCACGCGTTCTCGGAGTTCTTCGCCGACTTCGGCACGTACGACGTCTCGCTGACGGTTCCGAACACGTACGTGATCGCGGCGACCGGCGTGCTCGACAGCGTCACCGAAGCGCCGGGCGGCACGCGCACGTACGTCTACAAGGCCGAGGACGTGCACGACTTCGTCTGGATGGCGGACCCGTACATGGAAGTGATGACGGGCAGCGCGAAGGTCGAGGACGGCAAGGTCGAGGTCCGCGTGGTGTATCGCCCGGGGCAGGAGGCCTTCGCGAAGCGGCACCTGCAGGCCGGCATCGGCGCGATCGAGAAGTTCTCGGCGGCGTACGTGCCGTATCCGTGGCCGATCATGACGGTCGTCGATCCGCCACCCGACGCGACGGCCGGTGCCGGCGGCATGGAGTATCCGACGCTGGTCACGACGGCCGGCGACTCCGTGTTCACGCGGCCAGGCATTCGCTTGCCCGAGTACGTCACCGTGCACGAGATCGGGCACAACTGGTTCCAAGGCATCCTCGCGTCGAACGAGCCGCTCGAGGCCTGGCTCGACGAAGGCGTCAATGACTGGGCCGACGCGAAGGTGATGAACGAGCTCTACGGCTCGCGCTCGAGCATCGTCGACTGGATGGACTGGCACGCCGAGGTGGTCGCACTCCGGCGCGCGGCAGCGGAGCCCGGCGCCCTGCCCTCGCCGGTCGCGACCGCCGCGTTCGCGTTCGTCGACTCGGCGGCATACAGCGACGCGACGTACACGCGGACGATGATGGCGCTGCGCACGATCGAGAACACCGCCGGTGCGGCGAAGTTCGCGGCGGCGATGAAGGCCTACGCGCAGCGGTTCGCGTTCAAGCACCCGACGGGCCGCGACCTGTTCGACACGCTGCAGAGCGAGCTCGGACAGGACCTGTCGTGGTTCCTCGACCCGGCGTTCCAGCGCGCGAGCGCGGTGAGCTACGCGCTGCGCACGGCGAAGTGCCGCAAGTACCACCCGCCGCGCGGCGTGTTCGAGGTGGGCGGCGTGCGCAAGACGGTGACGGAAGCCGAAGCCGCGAACACCGGCAGCTATGTCTGCGAGGTCGTCGTCACGAACACGGGCGTGCTGCACGTCCCCGTCGAGATCGAGCTGAAGTTCGCCGACGGTTCATCGCGGCGCGTGAAGTGGGACGATCGCGGCAACGGCGCGTGGGAGCGCTTCGAGATCGAGCGCAGCTCCGAGCTGACGGAGGTGTGGATCGATCCCGACAACAAGGTCACGCTCGCGGCCCCGACGCAGTACCACTACCGCCTCGACGGTGACGGCTCCGCATCGCTGCGTGCAGCGGCGCGGATGTCGGCGATCACGCAGACCCTCATGCAGATCGTGGGGCTCTAGTGGCGAGCCGGCTTCGACTCGGCGACCTGTTCGGCGCGGGCGTCCGCGCCGTATCGAAGTACACCGGCACGGTGCTGGCGGTGTTCGTCGTGCAGAGCATCGTCGCGCTCGGCTGCATGCTCGGCATCGCGTTCCTGCTCGCGCAGGAGTTCTCGCACCTGCCGATGTTCGACGATGCCGTCGACGGCGACCTCGTCGCGATGATCTGGTGCTTCAAGTCGGCGACGTCGAGCTTCGCCGCGATCGGCGGCCTCATGTTCGGTGCGGTGCTGTTCTGGCAGCTCGCGACGTGGTTCCTCGTCGGTGGGCTCGTCGGGGTGTTCTCGCAGCTGCCGGAAGGCCGCGGCGACACGGCGCGCTGCTTCGGCGCGAGCGGCACGGCGACGTACCTGACCTACGCGCGGCTCGCGCTGTGCTCGCTGCCCGGCCTCGTGCTCGCGCTGTTCGCGTTCGGCCTCGGCATGACGATGATCGAGGATCGGATCGAGCACGCACTCACGCTGCCGCAGCTGCTCGGTCCGATCGTGCTCGCGTCGCTGCCGGCGCTCCTGCTGCTGCACTACTTCTGGACCGTCAGCGACTACGCGCGCATCGAGCTGACGCTGCGCCACGAGTCGCACGATCCGAGCGTCGTCATGACGTACCTGCGCACGCTGATCTGGGTCGCGCGCCGGCCCGTCACGCTCGTGCACGCCGGCCTCGGCTGGATCGCGTTCCTCGCCGTCTCGATCGCGTACGTGTACTTGGCGCAGGGCCACCCGATGTACGGTGCGGAGGGCGCGGTGACGCTGTTCTTCGTGCGTCAGGGCGTGGCGCTGCTCCGCATGGCGATCCACGTCGGCGTGCTCGGCGGGCAAGTCGAGCTCGGCCGCACGCGGCCGCTGCCGCCCCGGCGCGTCGAGGTGAAGGTCGACGCGAAGGCTAGCTAGCGAACACGAACGCCGACGCGAGGACGATCGCGGCGACGAGGACCGCTGCGCCGATCGTGCACAGGAACCAGAACCGTTCTTCGCCCGTCATCGCGTGGAGGTTGAACATCGAGCGCGTCGCGGGTGGGCGAGACGCGAAGGCGAGCGGTTGCGTACCGGTGCCGGTGACCGCCTGCGGGATCGCGTCGGTGCGGAGGGCGACCGGCATCGGTGCGGTCGACTTCTTAAGCGGGGCCATGCCGAGCAGGATCGCGATCGGATCGTGGGCCGGTGGCTGGGGCAGCGGCGCGGGCTCGTCGACGGGAATCGCGAGATCGTCGGCTTCTTCGACGAGCGTGCAGCCGAGCATGGCGTCGAGTGCGCCGTCATCGAGATCGCTCAGCGGATTCGCCGGCAGCACGATCGGGGACCCGGGCCGGCGTGTCACGACGGGCTGCGTCGGGTTGTCGTCGTCGGCCGTCGCCGCGGACCGCTTCGCCGCGTCGGGAATCGGCGGCGGCTTCGTCGGGATCCTGATGACCTTGGCGGCGCGCTCGACGACGGTCTTCTGCGAGAGCAGATACTCGAATAGCGCCGCGCTCTCCGCGCCGAGCTTCACGATCTCGAGCTGCACGCCCGGGCGCTCGAACGGGTTGTCCTTCGTCGCCCACGCGGCCTTCACGACACACGTGCCGCGCAGCATCGGCGTGCCGTCGGCGAGGCGCAGCGACAACGCGAGCGCGGTGCCGACCGGCCGCAGGTCGACGCCCGGGATGAAGCAGGTCTTGGCATCGCAGAAGCGATAAAACGCGGCGACGAATTGCTCGGGCGTCTTGCACCCGGTGACGATCCGCATCGATTCGAGCGCCATGCGCTCAGTCTGAACACGAGGCGTGCTCGTCGAGAAGATGAGGAATTTGTCCACCACGCGCAGTTGCGTCAGCCGCATCACGCAGCGATCCGCGATCGATCGCCCTCGTGCTCCAAGTGGCGAGAGATCCACGTGTGGTGTGCTCGGCGTCGGCACACCGGTGCCACACGAGATTCTCGCAGCTCCGTCAGTCGACCAGCACGCCGGGATTGCAGATGCCGTGTGGATCGACGACGCGCTTGACCGCCGAGAGAGCGCGCGCGAACAGCGGCGGTCGCTCGCGATCGTACCAGGGGCGATGGATGCGCCCGACCGCGTGGTGGTGCGTGATCGTGCCGCCCGCGGCGGCGAGCGCGTCGGATGCGGCCGTCTTGATCGCCTGCCACTGCGCGAGCTCGCCGCCGGCGCGGAGCGCCCCGACGAACGTGTAGTACGGCGCGGGCCCGTCGGGATACACGTGCGTGAACCGGCACGAGACGACGCCGCCGCCGCACTCCGCGTCGAGCGCGCGCTGCACCGCCGCGACGACGGCCGCGTGCAGCGCCGGGAACTGCGTCCACGTGCACGCCGTCTCGAACGTGTCGGAGAGCACGCCGAGCGAGAGCAGCGCGGATTGTAGATACGGCGCGTCGAAGAACGCCTGCCGCCACGCGCCCGCTTCACCGCTGCGGGTCGCGGTGTCGCTCTCGGACGGTCCGGAGACGACCTCGCCGCCGTGATCTTTCGCGAGCTCGACGGCCCGCGCGAGCCACGGGCCGAGCGGATGATCGGCGGACTCGAAGCCGATCAGGAGGACGCTCGTGCCGTCGAAGCGCACGCGGTGCATGCGCGCTTCGTTGGCATCGAGCAGGCGCGCGTTGCTCGGATAGAGGCCCGACTGCGCGAGCGCGCGGGCGGCGGCGACGCCGGCGTGAAAGTCCCTGAACGCGACACTCGCGCTCGCACGCCAGCGCGGTCGGGGCACGACACGCATCCACGCTTCGGTGATCACGCCGAGCGCGCCTTCGGAGCCGATGACCCAGCGCGCGGGCTCGGGGCCGGCGCCGGAGCTGGGATGGCGGTGCGTCTCGAGCGTGCCG
>Ga0316605_10001381_pt1 | contig 14047 bp, 18 predicted proteins | sample OWC_soil_day20_n_FD_207666 | JGI IMG/M metagenome (GOLD analysis project Ga0316605, IMG submission 207666) | Wetland soil microbial communities from Old Woman Creek delta, Ohio, United States - OWC_soil_day20_noCT | ecosystem: Environmental > Terrestrial > Soil > Wetlands | place: USA: Ohio... | reverse complement strand
TTACCAATTAGTGATACAACACTCACAAAAACTATGCTAATAACGTCTAGACATAAATCAATTGCTATGCTTTTTGATGATCATTTCTGGAAATCCATTTAGGGTGACGCATTGTCAAAGTCAGGAGTTATTTAATCAACATTTCTTCTCTTTTTAGCTCTTTTTTGTTCTTTGGAGCATAATAATAGTACAAAATGATGTCAAAACTGATTAAAAGAAAATTAAACAGGTAACAAAAAATTACTATATCATAAGAGAAAAATAATTTATGAATGATTCCAAAAATATACCCAATCAAAACAAAAATCATAAAAACGGGACTTTTCCCGAGTACAAACTTTGTTTTTAAAGTTTTAAAAATGGAAAATGGCCAACTGACAGCAAAGCTCATCAACATGGCCACTTCAAATATACTAAACTCTTTATCGATCATTATTATTCTTTATCTTTGGGATTCATGCACAACTCGGTTAAGACACCCTGAGTTGACTTTGGATGAAGAAAGGCAATTTGCAACCCTTCAGCACCCTGACGTGGTTCTTTATCTATAAGACGTACTCCTTTGCTTTCCACCTCTCCAAGAGATTCTGATATATTATCAACACAGAATGCTAAATGGTGAACTCCTTCCCCTTTATTTTCAATAAATTTAGCGATCGTACTCTCTTCGTTCATAGGTTCAAGTAACTCAATTTTAGTTTGTCCTACCATAAAAAAGGCAGTTCTAACTTTTTGATCTATAACCTCTTCAATGTTATAACATTTTAATCCTAAAATAGATTCATAATAAGGAATAGCTGTTTTTAGATCTTTTACAGCAATTCCAATGTGTTCAATATGAGATACTTTCATAAAATAAAAATTAAATGGTTTTCAAATATTAGTCTCTTCCGTCTACTCTATCCAATACTTTAGTATGATGTTTTAAAGTTCTTAATACCAACATAATTATGAGAACAAAAATCATTACATAAAATGAAATTCTGATTGGAATAAAAGGAAACTGATCTTTAATTATGTATGCTTCAAAGCGATATGCCGTGATATAATCCACAATGGTATAAATTAACGTCATGGCAAACAAACCGGTGTATTCTCTTCTTAAAACGGTTTTAAACGAGAATGGAATGGTTCCAGGTTCAAAATTCTTCAAGGATGGAACAAATGGAGGAACTCTTAATGACCATTGGTTAAAGATGTCCCCAAACTGTTTTTCCAAATAACGTTCTTCAGCATACATGATTCTTTCATAATAGAGCCAAAACACCAATGAAACAATAATAAACAAAAGAATATCTAAGGTAAAAAGTAAAAATCCTGCCCACATCAAATAATTTCCCAAATATAATGGGTGTCTGACCGCAGAATAGATCCCTTTTGTATTTAATTGTTTGGCTACCTGTTTTTCGGTATTTCTACCGGATGTACCATGTGGAGTGGTTCCAATAGCATAACATCTAATCATCATGCCGGCTAAGGAGATCACAACAGAAAATACTAACACTATCGGTTTTACAAAATATTCTCCGGTATCTGTTGAAAGGGAATTATACACTATTTGATTCCCAAATAATAGAATGGGTAGTGCAATTAACAAAATGTAAAGTGGAATAATTCCTCTATTTTTGAACAGTTTATTACCGTTAGTTTCTAACGAATGTATCAATGCCATAACAAGTGTTTTTGGAACGCAAAAATAAGAAAAAATGATATATAAACGAAAAGAGCGGCAAATGCCGCTCTTCAGTATGATTATTTGCCTCTTCTTTCTTTGATACGGGCTTTCTTACCGGTAAGATTACGTAGGTAATAAATACGGGCACGACGAACAACCCCTCTTTTATTTACAGCAATCTCAGAAATAAATGGAGATGCAAAAGGTATAATTCTTTCTACACCAATACCACCGGAAATTTTTCTGATTGTGAAAGTTTTGGTAACACCTTCACCACCAATTTGAATTACAACACCTTGAAACTGTTGGATTCTCTCTTTTGCTCCTTCAACAATTCTTAAGGAAACTGTAATGGTATCCCCGGCTTTAAATTTTGGAAACTCTTTTGTAGATACTAAGTTATCCTCAACATATTGTATTAACTCTTTTTTCATCTTCGTCTATTTTTTCTATTTTGAAATCGATTCTTTTTTGAGGCTGCAAAAATACAACTTTTTTCTTTACAAATAATCAATTTGCAAAAATATTTTTTGAAATTGATTTAATAATTGTATTGTTTTAACATTTAGATCTTTACAGAATAAAATCAGGCTCCTCTTCGCTTGAATAATTCAGTCAAACTCTTTACATAGTCTACATTGGTACTCAACTGAATGTGATCTATTCCCGCTTTTATAAACTGTTCATCTGTTGTTCTATATTGTTGAATCCACCACCTTTTATATGCTTCCCTTGTTTTATGGTTGGCAGTATCTATCCATTGCACCTGAGCACTTTCCGGATCTTTCATCTGAACTAATCCAATAGTCGGCAATTCCTTTTCCCCAGGATCAACAACCTGTAATGCTACAATATCATGTTTATTGGAAGCAATCCTAAGCGCTTGATCATAATCACAATTGATAAAATCAGATAAAATAAAAGTGGTGCATTTTTTCTTAATGATATTGGTCAAATATCGCAACGCTTCTGCTATATCTGTTTTACTTTCAGTGGGTTCATGATTGACCAGCTCCCTGATAATCCTTAAAATATGACTTCTTCCTTTTTTAGGTGGAATATATTTTTCGATTTTGTTACTGAAAAAGATCACCCCAACTTTATCATTATTGGCAATAGCTGAAAAAGACAAAACCGCCGCTAATTCAGTGATCAAATCACTTTTAAACCTGTTTCTGGTTCCAAAATGGTTCGAACCACTGACATCAATAAGCAACATGACGGTCAACTCCCGCTCCTCTTCAAATACTTTGATGTATGGATGGTTTAAACGAGCTGTAACATTCCAGTCAATATTGCGGATATCGTCCCCATATTGATACTCCCGAACTTCACTAAAAGCCATCCCTTTCCCCTTGAAAGCACTGTGATATTGACCTGAAAAGATCTGCTGTGTGATCTTCCGGGTTCTAATCTCAATTTTTCGAACTCTCTTTAGTAATTCTCCCGATTCCATTATAATAACAATTTTTTATAACGTTATGGTTATTAGGGAACTTCAACTCTGTTTAAAATCTCATTGATAATATCAGAAGTAGTGATATTCTCAGCTTCAGCTTCATAAGTGAGCCCAATTCTATGTCTTAACACATCATGGCACACTGCTCTGATATCTTCAGGAATAACATATCCACGTCTTTTGATGAAAGCAAACGCCTGTGCTGCTAAAGCTAAATTGATGGTAGCACGAGGGGAAGCCCCGTAACTGATCATGTTGGTATATTTAGTCAACTGATATTGAGATGGATAACGTGTTGCAAAAACAATATCAGTAATATAATTGGAGATCTTCTCATCAATATAAACCTCTTTCACAACCTCTCTGGCTCTAATAATATCTTCCGGTTTTAAAATGGTATTCGTAGTAGGAAATGATGCTTCCAAATGTTGTCTTAAAATCCCTTTTTCTTCCTCTTTTGTAGGATATTGAATCACTACTTTTAACATAAAACGATCCACCTGCGCTTCAGGTAAAGGATAGGTTCCCTCTTGTTCAATAGGGTTTTGAGTGGCCATCACCAAAAAAGGTTCCTCTAATTTGTACGTTTGTTCTCCTATCGTTACTTGTCTCTCCTGCATAGCTTCCAAAAGTGCACTCTGTACTTTTGCCGGTGCTCTGTTGATCTCGTCCGCTAAAATAAAGTGCGCAAATAATGGCCCTTTTTTGACAATAAACTCCTCTTTTTTCTGACTATAAATCATAGTTCCAACTAAATCTGCCGGCAATAGATCAGGAGTAAACTGAATTCTGCTGAATTTGGCATCAATAATGTTTGCTAATGATTTAATAGCTAAAGTTTTGGCTAATCCGGGTACACCTTCTAATAAAATATGCCCATTCGTAAGTAAACCAATCATGAGTCTCTCAACCATCTGTTTCTGACCAACAATCACTTTACTCATCTCCATGTTGATCATATCAACAAATGAGCTTTCCCGTTGAATCCGTTCATTTAATTCTCTTATATCAATTTGTGTATTCATATAAAATTAAATTTATGTAGTTAAAAAAGTTCTGAAATCCCAAACGTTTTCTGTTTAAAAATATTGTACTTTTTACAAAATTTTTAGATGAAAATAATTAAAAAAAACAGTTCCGGATAATTCTATTTTAGAAAGGATTCTCTTTTTCTGTCATGGTGATCAAAGAGTGTCTTGCTTTCAATTGTTTGATAAACTTCCCATGTTGTCTGTAAGAGATTCTGATGATAATAGGATTGCCGTTTTTATCTTTACCCATCGTTACAGTTCCCAATTTATAATTTACTACATGGGCCAACATGATGATGATCCCTCTGCGGGCATCAAAATAAGAATCAGGTGGAAGCAAGGTGGGCAATATGGAAAATGGCATTTTCATGTAGAACTCTTTTTCATTTTCTTCTCCAACGACAACATAAATATAATCTTTTTCCCTAAAGAAATATTTAATTTCATTAATTTGTATTTTAACCAATTCATCAGACATGGAATTTCTATTCACTAAAAAGAAATCATCACGATGTCTGTTCAAGAAACGTTCTTTAATTCTTCTAAAATTTGGAATGAGCAAGTCTTTAGAAACAAAATCCAGTAGGTTTCTCTCCAGATACACAAATGCACGTTCCGCATATTTTTCAGAATAGGTGGTTAAAACAACGGTAAAAGGGGGATTTGGAATTTTTTCTAAAAGCTCAAAACCGCTCATTTCAGGCATCTCAACGTCCAAAAACAATAAATCACAAGTCTTTGTTCTAAAAAATTCTAAAGCTTTTAAAGGATTATTGAAATAGGTCCATTCCACATTCAGTTTGTGAAGATTAAAAAGATAGGATAATGTGGTGGGCACATTGGGATTGTCATCAACAATGACAAAATAATATCTACTATGATCCATATTTATTTTTGAATTAATAGTTTAGCAATAAAAGTGTGTTCTAAATTTATAAAATCTAATGTGTGTTTTTTGGGATACATCAACTCTAACCTGTTTTGAAGATTAGGCAGCCCTTTTCCATTCCCTTTCCGGTTGATAATCGTTCCGGAAATATTATTTTCGCATGTAAATAATACTGAATTGGGATCTGGTTGTTCTATGGTAACTTTCACATAACCGGTTCCGTCGTGCGGACAAAATTTGAAGGCATTACAAATCAAATTTTCGTATAACAATGGTGCCATGTGAAACATAAAATCAACTCCGTTTGCAGTATTCACAATATAGTTAATTTCTGAAGCATGTCTCAATTTTTCCAGTTCCACATAACTGCTGTAAAAACGGATCTCCTCTTTCAAGGTAACATCACTTTTCACCGCATCTACCAACATATAGCTGATCACATGCTCCAGTTTTTCCAACTGGTATTTGAATGTATCCCGATCTGCTGTCATTAATAGGTTTTGCATGGAAAAAATTACATTGGAAAAATAGTGAGGGGCAATTCTGGAGGATAAATATAAACGTTCAATCTCAAACATCCTGACCAACTTTCTGCTGTACATTACCGACTCCTTATAGTACCTTACAATGATGAAAAACAGCATAAAAGCGGAGTTTCTTAAAGCAATTGGTCCAATATGAAAAAATTTAGGGATATGAACATTGATGATTATATGTTTAATATTTGGGTATACTATACCCCATTCAATAAAAGCAGATATGACAATAGTAACAACTGTTAAAATCCAATAAAAGAATCGAGTTCCCTTTTTATTTAAATATTTAAATAGCACAAAATAGTTAATATATACTGTAGCTATGATATTTAACAAGCATACATATTCTATCTCTATGACAAAACCCCCAGGTCTTAATATCGAATAATTTACAAAATAAAAGGAAACAACTACCCAAAAGATCGGATGAAGAATAATCTCTAACCAGTTTTCTTTGAGGAAGTTGTTTTTTTTCATTATTTCTAAATTAATTATAGATTAGGATAAAATGGTTTATCGGTAATAAACACTTCGGTAAAGGAGAACTGTTTAGTTAAGCTATCTCTATAGGAAACTTGAGCAGGAATATTAAGCCATTGTTCCATATTATTGGCATCTAAACCACCATATAAGGAACGGTTAGGCATATTGAAAAGATCCAATGATGTTAAATTAATTGGATCTATGGTTGTAGCAGTATAGATACCCTCTTTTTCCAAATTTAAAGTCAATTTTGCAGTAATAGAACAATAATGACCAACACCTTGACAATCTATATGCATGTCTTTCCCATTTATTCTGACACATGAATTATTACATTGATCTGCAGTATGCCCAACTTGAACTTTTCCTGAAAACCATCCTTTTGAGATAGAGCCATGGTCATGTTCTTCACAGGTGATCGAACCGGTGTTGGTGGTTGGAGTGGTATTTAAGGTGTTGTCTTCTTGATCCATACAGGAAACCATTACTAATGCAAGCAAAATTACGAATAAAAATTGAATCTTTTTCATTGTTTTAATTTTTTTAAGGTTATTATTTTTTTTGTTGTTGTTTTCTGTCACAAATATATTGGGTTAAAATTTTGTCATTCCGAATTTTAACATTTTTTTGCATATTTTAACAAAAGGTCATTTTTTGAAAATTTAGCGCATAAAAAAAGGCCACTTTCGCATTTTTTTGCTCGAAACGATTTCATTTATGTCCAAATCCATTTTAACAACCCCCCTTTTTTATCCCATTTAGGGGCGAAATTTTCACCCATTTTGGGTCATTTTCGAAGTTTTTTCAGTTTTTCATGTTTTGAATTAATTTTTTTTATAAATAATATTCACCTCTTTTTGAACTATATTTTGTTCATAAAAAGGTTTCTTTTGATTTGGAAATCTATTTTTTATATTTCAAAAACACATTTTGAAAATGTAAAAAACAGGGATTCCCTTTTTCAAGTTTGTTAAACTCAATATCTATATTTTTGTTACTTTTGCTTTTTTAATCTCAAACCCAATGAAAAAACTAAACTTTTTGATTTTTGTATCGCTCCTTTTGTTATCGGCCTGTTCCGGTGTTGATAAAAGTGATTTTTTTGTAGAATTAACCCATGCAAAAAAGGGAACTCCCGTTTATGTATATGTATCGGATGCTTATGGCATAACTGATAAGATGATTCCCGATACTTTTTATACCGATAAAAAGGGGAAATTTTCATTTGAAGTGGAGATTGATAAACCCAAAACTGTACTTATTATGGCAGAAACAGAAACCGGAACCTATTCATCCACCCCGCTTTTCATTACAGAAGCTGAAAAATATAATATTGCCATCGAACTTACTCCAAAAGGAAAAGAGACCCCAATTCCTTTAATTGAAGGTGAAAACAACATGGGAATGATCGAATTGATCCGTTTCAGAAATGAAAAAGCTTTCATGGATTATAATAAGATTTATGATTCAACCCAACATCAAACCATTTTTAGCAATTTTGACGCTTTGGTTCGTAAATCTATGGCAACGATTGATCAACTTTATAAAGTGAAGAGAATCGATGAACCGTTCTATGAATTTGCTTCCCGTTCTGTGGAATATGATCTGGCGTATCATACCTTATTATATATAGAGCAACAAATGGGCAATTTGGATTCATTAAGAAATAAAACTTTAATGGAACAAAAAAATCTGATTATCCAAAGAGCCCCACTCAACAATCCTGATCTTTATCAAACTTCCGTTGGAAAAGATTATATTGAAATGTTTATTCCTGAGTTGATTCAAAAAAACAAACCGGAATATGATGAATCACTCAAAAAATCATTAGGACAAACATTTATACTGGGAAAAATCAAAGAAGTGATTCATAAAAATGTGTATCAGTATTATGCGTTGGAGTATTTAAAAAGTAAAAGCATCAGACTGGATCAGGAAACCATAACTCTTTTTAATCAATATGTAAAAGATTTCCCTGAAAATACCAAAATTCAATATTTTCAGGAAATCAAAAACAAAGTGATTCCCGATATTCAGGCGTTTTATGCGGATGGAAAAGGTGGACTCAATCCCGGAATCACTGTATTGGATGATTCCCTGCAGGTAACCAGCTACAGACAGGCAGTGTCCCATTTCAAAGGAAACTATCTGTTTATTGATATCTGGGCCTCCTGGTGTCCCGATTGTATCAAAGAGTTTCAATACAATTCAGAATTAAAGAGTTTTTTAAAAAAGAATGATATTGCCTGCTTATATATTTCCTTGGAAAGGTCACCTGATCGGGCAAAATGGAAAAAATATTTGAATAAGTACAACTTAGTTGGATCCCATATTTTAATTAATGATCTATTGAAAAATGATTTGTATCAGGTTTTAGGAACCACTTCATTATGGATTCCGAGGTATATTCTGGTGGATCCAAACGGAAACATTGTTTTATCGGAAGGAGCATTACCCAGTGATGGGACCAAATTGTATGATCAGATAAATAACCTTATAACAATTCCAATCCCGTCATTTATAGATTAATTTGTAAAACAAAACACCTAAATAGCATAACCAGAACCAAAACACGGTGTATATACTTTTTATTTTATATATTTGAAACACTGTGGTTCACCGTATTACACTGTGGAACACTGTGAAACTAAAAAAATAAATATTATAAAAACTATAAATTAAAATTAAGATTCTATATGCAAAAAACAAAAAGGACAGATTTAAATCTGTCCTTTTTTGTGGAGCCGGCGGGAGTCGAACCCGCGTCCAAATTGGCTGCAAAGATGCTTTCTACACGTTTAGTCTCGGTTTGATTGTCGGCGAAAGAAAAGTACCGGACCGACCCAACTTTCGCGTATCTTCTAAAATTTCACGCCTGTCCTGAAGCTGACATTTGCTATCCAATCATTTTCGATGCTTCTGGCCGAACGCAGATTGGCATTGCTTTCGGGGAAACATCCGATGCTCTAAACCTGGTTTAGGCTTCGGAATCGCGGCAATTAAGCTGCGATTGCATAAGAGTTGCCAGTTATTGGCTATGAGAGTTAGCTTTTAACGGAACCATCTCACAACATCCGACGTGCTTACAAATCCTCATACCAGCTGTCAAAACCAAACGACCCCGATATTAGTTTCTGTTATTATTCAGCAACTACGTTACCTTTTGTTTTTACAATGATCCTACTTGAAACCCCATTGGATAAAATAGTGATCCACTTGCTTATTTGTCCCACCTCTTTGGCAGTATAGGTAACTTTGATAACACCGGTTTTGCCGGGCATAATCGGTGCTTTTGGATAATCTAATGTCGTACAATCACAAGAAGATTTAACCTCATCTAAAATTAAGGGCTTATTCCCTACATTCGTGATAGTGCAATTCACAACCTTCACTTCTCCCACCTTTACATTCCCAAAATCAATTGTTGTTTTATCCAACTTGATCTCTGCTCCATTTGTTGCAGGTGCCTGATTTTGTGCAAAAGTGATCAAACTAAAAGTAGTAAAAATGAGTAAAACTATAATCTTTTTCATGACAAATACGAGATTGAAATTTATTTAGGTTGCATGATGTTTTGATTGTTTTCAGGAACTGCTTCAGTTGGTTTTGCAATTACGTTACCTGTAATGGTTAATACCACTCTGTTTCCTGTATTGGAATCAACATAAACTTGTTTGTTGATCGCACCAATTCTACCTGTATTATAATGAACTGTAATTTTTGCTTTATCACCCGGTTTAATCGGTTCTTTTGGCCATTCAGGAACGGTACATCCGCAAGAAGAGGAACAATTAGTTAAAATAAGATCTGCTTTTCCGGTGTTTTTAAAAGTGAAAAAACAATCACCATTATCACCAACTGTGATTTGGCCGTAGTCATAAACTACTTTTTCAAATGTAATTTCAGGTACATTTGTGGTTGCTTTTGGATCAACATTTGCCGGTTTTTGTGTTGTGGAATTGTTTGTTTGAGCACTAAGTGCAGATACAAAAAGTAGCATAACACCAAATAAAAACGCTTTTTTCATAATTTTTGTTTTTTTAAGTTTGTTATTTTATATTTGATATTTTGATAAGTTTTATTGAAATCATTTTTTTTGACTTACTCAAATAGAGAAAGTTTAATCTAAAAAGTAATTTATTCCTAATTTGTAACTTTTATATCCAAAACCTGATATGGAACCAATACAGGCAGCAGAAATAAACGAATTTTTACGATACTGTTCCCTTCCGAATAGATTGGAAATATGAACTTCAATAACCGGAACAGAAATCGCTTTTATGGCATCTGCAATCACAATCGAAGTGTGTGTATAAGCACCCGGATTTAAAATGATCCCATCATAATGTTTCGAATTTAAGAGCTGTTTTACGATCTCTTCTGATGAATCAGATTGGAAAAAATCGATTTGTACTCCAGAAAACTGTGTTCTGAGTTCATTCAAATAAGCATCAAAAGATTGTGATCCATAGATCTGAATCTCTCGAGTACCCAACTCTCCTAAATTTACACCATTGATAATCAACACTTTCTTCATTTCAATCTTCTTATTCATAAACAAAGATATACACATCTTCGGTTGATTTCTGCCAGTTTAATTGCTCCCTAACATATTTTTCTAAAAGTGTGGAATCACTGCGTAATTCGTCAAAAGTATAGGTATTATTCACTTGATTTTTGGCTTTAATAATGCTTTCATCAATGTATTTCATTTTTTTATTCAGTTCCCGGTGTTTTTTTAAACTGTTGCCGGAAAGGATAAAAATATAAACCAACCCTAAGATGAGTAATCCAAAGAATAGGATGATTTTAAATTTCTTTTTCATTGATTAAAGATTATTACATATCCTTATCTTGCGTAGTTCACAGATCTGGTTTCACGGATAACCGTAATTTTGATTTGTCCGGGATAGGTCATTTCGTTTTGAATTTTCTTAGACAAATCGAAAGAGATTTCAGTAGCTTGTTCATCAGATACTTTTTCTGCACCTACAATAACACGAAGCTCTCTACCTGCCTGAATAGCAAAAGTTTTGGTTACTCCAGGATAGGTTAACGCAATGTTTTCCAAATCGTTAAGTCTTTTGATATAAGCTTCCACCACTTCGCGGCGAGCACCAGGTCTTGCACCGGAAATAGCATCACACACTTGAACTAATGGAGCATAAAGGTTAGACATCTCCATTTCATCGTGGTGAGAACCAATGGCATTCACGATTTCAGGACGTTCTTTGAATTGTTCAGCCAACTGAGAACCAAAGATTGCGTGTGGTAATTCGGGTTCAGTATCGGGCACTTTACCAATATCATGTAATAAACCTGCTCTTTTGGCAATTTTAGGATTTAATCCCAATTCAGCGGCCATCACAGCACAAAGATTGGCAACCTCTTTCGAGTGTTGTAAAAGGTTTTGGCCATAAGAGGAGCGGTATCTCATTTTTCCAACGAGACGCATCAATTCGTTCGCCATATTGTGGATTCCCAGGTCGATACAGGTACGTTTACCAATTTCAAGAATCTCTTGCTCAATCTGTTTTTTGGTTTTAGCAACCACCTCTTCGATTCTGGCTGGGTGAATTCTGCCATCTGTCACCAATTTACCAAGTGATAAACGTGCGATTTCACGTCTCACAGGGTCAAAACTGGAAAGAAGGATAGCATCAGGTGAATCATCAATGATCACATCCACACCGGTAAGATTTTCAAGGGTTCTGATATTTCTACCTTCGCGACCAATGATTCTACCTTTAATTTCATCATTTTCGATATTGAAAACAGAAACTGAATTTTCCAAAGCTGCTTCCACACCTGTTCTTTGGATCGATTTGATAACCAATTTTTTAGCTTCAAATGCGGCAGTGGTTTTAGCTTCTTCAATAATATCATTCACGAGTACCATCGCTTGAGAGCGGGCATCCTCTTCCATCAATTTGATCAGTTGTTCTTTCGCTTGTTGAGAAGTAAGTTCAGCAATCGCTTCCAGTTTCTCTTTTTGGATAGCGGTTTGTCTGTCCAATTCAGCTTGTTTAGTAGTAGCTGCTTCCAACTGTTTGGTCAAATTCTCTTTTAACTGATTGTTTTCGTTATTTTTACGATTAACCTCTTCCAATTTTTGGTTTAGAGTCGTTTCTTTCTGTTTGATTCTATTTTCAGCGATTGCGATTTGTTGGTTTTTTTCACTTACTATTGATTCATGTTCGCTTTTCATCTGCAAAAATTTCTCTTTAGCTTGTAAAATTCTCTCTTTTTTTACCAATTCAGCATCTTCAGTTGCTTTTTTCAATAAATTTTCAGCTTCTTTTTGGATATTCTGGCTGTTTTTAGTAATCGCGCCTTTCAGTAATGTATAAGAAAGGGCGATTCCAATCCCGGCACCGATGATAATCCCTATAATAATTCCGATCGTCATAAATTTATATGTTTTAGTTTAATTAATAGTGTTACTATGTTTTTTTTTAATAATGTGGCATAAAAAAACCCGCAATGCTCCGTAGGGTTTCGAAAAACTCCTAAAAATATAATGAAGGAGCCGATAGATCTCAAACGTCCCAGGGTTTTGACACCTTATCCGAAGATAATCGGGCCTGTTTTTATTCTAAGATGAGCCTAGCCTTCTATTTGTAACTGTTGAGTTTAACAAACGTATCAGAGCAATTGCGGGATGTCTCTATTCAAAGAACGTTAATCAATGTTGATTTTATCAGTTAATTTTTTCAATTCTTCCATTTTTGGGATTAAATCCTCTTCAAACATTTGTAGTCTCTCTTCTGTTTCTATACCTTGTACTACGAAATTGATCAATATCTTCGACAAAATGTCTTGATGATCAGTATATGTCCATTTTTTTGCAAAATTGAAAAAACTCTCATTGATCATTTTTTCAGCTTTTCTATAGTATTCTTCCCATTCTTTTTGAATGACTAACTCAATAGCTCTTTGAGCGATCAGCAGTTTTATGGTCATTCTTCCTTCTTCCATTCTACTCTATTTAAAAGCTCTATACAATTATCTATCTCCCGCACCAATTCGTTAATTTTCTTTATTGTATCTTTTTTGTCTTCTTTATATAATACTGTTTTTGTTATAGTTAATATTTTGTTTTTTTCTTCTAATGATTGCACCTCATTTTCCAGCTTTTCAATTTGTTCATTTTGTCTAAGAACTGTTTCTTTCAGATGTAGGTTCTCGCTTTTTTGTTCATTCAACAAAATGACTGCTGCTCTAATTTTATGTTCCACTTCATTGAATAACGATAAAAAAGATGCCATCACTACTATTTATTTGCAAAAGTAATAAAAAAATAATTATAACTATATAAATGGTACAGATTTTTTTCAATTTTAATTATTATATTTTCATTTTTCATTTTTAATTTATATTTTTAATTTTTAATTTTTCATTTTTCATTTTTAATTAGTCTGCTGTCCGCCGTCTGCCGTCTGCAGTCTTTTTTTTAAGAAGTTCGACGTTAAACGTTAAACGTTAAACGTTCGACGTTCGACGAAAACCGTTAAAATGTTCGTCTGCTGTCCGCCGTCTGCCGTCTGTAGTCTTTTTATTTGGGCATTCCGGCACCAACCACAGCACTGGTCCACCCTGCTGCCGTCGGTCTCCGCCTTCAAGTCCGCAGTCGTAAACCGTGTGACTGCATGGTCGAAAAAGGAGCTCACAAGTTCGCTCTTTTTCTCCCTGCATCACATCGGCTTTCTCCTTTGCGGGCTTTCCCGGCTCCGCCCTAATGCAGTTAGCTGTCAGCTATCAGGTTTCAGGTTTCAGTTTTTTGTATTTTGTTAGTTTGCCGTTAATTACTTAAAAATGGACCCCGGATTAAACGGATACTTTCGCAGCGGTAGAGTAGAGTGAGGAGCAGCAACAAGGCTACTCCCACCCCCTCGTCAAACCGTACGTGCAGTTTTCCCGCATACGGCTTTCCTATAAACTTCGTCGAAAGCATTCACAGTTAAGTCCTTGATA
>Ga0316605_10001380_pt1 | contig 14050 bp, 11 predicted proteins | sample OWC_soil_day20_n_FD_207666 | JGI IMG/M metagenome (GOLD analysis project Ga0316605, IMG submission 207666) | Wetland soil microbial communities from Old Woman Creek delta, Ohio, United States - OWC_soil_day20_noCT | ecosystem: Environmental > Terrestrial > Soil > Wetlands | place: USA: Ohio... | reverse complement strand
GCCGCACTGCAAAGGTCAAGGTCAAGGTCAAAGCCAAGGCCAAGGCCAAGCCTAAGGCTAAGGCCAAGCGCAAGGTGCGCAAGACGGCCCGTCGCGTCCGTCGGGCTGCGACCTGAGCAGGGCGGTTGCCCTTGTTTGCGGCCCGGCCGACGAATGGCGGCTATTCGCGGTGACGACGTAAACCTCGACCAGCTGCCAGAATATCTCTATAAGTGGCTGTTTATATGAATACTTTATCTTATAGAAGCTGGCAGGTCTCCGGTTCAGCTCTCGCCGTATTCGCCACCCCGGGGCGCCAATTCCTGCCGCTATCTTTCGTGGCTGCTCTCAAACGCCTCACCGGGACAAGGTCATGAACAGACGAGACGCGATGAAGCTGGGCACGGCAGCCGCTGCAGGGTTGCTGCTCGGCGGACGAGCGCTCGCGGAGGACAAGGCGCTGCGCGTGCTGATCCTGGGCGGAACCGGTTTCATCGGTCCGCATTTCGTCAACGCGCTGCGCTCGCGCGGGCACACGCTCACCCTGTTCAATCGCGGCAAGCGCAATCCGGAGTTGTTCAACGACCTCGAAGAACTGATCGGCGATCGCAACGGGCAGGTCGACGCACTGAAGAACCGCGACTGGGACGTCGCGATCGACAACTCCGGCTACCTGCCGCGACAGGTGCGGCTCACAGCCGATACGCTCAAGGGTCACACGCAGTACTACCTGTTCATCTCCAGCATCTCGGCCTACGCCGATTTCTCCTCGCCGGGGGTTGACGAGGATTACAGACTCGCGCAACTCACCGACCCGACGACCGAGAACATCGGCGAGCACTACGGCGCGCTCAAGGCGGCGTGTGAGCAGATCGTCCAGCAGACCTATGGCGCGGACTGTTCGATCGTGCGGCCGACCTACATCGTCGGTCCCGGCGACACCACGGATCGATTTACATATTGGGTGGTGCGCGCGGCGCGCGGCGGCGAAATGCTGGCACCGGGCAGTGCGGCCGATCCGGTCCAGTACATCGATGTGCGCGATCTCGCCGACTTCGTGCGCTTGTGCGTCGAACAGCGTATTCCCGGGCGCTACAACGCCTGCAACCCGCCTGGCGCCGTCACCATGGGCGACGTGCTCGAGACGGCGAAGCGCCAGGCGAAGGCCGACACGCGCTTCGTGTGGGCCAGCGCGGAGTTTCTCGCGGCCCAGAAACTGGTCGACAGTGCCGAGATTCCGATCTGGGCGCCGACGACCGGTGAACTCGCAGGCGCTGCGCTCGTCAGTTCGGCGCGCGCCGTTGCGAAAGGGCTTCGCTTCCGCGACCTGGACACGACCGTGCGCGACACGCTCGCCTGGCACAGCCAGCGACCCGCCGAACAGCAACAGAAGTTGCGCGCCGGACTGACGCCCGCACGCGAAGCACAGTTGCTGAAGATGCTCAGGGCGGGGTAGGGATCGGCCGGCCCCGAGCGCCACCTCCAAGCCCGAGGCGCTTTTCGCTACACTACACGGCCTTTCCGCGGGGATCCGCACGGATCCGAACGTCCCTGTCACCCGAATAACACGGTTCGATGAGCGAACTCAAAGCGATGCTGCCCCCGACGCCGCTCGCGGCAGGCAATGCCGCGTACGTCGAGGAAATGTACGAGCGGTTCCTGGCCGACCCGGATGCCGTCGACGGTCGCTGGCGTGAATTCTTCGCCAGCCTCGGCGGATTCGGCTCCGACGTCGCCCACGGCCCGCATGTCGCAGAGCTGGCGCGGCGAGCTCGGGCCCCTCGAACTGGTGCGCCCGTCACCGCCTCCAGCACGCCCTCGGCGGACAGCGCCGCGAAGCAAGGCGCCGTCTCGCGCCTGATCCAGATCTATGCGAATCGCGGGCACCTGATCGCGAACATCGACCCGCTGGGCCTGATGGTGCGGCCGACACCGAAAGTGCTCGGTCTCGACTATTTCGGATTGACGGAAGCGGACCTCGAGACCGAGTTCCTCACCGGCAGCCGCAACGGCGCAATCAAGCCGCGGCTCAGGCTCCGCGACCTGATCGCACAACTGAAGCACATCTATTGCGGCTCGATCGGGGCGGAGTTTGCTCACGTTTCCGACACGGACGAGCGCCTCTGGCTGCAGGACCGTTTCCAGGTCGGCCGGATGCAGCAGCATTTCTCCATCGAGGAGAAGAAGGACATCCTCTGGAACCTGACCATGGGCGAGGGCCTCGAGCGCTACCTCGCGACGCGCTACCCGGCCCAGAAGCGCTTTTCGCTGGAGGGTGGCGACAGTCTGATCCCGCTGCTCGAGGACATGATCCAGACGGGCGGCGTGCACGGCATCGAGGACATCGTCATCGGCATGGCGCACCGCGGCCGCCTGAACGTGCTGATCAACGTGCTCGGCAAGGCGCCAAGCGAGCTGTTCTCGGAATTCGAGGGCAACTACGATCTCGCCAAGCTCAAGGGCTCCGGCGACGTCAAGTATCACAAGGGCTTCTCCTGCGACGTGAGCACCCCGGGTGGCAACGTCCACGTCGCCCTCGCGTTCAATCCGTCGCACCTCGAGGTGGTGAACCCCGTCGTCGAAGGGTCCGTGCGCGCGCGCCAGGAACGCCGCGGCGACGAGAAGGGCCACAAGGTGATGGCCGTGCTGATTCACGGCGATTCCGCCTTCGCCGGGCAGGGCGTCGTGACCGAGACGCTGCAGATGTCCCAGGCGCGCGCGTTCTACACTGGCGGCACGCTGCACATCGTCATCAACAACCAGGTCGGCTTCACGACGCACGATCCGCGCGACACGCGATCGACGCTCTACTGCAGCGACGTCGCGAAGATGCTCGAGGCGCCGATCCTGCACGTGAACGGTGACGATCCCGAGGCAGTCGTGTTTGCGGTGCGGTTCGCACTCGACTACCGCATGAAGTTCCGCAAAGACATCGTGATCGACCTGGTCTGCTACCGGCGACTGGGCCACAACGAGGCGGATGAACCCGCTGCGACCCAGCCCGTGATGTACGCCGTGATCCGCAGCAAGCCGACCACCCGGCAGATCTATTCCGGGCAGCTCGTCAAAGAAGGCGTGATCGAGGCCGCCGACGCCGACGCGATGACGCAGCGTTATCGACTCGGGCTGGACGAGGGCAAGCAGCAGGCACACCAGGTGCTCGGCCTCATCGGCAACAAGCACACGGTGGACTGGTCGAAGTTCCACGATGTCGACTGGACGGACCCGGTCGCGAGCGGGGTCAAGCTGGAGGTGCTGCGCGACCTGGCCGCGAAAGCCACCTCGTTCCCGGACGGCTTCGTGCTGCACCGCCAGGTGCAGAAGATCGTCGACGACCGGCGCAAGATGGCGGCGGGACAGGCGATGGTGGACTGGGGGTTCGCCGAGACACTTGCGTATGCCTCGCTGCTCGACGAAGGCTACGAGATCCGCATCACCGGCCAGGACAGCGGCCGCGGCACGTTCTTCCACCGCCACGCGGTCGGACACGACCAGAAGACGGGCGCGACCTATATCCCGCTCAAGCACATCAAGCCCGGGCAGCCGCGCTTCCGCGTGACCGACTCGCTGTTGTCGGAGGAGGCCGTGCTCGGCTTCGAGTACGGTTACTCGACGACCGACCCCAACTGCCTCGTCATCTGGGAAGGACAGTTCGGCGACTTCGTGAACGGCGCGCAAGTCATCATCGACCAGTTCATCAGCTCGGGTGAGGCGAAGTGGGGCCGGGTCTGCGGGCTCACGTTGTTCCTGCCGCACGGCTACGAGGGGCAGGGACCCGAGCACTCCTCCGCGAGACTCGAGCGTTTCCTGCAGCTCTGTGCGGAAAACAACATGTCGGTGTGCGTGCCCTCCACGCCGGCGCAGATGTTCCACATGCTTCGCCGGCAGATGCTGCGTGACTTCCGCAAGCCCCTGGTCGTGATGACGCCGAAGAGCCTCCTGCGGCACAAGCTCTCGGTCTCCGCGATCGAGGATCTCACCCGTGGCCACTTCCAGAACGTGATCGACGAAATCGACGACCTGCCGGCGGCCAAGGTGCGGCGCGTCGTCTTCTGCGCGGGCAAGGTCTATTTCGACCTCCTCGAAGCGCGTCGCGCCGGCGAAGTGCGCAACGCCGCGATCGTTCGCATCGAGCAGCTCTATCCGTTCCCGGGCGACCAGTACGCCGCCGTGCTGCGCCGCTACCCGAATGCCACCGAGGTGGTCTGGTGCCAGGAGGAACCGCAGAACCAGGGGGCCTGGTTCCAGATTCGACACCGCCTCCAGGAACCGCTCAGTCACAAGCAGGAGCTGCTGTACTCCGGTCGCGCGCCCGCCGCCGCACCGGCAACCGGCATTCCGCTGCTCCACAATCAGCAGCAGCAGGGCCTCGTGGCCGCTGCGCTCACGGCCATCCCCAAAGAAGAGTCGGCGCGCGTGCCATCGCGGCTGCGCGCGACCGGCAGCAGGAAGCGTTCATGACGATCGAAGTTCGCGTTCCCCAACTTCCGGAATCCGTCGCGGACGCGACGCTCGTGGCGTGGCATAGGCAGCCCGGCGATGCCGTGACGCGCGACGAGAACCTCGTCGACCTCGAAACGGACAAGGTCGTGCTGGAGGTGCCCGCGCCAACGGCCGGCGTGATCAAGGAACTCCTGGTGCAGAACGGCGCCACGGTCACGAGTGGCCAGGTGCTGGCGCTGCTCGAGGAAGGCGCCGTTGCTGCGCCCGCCAAGGCGGCCGCGACGGCGGTGAAAGGGGAGGAGAAGGCGGTGCCCGCGGCGAGTGGCGACAAGCTCGCGCCTTCGGTACGACGACTCGTGGAGGAACACAAGCTCGACACGGGCGCGATCCCGGGCAGCGGGCGCGACGGGCGCATCACCAAGGGCGACGTGCTCTCGCACCTCTCCGGCAAGGAGGCCGCGCCACCCGCGACGGCCCGCGCCGTCGCGCCCTCGGTCGCGCCGGAAGCCGTTGGAGCGCGCGAGGAGCGCAGGGTTCCCATGACGCGTCTCCGGGCGCGCATTGCGGAGCGCCTCGTCCAGGCACAGTCGGCCGCCGCCATGCTCACGACGTTCAACGAGGTGGACCTCAAGGCCGTCAACCAGCTGCGGGCTCGCTACAAGGAGCGCTTCGAAAAGGAGCACGGCGCGCGCCTCGGGTTCATGGGTTTCTTCGTCAAGGCGTGCGTCGAAGCCTTGCGGCGCTACCCGGTGATCAACGCGTCGGTGGACGGAAACGACGTCGTCTACCACGAGTATTACGACATTGGCGTGGCGGTCTCGACCGATCGCGGCCTGATCGTACCGGTCCTTCGCGACGCGGACGCCATGAGCTTCGGGCAGATCGAGAAGGCGGTCGTGGGTTACGCAAACCGTGCCCGGGAAGGCTCGATCACGCTCGAGGAACTCACCGGCGGCACCTTCACGATCACGAACGGCGGCGTGTTCGGCTCGCTGCTGTCCACCCCGATCCTCAACATGCCGCAGAGTGCGATCCTCGGCATGCACAAGATCCAGGAACGCCCGGTCGTGGTCGACGGCCAGGTGGTCGTGCGGCCGATGATGTACCTCGCGCTGACATACGATCACCGGATCATCGACGGCCGCGAGGCCGTGCAGTTCCTCGTCGCCGTGAAGGATGCGCTCGAGGATCCCGCGCGGCTGCTGCTTCAAGTCTGAAGACGAGGGGATAGGGGATAGGGGGTAGGGGATAGTGAGGAAGGTGCTTTCAGTACCGGCTGTCACCTACGCGAGAGGTTCGCTCTCGCCACTACCCCCTATCCCCTACCCCCTATCCCCTTTCCTGCCTCCGGAGAGCCCATGTCTGAAGTCGCCTCCACCTCCTACGACGTCATCGTCATCGGTGCCGGCCCGGCCGGCTATCCCTGCGCGATCCGCGCGGGCCAGAACGGCCTCAAGGTCGCCTGCATCGACGAGTGGCAGAACTACGACGGCAGCCGCACCTTTGGCGGCACTTGTGTCAACGCGGGCTGCATTCCATCCAAGGCCTTGCTCGAATCGACCGAGCTGTACCACAGGGCACAGTCGGAGTTCGCCGCGCACGGCATCAAGGTCGGCGGTCTCGAATTCGACGTCGCCACGATGCAGAAGCGCAAGGCGAAGATCGTCAAGGCATCGACGGTGGGCATCGCCGGGCTGCTCAAAGGAGCCGGCGCCACGGCTCTGCAAGGGCATGGACGGCTGCTGCCGGGTATGAAGGTCGAGTACACGGCGGTGGACGGCACGAAGCAGATGCTTGAGGCGAAGCACGTCGTGCTGGCTTCGGGTTCCGTCCCGATGGAACTCAAGTCCGTACCCTTCGACGGCAAGAACATCGTCGATTCGTGGGGCGCGCTCGAGTTCGACAGCGTGCCGAAACGCCTCGGCGTCATCGGCGCGGGCGTGATCGGCCTCGAACTTGGCAGCGTCTGGCGGCGCCTCGGGTCCGAGGTCGTGGTGCTCGAGGCGCTCGAGCAGTTCCTCTACATGGCGGACGGGCAGGTCGCCAGGGAAGCGCTGAAGCATTTCAGGAAGCTCGGCCTCGATATCCGGCTCGGTGCCAAGGTGACCGGCGCGCAATCCGGCAAGGACGGAGTCACGCTCAACTACGCGGACGGCTCGGGTACGCAGACGGTCACCGTCGACAAGGTGGTCGTCGCGATCGGTCGCCGGCCCTATACCGCGAACCTCCTGGCCGACGGCACCGGCGTCGAGTTCGACGAGCGCGGCTTCATCAAGGTGGACCACGAATGCCGCACTTCGGTGCCGAACGTCTGGGCCATCGGCGACGTCGTGCGTGGGCCGATGCTGGCCCACAAGGGCAAGGAAGAGGGCGTGATGGTGGGCGACCTGATGGCGGGCCTCGTCTCCGAGGTCAACTACAAGGCAATCCCGTCCGTCATCTACAGCGCGCCGGAGATTGCCTGGGTCGGCCTGACCGAGGAAGACGTGAAGAAAAGCGGGCGGCCCTACAAGGTCGGGAGCTTTCCGTTCATGGCAAGCGGACGCGCGCGGGCCATGGAGTCCACCGGGGGCTTCTGCAAGCTCATCTCGGCAACGGACGACGACGAGATCCTCGGCGTGCACATCATCGGACCCATGGCGGGCGAACTCATTGCCGAGGCCGTCCTGGCCCTCGAGTATTCCGCCAGCACCGAGGACCTGCAGCGCACGATGCACGCCCACCCGACACTGAGCGAAGCGCTGCACGAGGCAGCGCTCGGCGCGGACAAGCGGGCCATCGACTTTCCGAACAAGTGATACGCGTCTAGCGCCCGCGTCTCGCGCTGATCACGTTCGGCAACCCGGAGATCCGCGACAAGAGGCGGCTCAGTTCGTCGAGGCCGTGCACCGCGACCGTGACGTCCAGGGTGGCGACGTTTTCGACCTCGTCGGTCACGGTGGTCATGGCCTGGATGTTGACGTGCTCGTCGGCCAGCACCGCGGAGATGTCGCGGACCAGCCCACGCCGGTCGAAGGCTGTGATCGCTACGGCCACCGGGAACGTGCGGTCCTCCGAGGGCCTCCCCCAGTCCACTACGAGCACGCGCTGAGGCTGCGTATCGCGCAACCGGATCAGGTTCGGGCAATTCGCCCGATGGATACTCACGCCGCGACCGAGCGTAATGTAACCGGCAATCGGTTCCGGCGGCACGGGACGGCAGCACCGCGCAAAGGAACTCAGCAGGTCGCCAACCCCGTCGATGACCATGCCGGTCGTCTGTCCGGTGCCGCCTGCGCGCTGCGGGGCGCGAGGGGCCTTCGGCGGTTCCTGCGCGTGGAGGCGACGCTGGATTGCACCCGCGACCTGCGCGAGCGACAGGTCGCCCTCGCCAAGTCCCAGGAACAGGGCCTCGGCATTCGGCAATCCGAGTTCGTCCAGGATCTCGGGCAGCGGCGGCGCCCGAACGCCCAATCGCTCGATTTCCCGCTCGAACATCTGGCGCCCCTGTTCGCGGTTCTGCCCCTCGTCGAGCTTGCGGAACCAGGTGCGCACCTTGGCGCGGTTGCGCGGCGAGGCGAGAAAACCAAGGGCGGGCACGAGCCAGTCGCGGCTGGGATGCGGATGCTTGCCCGGAATGATCTCGACGGTGTCGCCGTTCGCGAGGCGATGATCGAGCGGCACCATGCGCCCGTTGACGCGGGCGCCTCGGCACCGGTGTCCCAGGTTCGTGTGGACGTGGTACGCGAAGTCGAGCGGAGTCGACCCGCGCGGCAGGTCCACCACTTCGCCGCGCGGACTGAGTGCATAGACCCGGTCCTCGAAGATCTCCGACTGCAGGCCGTCGAGCAGGTCGGGCTCCATGCCTGCCCGCGCCGCGGGCTCGAGCAACTCGCGCAGCCAGTTGATCTTCTGCTGGAAGCTCACTTCCGACTTGCGCCCTTCCTTGTACTGCCAGTGCGCGGCCACACCGAGCTCCGCGTGCTCGTGCATTTCGCGAGTGCGGATCTGTACTTCGAGCGGCAGCCGGCCCGGACCGATCACCGCGGTGTGCAGCGATCGGTAATTGTTCTCCTTGGGAGTGGCGATGTAGTCGTCGAACTCGCCGGGAATGTACGGCCACAAGCCATGCACGATGCCAAGGGCGGCGTAGCACTCCGCCACGGTCTCCACGATGACGCGCATCGCCAGCACGTCCATGACCTGCTCGAACTCGAGTCCCTTGCGCTGCATCTTCCGCCAGATGCTGTAGATGTGCTTCGGCCGGCCGGTAATCTCCCCCGTGACGCCGGCCTTGTCGAGCTCGCGCGCGAGGTCGCGCTTGACGTCCTCGATATAACGCTCGCGCTCGTCGCGCTTGACCCGCAGCCAGCCCGCGATGCGCTTGTACTCGGCCGGCTCGCTGTAGCGGAAGGCCAGGTCCTCCAGTTCCCACTTGATGTGCCAGATGCCGAGGCGATTGGCGAGCGGCGCATAGATCTCCTTCGTTTCCAGCGCGGCACGTCGCTGTGCCTCGGTGCCTGCACCTTTGAGGTTGCGCAGGCGCACGAGCTGCAGCGCCAGCCTGATCAGCACCAGGCGCACGTCGGACGCGAGCGCGAGCAGGAGCTTGCGGAGGCCCTCGGCCTGCTCCGGCTTGAGCGCCTGGCCGGGATTCCAGTCGGGCGGGATGCCGCTGTCGCCGACGCGCTCGAGTTCCTGGGCCATGCGCACGGCGTGCTCGCCGAAGATGGCCTGCGCCTCGACGCCGTCAGGCCCGCCGGCCTCTAGCCAGGGGATGAGGAGCGCCGCGAGCAGTACGTCATCGTCTGCCTGCAGCTGGGCCAGCACGCCGGCGAGCTGGATACCCCGGGCCATCGCCTCCACGGGCACCGTACCCCGCATGCGCTCGAGCGCAGCCCGGAGGCGCGGCGACTGGGATTCGATGTCGAACTCGGCGGGTTTCACGGCGTGCGCTATCATACCCCGTCAATTCCAGGACCCTCGCGAGGTGAGTGTTTGCCCAGGCTGAATCGTGGTGGCCGGCGCTGGGCGATCCCGTCGCGAGTGACCGTGGTGCGCGGCGAGTCCGTGCGCATCCTGGGTCTCGATCCAGGGTCACAGGCCACCGGCTTCGGCGTGATCGACTGGATCGACGGCGAGGCGCGCTACGTGGCGAGCGGCGCCATTCGAACCAGCGGCCGCGAGTTTCCCCCGCGCCTGCGCCAGATCTTCGAGGGCGTGGCCGAACTCATGCGGGAGTACCGGCCGGGCGAAGTGGCCATCGAGCGCGTCTTCATGCACCGTAACGCCGACAGCGCCCTCAAGCTCGGCCAGGCGCGAGGTGCGGCGCTGTGTGCGGCCTTTGCGCTCGACCCGACGGTGTTCGAGTACGCCCCGCGCGAGGTGAAGCTCGCGGTGGTGGGCGCGGGCGGGGCACAGAAGGAGCAGGTGCAGCTGATGGTGCGGACGCTTCTGAAACTGCAGGGCGAACTCGGCGCCGACGCGGCGGACGCCATCGGTCTTGCGCTCTGCCATGCCTATTCGCGGCAGGCACGCCTCGCCGTCGCGAACGGCGCGCAGCCGGTGGCGCGCACGTGATCGGATTCCTGCGCGGACGGCTGGCCGCGAAACACCCCCCTCAGCTGCTGCTCGACGTGGGCGGCGTCGGCTACGAGGTCGAGGCGCCCATGTCCACGTTCTACGGGTTGCCCGGGGTCGGCGCGGAAGTCGGCCTGCACACGCACCTCGTCGTGCGCGAGGACGCACACGTGCTGTACGGCTTCGGCACGGAACGTGAACGCAGCCTGTTCCGCGAATTGATCAAGGTCTCGGGCGTGGGGCCGCGCATTGCGCTCGGCATCCTGTCGGGGGCGACGGTCGATGAATTCCACCGCAGCGTCGAGTCCCAGGACATTGCCTCGCTGGTGCGCATCCCGGGCATCGGCCGCAAGACCGCCGAACGCCTCGTGATCGAGATGCGGGACCGCCTGAAGGGGCTCGCGGGTGCGCCCTTTGCGTCCGGCACCGGGGCCGCTGCCGGCACGCCCGCGAATCCGCAGTCCGAGGCATTCAGCGCGCTGGTCGCGCTCGGCTACAAGCCCGCGGAGGTCACCCGGCTGTTGCAGAAGGTGGATCCGGCGGTCACCTCGACCGAAGAAATCATCCGCCACGCCTTGCGGGCGGCCGCGTCGTGACGCGGGGAGCGAACTGAATGATCGAGCAGGATCGCGTGATCTCGGCGGGCAGCCAGCGGGACGACGAAGCGTACGATCGTGCCGTTCGCCCGAAGACGCTGGCCGATTACGTGGGCCAGCCCGCGATGAAGGCGCAGATGGAAATCTTCATCACGGCGGCCCGCAATCGTGGCGAGGCGCTCGACCACGTGCTGATCTTCGGTCCCCCGGGGCTCGGCAAGACGACCCTGGCGCACGTGATTGCGAATGAACTCGGCGTCGGCTTCAAACAGACCTCGGGACCCGTGCTCGAACGGCCGGGCGACCTCGCGGCGCTGCTCACGAACCTGCAGGCGAATGAAATCCTGTTCGTGGACGAGATCCATCGGCTGAGCCCGGTCGTCGAGGAAATCCTCTATCCCGCGCTGGAGGACTTCCAGCTCGACATCATGATCGGCGAGGGGCCGGGCGCGCGCTCCATCAAGATCGACCTGCCGCCGTTCACGCTGGTCGGGGCCACCACACGGGCGGGACTCCTGACCTCGCCGTTGCGCGATCGCTTCGGCATCGTGCAGCGGCTGGAGTTCTACGGCCACGAGGAGCTGCAGCGCATCGTCGAGCGCTCTGCGCGTATCCTCGGCGTGCCGACCGACGAAGCCGGGGCGGCGCGCATTGCCCAGCGGTCACGCGGCACGCCGCGCATCGCGAACCGACTGCTGCGCCGCGTGCGCGATTTCGCGGAGGTCAGGGCCCAGGGCCGCGTGACGGACGCCGTCGCGCAGGGAGCCCTCGACCTGCTCGACGTCGATCCGCAGGGCTTCGATCCGATGGATCGCCGCCTCATGCTGACCATCATCGAGAAGTTCGAGGGCGGGCCGGTCGGCGTCGACAGCCTCGCAGCCGCGATCGGCGAGGAGCGCGGCACGATCGAGGACGTCATCGAGCCCTTCCTGATCCAGCAGGGGTTCATCATGCGCACGGCCCGCGGCCGCGTCGCGACGCGCAATGCTTACCTCCACTTCGGCCTGACTCCGCCGGCCATCGAGCGTACCGGCGGGACGCTGGGCCTGTTCGATGCCTGAGGTCCGCGAATGATCGGTGAACATTCCGTACTCGACCTGATCCTGCAGGCGAGCCTGATCGTGCAGTTCGTGCTGGCACTGCTCGTCGGCGCGTCGGTCGTCTCGTGGGCCATCATCCTGCGCAAGAGCCGACTGCTGAAGGACGAGCGCCTCGGCGCGGATCGATTTGAGGAGGACTTCTGGTCGGGCGGCGACCTCGCCGCGCTGTACAAGTCGCTCGAGGGTGGTGCACCCACCGGCATGGCCGGCGTGTTCGTCGCGGGCTTCCGCGAGTTCTCGCGACTGCGGCAGCAGCTCGGTCCGGCGGGGGGGCAGTTGCTCGAGGGCAGCCGTCGAGCGATGAAAGTAGCGCAGCTGCGCGAGACCGATCGCCTCGAGCAGAATCTCTCGACGCTCGCGACCATCGGCTCGACGAGCCCGTATGTCGGCCTGTTCGGCACCGTGTGGGGCATCATGAGCGCCTTCCAGGGCCTCGGGAACGTGCAGCAGGCGACCCTCGCCATGGTTGCACCTGGCATCGCCGAGGCACTGATCGCCACTGCGATGGGCCTTTTCGCGGCCATACCGGCCGTGATCGCCTACAACCGCTACGCCGACCAGGTGGGCCGCCTCGAGCTCCGCTACGACGCGTTCATGGAGGAGTTCTCGACGATCCTGCAGCGTCACGCCGGCGTCGGACCTGCCTGAGGCCGCCCGCGATGCAACGCAAGCGTGGCCGGCGGCTGATGGGTGAAATCAACGTCGTGCCCTACATCGACGTGATGCTGGTGCTGCTGATCATCTTCATGGTCACTGCGCCGATGCTGAGCCAGGGCATCAAGGTGGACCTGCCCAAGGCCGGTGCGGAACCGATCGAACCCGACGACCTCGAGCCCCTGGTGCTCAGCATCGATCGAGACGGGCTCCTGTATCTCAACCTCGGTGACGCGGACGCCCCGCAACCGCCGGAGCGCGTCCTCGAGGTGGCAACCGCCGCCCTGCGCAGGGAACCTGAGCGTCCCGTGCTGGTCAAGGCAGATACGGCCGTGGCATACGGTCGCGTCGTGGAGGGCATGGTCCTGTTGCAGCAATCCGGCGCAAAGAAGGTCGGTTTCGTCACCGAGCCGCGTCCGGTCGAGGCGCGCGCGCGCGGGATGCGCTGAGCAATGCCCGGTTTCGTGCGAGAACACCTGCGGCCCCTGATGGGCTCGGCGGGCCTGCACTTGCTGCTGCTGGTGCTGGTCGCCGGTGCGGCCCTGCGCTGGACGTCCACGCAGCCGCCGGTACAACTCGCAATCGAGGGCGTGGTGGTCGATGCGAAAGACCTGCCGAAGTCTGCGCGCGCAGGGAAGCCGGTACCGCCGCCGAAGGTGACACCCCCGCCGGAAATCCCGAAGCCTCGACCTGAGCCTGAGCCGAAGACCGAACCGGCTCCACCCAGTCCTGACGTGAAAGCGGCCGAGGAAGTGCAGGCGGCGGACGCGGAGCGCAGGAGGGTGGCCGACGAGGCGGCCCGCAAGGAGGCCGCCGCGGACGCCGAGCGCAAGCACGCCGCCGTGGCGGACGCACGTCGCAAGCAGGAAGAGCAGGACAAAGCCGCGCGCGAAGCAAAGCTGCGAAGCGAGCGCGAATCCGAGCTGCAGCGTCAGCTCGCGGCGGAGGAGGAGGCGGCTGCGGTGGCGCGATCCGGCGTGGTCGACGAGTACCGCGCCGTCCTGATCCAGGCGATCGAGCGCAACTGGATCCGCCCGCCTTCCGCGCGTGCGGGGCTCGAATGCACCCTCTTCGTGACGCAGGCCACGGGGGGCACGGTAATCGACGTGAAGCTCGGCACATGCAACGGGGACCAAGCAGTGCGTGAATCGATCGCCAACGCCGTGTATCGTGCCTCGCCGCTGCCCGCCCCGCGCGATCCCCGCGCATTCGAGCGGCGGCTGCAGATCGTGTTCAAGCCGACGGAGTAGAGACTCGATGCAAGCAGGGACAGAAAGCATGCGCAGGCCGGGCACGACGCTTGCCGCACTGGCGCTCGGATTGCTCGCCATGGCCGGGCCCAGCCATGCGCAATTGAGGCTCGACATCACCCAGGGCGTGCGGGACGCCGTGCCGATCGCGGTGGTGCCGTTCGGTGGGCAGACGGACGGCACTGCGACGGACGTGGCTCAGGTCATCGCCGATGACCTGAGGCTGAGCGGCCGTTTCGCACCGCTCGAACGGCGGGACATGGTCGCCCGACCCACCTCAGGTCCCGAGATCCGTTTCCAGGACTGGCGGCTGCTCAAGTCGGATTTCATCGTCGTGGGCCGAGTCGAGCCCGACGGAGCCGGTTCGGCGGTCGCCTTCGAACTGTTCAACGTGCAGACCGGGCAGGCACTGCTGGCCCAGCGGCTGCCCGTGGGCTCGCGCGGTCTTCGCGCGGCGTCGCATCGCATC
>Ga0316605_10001377_pt1 | contig 14075 bp, 9 predicted proteins | sample OWC_soil_day20_n_FD_207666 | JGI IMG/M metagenome (GOLD analysis project Ga0316605, IMG submission 207666) | Wetland soil microbial communities from Old Woman Creek delta, Ohio, United States - OWC_soil_day20_noCT | ecosystem: Environmental > Terrestrial > Soil > Wetlands | place: USA: Ohio... | reverse complement strand
AAGGGAAAAAAGGTCCGCGGAAGAACGGTCTCACCACTCTGGCGTGTGCACGTCACGCTTCCGGAGAACGGAGTTGCGGGTCTCGAAGAGACTTCCTACTCGTTCGATTACCAGGGCGTGCGGTTCGTCATGATCAACAGCAACGACCGGCTGGAGGAGCAGGCGCGCTGGATGGACACGGTGCTTTCGGCGAATCCAAACCGGTGGACAGTCGTCGCGTTTCACCACCCGCTGTATTCCTCAGGACGAGAACGGGATGACAGGAAGACGCGCGATGCGTTCCTCCCCCTCTTTGACAAATATCATGTCGCTCTGGTACTGACCGGTCATGACCATACCTATGCCCGCAGTCACCGGCTGGCCAACAATTCCGTTGTCTCCGGCAATCTCTCCGGGACGGTGTACGTCGTGTCCGCCTCGGGACCAAAATTCTATGAATACACATCGTTCTACGACTCCCTGATGGCAAAAACAGGTACGGGTGTTCAGTTGTACCAGGTCATCACGGTGAGCGGGGGGCACCTCAACTACCGGGCATACAGCGCGGATGGTGCCTTGTATGATTCGTTCGAGCTAACAAAGCAGGATCACTAATTCACGCTTCACTTTTCACTCTCTATTCCAGGAGGCTTCATGACAACACTGGTTCGATTTCTTATCGTAGCGCTTCTGCTGGTACTTGGCATGACCGCTCAGGCGCAGGTTATCTTCACAGAAACCTTTGATTTTTCCAACGATGGCGGCCTTGTTGATTGCGCGCTGTTGAAAACCTGGTCACCCTACTATCCCCAGGCATACACGAATCTTGGCACTCCCAACTGGATCACCGGCACGACCTCAGAGTTCACCGCGCCGGTCCTGGTGGAGACAGGCGCGTTGACATATTCGGGCTATGCGTTGTCAGGGGCAGGGAAGAAAGTGTATTTGCCGTCGTCGGATTCAGCGCGCCAGACTGCGCGAAGGCAGTTTGCACCCCAGACGGGAAAGGTATACTACGCGATGATGGTCAACATCAAAGAGATGTTCCAACTCGGTACCCCGTACAACGGCGTACTTGTAGACGTGGGAAGACAAGATCTCAATGGAACGACGATTGCGTGCGTGAACAGCAGCACATCGAGTTCCGGTATACGGGGGCTCCTGGTGTTCCTCCGGGCAGACACAACCGGCGGCGTCAATGCGAGCAAGCTTCTCGCCGGGGTAAGCTACCGAAGAGATGATCCAGCGACGGCCTTCTCAACTAAACTGCTGGATACTCTGCAAACGAACCTGATGATCGTGTGCACGGACCCTGCCACGGCAACTTCGAAGTTGTGGGTCAATCCCGACCTGTCAGGGCCGGAGCCGGCACCGGATGCTGTCTGCGTAAATGCAAACGGAGCCGAATCACTTGCGCTAATCTACTTCTCGATCTATCAACGGTCGGAAGGTCCATCAGGCTGGATCGGCGGTTTGCGGGTTGGCACCAGTTGGGGGATCGTCACTAACAATTCCGATCTGCCAATGGTCGAGACTTTTGACTATAAGCTCGGGGCGTTATGCGATAACCTGGCGAACCTCAACGCCGCTTCACCTTATTATCCTCTCGCGGCAAACAACGTCAGCGGCGGCCTTTGGATTAACGGCAGCACGAGCACGAACGACGATCCCCTGCTTATTGATTCCATTGCACTCGACTATCCCGACTATGCGTTGTCGGGGGTCGGCAAAAAGGTCTGGTGCCCGAACCTCCCGAGCAACACAAGCAACAACCGGGCATCGCGCAAATTTTCACCTGTTACCGGAAAGGTCTACTATTCCGCCCTGATCAATCTCCCCAACGTGAACGATCTCTCATCGAGCACCTCCAGCAACGGGGAATACCTGATGGGAGTCTACCCGAACTCGAGCTTCTCATCGGCGGCTGGTCGCGGGCTTCTTGCATTCCGGTCATCTCCCACCGCGGGGAAATACGTTGTTGGAGTGCGTGCCTCCAATGCGGTTGCCCCCGGCTGGGTTCCCAAAGACCTCGATACCGCCTCGACGCAGCTAGTCGTTATTGGCTACCAGCTCAGCACTGGTCTTGCGGAAATTTGGGTCAATCCTCCCATTTCTTCAACGATACCGACCCCCGATGGAACCTCCAGCCTAGGCACGACGGAGACAAACACGGACATCGGGCGCTTTGGCATCTATCAACGCGGGGACAAACCCCACGCATATGTCGGCGGAATTCAGGTCGACACGGCATGGATGCTCAAGACGACGACAGGTATTCGAGAAGCGAAGGCATACGGTCCAACAACCTTCCAACTCCTGGGGAACTATCCGAACCCATTCAATCCGTCGACACAGATCCAGTTCAGTGTAGCTCAAACTGGACGGGCAACACTTCAAGTGTTCAATCTGCTCGGCCAGGTCGTCGCAACGCTGTTTGACGACGAGGCCTTGTCCGGCAAGATCTATGAAATCAGCTTCTCCGGCGCTGGCCATTCATCCGGGTTGTACCTGGCCCGATTGGAGTCCGGCCGGGAGGTAAGGGTACGCAAGATGATTCTCATGAAATAAGAATTCGTCAATCGTGAGTGAATCCGGGCCAGGAAAGACTTATCATCCTGGCCCGGCCCACTCCAGAATGGATGGAGGCCAGGATGATCCGCGTGCTCGTTATTATTGTATTCCTGTTCTTTGATGCTCCCTCGAAAGCCGAGGTGAACCCATCTCGCCCGCGTCTTATCATCATACTCTCCATCGACCAGATGCGCGCGGATCACCTTGTTCGATACGCACCTCTGTATGAGCATGGGTTTGCCCGGCTGCTCAGGGAAGGCGTTCACTTCAAGACGGCCGATATCAATTACGCGGGGAGTTCAACCGGACCTGGACACGCAACCCTGGGAACCGGCACGTATCCGTGGAAGAACGGAATCGTATCCAATAACTACCGCGAACGCGCATCGGGTAAGAGGGTGTACTGTGTTGCAGATAGCATGGCGGAACCTATTGAGGGAGACGGTGGGAAAATGTCCCCGCGAAACCTCCTGGTCACCGGTTTGGGAGATTGGCTGAAGACCGCATCGCCCGGCTCCAGAGTGATATCCATCTCCTATAAAGACAGGGCTGCCATTCTTATGGGGGGGAAGCACCCTGACGCGGCGTACTGGTATGACAGGCGCTCCGGGCGAATGTCGTCATCGTCATACTATCTTGCTGCCCTCCCTGCCTGGATGCAAGCGTTCAATGCATCAGGCTGGATCTCGAAGAATCTCCCTCCAGTCTGGACCAAGCTTCTATCGGACAGCATATATACTCCCTTCGGCCCGGATGATATGCCCGGTGAGGCACCATGGGGCGGGAGCCGCTCGTTTCCTCACGGCATCGAACCGGGTCGGGAGATCGGGCTGCTGTTCAGCACCCCCTGGGGTAACGATTTTCTTTTCGATGTCGCCCGAGCGGCCATTCGCGGGGAACAGCTCGGAAAACGGGGAACAGTGGATCTCCTCTGGTTGTCGCTCTCTACGACGGACAACATTGGCAGCACCTTTGGTCCGGACAGCCATGAAATGATGGACAACCTTCTCCGCATCGACGTGGCGCTCGGACGGTTCCTGTCCGACTTGGAATTATCCCACGGTGCCGGCGGTTTCATTCTGGCCTTAAGCGGCGATCACGGCGTTCTCCCATTGCCGGAACACGAGAGGATGTCTGGGAATCAAGCCGCCAGGCGTTTCAACAACCGCAACAGTGTTGAGCGTGCTGTGAAAGACGTTGACTCTATCCTGCGGCATGATTTCGGGATTGGATACCGCGTTATCAGGGTAGGGAGGATAGACAGTTCTGTGTTTTGCATCCCAGGGATCACCGGCCCGATGATAGAGGGTCGTCTTCGTGCCGCACTACTGGCGGTCGACGGCGTTGCGGACGTATACTTCCGAACCGAACTCACTGACCCGTCTGTGCGCGATCGGCCATACCTTCAGAAGTATCGTCACAGCTATCACCCGGAACGAAGTCCCGATTACTTCATCCGTGATTGCGAATACTGTCTCATCAGCCCGGACTCGATCGGCACGTCCCACGGTACCCCGTATGATTACGATACCAAGGTTCCGTTGGTTTTTTGGGGGACGGGCCGAGCCCCCCTGGTTGTCGAGCGTACCGTTCATACGGTGGATCTGGCAGCCACGGTGGCGGCGTTCTATAACCTGCCCACGCCTGGTAATCTGGACGGGATTGCCCTTAAAGAAATCATGAATTAGCACAAAAGTCCCGATGGTTTTGGGAAAAAAGTCCGAGAGGCTCATTGGACAATGTAAAGCTCTCTGGAGCTTTCAGCGATTTCATTAAGCAAAATTCTATTACCACTGTATATGTCTGAATTTCCGAAAAAGGTGTCCTGATGCAGATCTCGCGTTTTGGTCTCTGGAAAGGCGTCGTTGCACTTCTGGTGCTCGCGGCGATGCCCCTTTGCGCGCAATCGAGCCATCCCTCTCAGTGGAGCGGGAAGTTCACCCTGAAGAGCTGCGTAAATGAATTCGCCCCATCTCGTGCCGAATCGACGGCGGTAGGTTATCAGTACTGGTTCATCGACAGAAAGTTCCTTGACGGGCGGACGCTCAAGATGAGCGTTGTGAAACCGCATGCCGCAACGCATGAACCGCACCGGCACGCGGAAGATGAGATCTTTTTCATTCTCGAAGGGAATGCAGAGATATATTTGAACGGCGAAAAGATGGCGCTCCATCCGTATGCAAGCTTCTACTGCCCGCCGAACTCGGAGCATGGTATCCGGAATGTCGGGGACGTCGACTTGAAGTATCTCGTCATCAAGAAGATCGATCGTCAATAGGAATCAGGGACGACGATGGGGTCTCCAGTTTGTTTGTGTACCCCGAACTGACATTCTAGGGACATTTCGATTTGTTCTATTGGTGTTTTTCGCCGGTGCCGAAGTTATTGAAATGGCGCAGAACGATACGCTTTCCGTATGAAGGGGCTTGACATATAAGGAAAAAGAGGAGATATTGATTCGAATCCGTCAACGCAATTTTCATTTGGAAGTCTTCACAACCAGCACTCTGAGCCGAATCTGATATAGTTAGCAACTAGGATCGTTCTCCCTTTTAACATCTACTCGGTCAGCCCAGCAACGCAATCACAGCTCTTTCGCTTTTTCGTCCTGTTTCACCCTGTTTCGAAGTCTGCAAACAGCCATTGCTGGGGCTGCCATCCCGTCCCCGGGCAATCACCATGTGCATTACATCGCAAGGCCCATCCATGAAAAAAGCAGCTATCCTTGTCCTTCTATTTCTCGGCATCTTCCCACTCAGCGCACAAGACAGACATTTCTGGGATCAGGCTGTAGGTGGAAGAACCGCATTGTTGGGGGGACTCGCCGTGGGGGGTGTCAGGGACTATGGCGCGACCTTTTACAATCCCGGTGCGTTGAGCTTCGTCAGCAAGACAAAACTGAATTTCAATTTCAACATGTACGGGATCAAGGACTTTTCGTTCATCAACGGCGGAGGACCCGGCATTGATTCCAGGTACACAAGAGTCTCTCTGTACCCCGCATCATTGGCCGGCCCCCTGTCATTCCTTGGCGATTCCCTCAACAGGTTCAGCTATATGATCTATGCCAATGGCTATTCCTACGTGAGAATATCTGAACGATACGAAGGCTATTCTGATGTGATTCCAACGAGACCACCATCTGCTCCGGGCGCTCCGACATTGTTTGAAGGGAATGAGTATCTGATCAACCAGGGAAAGATCGATATGTTGCTTTCTGAAGTAAGTGTAGGCTTCGGGTACTCCAGGAAGATCTCGGACAACGTCGGGATTGGCGTTACGCTGATAGGTGCCTACCGTGATCAGACCAAAGAACGCCTCGAGGCCTATTCAGCCTATGATACAGTCAATCAACGCACCGCGACTACGGACGTCTATGTTGATATCGACTATTGGGCTGTTAGATTCTCTTTGAAATTTGGCATCGCGGCCGAATGGGAGAGACTGAAACTTGGTGCCACCATCACGACCCCAAGTTTTGCACTAAAAGTGGCGAGCGGCGGAACTGATGGCGCGAGTTTGACCTCGAACAATGTATATTTTGACCCCGCTACGAATGCCCCCATTGACATCCTTGCATCGGACAGGCAGGAGGGGTTGCCCGTAAATTACCGATCGCCATTCTCCATTGCGGCAGGGATTGAATACCAACTCTCGGATGAAACTTCTCTGCACTTTGCCGCGGAATGGTTTGGACCACTATCCCCGTACGTTGTGATACAGCCGGAGAGCGATCAGTTCATTCTCAATGACCCTGCCACCATTTCACCACAGAATAGTGCGGTATTGTTGCGCGTGCACGACTCGATGAGGCCTGTGGTTAATGCGGGCTTAGCAGTTGAACATAAGCTCAGTGACAAGTTCACCGGCTATGCGGCGGTCAGGACGGATTTCAGCAATGCGAATTACGGAGATATCAAAGGCCTGGCTGTTGGCTATACTGACTGGGATATCTATCACTACACGCTGGGGGTCTCAACACATCTTGATGATACGTTCGTCGGAGTCGGCTTTGAGTACAGTCACGGAGCAAGAGGGGATTTTCCCCAGATCTTCAACTTCCCATCCGGGCTGGTTGGGCCGGAGGATGTTGCCATTCCGAGCAATCGCGGTACATGCAGGGCGGTTTACAATAACTTCAACTTCTTTTTTGGTGTGACGCAGCTTCTGTAGCGGGGACCCCGACCCAAAACCGGCCATCGGCGGCAGAACCCACGATTTCAGTTGACTTTGAAGGCGCAATTATCCAAGGATGGAGGAAATGAACCCCCTCTACTCACTCATCATACCGTTGCTTCTTCTTTACACGACTGATAACAAAGAAGAGCCAACCTACATCAGAGGAGTCTATGGCAGCCCGGCCCCGTTCTGGAACCAGGGATTGGACCTGAAGGAACTTGGCGTTACTGCCATATTCATTCATAGCACATCACTTAGCCAGGAGATCATGAACCGGGCGAAGAAGGAAGGAGTAAAGGTCTTTGCCGAGTTCCCTACCCTCAACGGTAAGGGGTATGTCGAAACCCACCCCGAAGCCTGGCCCATCAATGAAAAGGGAGAAAGAGTAGGACCCGCATCGTGGTTTATGGGCGTGTGTCCCACCGACCATGGTTTCAAGAGGCATCGGTCAGAGCAACTGAAGGAGCTGCTTCGGAAATACGATGTAGATGGTGTATGGATTGACTATGTACACTGGCATGCCCAGTTTGAAGAGCCCAAGCCGATTCTTCCAGAGACCTGCTTCTGCGAGCGCTGCCTTGCCGAATTTCAGACCGCAACACTCATCCAATTACCCGACGGAACCACTACTGACAAGTCAACCAGGATTTTTCAGAATCATGATCGGGAATGGCGTAACTGGCGTTGCTCCGTGATTGCTGGGTGGGCGAGAGATTTGAAGGCAATTCTCCACCAAGAAAAGTCAGGGGCCCTGTTCGGGATGTTTCACTGTCCTTGGGACGACGAGGAATTTAACGGGGCAAGACGTCACATTCTGGGTATAGACTATGAAATGCTGAAAGGCACTGTCGATGTGTTCTCTCCTATGGTGTACCATAAACGCATGGGAAGGTCTCCCGAATGGGTAAAGGAAAATCTGGACTGGTTTTGCAGGATAATGAACGTCCGATCAGGTGGTGCCCCCAGAGTGTGGCCCATTGTGCAGGCCTATGATGACCCTGCGCGCATCTCGCCTGAAGAGTTTGGGACGATCCTCTCGTATGGTCTGTCTGCTGGAGCTACAGGCGTGATGATGTTTACGAGCCAAGCAGTTGCAGAAGATCCCGGGAAGACGGAAGCAATGAGAAGATTCTACACAGGTATGAAATGAAAGACGGTGTTTTGCATGGCGATACTCTACTCACTGATCAGTTCAGAGCGCGTCGGGTAGATTTCTGTGTGGAGAGCGCGCCCGTGGTGGCCATGCTTGGTGGAATGACACATACCACTAGTGTGTTCTTCCAGACGCCGTTGCAGGTCTGGCGTTTGGCCCGTATAGTGATATCCTTCCTCACTAAGGAGAACGTAGACGACGAATTCCATTTCAGAGACAAAGGTTCTTGAAGGATTCCCTGATGAACCTCAACAAAACAAAAATGCCCCGTTCTGGGGCACTTCTGTTTTTGTAGCGGGGACCGGTATTTTCGATGATGCGAAAAACGAGATTCTGGTAGAAATGGCGTTGTGATTGAACGAAACCCGTTAGACGGTTGGTCGGGCTTTCTATCTGCATGCTGCGAACGGTGCTATATTCGGTCGCTGGCTTATTGTGGATCAAAATCTGAAACCAAACTCGGCAAATACGGCGTGGGAAGTCATACCGTAGTCATTGCGCCTATCGTATGAGGCAAGGAACGTCAGGGAACGCGCCAGGAAGATCATGAGATCGCCCCCGAGGGATGTCGCGCGCAGATGTTGGTCGGTCTGCTTTACGGTGTAGCCATTTTCCTGATAGCGTAATGTAAGGTCCACGGTGCGGGCGATGGTTGCCTGGGCGGAAAGGCCATAACCCGCCAACATGGTAAATTCATTCCTGCTGGTGTTATAGCTGCAGCGGAGGCTCACTCCTGTGGAGAAGATGTCCACAACATTGAGGGCCGAGGAGTTCGAGTATTCCTGTCCAAAAGGGCCCAGGGACGACCTTGGCGCGTAGCTATCCTGCAAAGTGAAGCCCCCAGGAATATACCAGCTGATGCTCACCATCATCCCCGAACGCAATGTGTTCACAAGCAACGAATCCGGTACGAAGCGGACCGCCTCAAAGCTGTAGTACGAGCGCGCGGCGTCGAAACCGAGCCCGATCGTGAAGTTGTCGATAATGCGGCAATACAGCGTACCATACGCACTTGTGATCATCGGAGAAAGAATTAGTCCCTCCCCCAGTTTCTTCCGGAGATCGAGTTCGGCGTTTCCATACAGGTAGAGATTTTCGGTCAATGCACTGTTCACCAGCAGACTTGCCGCTTCGCGGTCAAGGTCCGACCGATAATACGTCCGTGCATATGCTGCCGACATGGAAAAGGCCATCCGATCGAAAGAACTATACTGTGCAAAGACGGCAAACTTCCTGAAGTCTGTCGAGACACTGCGCATGGTCCAATCCGGCTGGTATCCTGCTACCGTGCCAATGACAACGTTTCCGAATTTCCTTGAAAGAAGCGCCCCGTCGACATACCCAATGGAGGGGGAGGAGAAGGGAATGATCCGCCCTAGCGAGGCCACGGTAATGTTGTCATCATAGCTCAAGGAGAGCCCGTAGACCCGGGACTGATTGACGGCACTTCTCGCCAAAGGGCTCCGGCCGCCCAGGGCAAGGCTTTTGAAGTTTGCATACATGTCCAACCTCAACGGCACGTCGCGCATGACACCGTGGAGGCTGAGGACCACGCCGGGCTGGGCTACATTGAAGGCAGATTGTTCATATAACGTGGTAATGTACTGCGCGCCGAGCCTCCCGTGTAACTCAAGAACGTCGCCTTTTGGCAAAGCGGAAGCCGCCGAAAACGTTGACACTGGCGCGATGCCCATGTCTGGCGGATGCATAATTCCCGCGGAATCGCTCCGAACGATCCCCGAATCGGTTGACACGACCTTACCAAAGACGTCGTCGCCAATGGTTACAGGTCGAGATGACCGTACCACCAGGCAGGAAGAAGATTGTGAGCTGAATGCCATGACTCTGAGAGTTGCAATGGTGTCTTTTCGCGACACGACCACAAGCAGTGTGGAATCGCGCAGGCCTTGCTCGCGCCCGACAGATGTGTAGATGGTCCCCGCAGCCAGGTAGGTCACCTTGCCCCGAACAGGTTTCTCCCCCGCTCCCAGGCGTGCCACCACCAGGAGACAGGCAATGATCACAACGGTGAATCTCATGAATCGCTCCTGTGAGTATCGCTTCTTCGGATTAAACATTGCGATGACAACTGTAGCAGTCCTGTCCATTGTTGTGCGCCGACCGGTGACATGCCGTGGTACAGTTGTAGGCGCCCAGGCTGCCCAGTGAGGTGTGACACTGACTGCACTGCGTCCACCGTCCCCGATGCTTCCCCGAGTAGATCCGGAAGTACGCCACATCATGTTTCATCGTATTGGGGGTCCAAACGCTGGTACTGTGGCACCCCGTGCAATCTTTCGGGAAGAGCTGACTTACATGGCTCGGATTTGCCACTGCGGAATAATCAGATGAATGGCACTGGTAACAGTTCTGATACGAAAGAGTGTAGTTGCCGTTCACGTGACATTGGGTGCACGCCAACGCGATATGCGCGCCTGTGAGCGGGAACTTTGTGCTCGAATGTGCAAACGTCGCCGGCTGCCATGCCGACTGCGAGTGACATATCGTGCAGTCGTGGCTGAAACCTCCAGTGGCATGGTTGGGATTGAGAGTTGCGTTGAATGTGCCTGAGTGGCAATCCCAGCAAGAGCCGTGCGGAAGCCCCTTGTAGACGTTACTTGAATGGCACTGGTTACAGGCAACGGCTTGGTGAGCCCCAACCAGCGGAAACGCCGTTGTCATATGGCTGAACGTAGACGGGGTCCAGACAGTGGTGGTGTGGCACGAATTGCAGGTGTGGCTGAAGCTACCCGCAACGTGGTTCGGATTTGTCGGCTTCGCAAATTCGGCGCCATGACATGCGTAGCAGTCGGTGTACTTCAGTTGGTAATTCCCGTTCACATGGCACTGCGTGCAGGTTGCCGTCCTATGGGCCCCGGTGAGCTGAAATGAGGTAGCTGAATGACTGAATGTTGCAGGCTTCCACACCGCGGTGCCATGGCATTGGTCGCAGGTGTGGCTGAAGTTCCCCTCGACATGGTTTAGGTTAGCTGACGTCGCGAAATCGATGGCGTGACAGGCGTAGCAGTCTGTGTAATGCAGCTGATAATTGTTGTTCACGTGACACTGGGTGCAGGGCAGGGTTGTATGCGCCCCGGTGAGAGGGAACCTGCTACTCTGATGCGCAAATCCACCCCCCCATTGCATTCCCGTAACCTGGTGGCACCGGGAACAGTCCGTGGAGAAGCCTGCTGCGGCATGGGCCGGGGAGGAGGTAGCGGCAAAGGCTTCCGCGTGGCAACCATAGCAGTTGGTTGGCGTACCAGCGTACTGTTTCCTCCCCGCGTTCGCGTGGCATTCCTGGCACGCTACCATGCCGTGCATGCCCAAAAGAGGGAAGCGGGTCGATTGATGCCTCTGGAGCATATCCGGAATGTGCCACGACTGCTGTGAATGGCAGCTCAGGCAATTATTACCCATCTCACTTTTGTGGACATCCGTGTGGCATGCGATGCAGCCCGATGTCGTCTTCTTGAACTTGAGCCCATTGTGGCAGGATGCGCAACGCACGTTGGCATGCTGCTGAAGGAGGGGAAAGCCTGTCTCCTCGTGCTTGAAGGAACCGTTGCTGCGCATAGTCCATGATTCGGGGGTGTGGCAGGTGAGGCATTCAAAGCGAATTGGCCCGTGTGGGGAGGTCTGAGCGGCGGCGCCAGCAGGTAAAGCGAAACCTCCCGCCAGAACAGAGAGGAGAATCGGCAACAGCCGCAAGCGGCCCCCTCTTATACAAAACGCCTGTCTGTTCATGATGGTTTTTCCCATAGTGAGTTTCACAGCGCATCCAGGACGTTCCCGGTGCCGGGGGCGTGACACGATTCACATTTCGTTGAGAGCGGCTTGAACCGCACGAATGAGACCGTTCCCCGCCGCTCTTCGCGATGACATCGGTTGCACTGCACGCGCGAGTGCTTGCCCATGAGTGAAAAAGAGCTCTGGCGAGCATGGTCAAAAATCAGGAATCTCCATCCGGCGGGCTGGTGGCATCTGCTGCAATCTGTCCGACTGTTGGAGGCAAACTGCGCGCCGTGGACCTCCTTATGACAGCTCTCACATCGCGGAGAGGTGCCCTTGTATTGTGTTACCTTGCCGCCGGACGCGTCTCGATGTATGTGACAGGCAGAGCAGCCTGTGCCTGCATGCTTGCCGGCAAGCTCGAAGCCAATCCTCGTATGATCGAAGTTCACCGGGGACCAGTCGCGGGGGGTGTGGCAAGCCCCGCAGCTCCTGGATTTCATTTCTGCCGCGAAACGTCCCTCATGCCTGTCCTTGTGACAGTTTTGACATGCGTAGCTTGTGAATCGGAAGATCTGCCTCCCTTTGTTCACCCTGGTGTGACACTGCCCGCAGGGCGTTGCAAGATGAGCGCCCATCAGGGGAAAACGTGATTCGCTGTGTGCAGCGAGCTGGAAGGTCGAGGGAGTGAAGCCCGCGGTTGTGTGGCACCTCTCGCAATCCCCCTTGAACTTCGACGCAAAATCACCCTTGTGATAGTCAGCATGGCATGTGGCGCATTTGCGGATCACGACTTTCGCCGATTGGCTTGTAGTCCCAACGCCTGCTCCTTTATGGCATTTTTCACAGGCCACATCCGTGTGCCGGCCGGTAAGCTTGAATGAAGCCAGCTGATGATTGAACCGAGTTCCGGGTTTCGGAGTCCGCCAGCCCGTGGGAGTATGGCATGAAGTGCAGGTTCGCTCGGCCATCGCGTTCCGGTGCGGCGATCTGTGACACGGAATGCAATCGTCATGTGACTCCGCAAGGAAGAGAATGGGCTTCCCCTGCTCCTTCCGCTCGATATCTTGATGGCATTTGCTACAGGCCAAAGCAGCATGTTTGCCGACGAGGGCGAAGGAAGTCTTGGAATGATCAAAGGCCTTCACCTGCTCCCAGCCTGCGGGTGTGTGACAGGTCTGACACTCCCTGCCTACAATATTGTTGTGGTTGTCGGCATGACAGCTTATACACGATTGCGAGAGGCCGAGATAGGTCCGCCGCCCACTCGTCTTCGCTTTTGCCAGCAGCCGGGGGTCTGGAATGTTCTTTAGTGCATGGCAGGAGCTGCACTCGACGGTGCCATGCTTGCCCGTGCGGGTGAAGCCTGTCGAAGCATGATCAAAGGTCTGCTCATTGAGTAAAGAAAGGGACTGCTCTTTGCCCCGATGCTCTTTATGGCAGGAAACGCACCTCTGTGCCGAAATCCTGAAGTGGTATCCCGCCTTTGCATCGAGCGACTTCTGGATATCGCCGTGGCATGCGAGGCATTTAGCACCGGCGATGACTTTCGACACCTCATGGCACTGTGTGCAATTGTTCAGACCACTCAGGTGCTGATGAGCGGCAGACAGCTCACCTGGAGAGAATTGGGCCTGTGCAGCCTGCAGTCCGAACAAACACAGCAACGCCACAGTCAAGGTTACGCGCACATCCATCGGGAAAAAATCCTGGGAAATGAATCCCTTCAGTCGAGCCCACATCCTGGTAAAGCAGAAAACGCAATTGATGTGCCATGACAGATGTATGAAAAGAGTTTGGTGAAAGGGGCAAGACTCTAAAAAGGGTCAACAAAGCACAAAATGGAGAAACAAGATGACAACGGGTCCGAATTGACTGCAAAGAAATTTTCGAAAAGAGATAGGTTACTGGCCCAAACAAGAACTCTAGCGCTAAATGACAGGGAATTTAGCGTGGCCGAATCGAAGAGCTGTTCTTTGTAATTTGAACTCTTTACATGGCGAAACAGGAAAAATTCATCACTGAAGATGCAGATTTTCCCCCGTAAATTGGGCCTTACCACATCTCGAATGGGTCGTGGTACAATTATTGCTTAGATTACTATGATTCGGCCGAGGTGAAAACATCTTTCCCATTAGGTCAAATATGCGACGCACCCATGTTCCTATCATCTCAGGAGGAAGCAATGCAGGGAGGTTCGCGCCCGCGCAAGATTCAGCCGTTCCAGCTCAGCCGGCAATCCAACGCTGCCTCTTCCCGACAGTTCGGGAACGCTCATGAAATCACAGCAAGGAGTGGCTCCGAGAGAGAGGTCCTCAGGTTCCTGAAATCGGAGCGGGCACTTCACTGGGCGATTGCCGTCCCGTTCGTTCTCTGCTGGATCAGCGCCCTGATCCTCGTGCTTCTCTACAATCCCGACCCGCTCCGGCCGTACCGGCAGGTTTTCTCCTTGATCCATCGG
>Ga0316605_10001376_pt1 | contig 14084 bp, 10 predicted proteins | sample OWC_soil_day20_n_FD_207666 | JGI IMG/M metagenome (GOLD analysis project Ga0316605, IMG submission 207666) | Wetland soil microbial communities from Old Woman Creek delta, Ohio, United States - OWC_soil_day20_noCT | ecosystem: Environmental > Terrestrial > Soil > Wetlands | place: USA: Ohio... | reverse complement strand
CGCCTTCGCGACAGCTTTGTCAACGTGCGCCGCGTACGCGAATGGCGCGACATCCACAGCCAGCTGCACACGGTGGTGGCCGAGCACGGCTGGCGGCTGAACGGCTCGCCCGCCACCTACGAGCAGATCCACCTGGCGATGCTGGCCGGGCTGCTGGGCAACATCGGCTTGAAGAGCGACGACGACGAGTGGTACCTCGGCGCGCGCGGCATCAAGTTCTGGCGCCACCCGGGCGCGCACCTGAGCAAGAAGCCCGGCCGCTGGCTGGTGGCCGCCGAGTTGGTGGAAACGACAAGGCTGTACGGCCGTGGGCTGGCCGCCATCGAGCCGCAGTGGTTGCCCGGCATCGCAGGACACCTGCTGAAGACCCAGCTGCTGGAGCCGCACTGGGAGAAGAAGGCCGGCGAGGTCATCGCGCTGGAACGGGCCACGCTCTACGGCATCGTCATCTACAGCAACCGGCGGGTGAACTTCGGCAATGTCGACCCGGCCGCTGCGCGCGAGATCTTCATCCGTGAGGCGCTGGTCGGTGACGAGTGGGAGACGAAGCTGCCCTTCCTGTCGCACAACCGCAAGTTGATCGCGCAGGTGGAGGAACTGGAGCACAAGAGCCGCCGTCAGGACGTGCTGGTCGACGACGAACTGATCTTCGCGTTCTATGACCAGCAGCTGCCGCACGACGTGTGCTCCGGTGCGAGCCTGGAGCGCTGGGTCCGCGACGAGGTGAAGAAGCAGCCGCGGCTGCTGATGCTGACGCGCGATGAGCTGATGCGCCACGAGGCGGCCGGCATCACGACCGCGGCCTTCCCGAAGACGCTGCGCCTGGGCGGCATCGACTGCGAGGCCAGCTACCTGCACGAACCTGGCGACCCGAAGGATGGCGTCACCGTCACGGTGCCGATCTATGCGCTCAACCAGGTCAGCGAGGAGCGCTGCGAATGGCTGGTGCCCGGCATGCTGAAGGACAAGGTGCTGAGCCTGCTGAAGACGCTGCACCAGCGGCCGCGCTCGCGGCTGGTGCCGTTGCCGGCCTATGCCGATCAATTTGTCGCCGGCACGCCCTTCGCACAGGGGACGCTGCTCGATGCGCTGTTGAAGGCCGTGCGCGAGCGCACGCAGCTGGCGGTGCAGCGCAACGACTTCAAGCTCGAGCAGCTGCAGCCGCACCTGTTGATGAACTTCCGCATCGTCGACGAGCATGGCCGGCAGCTCGGTACCGGCCGCAACCTGGCCACCCTCAAGGCTGAACTCGGCGGCCTGGCGCGTACGGCCTTCCAGGCGCTGGCGGCCTTGAAGCTGCCGGCCGCGGCGCCGTTGCCGGCGGCGCCGGCCGAAGGCCCGGTGCGCGGCGTCAAGGCGCAGCTCGCGCCGCGTGCCACGCAGGCTGTGGAAGCGGCGCGCCATACCACGTGGAGCTTCGGCGAACTGCCCGAGCTGATGGAGATCCGCCGCGGGGCGCAGAGCCTGGTCGGCTTCCCGGCGCTGGTGGACTGCGGCGACGGTGTCGAGATCGAGGTCTTCGACGAGCCCGAGGTAGCGGCCGCGAAGCACCGCGCCGGGCTGCGCCGGCTGGTGGCGCTGCAGATCAAGGAGCCGCTGAAGTACCTGGAAAAGAACATCCCCGACCTGCAGAAGATGGCCGCTGCCTACATGGGCCTGGGCACGCTGGAGGAACTGCGCGAGCAGGTCATCACGCTGGCGTTGGACCGCGCCTTCCTGGCCGAGCCGCTGCCCACCGACGAGACCGCCTTCAAGCGCCGCATCGAGGAAGGGCGGTCCCGCCTGACGCTGATCGCGCAAGAGGTGGCGCGCCTGGCTGGGCAACTGCTGACCGAGTACGTGGCCGCGCAACGCAAGCTGAAGGACAGCCGGCCGCCGAGGGAGGCGGCCGACGACATCCAGGCCCAGTTGCAGCGGCTGATGCCCAAACGCTTCATGCTCGCCGCGCCCTATGCGCAACTGCAGCACATGGTGCGCTACCTGAAGGCCGTGACGCTGCGCCTGGACAAGCTGAAGGCCGATCCGGCCCGAGACGCGTCACGCCTGGCCGAACTGCGGCCGCTGGAGCAGCGCTGGCTGCGCCGGCTAGGCGAGTTGAAGGGCAGTGGCGATGCGCGGCTCGATGAGTACCGCTGGCTGCTCGAGGAGCTGCGCGTCAGCCTGTTCGCGCAGGAGCTGCGCACGCCCCAGCCGGTGAGTGCGAAGCGGCTGGATCGTGCATGGGCCCAACTCGTGAGCTGAGCCCCGCGAACGTCAGGCCGGCACCGACGGCAACCCCGACAACGCCATTGCCAGCTCAGCCTCATCGTAGGACTGATCGCTCAGCTTGCCAGCGAAGTAGTTCTGGTACGCCGTCATGTCGAAATGGCCGTGGCCACACAGATTGAACAGGATCACCTCGCTGCGCCCCTCGGCCTTGCAGCGCAGCGCCTCGACGATCGCGCCCTTCACCGCGTGGTTGGCCTCGGGCGCAGGCACGATGCCTTCGGCGCGCGCGAACATCACGCCGGCCTCGAAGCAGGCGGTCTGGTGGTAGGCGGTGGCCTCGATCAGGTTCAGTTCCTTCAGGTGGCTGACCAGCGGCGCCATGCCGTGGTAGCGCAGCCCGCCGGCGTGGAAGCCCGGCGGCGTGAAGGTGCTACCGAGGGTGTGCATCTTGGTCAGCGGCGTCAGGTGCGCGGTGTCGCCGAAGTCATAGGCGAACTTGCCGCGCGTCAGGCTCGGGCAGGCGGCGGGTTCCACCGCCACGATGCGGCGCTTCTTGCCGCCGCGCAATTGCTGGCCGATGAAGGGGAAGCTGATGCCGGCGAAATTGCTGCCGCCGCCCGTGCAACCGACGATCACGTCCGGGTCGTCGCCGGCCATCTCCAGCTGCAGCATCGCTTCCTGGCCGACGATGGTCTGGTGCAGCAGCACATGGTTCAGCACCGAACCGAGCGCGTACTTGGTGTCGTCGTTCGTCGCGGCGATCTCCACCGCCTCGCTGATGGCGATGCCCAGCGAGCCCGGGTGGTCGGGTCGCTGCGCCAGGATGGCGCGCCCGGAATTGGTCTCGTTGGACGGGCTGGCGACGCAGGTGGCGCCGTAGGTTTCCATCAGCGCGCGGCGGTAAGGCTTCTGGTCGTAGGACACGCGCACCTGGAACACCCGCACCTGCAGACCGAACAGCGATCCGGCGAAGGCCAGCGAGGAGCCCCACTGGCCGGCGCCCGTTTCGGTGCTGAGCTTCTTGATGCCCGCCTGGGCGTTGTACCAGGCCTGGGGCACGGCGGTATTGGGCTTGTGACTGCCGGCGGGCGAGACGCCTTCGTACTTGTAGTAGATCTTCGCCGGCGTGCCGAGAATCTTCTCCAGGCGATGGGCGCGGACCAGCGGGCTCGGCCGCCACAGCTTGAAGACCTCGCGCACCGGCTCGGGAATGGGGATCTCGCGTTCGGTGGACACCTCCTGCAGGATCAGCTCCATCGGGAACAGCGGCGCCAGGTCGTCCGGGCCCACCGGCTGCATCGTGCCCGGGTGCAGCACCGGGGCCGGCGGCACCGGCAGGTCGGCGGCGATGTTGTACCAATGCTTGGGCATCTTGCTTTCGTCGAGCACGAACTTGGTGGGCGAACTCATGGCGGGGGTCTCCTCTTGGGGGGTGGATCGGCAGCGCACATGCTAAGCCGCGACGGCACCCGGGCGAAAGCGGGAACGCCAACGCGTTGATGCGGCTCAAGCCGCCCGTCGGTGCGGCCGCCCAGAATCGGCCCATGGCAAAGATTCCCCTGCGCGCGCTTCTTGCATGGCTGGCTCTGCTGGCTGCGACCGTCCCGGTCCTGGCCGAACCGCGTGACACGCCAATGCCGGGCGAATTCGTCGTCATCGATGGCCGTATCGATGCCGGCACCTATGCCGGGTGGAAGCTGTTCCACACCGCCTGCTATGTGTGCCACGGCGTCGGCGGCACCGGCACCGATGTCGCGCCGAACCTGGTCGAGCGCGTCGGCAACTACACGCCGCGCGGCTTTGCCGCCAAGGTGCTCAGCAGCTACCGCATCGTGCCGATGCCCGATGGCGCGCTGGCCGATCGCGAGGCCGAGCGCGAGGCGCTGCTCGAACTGCTGATGAAGCGCGAGCGCCAGTTGCAGGGCCAGCCGCTGATGCCGGCCTGGGACGTCGACGACGAGGTGGCGCCGCATGTGCTGGACCTTTACGCCTACCTGACGGCGCGCTCCGCCGGGGTGCTGGGGCCGGGCAGACCGAAGCGCCTGCCCGCTAAGCCGCGCTGAGCGGCAAGTACCTCAGCGCAGGATCTCCAAGGCCCGGTCCATGCCGCCGGACATGATGGAGACCAGCGCCTTTTCGCGCACCGCCGGCTTCGGGTGGTAGGCGATCGACAGGCCCGCAGCCATCATCATCGGCAGGTCGTTGGCGCCGTCGCCGACGGCGATGGCCTGTTCGGTGGAGATGCCCATCAGCTCGCACACCTCGAGCAGCACACGCTTCTTCTCGGCACCGTCGACGATGTCGCCCCAGGGCCGGTCGAACAGCGTACCGGTGAGCCGCCCGTTGAACACGCCCAGCGTGTTGGCGCGCGCGAAGTCCAGCTTCAGGTGCTGGCGGATGCGCTCGCTGAAGAAGCTGAAGCCGCCGCTGATCAGCAGCGTTTTCAGCCCCGCCGCCTGGCAGGCGCGCACGAACTCGGCCACGCCCGGGTTCAGCTGCAGCCGCTGGTCGTAGACCTGCTGCAGCGCTGATTCGCTCACGCCGGCCAGCAGCGCGACGCGGCGGCGCAGGCTGTCCTTGTAGTCGGCGATCTCGCCGCGCATCGCGGCTTCGGTGATTTCGGCCACCTCCGCCTTGCGGCCGGCCACGTCGGCGATCTCGTCCACGCATTCGATGTTGATCAGCGTGGAATCCATGTCGAAGGCCACGAGCTTGTACTCAGCCAGCCGCAGCGGCGGCTTCAGGCCGCGGATCCACAGGCCGATGGCATATTCGATGGCGTTCATCGCGCCTGCACCAGGGGTTGGCCGACCGGCTTGCCCAGCGAGCGCAGCAGGTCGCGCATGAAGGCCGCGCGCTGTGCCGGCTCGGCGATCTCGCGTTCGATGCGCAGCTTCTCGTTGCCGGCCAGTTTGATGTGGCGGTTCTTCTGCACCAGCGCGATGATGGCCGCGGCGTCGATCGGCGGGTTGGGGCGGAAGCTCACGCTCATCAGCTTCGGCCCGGCATCGATCTTCTGCACGCCGTAGGGCTTGGCCAGCACGCGCAGCCGGTGCGTGTCGAACAGCGTCTGGCCCTGCACCGGCAGCTTGCCGAAGCGGTCGGTGATCTCCTCCAGCAGCGCGTCGATCTGTTCGGCTTTTTCCGCCGTGGCCAGCCTCTTGTACAGGCTCAGCCGGGTGTGCACGTCGCCGCAGTAGGCGTCGGGCAGCAGGGCCGGGGCGTGCAGGTTGATCTCGGTGGTGGCGCCGAAGGGGCTCAGCAGGTCGGGCTCGCGCCCGGCCTTGAGCGAGCTGACGGCCTCGGCCAGCATGTCGTTGTACAGCTGGAAGCCCACCTCCATCATGTTGCCGCTCTGGTTTTCGCCCAGCACCTCGCCGGCACCGCGGATCTCCAGGTCGTGCATGGCCAGGTAGAAGCCCGAGCCCAGCTCTTCCATCTGCTGGATGGCATCGAGCCGCATCGTCGCCGCCTTGCTCAGGCCCTGCAGGTCGGGCACCAGCAGGTAGGCATAGGCCTGGTGGTGGCTGCGGCCGACTCGGCCGCGCAGCTGGTGCAGCTGCGCCAGGCCGAACTTGTCGGCCCGCGCCATGACGATGGTGTTGGCGGTGGGCACGTCGATGCCGGTCTCGATGATGGTCGAGCACAGCAGCAGGTTGTGGCGCTGCGCGATGAACTCGCGCATCACCCGCTCCAGCTCGCGCTCGGGCAACTGACCGTGGGCCACGGCGATGCGCGCTTCGGGCAGCAGCTCTTCGAGCTGCCGGGCGCGGTTCTGGATGGTCTCGACCTCGTTGTGCAGAAAGTACACCTGCCCGCCGCGCTTGAGCTCGCGCAGCACCGCCTCGCGGATGACGCTGCTGCCTTCGCTGCGCACGAAGGTCTTGATGGCCAGCCGGCGCTGCGGCGCGGTGGCGATGACCGACAGGTCGCGCAGACCCTCCAGCGCCATGCCCAGCGTGCGCGGGATCGGCGTGGCGGTCAGCGTCAGCACGTCCACCTCGGCGCGCAGCGTCTTCATCGCCTCCTTGTGGCGCACGCCGAAGCGGTGCTCCTCGTCGATGATCAGCAGGCCCAGGCGCTTGAACTTCACCGTCTGGCTGAGCAGCTTGTGCGTGCCGACGACGATGTCGATCGTGCCGTCCTCGATGCCCTGCATGGCCTGCGCCACCTCCTTGGCGGAGCGGAAGCGCGACAGCTCGGCCACCTTCACCGGCCACTTGCCGAAGCGGTCGACCAGCGTCTGGAAATGCTGCTCGGCCAGCAGCGTGGTGGGCGCCAGGATCGCCACCTGCTTGCCGCCGTGCACGGCGACGAAGGCGGCACGCAGAGCCACCTCGGTCTTGCCGAAGCCGACGTCGCCGCACACCAGCCGGTCCATCGGCTTCGGACTGACCATATCCTGGATCACCGCATGGATGGCGGCGCGCTGGTCGGCCGTCTCCTCGAAACCGAAGCTGGCGGCAAAGGCTTCGTAGTCATGTGCGCTGAAGCGGTGCGCGAAACCTTCGCGCGCGGCGCGGCGTGCATACAGGTTCAGCAGCTCGGCCGCGGTGTCGCGCACCTGCTCGGCAGCCTTGCGCTTGGCCTTGTCCCACTGGCCCGAGCCCAGGCGATGCAGCGGCGCCTCTTCCGAGCTGACGCCGGTGTAGCGGCTGATCAGGTGCAGCTGCGACACCGGCACGTAGAGCGTGGCCTTGTCGGCGTATTCCAGGTGCAGGAACTCGCTGGCGCCGCCTTCGCCTTCGCCCAGATCGATGTGGATCAGGCCCTGGTAGCGGCCGATGCCGTGGTTGGCATGCACGACCGGATCGCCGATCTTCAGCTCCGACAGGTCCTTGATCAGCGCATCGACGTTGCTGGTCTGCTCCTGCTTGCGGCGGCGCCGCGCCTGCGGCGTGCTGGCGAAGAGCTCGGTCTCGGTGATGAACTGGATCGAGATGCCTTCTGCGGGCTCGTGCCAATGGAAGCCTGCGGCCAGCGGTGCGGCGGCAATGGCCACCTTCTCGTCCCCGGCTTCGAACACGGCCAGCGTGGCAACGCTGGGCACATCGATGCGGTGGTCGCGCAGCAGCTCCAGCAGGCTCTCGCGCCGGCCTTCGCTTTCGGCCACCAGCAGCACGCGGTGCTGGGTGGCGTCGATGTGCTGTTCCAGCGCGGCCAGCGGCGCGGTGGCGCCGCGATCCACGCTGACGTCCGGCAGCGGCCGGGCCCAGTCCACCTCGCCGCTGCCGCGCAGCACCAGCGTGGCATGTGCGTTGGCGCGCGCGAAGAAGTCCTCGCTGCGCAGGAACAGCTCCTCGGGCGGCAGCAGCGGCCGCTCCGGGTCGTGCTGCAGGAAACGGTGGCGCTCGCGCGTGTCGGTCCAGAAGTGCTGCAGCGCCTCGTCCAGCTCGCCGTGCAGTACCAGGGCGGCGTGCTCGCCGATGTAGTCGAAGATCGTCGCCGTCTGCTCGAAGAACAGCGGCAGGTAGTACTCGATGCCGGCGGTGGCCAGCCCGGCGCCGATGTCCTTGTAGATGCGCGAGCGGCTCGGGTCGCCTTCGATCCTCTCGCGCCAGCGCGCGCGGAAGGCGTTGCGCGCCGGCTCGTCCATCGGGAACTCGCGCCCTGGCAGCAGCCGCACCTCGGGCACCGGGTACAGGCTGCGCTGCGTGTCCGGGTCGAAGGTGCGGATCGAATCGACCTCGTCGCCGAACAGGTCCACGCGGTAGGGCACCGGCGAACCCATCGGGAACAGGTCGATCAGCCCGCCGCGCACCGCGTATTCGCCCGGCGACACCACCTGGCTCACATGGCTGTAGCCGGCCAAAGTCAGCTGCCCCTTCAATGCGGCCTCGTCCAACCGCATCTTCTGCTTGAAGTGGAAGGTGTAGCCGGCCATGAAGCCGGGCGGAGCCAGCCGCGTCAGCGCGGTGGTGGCGGGCAGCAGCACCACGTCCAGATCGCGTGAGCGCACGCGCCACAACGTGGCCAGGCGCTCGGAGATCAGATCCTGGTGCGGCGAGAAGCTGTCGTAGGGCAGGGTCTCCCAGTCCGGGAACAGCGCCACGCGCAGTTCGGGCGCGAAGAAGGGCAGCTCGTCCACCAGTCGCTGCGCGTCGGCCGGATCGGCGGCGACGATGCACAGCATCTGTCCGGCCTCGCGGCGCGCCAGCGCATGGCGGGCCAGCAGCAGGGCGTCGGCCGAACCGACGGGGCGGGGCAGGGCATGGCGCTTGCCACGGGCGATGGAAGGCAACTGCATGGACGGTGCGGACAACACAAAACGCCCCGCAACGGTTGCTGCGGGGCGATGGGTGGATTGTAGGCAGGCCCCACGCATGCCGTGCGCCTCAGGCCATGCCGGTCTGCCGGGCTACCATTGGCGCGTGAGCCCATTCACTGACCCGGCGGCAAATCACGACGGTGCGCGCTGCTTTGCGCTGGTGCCCTGTGCCGGTGTCGGCGGGCGCGCCGGCCAGGAACTGCCCAAGCAGTACGCACGCATCGGTACGCGTGCGATGGTGGCGCACACGCTGGCGGCGCTGGCCGCCGTGCCACGGCTGCAGGCCACGCTGGTGGTACTGGCCCCGGGAGATGCGCATTTCGAGGGCCATGCGCCGGACTTTCGCGGCGAACGGGCTTGGGTTGCGCATTGCGGTGGTGCCACCCGCGCCGCCACCGTGGCCAACGGACTGGCCGAACTGCAGCGCCGCGGCGCCCGGGCTGGCGACTGGGTGCTGGTGCACGACGCCGCGCGCTGCCTGCTGCGGCCCGAATGGGTAGACAGGCTGATCGACGCCTGCCGTGGCGATGCGGTGGGCGGTCTGCTGGCGCTACCGCTGGCCGACACGCTCAAGCAGGCTCGCGCCGGCCGCGTCGAGCGCACGCTGGACCGCAGCGACAAGTGGGCTGCGCAGACGCCTCAGATGTTCCGTCAGGGACTGCTGCAGCAATCGCTGGCGCAGGCCGGGCCTGGCGTCACCGACGAGGCCAGCGCGGTGGAGGCCGCCGGCCACGCGCCTTTGCTGGTGTCAGGCGAGCTGGAGAACTTCAAGCTGACGTGGCCGCAGGAGCTGGTGCTGGCCGCGCGCTTGCTGCGCGCACGCGAGTTGGAGGCTGCCGAATGAGCGCGTCGCTGCGCATCGGCGAAGGCTGGGACACGCATGCACTGGTCAGCGGCCGGCCGCTGATCCTGGGTGGTGTACGCATCGAACACAGCCATGGGTTGCTCGGCCACTCGGATGCCGACGCACTGCTGCACGCCATCACCGACGCGCTGTTCGGCGCCGCCGCCCTGGGCGACATCGGCCGCCACTTTCCGGACACCGACTTGGCCTTCAAGGGCGCCGATTCGCTGGTGCTGCTGGCGGAGGCCGCGCGCCGCGTGCGTGCCGCCGGCTGGGACATCGTCAACATCGACAGCACCATCGTCGCGCAGGCGCCGAAGATGGCGCCGCAGATCCCGGCGATGTGCGCCAACGTGGCCCATGCGCTGGGCATCGACGCCGACTGTGTCAACGTCAAGGCCAAGACGGCCGAGAAGATGGGCCCGGTGGGTGAGCACCGCGCCATCGAGGCGCGTGCGGTCTGCCTGCTACGTCGTTTCGCCTAGTGCGCGTGCTTGAGGCGCAGCCGGGCCACCAGGCCACCGTCTGGCGCGTTGTTCAGCTCGAGCGAGCCTCCCATGCGCTGCAATGACTTCTCGACGATGGCCAGACCCAGGCCCGCGCCGGTGGCCGCCGTGCGCGCGGCATCGCCACGGAAGAAGGGTGTGGTCAGCTGCCCCAGTCTTTCGGACGCGACGCCCGGCCCCTGGTCACGCACCGTGACGATGACCCACGGGCCGGTGCGCGCGCACGTGACCGTGACGACGGCGATGCCGGTGTCGTTGCTGCGGCCGTAGCGCCGCGCGTTCTCGAAAAGATTGGAAAAGACACGGCCCAGCTCGGTGTCGTCGGCCATCACAGCCACGTCGATGGCCACGCGCGAGGTGATGCGAATCTGCGCCGGGTCGCGAAACGGACCGGCCTCGCGGTCGATCAGCTGCGACAGGTGCACTGCGCGCATCTCGGTCTCGCCGGGCCGGGCGTAGTCCATGAACTTGTCGATGATGGCGTCGAGCTGCTCGATGTCCATCGCCATGTTGCGCTTGGCCTCGTCGTTGTTGACGCTCATCTCGGTTTCCAGGCGCAGGCGCGCCAGCGGCGTACGCAGGTCGTGCGAGATGCCGGCCAGCATGACCGCGCGGTCTTCCTCGACCTTGGCCAGCTCACGCGCCATGCGGTTGAAGCCACGGTTGACCTCGCGAATCTCGCTGGTCAGCGTGTTCTCGTCCAGGCGCGAATCCAAGTCGCCTTCGCGGATGCGGCTGGCGGCAAAAGACAGCTCCCGCAGCGGCCGGTTGATCAAACTCGCAATGACCACCGAGCCGACCAGCGTGGCCAGCAATGCAATGCCCATCCATACGAACCAGGTGCTGCTGGTCAGCGGGCCGGCATGGGCGGTGTCGGACTGCAGCCAGTAGCGGTCCTTGTCGATGGAAAACCCCACCCACATGCCGGGCTTGCCGTTGACGCTGCGTGCCACCACTGCGTCCGCTCCCAGTCGCGACATCAGCTGGTCGGTGACGTTCTGACTGAAGCGGTCGGTGGCATAGGTCTCCCAGGTGTCGCCTGGTTCGCGGGGAACGACCCGCACGGAGTTCTGGCCGCTCATGGTCTTCACCAGCGCCACGCGGTTGATGGCGTCCGCCGTGCCAAGAGCCGTGCGCGAGAGGTTGACCAGCTCGGCGGTCTGCTGCGCGGCCTGCACCGCCCGCGGCTCGAACTCCAGTGCGCGCAGCGTCTGCACCCAGGCGAAGATGCCTCCTGCCAGCAGCAAGGCCAGCAGAAAGAAGGTGCGCCAGAAGAGGCTCAGTTCAACGGGGTGGCGTGCCACTTTGAAGTGTCGAAGAATCGACCGGGAATCCAGCCGCGTCAGCAAGGGCCACGGCGCCCTGCGAGTGGACACGAACTGCTGCGGCACGATGGCGCGTGTGGCGCGCGATCCGGCTTTGCAGAGGTTCGGAATTTAGTTGTGTGCGCCGTCCGGCACGAACACGTAGCCCACGCCCCACACCGTCTGTATGTAGCGCGGCTGCGCCGGGTCGGGCTCGAGCATCTTGCGCAGGCGGGAGATCTGCACGTCCAGGCTGCGGTCGAAGGGCTCGAACTCGCGGCCGCGCGCCAGCTGCGCCAGCTTGTCACGCGACAGCGGCTGCCGCGGGTGCCGTACCAGGGCCTTGAGCATCGAGAACTCGCCTGTGGTCAGGGAGATCTGCTGGCCTTCCTTGGACAATCGGCGCAGCGAAAGATCGAACTCGAAGGGGCCGAAAGTCACTGTCTGCGCCTCCTTCGACGGCGCGCCCGGCGCCTCCAGCGCAGGCCGGCGGCGCAGTACCGCATGGATGCGCGCCAGCAGCTCGCGCGGGTTGAAGGGCTTGGGCAGGTAGTCGTCGGCGCCGACTTCCAGGCCGACGATGCGGTCCACGTCCTCGACCTTGGCGGTGAGCATGATGATCGGCGTGGTGTCCTTGGCCGAGCGCAGACGGCGGCAGATGGACAGGCCGTCTTCGCCGGGCAGCATCAAATCGAGCACGATCAGATCGACGGTCTCGCGGGTGAGCACGCGGTTCAGCGCCTTGGCGTCTTCGGCCAGCAGCACGTCGAAGCCTTCCTGCGTGAGGTAGCGGCGCAGCAGATCGCGGATACGGGCGTCGTCGTCGACAATCACCACGCGGTTGGGCCGCGAGTTCGGTGCCTGGGTCATTGCGGACTCCAAATTTGTAACAACGGCATTGTGCAAGCCTTTTTGAGGGCTGTTTCGTCCCTATTGACCATCTGTTACAGGTCTATTTGCTGGCGCTTGGCTTTGGCGCGTCAACCCGTGATCCATGCCACACGCTGTGGTCGTATTGACTCCAACCAGGTCCTGCCATGAACACCGTTCGAGCCCGACATCCGATCGCAGTGAGTGCGCTTTGCCTGGTCCTGGCGACGCCGCTGGCGCTCGCTGACGCGCAGGGGCCGTTGGCCAACCAGTTGTCGCTGTCAGCCTCGGCCAGCGCCGAGGTGACCAACGATGTTCTGGTGATCACCTTCTCCACGCAACGCGAGGCGCACGAGGCCTCGACGGTGCAGACGCAGTTGACACAGGCGCTGAATGCCGCGCTGACCGAGGCCCGCAAGGCGGCGCAGCCGGGGCAGGTGGACATCAGCACCGGCAGTTTCTCGGTACAGCCACGTTACGCGCCCAAGGGCGAGACAATGAAGTGGCAGGGCACGGCCGAGTTGCGCGCCGAGGGCAAGGACTTCGACGCGCTGACTCGGCTGGTCGGCCGTATTCAGACCCTCAGCGTGGCCCATGTCGGCTACAGGCTGTCGCGCGAGGCGCGCGACAAGGTGCAAGCCGAGGTGAGCGCGCAGGCCATCGCGCGTTTTCGCGGCCAGGCCGAGACCTATGCCAAGGCCTTCGGTTTCAGCGGTGTCACGCTGCGCGCGGTGGAGGTCAGCACTGGCGAAGCCTTCGTCCCGCCAATGCCGCGCTTTCGCGTTGCCTCTGCCGAGATGGCGGCTGCGGCGCAGCCGCTGCCTGTGGAAGCGGGCAAGTCCAGCGTCACTGCCACCGTCAGCGGTTCGGTGCAGATGAAGTAGCGCTGCCTACCGCAGCGCTGACGCGTTGATAGGATGGTCTCCCTGACATAGGACGAACCATCATGACCGAGCCGGTGTTGCGCGATGTGCAGTGTCTCGACAGCCGCGGCCTGCATCGCATGGCCTACTGGCAGTGGGGCGATGCCGCCAACCCGAAGGTGCTGGTATGCGTGCATGGCCTGACCCGCCAGGGCCGTGACTTCGACGCGCTGGCCCGCGCGATGGCCGATGAGTACAGCGTGGTCTGCCCCGACGTGGTTGGCCGAGGCCGCTCCGACTGGCTGGCCGACCCGATGGGTTATTCCATCCCCGGCTACGTGGCGGACATGGTGTGCCTGCTGGCGCGGCTGGACGCGCAGGAAGTCGACTGGGTGGGCACCTCGATGGGAGGGTTGATCGGCCTGGGCTTGGCCAGCCTGAGCGGCTCGCCGGTGCGCAAGCTGGCGCTCAACGATGTCGGGCCGGTGATCGAAGCGGCCGCACTGCAGCGCATTGGCAGTTATGTCGGACAGAGCAGTTTTTGGGCCACGCTCGACGAGGCGGCCGATGCGTCGTGGGCGCTGTCACAGGGCTTCGGCCCACACAGCCGCCAGGAGTGGCTGGCCCTCACCGCGCCGCAGCTCAAGCCGGCTACGCAGGACGGCCGCGACGGCTTCACCGCGCGCTGCGATCCTGCCATTGCCGTGCCGCTCCGCGCGGTGACGCCCGAAGTGGCCAAGGCCGGCGAGGCACTGCTGTGGCAGAGCTACGACAGGCTGCAATGCCGCACGCTGCTGTTGCGCGGGGCCGATTCCGACCTGCTGTCGCAGGCCACGGCGCAGGCCATGACACAGCGCGGCCCGCGCGCGCAACTGCATCAGTTTCCCGGCGTGGGCCATGCGCCGACACTCGTGCATGGCGACCAGATCGAGGTGTTGCGCCGGTTCTTGCTTTTGCCATGAAGACCCTGGCCGGCAGCGCATCGACGCGGCCCGATGCGCAGACTTCGCCGATCGTGCGCCTGGCCGACGCCGGCGACGATGCCGACGCGCTGCGGCGCGCGCGCGCCTTCGCCGAGCCGCTGCTCACCGGGCAGATGCTCGACACCGGCGAGGACGCGATGGCCCATGCCGACGGCGTGGCCGGCATCCTGCAGGGCATTGGTGCCGCACCGTCGATGCGTGCCGCGGCTTACCTGGTGTATGCCGGCGACTACCTGCA
>Ga0316605_10001374_pt1 | contig 14087 bp, 15 predicted proteins | sample OWC_soil_day20_n_FD_207666 | JGI IMG/M metagenome (GOLD analysis project Ga0316605, IMG submission 207666) | Wetland soil microbial communities from Old Woman Creek delta, Ohio, United States - OWC_soil_day20_noCT | ecosystem: Environmental > Terrestrial > Soil > Wetlands | place: USA: Ohio... | reverse complement strand
CCCAGGACGTTCTGGCCAATCTTGTGGAACAGCAGTAAGACTAATTCAATTACGCGAATACTTGACGAGGAACACTCCAAATGGAACTCAAGCAACTATTACAAGACTTTAGGGCAAAAAGCGGCCTGGCTCCGCTGAACCAGGATGAGGAACTGTATCGTCTGGTTTTTGACGAACGCTGGAATGTCGACATTGAGGACAGACCGAAGGATGGCCCCGGTTTCCTGCTCTACGCCGTGGCCGGAACCTTGCCGGCCAATTCTGATCCCGCCGTTCTGCGCCGTTTTCTCTCGGCCAATCTCTTTGCGCGCAGCGCCAATGATGCTTTCGTCGCCCTCAATGGCGATGAAATTGTTATTCTTTGCCGCCAGAACTGTACTGCCATGGATTTGGCTGCATTTGAAATCGCACTGCGTGACTTTGTCGATCAGATTGAATACTGGAACGAATTTCTGAGCCAAGGGGAAACCGCACCAACGACCGGAAATTCCGCACCGATTGCTGAACATTTTATTCGCGCTTAAATCATTAGGAGAAATGAATGGGTTTGCTGGACTGGTTTAGTGGCAAGAAAAAAGCCGAGTATCGCGAGCAGGTCAAGGAAGCAGTTGGTGACGGCAAGCTGACTGAGGAAAAACTGGCCAGGCTTGAAGCGCTACGCAAGCAAGCCAATATCGATCACATCGGCACGGACAAAACTGAAATTCGCCGCAGCACCTTCAATACGGCAGTCAAAGCAGTCAAATCCGGCGGCAAGATGACCGATACGGAAGAGGCCGAACTGGCCAACATCCAGAAATTCCTCAATCTGAGCGACGATCAGGTCGACAAAACCCGCATACACGTGCGGCACATGAAAACCGCCACGGAAATTGCCGAAGGACAATTGCCAGTCGTTCCGCCGGAAAATGCAGCGTTAAAGGGGCTACGCCTGTTACCGGACGAAGTCGCCCACCACGTTGCAGCAGCCGAACTCTTCGATTCCACTGATGCCGATACGAAAGAAGGGTTCGAAGCCGTCAAAGGCGAAACCTATCGCATTGGTTCTGCTGATAGCGTTTTGGTGCCTGTCGATAACGCGACCCCTAAGGACAAAGGCTATTTGGTGCTAACTAGCAAGCGCATCATATTCAGAGGATCAATGACCTTTGCCCACGAATATGGCAAGCTGGGGGAACTCCACCTCTATCGCGACGGGCTGCGCTTGCCGATTGGGAACAGTAATATGCTGATCCGTTTTCGTTCTGATGGCGTATCCGACGTAGTCGCGACGCTGATCCGGCGCTTGCGCAGGTAGGCAGCTCGCCCAACAGTGCCCATTTGGTCAAAATATCCATCTACACATCCAGCAGGGTTCCAGTACCGAGAAGACACACACCAAGCCTTCTTCGATTTCGTCCCGCTTGGCGATGGCTCGCGCCATGGCTCCCTTCGATTGTCCGCTGGCATGCATGTGGGCGCATTCAAGATATTGTATGTCCGACCAGCCTGCGCGGCGGTCACCTTGGCGTGTTGTATGATGGCCTCGGTTTCTTTGGATGGTACGGTTTGCTTCTGCCTTGATCAATCCCTGATCAGGCGAATTGACAGCCGGTTTCCATTACTGTCGGCGCGGTAATCGATACTCTCGGCCAGATTGGTGATGATGGTCAGTCCAAGTTCGTCGGGCAGCGCCGCGCTGTCCAGCGGGTTGGGGGCATCGCCCAGGGCATCGAGGGTGAGTTCAAGCCGCCCGGTTTTCTCGGCATAACCGAGGATGATCTCCAGCGGCGCCCCTGCCAAGCGCGGCCGGTAGATGACGAGTAGTTCCTCAACCAGCAGCAATAGATGTTGCCGCGTCTTTTTCGGCAGGATCTGCTTTTCGCAGAACTGCTCGATTTCGGCATTGATGGCGTAGAGATCGAAATCTTGGCTGTTGATGCGAAGGTTGAGACTGCGGATACGGTGAATGAAGGCGCAGGTTTTTTCCCGCTGCGGCTGCTCGAAAATCTGCGTCGGCGTGCCCTGCTCGTATATAACACCATCGTCCATGTATAAGACTCGGCTCGATACGTCGCGAGCGAAATCCATTTCGTGGGTGACAATCAGCATGGTCAGACCTTCTTTTGCCAGTCGCCGCATGACGGCCAGCACTTCGCTGACCATGGTAGGGTCAAGCGCCGAGGTCGGTTCGTCGAAGAGAATAATTTCCGGATCCATCGCCAGGCAGCGAGCAATCGCCACGCGCTGTTTCTGGCCGCCCGAGAGTTCGTCCGGAAAACTGTCGGCCTTTTCAGCCAGCCCAACCAGCTTGAGCAACTCGTGCGCCTTGCTTTGGGCCTCAGCTCTGCCGGCACCAAGCAGTTTGATTGGTCCCAGCGTCAGGTTGTCCAACACAGAGAGGTGAGCAAAGAGATTGAAGGACTGGAACACCATGCCCATTTTGCGCCGCAGCTTCGGCACGTCTGTACTCGGATTGAGGATATTGACGCCGTCAATCTCGATCTTGCCGCCACTTGGCTGATCGAGCAGGTTGAGACAACGCAGAAAGGTGCTTTTACCAGTGCCGGACGGGCCAATGATGGAGATCACCTCACCCTTGACGATCTCGGTCGTAACATCCCGGAGCACCGTCAGATCACCAAATTTCTTGGAGAGATGGTCAACCTTGATCATGACCGTCCCGTCTTGCGTCCGTATTTTGGATCGGTTACCCGTTCGAGATACTCAAGGGATTGCAGCAAAACCCAGGAGATCAGGAAGTAGAGAATGGCGATCATAACCAGCGGAAAAAAGGCGTCGAAGGTGCGGCTGCGGATGATGTCGCTGGCCTTGGTCAGATCCTGCACGGCGATGTAGCCGACGATTGAGGTCATCTTGACCAAGGAAATGAACTCACCCTTGAAGACCGGCAAGATACGGTTGATAGTCTGCGGCAAGATAATGTGAATGAAGGCGGATATGCGGGGAAAGCCCAGAGCAATGCCGGCTTCCATCTGACCCTTGTCGATGCCCTGGATGCCGCTGCGGAAGATCTCGGCGCTATAGGCGCCGAAATTCATGCCGAAGGCAATGATGGCGACAAGCACCGGATCGATGTTGATCGAGGCGAAGACGACATAAAATATCAGCATTAGCAGCACCAGTACTGGCGTGCCGCGCAGGATGGCGATATAGAGGCTGGCCGGCAGGTTGACAAGCCGGCGCTGCGACATGCGCATGAAGCACAATGCCCCGCCTAGCACAGTGCCGAATAGGGTCGAGAACACAGAAATAATCACCGTGGTTTTGAGACCATCCCAGATCAGCAGGTAACGGTTTTCCAGAATGATGTTGCTGTGGAAGCTGTCGGCGATGCCACGGAACCAACTGAACAGCGCACCAGGCTCGACTGCTGCAAGCGGCAGAGGCGCGCGTTCCTGCGCAACGCTGATTGCCGCAATGAGCAACAGACCGGCGGCCGCTAGTTGACAGAGTTTTTTCTTCATCGGCCGATAGAACCTACGGACACGATCAACGCTTGGCGTCCTTCACCAAGGCTGCAATCCCGCCGCTGTAGTAGGGCTCGGAGAAGAGCACTTTCTGAGCGCGCTCTGGTGTGATCGTGATACAGGCGGCGATCATGTCGACCTTGCCAGAGAGCAGCGCCGGAATCAGGGCACCGAAGTCCATATTGACCACTTCCAGCTTCTTGCCTTGCTGCTGGGCGACACGCTTCGCCAACTCGATATCAAGGCCAACGACTTGCTGCGAACCGTCAACGAAGGAGAAAGGTTCGGTGACCGATGCAGTACCCAGGCGCAGCACACCCGCGTCACCATTGAGCACAATTGCTGGCATGGCGAGCGGGTTGCCTTTTTTCGGGAACCAGCGCGCCTGCATTTCGGCGTAGCCGCCGTTTTGCTTCAGTTCCTTGACCACGGCATCGATTGCATCCTTAAGCCGGCGGTTTTCTGGTTGCACGGCGAAACCATAGCTATCGACAGTAATCATCTCCGGCAGCACGACCAGCCCGTCGTTTTTCGCGGCGATGTTTTTCAGAATCGGTTCGTCATAGGCCACGGCATCGGCCTTTCCCGCCTTTACGGCCAGGGCGGCATCCAGAACCGTATTGAAATACTGAAATTTCGCTTGTGGAAACTTTGACAGCACCAACTTGTCGGCGACGGTGCCGGTTGGCACCGCAAAGGATTTTTCGGCCAGTTGAGACAGACTGCTGATATCGGTCTTCTGGGCACAACCCCCTGCCAAAAGTAGAGTGGACAGCATGAAACTGCCGACAAAAATCATGGTCAACTGCTTGGTCATCAAAATTTCTCCTGAAAGGATGATTTTCTATTGCCTGCCGTTTTCGTCTTCACTTCGTCTGGTATTGGATATTAACCCCCAAGACGAATGGATTCGGGCAAGCTATGAGGTGGCAAGTATATATAGTCTTGCCTGGATGGGATATGAGAGTTCCTAATAGGCTTCAAGCTGCCAAACTTTCGATTCTCCGCCGAAGACAGCTATCTGATGCTTTGCTGACTGAGATGGCTCGCCTCTCGAAAGGCTGTAATGGCCGATTCAGCACTCAGTCAGTCCGCTCCCTACACGACCACTTCGCTCAAAAACTTGCCGCAGCGCTTACGAGAGGATAAATGTCTCTTTTGGGTCGAGGCTGTGTGAAAACGTCTGGTGATAGTTTAAAGAAGCGAATGAATCCGACACAATTTCCTGTTGGGTTATTTTTTGTCTCTGAATCGGAAATTAGCGCCTCACAGGGGGATTGTGGGGCTTGGTTATGGCGAGGAGAACAGCCTGGTTGGGCTTCAGATGTAGAAGTTCAGACTTGATCTGACAGATTCCCGTTTTGATGGTGCTCGATTGTCAGATCAATTCAGGTTGCTGACTTTTTCGTTCCACGCCTCTTTTCCTGCAATCAGGGTTTGCAGAGGAGTTCGTCCGCAACACATCTTAGCCACATCAATTCGACATTGCGCCCGGCCTCTCGCTCAAGGCGGTGACTCGACTGAATACGATTCAAATAACCGTAGATGTAAATCTTGAGCAGGAGCGCCGGATGGTAACCAGGTCGGCCAGTCGCAGCGGCCGCCAGGTCGAATCCCATTTCGGCCAAGTCCAGTGCTTCCACGAAGGCATCAATGACCCGGACGGGATTTTCGGTACCAACACAGTCTTCCAGACATTCCGACATCAACGTCAGTTGGCTTCGTGCCTCGCCCTCAATGAATCGTTTCATCCCTCTGCCTCCCTAAAGGAATCAACGATCAAGCCCCCCGTTTGGAGTACACAGTTGGGACGTTTTCACACAATCTCGGTCGAACTGAGACTGTCATGGCTAATGCGCGGCTCTTAAATTGCTGCCGGGATGCTGTCTTGCATCATGCAATACATATTTCAGCTACGTATTAGTGATAGCCAGAATATCCCACCGCAAAAAGCACGAATATATTCCTTTGGCATTTTGTCTATTGTGGCAATTGGTGTTTTCAGCGCTGTTGAAGATGTCTTGTTCAAGGCCAGGAACGCACTCTTGCATAAGCCGCCAGCAGGCGCTGGTGCAGTTCGCAGCCTTCTAGTTGCAGGCCGGGGGAGGAAATCCCAAAAAAGCGCAACTCCTCAGTCAGCAGCCCTTTTGCATGCACTAGAGTTTCTTTGCCGTAGAGCGAATTGAGGACGCCGGCAAAACGCTCGGGATCGCCCAATTGGCGCAGGTTGCGCAGGCAATCGTAAATGCGGCGGCGTTCGATGGCGATTTGCTCGAAGTGCTGCACCCAGTCGCAAGCTTCGTCGATTGCTTCGTCTTCACTGCAGGCCAGCGCCAGCAGCAACTTCAGTTCACCGACGCGCAGGTCAGCCCAGATACTGCCTTCATCGGCGGCCAGCCCGATAACTTCGGACACCCGTTTTTCATTAGCGATGTCCAGAGCACCAAGCTTGTCGAGCAGTTCAAAACATGCCTCGTCATCGAGTTCCTCCAAATTCAGGATGGCTGGGCGCAGCGCATTGCCGACACTATTGTTTTCCCATTCCAGTTCATCGACTGGGTAAATTTCGGACACCCCCGGCACAACGATGCGGCAGGCGTAGACACCGGCATGCGTGAACTCTGCCAGGTAAATGTCACCTCCTTCTGCTTGGATACGGTCGACCAGCCAGGTTTCGTCCTCGGTGGTCGTCGTGTTGCCGGAATCCCAATCGACAAAGGCGAAATCGGGTGACTCGGCAAAGAAATTCCAGTGCAACAGGCCATCGGAATCGACGAAGTGGCTTTCCAGATTATGCGGGCTGGCAACTTCATCGAGATCGAAGGAGGGAGACGGAAAACCTTTGAGCGCATCCAGGGCGCGGCCTTGCAGCAATTCGGTCAGCGCCCGTTCGAGGGCGACTTCCAGGCGCGGATGGGCGCCGAAGCTGGCGAAACAGCCTTGATCGTGTGGATTGAGCAGGGTGACATTGATGACCGGAAAGTGCCCGCCGAGCGAAGCATCCTTGACCAACACGCCAAAGCCAGCGGCGCGCAATTCGGCAATGCCGGCCACGCTGTTGGGGCTACGTGCAATCACTACTTCCGGTAAATCGGGCAGACAAAGCCCTTCGCCGATGACGCGGAATTTGACGTGGCGTTCGAGAATTTCGGCCAGCGCCTGCGCCCGCGCTTCGTGTGGCGTATTGCCGGCCGCCATGCCATTGCTGACATACAGGTTGGCCAGAATATTGACCGGGAACCAGATTTCCCGGCCATCGCGCTGGCGGGTAAACGGCAGCGCACAGATGCCGCGCTCAATGGCGCCGGAGTTTAAATCGACCAGCGATGTTGCGCCGACACTCCCTTCCGGGTTGTAAAAGGCTTGCAGTTCCGGGGTCAGCAGGTCGACAGGCCAGACATCGTCATCCGGCAGCGCAAACCAACGTTCGCGCGGATCATGCACATAGGCGCGACCGGCAATCTCGGCACCGAAATAATAGTGATTCCAGAAATAATTGCAGGATAGGCGCTCGAAAAATTCGCCCAGCGCACTGGCCAGCGCCGCCAGTTTCGAAGCGCCCTTGCCGTTGGTAAAGAGCAGCGGGCAATCACGGTCACGCAGGTGTACCGACCAAACGCTTTTGAGTGGATGCAGCCAGGAACGCTCCTCGATCTGAAATCCCAAAGCCGCCAGTTTTCCTTGCATGACGCCAACCGAATGTTCCAGTGAGGCATCCTTGCCGGCAATGAAGTGCTCCATGTTTTTTTCTCCTCAGGCAGGATCGAGTTTGGCGTATTCCAGTACCAGCCACTTCATGCCGGCAGCGCCAAAATTGATTTGTACACGGGCATCGGCGCCGCGCCCTTCGGCTGAAACGATCACCCCTAAGCCAAACTTGGCGTGGTGCACCGATTGGCCGATGCGCAGTCCGCCCTCGGGTTCCGGCGCGGCGGCGTAATAAACCCGGCCGCTTCCGGTGGACACCGGCGCTGGCCGATTGAGCCGGAGCAGCAATTCCTGCGGGAATTCGTCGAGAAAGCTGGAGGGTACGGCGTAGCGCGTCTGGCCGTGCAACATGCGGGTTTGCGCCCAGGCCAGATAAAGCCGCTGGCGCGCTCGGGTGACCGCCACGTACATCAGGCGGCGCTCTTCTTCCAGCCCGGTGTGGCCTTCCAATACGGCGTTTTCGTGCGGAAACAGCCCCTGTTCGAGGCCGGTGATGAAGACCACATCAAACTCCAGGCCCTTGGCGGAATGGACGGTCATCAACTGCACCGCCTCGTCGCCCTCACCGGCCTGATGTTCGCCGGATTCGAGCGAGGCATGGGTCAGAAAAGCCACCAAGGCGCCGCTCTCGCCAGCCTCTTCGGCCATCACCACACCTTCGTCGTCGATGAAAGTAGCGGCGGCGTTGATCAGTTCGTCGAGGTTTTCCAGACGCTCCTGGCCTTCCTTTTCCGTCCGGTAATGCTGCAGGATGCCGCTCTTTTCCAGCACATGTTCGACCATTTCCGGCAGGCGCAGCCCACCAGTTTCCTGGCGCAGGGTTTCAATCAGGCGGATGAAAGCGCCGACAGCCGTGCCTGCCTTGCCGGTCAGCGAAGCCGCTGCGTTGTAGAGACTGGAATTGAGCTGATGCGCCGTCGCCTGCAGGTTTTCCAGGCTGCGGGCACCAATGCCACGGGTCGGGAAATTGACGACGCGCAGGAAGGCGGTGTCGTCCTCCGGGTTGCCGATGAGTCGCAGATAGGCCAGCGCATGCTTGACCTCCTGCCGTTCGAAGAAGCGTAAGCCGCCATAAACGCGGTAGGGCACGCCGCGACCAAACAATTCATGTTCCAGCACGCGCGATTGGGCGTTGGAGCGGTAGAGCAAGGCGATCTGGTTGCGCGCCACGCCGTCGCGCGCCAGTTCGCGCACCTCCTCGACGACAAAACGCGCCTCGTCAAGGTCGGAATAGGCTTCGAACACCCGGATCGGCTCACCTTCGCCGGCATCGGTCCATAAATTCTTGCCCAGCCGCCCACGATTGTTTTTGATAATGGCATTGGCCGCCGCCAGGATATTGCCGTGCGAACGGTAATTCTGTTCCAGCCGGATGACGTTAGGGCCGGCAAATTCGCCCTCGAAGTCGCGCATATTGCCAACATCGGCGCCACGAAAGGCGTAGATACTCTGATCGTCGTCACCGACGGCAAAGAATTTGGCACCGCCACCCGCCAGCAGTTTGAGCCAGGCATATTGCAGGCGGTTGGTATCCTGAAACTCATCGACCAGAATATGGCGGAAGCGCTCCTGATAGTGCTGACGCAAGGGTTCATTCCTGAGTAGCAGTTCGTGGCAACGCAGCAGCAGTTCGGCAAAATCGACCACGCCTTCGCGCTGGCACTGTCTTTCATACTCGGCGTACAACTCGACCCGGCGTTGCGCCCAGGTATCAAAGGCTTGCGCCTGTGCCGCCCGCACACCTTCCTCCTTGTGCGAGTTGATGAAGTTCATCAACTCACGCGGTGGAAATTTTTCATCGTCAACATTGAGATTTTTCAATAGGCGCTTGATCGCCCCCAACTGATCGGCACTATCGAGAATCTGGAAAGTCGCTGGCAGGTTGGCTTCGCGATGATGCGCCCGCAGCAGGCGATTGCACAGACCATGAAAGGTGCCGATCCACATACCGCGCGTATTGACCGGGATGAGCGCCGCCAGCCGCGCCGTCATTTCCTTCGCTGCCTTGTTGGTAAAAGTCACCGCCAGCACGCCGTGCGGACTGACCTGGCTGGTGGAAATGAGCCAGGCGATACGGGTCGTCAGCACCCGCGTTTTGCCACTGCCGGCGCCGGCCAGAATGAGCGCGTGCACCGGTGGCAGCGTCACCGCCTGCAGCTGGGGCGGGTTGAGATGAGCCAGAAGGTCGGACATAATTTTTTACTGTAGAAAACCCATATAACCGATTGAAATAGATCGTTTGTTGCCTTAAAGCAACGATACCGCAAGCAGACACCAAAAGCACGGACTTTACACTTGAAGGCTATTTCAAGTGGCGCATAATCAGCCCCGGATCGTAGCACCTTCGTGGTGCGACGCGATCGGAAGGAGAAGCACCCATGAAAGCACCCATGATTCTGCCCTGGGTCGCCAGAAGAGCCGGCATCAGCGAAGAGCTTGCGCTCAAACTGTGGCGCCGTGCCGCCAGCGAAGCCGAAATACGCCTCGGCACCACCCAGGGGTCTGATTATCATAGTTTGGTCAGTGAATGTTTTCTGTCGCTGGCCGATGACGAATCCCCCAGCCATTGCCGTCAGCCTGCGCTCAGTGTTGCCTGGGCCTGGCGCCAGCAACACCGGATTTCCCGGCTCTCTATGCAGGCAGCGCAAAATGTCTGGTTTGAGTGGAACGACGCCTGGCAGGACTGCTACTGTCTGCGTGAAGCCGCTTGAATTTGCCTGAGCAAGGCTACGGTGCTGGAAACGCGCCTTTCCAGCACGTGTAGGTTGTAGCCTGATAAACTTGCAGTCATGCAGGAAGAACTGAGCGACGAACGGCTGATGCTTGCCTACCGCGATGGCGAAACGGCGGCATTCGAGTGCCTTTACGGACGTTACCGCACTCGGCTCTATCGCCATCTCGCGCACCAATGCGGCGATCCGCGCCTGGCCGAGGACATCTATCAGGATGTCTGGCAAAACATTATCAGCGCCCGCGCCGAGTACGAGCCACTGGCCAAATTCTCGACCTGGATTTTCCGTATCGCCCACCATCGCCTCATCGACCATTATCGTCGCCAGTCGCGCAATGTTGCTTCGCTGTATGACGACGAAGCTGACCCCGATCTAGCACCGGCTCCGACCCAGCAAAATCCGGCACAAATCGCTGAAAATCAGGAAATCGGCATCCGTCTGGCCGCTGCCTTGCAGGCCTTGCCGGAACCGCAGCGCGAAGCTTTTCTGATGGCCGAAGAAGGCGGCCTGACACTGGAAGAAATCGCCAATGCGACTGCATGCGGCCGCGAAACCGTTAAAAGCCGGTTACGCTACGCCACCAGCAAACTGCGCGATTCCTTGAGGGACTTGCTATGAACACCATCTCTCCCGCGCCAGAAGAAGAATTGCGCGATCCCGCGCTTTCCGGACTTTACCGGCAACATCGCCAGGCAGAGCCTGCTGCCGCGCTCGATGCGGCCATCCTGGCACACGCACGTCAAGCTGTTGAAAAACCTGCTCGCAAAAGTTCCTGGTGGAAGCGTTTTTCAGCCCCCTTCGCTCTAGCGGCGACAGTTGTACTTGCCGTATTGGTCTCGCTCAATGTCGACAAAGAGCAACCCGCATTTGTACCTCCGCCAATTCCCGCTGAACAACCACCAGCGCCGGTAGAAACGCGGCAGCTGATTCCGGCCGCCCCGCCCCTTGCTGACAAGCCACAAGCCGGGAAAGCGGACAAAAGCAAGGCGGTCAGCACCATCAAAACAGAGAGCACAAAGCCGGCCGCCAGGATCGAGAAGAAAGACAGGCTTGAAGCATTGCCAGCACCATTCCCGGCGGCGCCCGCCGTCATGCCGGAAAAAGCTGCCGGCCCACCAGTGCAAACCAAAGCGGACAGCCAACTTGGCAGCGGTGCAGCGGCGCCCGCTTCGCCAATGCGCGACAGGAATGCTGCATCGCCTGATAGTCGCGCATCAATCCCGGAAGAAAGCCGGGCAAGGACGCCGGCAGACGCTCAAGCCCAGCAAAAGGCCATCACAAAAGAATCGCCCGCAACGTGGATCGAAAAAATCCGCCGGCTGCGTCGTGAGGGCAAAATGGCTGAAGCCGAGCAATCGCTGGCTGAATTCCGGCGCGCCTATCCCGATTACAAACTGCCGGAAGATTTTCGTTAGCGCCTTTGCAGGGCTTTGTTCTCGCCGTTCTGTGCCGAAGTCAACGGCCTTTTTAGCTTGATTGCGACAGGCAGGCACAGTAGAGCATGTTCCACTGCTGCGGCCATTGCGTCAGCGGTTCACGCGTGAAGCCGCTACGGGCGTATTGTTCCCAACGGCCGACAACGTAGCAGCGCAACAGGTTGGCCAGGGCACCGAAATCGGCATCGGGCTTCAGGTTTTCCTGCGTGGCGGCGATCTTGAGCGATTGCTTCAAAGCTGCCTCTACCTTGTCGAGCAGGGCATTGATGCGGGTCTGCAGGCGTTCGTTTTCGTTGACCAGCGCATCGCCGATCAGCACGCGCGTCATACCCCGATTTTTCTGGGAAAAACGCAGAAGCAAGGCGAGTATCAGTTCAACCTGCTTGAGCCCCTGCATTTCTTCCGAGGTGATCTGGTTGATGACGCTGAAAAGACTCTGCTCGATGAATTCGATCAAGCCCTCGAACATCTGCGCCTTGCTGGCAAAATGGCGGTAAAGCGCGGCTTCGGAGCAATCGAGCTTGGCAGCCAGCGCAGCGGTGGTGATCTTTTCGCCCTTGGGGGTTTCCAGCATTTCAGCCAGAATTTGCAGAATGTGCAGGCGGCGCTCGCCAGGGATGATGGCCATTCAGTCTCTCCTAAGTGTCACAGATGATGGGCTTATTTCTTGTATTCGCGGATGCTGCCGCCACAATCCACGTAGCAACGCCGGTAGTCCGCTTCGCAAGCGTAGTAACTCTCGCTCGCCCAGCAATGTTTCTTTTGGCTGTCGCAGGATTTCTCCTGATCCTTGTTTTTGGCGTTGCGCATGCAAACCCGGTAGTTGCTGGCATTGCTGCGCTCGCAGATTTCCTTTTCGCTCTGGGCGCGCTGAATTTCGTTACCCTTGCAGATTTCCTTGATGCCACCGCACTGGGTAACACACAGTCGCCCCTGGTCACTAACGGGGGGATGGTAGTCGTAATGTATGGTTTCACAACCGGCAAGCAGCATCAAGGCAACAAAACCGGTCAGGCGGGCGAGATTGAGCATGGCATGTCGTCGAAGAGTCGTGGTCGTGTCATTCTACCGCGAACGCGGGCAGACAAAAGATTTTGCGATGATTTTGCAGTTACTGTGCCGATGATGGGAACTTTTCAAATTCACGATGTCGAATCCGCATCGTGGAGTGAAAGACGCGCAAGCGGAGACGCAAGGCGGACAATGGTGGGATAATGCCAAACAGGGAGGCGTCCTGCATTGCGGTTTTCTGCTGGAGAGAACGCTAAAGGGAGTGGCACTTAACAACGTGAGGAAAAAATGGCCGGAAAACTGATTTTGCCCAGTGAGGTCAAGGTCTGCGCGACTTGTAGTTACTGGGACGGCGAGCGTTCGGTTGATCCGGACATCAAGGTGGTGGTGGTTGATGACAATGTCGAAGGTGAGTGTCTGGTACACGCGCAGCAGATGCAGGCCTTGTGGGATACCCGCCAGGATCCCGATTGCCTGTGGGAAGATTTGAACCCCGACGAGCCGGCAAAGCAGGACTAAGTCTATTTAGCCAGCCGCATACCGAGGCGCAGAAACTCTTCCCAGACATCACCCTTGCCAATTCCCTTGACCAGACGGTCGATGCGGGCAGCGTGACGCAGAGCCGCTTGCAGGGCGTTTGCTGAAAGACGTTGCAGGGCACGCTTGATCAAGCCCTGACGTAATCCCCAAACCTTGGCTTCCTTGAGCAGGCCATCGAGTGTCTGACCACGTTCCTGCCCCATCTTGATCAGACAAAGTGCCCGGATTTCCTCGCTCATCGCCCACAGCACCAACGGCGGTGCCTCGCCCTCCTGATGCAATCCGTCGAGAGTGCGGGTCAGACGTGCCACGTCACCGACCAGCAAGGCTTCGCGCAGGCTGTCGATGTCGTAGCGCGCTACATTCAGCACAGCTTCCCGTACCTGCTTGAGCGACAGGCTGCCAGCCGGGTAAAGCAGCGCCAGTTTCTCGATTTCCTGATGGGCGGCGAGCAAATTGCCTTCAACTTTCTCGGCGACGAATTGCAGGCTTTCGGTGTCGGCCGTCTGGTGATGGCGGCGCAGACGGCCAGCGATCCAGTTGGGCAATTCGGCCAGGCCTGGCGCCGTCAGCTTGACACCAACCCCGGCTTGCACCAGCGCCGACAACCAGGCAGCTTTTTCATCCTTCCAGTCGAGTTCAGGCAGGGTGACGAGCAGAGCGGTTTCTGGCGACAGATGGCTGCACCAGTTCTGCAGGGCAGCGCCACCTTCACGCCCCGGCTTGCCGGTGGGGATGCGCAGGTCGATCAATTTCAGATCGCCAAAGAGCGACATATTGCTGCCGGCGGCCAGCAACTGGTTCCAGTCAAAACCTGTTAGCACGGTCATGACCTCGCGCTCACTGTATCCGGCTTGCTTCGACTTGATGCGGATAGCGTCGGCGGCCTCCAGCACCAGCAGCGGGTCGTCACCCCAGACGACGTACAGTGGCCGGAATTCGCGCTCCAGATGGGGAGCGAGTTGTTCACCTTTTAAGAGCATCAGTCTTCGTTACCCGCAACCTTGGGCTTGACGATGGCGAGTCGACGCATAATCTGCGAAACCAGATCGAAGTTGATGTCGCGCCAAAGCAGGCCTTCTTCCTGATCCTTGGCCAGAATCACGTTGTCGTTGAAAGTGATGTCGCGCATCAGGATAATGTCGTTGGCCGCCACCAGTTGGCGGCCTTTCGGGTCGACGATGCGGAAG
>Ga0316605_10001371_pt1 | contig 14099 bp, 10 predicted proteins | sample OWC_soil_day20_n_FD_207666 | JGI IMG/M metagenome (GOLD analysis project Ga0316605, IMG submission 207666) | Wetland soil microbial communities from Old Woman Creek delta, Ohio, United States - OWC_soil_day20_noCT | ecosystem: Environmental > Terrestrial > Soil > Wetlands | place: USA: Ohio... | reverse complement strand
GCTGAGCGCAGAATAGACATGATCCAGAGAGAAATCCACGAATATTACTGGAATTACAAAGTCACCAAAGACCTGATCGAACTGCGGAACATCACAACGGTGGGCAAATTGATCGTACAGAGCGCTCGCGCCCGGAAAGAAAGCCGCGGTCTTCATTACACAATGGATTATCCGGATACGCTGGATTCATTTCTGAAAGACACGATTCTCGTGAAACAGTAATTCACAAACAAGAGACCGGCACCGTCATCTCAAGCCGGCCTTTGAAGAGAAATCAGGCTCTTCTTTATTTTCCGAAAACACGGTTAAAAATAAAATCCAAGTTTTTCAGGAAATTATTCACATTGAAAATGCCGTCAAGGTCTTTTTCATTCAGATGTTTTTTAACGATTTCATCCTGTGCCAGAAGGGCTTTAAATTCAATCCCTTCGAGCCATGATTTCATGGCGCTTTTCTGAACGATAGCATATGCGTCTTCCCGCGTTGTTCCCTTTTCAATGAGCGAGAGCAAAACCATTTGCGAAAAAATCACACCGTGCGTCATGTTCAAATTGACCAGCATGCGTTCCGGGTAAACAACCAGTTTATCGATCATCCCGGTAAAACGCCCCAGCATGAAATCCAGAACAATTGTGGCATCCGGCCCGATCACTCTTTCCACGGAAGAGTGGCTGATATCGCGCTCGTGCCACAGGGCGACGTCTTCCAGTGCCGCAACGGCGTATGAACGAACCAGCCTGGCTAAACCGGAAATGTTTTCCGAGAGCACGGGATTGCGTTTGTGCGGCATCGCCGATGACCCCTTCTGGCCAGGCGAAAAATATTCCTCCGCCTCCCGGACTTCGGTTCTTTGCAACAGTCGGATTTCCTGCGCGAATTTGTCCAGTGACGACGCGATAATCGCCAGCGTGGTAAAGAATTCCGCGTGACGGTCGCGCTGCACAATCTGCGACGACACGGGCGCGGGCCTCAATCCCAGTTTTTCACAAACGAATTCTTCAACAAACGGATCGATGAACGAAAAGGTGCCCACCGCACCGGCAATTTTCCCGTAGCTTACCGTTTCTTTGGCTCGAACCAGACGCTCGCGGTTGCGTTCGATTTCCTGATACCACAATGCCATTTTCAGGCCGAAGGTGATCGGCTCGGCATGAATACCGTGCGACCGGCCGATCATCAGGGTATTTTTATGTTCAAGTGCTCTTCTTTTCAAAACTGTCAGCAGTTGGTCCAGATCGTCGAGGAGCATCTGGGCCGCTTCTTTTAACTGCACGGCCAGGGCCGTGTCCAGAACATCAGAGGACGTCAGCCCCATATGAATAAAACGACCGTCCTCGCCGATAACTTCCGTAAGAGAAGAAACAAAAGCAATAACATCGTGCTTGGTGATTTTTTCAATTTCATCGATTCGAACGACATTGATGACCGCTTTGGCTTTGATATTTTTCACCGCCTCGGCCGGGACCTTGCCGAGTTTGACCATCGCCTCACATGCCGCCACTTCCACATCAAGCCATTTTTGATACTTGTTTTCCTGGCTCCAGATCGCCGTCATTTTCTCTCTTGAATATCTTGGAATCACAGTCGTCTCCTGTTATTTTTTTTAAGTTGCATACCGTGGAACTGTGAAAGGATATTTATTATGAGACAAACCCATCCGTCAAGCAATAATTGGCAATCAATATAAATCCATGCAAAGGGATTTGTGATGCACTACGCCATATTATTCCTCATAGAATTTCTTGCCGCCTTGCACAATGTCTTTGAGTATCTGCGGGGGAGCAAAACGATTCCCGTAATTTTTTTCCAGTGATTCCAACGTGGCCTTAATAGAAGAAGCACCAACATGATCGATGTAACGGAACGGACCTCCCTCAAAGGGCGGAAATCCCAAACCGAAAACAGCTCCAATATCCCCGTCCCGCGGGCAGGAGATAATTCCCTCCTGCAAACAAATCAACGCTTCATTAATCATCATCATGCTTACCCGCTGCTGAATCAATTTTGCATCAAACTTTTTGCGGGGCGCACCACCGAGCAGGGCATATACTTCTTCATTGGGCAGCTTCTGCCCTTTCTTCTTTTTTCCATCGTAGAGGTAAAACCCTTTTTTGTTTTTCTTTCCCTTATAATCTTTGGCAATAAGTTTAGGGAAAGCATCGGAGGACTGCATGCCTCTTGCCGCGAACATCTTTCCTAATCCCATAGCTACGTGCGCGCCCACATCAATGCCCACCTCGTCGATGAGGGTGATTGGACCAACAGGATAGCCGAATTGTCGCATTGCCTTATCTATAGCGACGGAGTCCGCCCCTTCCTCCACAAGAAGAACGGCTTCATTCAATAATGGCGCCAGGATTCGTGTTGTGTAAAAACCGGGTCCATCCTTGACAACAATGCAAGTTTTCCCCTGGGCTATGCCCATATCGAGTGCTGTGGCTGTCACCCAGGGCGCGGTTTTATCGGTTGTGATGATTTCCAACAAAGGCATTTTGGGAACGGGTGAGAAGTAGTGCATCCCGATGACATTCTCCGGCCTTTTGCATCCTGCGGCAATATCATGAATAGGAATGGCCGAGGTATTGGAAGCAAAAATCGTACGATCGTCCGTCGCGGCTTCTACATCAGCCAGAACGCGCTGTTTTACATTGAGATCTTCAAACACGGCCTCAATAACAAGATCGGTATTTTTAAACAGGGAGTAGTCGTCACAGGCAATGAGTTTTCCGTATTGAACATCACGGTCAAACTCGACGATAGCGCCCGATTTGGCCTTCTTTTCCAACCCTTTCCATATCTCCTTCATTCCACGGGCGGCGTCATCAAGTTTTACATCCTTCATCAGGATGGTATCGCAAATTGCCGTGGAGACGGAGGCAATGCCCTGCCCCATCAATCCCGTTCCGATGATGGCCATTTTCCCCACTTTCCGGGCAAGGCTTTTCTGAGGGTTTTTTTTCAGATCGGTCATACCAAAAAAAAGGCTCATGAGAGCTTTGGATTGGAACGTTGTTACCAGAGCGCCGAAAAGGTCTATTTCTTTTTTCAATCCCGCGGTCTTGCCGTATTTCTGTCCATGCTCCACTGCTTCAATGATGGCATACGGCGCAGGATAGCAGCCGTAAGTCTGGCGAGTAACCATTTTTCTGGCCTGTGAAAACACTATTGCTCTCCCAACGGGATTTGATTCCAGAAGGAAAGAAACAAACGAACGCTTTCGCTTTCTTTTGATATTCCCTCTCCTGGCCAGCTCCAGCACCTTCTTGCACGCTGTTTCCTTAGCACCATAAGGAGGAATAAGCTCATCCACCAGCCCTGCGCGTTTGGCCTTCTTCACCCGGAGATTGCGCGCTGTGAGCAGCAGGGGCAGAGCCTCCGTCAGGCCGATAAGCAGGGGAAGCCTCTGCGTTCCGCCTGCAGCGGGCAGCAGTCCCAGTTGCACTTCCGGAAATCCCAGAACCGTTTGAGGAGAGTTGACAGCCATTCGGTAATTACAGACCAGCGCCAGTTCCAGACCGCCGCCGAGGCAGTTACCGTGAATACAGGCAACCACGGGGATTTTCATGCTTTCCAGACTATTGAGGATAGCGTGACCTTTGCTGATGTAGGCAATAACTTCCTCGGTAGTGTGCATTCCTTTCAGTTCATCAATATCCGCGCCGACAACAAAGTTGTCTTCTTTGCCGCTCGCTATAACCATACCCTTGATGCTCTTATCATTCTGTATATCACGTAAGACACCGGCCACTTCATCCAGCAGACCCGATGAAACCTTGTTTACTTTGCTTTCCGGACAATCAATCGTAACAATAGCAATGCCATCTTTTGTTTTTTCCATTGTCAGATAGTTCATTGTTACCTCCTCTACTGTGCATTTTCTAAAATAATGGTATTGCCCACAGCCCCCGCGCCGCAACCTGCGACCAGGCCGAATTGCGCGTTCTCCTCTTGCATACGATTACAGCAACTGGCAATCAGCCTTCCACCCGTGGCACCGAAAGGGTGGCCCAGAGACAGTGATCCGCCCCTTGTGTTAAGAAGCTCTTGATCAATTGTTCCCATTGGACCGGCAAGTCCCAGACTTTCCCTGCCCCATTTTTCTGATTCCATGTAGCGGATATTGGCAAGGATCTGGGCGGCAAATGCTTCGTGGATTTCCAAAACTTTTATATCGGCAAGCTCGATACCCGCTTTTTTTAATGCACGCGCAGAAGCAAAAGCCGGACCCAGCAACAGTTCTTCCCAGGGATTGGAACCCGCCTGGGCGTAAGCCCGGATAAACGCCTGCGGTTTTAATCCCAACGATTTCGCTTTCGATTCCTTCATCAGCAGGACTGCCGATGCGCCATCCGTGAGAAATGAAGAATTAGCCGCCGTAACGGTTCCGTATCGCTTATCAAAAGCCGGTTTTACAGAGGCAAGCTTTTCGGCCGTGGCATCCGCACGGGGCCCGTTGTCATCCGTCACCACTTTACCTGTTTTAGGGACAACAACGGGGATGACTTCCTTCTTCATGATGCCCTTCTTAATCGCCGCAACAGCCAGACTGTGCGAACGCGCGGCATAATCGTCCTGCTCCTTGCGTGTAATGCCAAGGCGGCGTGCCAGTCTATCGGCATTGGCGCCCATGGAAAGACCCGTAGAATACTCAGCGATGGCCGGTTTTTCCGGAACAAAGAAATCCTTCAGCTTCATTCCACGTAACAGCTTCAGTTTTCCTGCAAGCGTTTTAGGACGTTTATACATTGTAAGATCAAGAATCAGCCTGCGGTAGCGTTTTGAGATTTTAATTGCGGGATCGGACATGGATTCCACGCCACCGGCAATTACCGTATCCACCTGACCGGCATTAATCATATCGCAGGCGGAGGTGACGGCGATGTTCGCCGAAACACAGGCCGCCGTGCAGGTATGAGCGGGTATCGATCCGGGAAGTCCCGCGCCCAGCATGATCTCCCGCGCCACGTTGGTTGTGGAAACATCCGCCAAAACGGTGCCCATGATTACGTAATCAATGAGCGATGGCTCAATCCCTGTTCTGACAATAAGCCCTTTGACGGCAAAGCGACCCAGCTCCCAGGACATCAGATCATAAAAGGCCGTCCCTGAGCGCATGAACGGCGTTCGGCAGGCATCAATTACAGCGACTCTATCGTGATGATTAGTGTTCATGCCTTACCTCTCTTTTTCAGAATATCCGGGATAACGGTTTCCCTGAGTTTTTTCTTGTTGAATTTGCCGACGCTGGTCTTGGGAAGTTCCTGCATAAAAACGATTTCATCCGGGATCCACCATTTGGCAACCTTATCTTTCAGATAATCCTGTATCTCCTCTTTTGTAATAGTCTTCACTACGTCTGGCTGGGGCACAACACAGGCCAGAGGCCGTTCCTGCCATTTCTCATCAGGCAGACTGATGACCGCCGCCTCCAGCACCTTGGAAAATCCCATGATAGCATTTTCCAGGTCGATGGAAGAAATCCACTCCCCGGCGCTCTTGATGAGGTCTTTTGTCCGGTCAACCAGCGATATATACCCTTCTTTGCTCATTGTTCCGATATCGCCGGTATGGAACCACCCGTCCGGAAAGGTGATGGCAGTTTGCTTGGGATCTTTATAGTATTCTGAGGCGATCCAGGGTCCGCGCACCAGAATTTCTCCCATTTCCTTGCCGTCCATAAGCACATCTTTGCCCGTTTCCGTATTGACCAATCTTACATCGAGCCCCGGTATAGGCATTCCCGCTGTGGCCCGGATATCAATCTTTTCATCAATACTCATTGTTTCCATAGAACTTTTGGGAACGGACAGGGTGACAACCGGCGACGTTTCCGTGGCGCCGTAGCCCTGCGCCATCATTACACCGTATTTCTTTTCATACGATTCAATGAGGTGCCGGGGCATGGCTGATCCGCCGGAAAATAAATAACGTATGGAAGAAAAGTCATGCGCTCCGCCGCTTTCCAAATAACTGTGAAGCATAATCCAAATAGTCGGCACACCACAGGAGAAGGTTATCTTCTCTTCGGCGATAATCCGGCACAACGTCGCCATATCCAGAATTTGCCGCCCCGGCAGCACCTGTTTCAGTCCGCGCATGGTGCAGGCAAAAGGAGCTCCCCAGGCGTTGGCATGAAACATCGGAACGATATGCAAGCTGCAATCGGTCTCCTGAACGCCTAATGCGACGCCTGTGGCAAAAGAATGCAGAACAAGACCGCGATGGCTGTAAACTACGCCTTTGGGATCGCCCGTTGTTGCCGAGGTGTAGCAGATCAGACAGGGATCATTTTCATCACGGTCCACTGGGAAATCATAGGTTTCCGGAAAGTCTTTTATTAAATCGTCATACAGGACAACAGGGGATAGTGTTGTCTGCGGCATTACTCCGGATTGGGACATGATGACATATTTCTCGATCGTCTTGAGCTGATCTTTAAATGGTTCAATGAGAAAGTAAACATCTTCGTCAATGAAAAGAATGCGGTCCTCAGCGTGATTAATGATATAAACCAGATTTTCAACGGAAAGACGGATATTGAGTGTATGCAGAACAGCACCCATGCAGGGAACGCCAAAGTAAAGTTCCATATGCCGGTGGTTGTTCAGAGAGAATGAGGCGACGCGGTCACCCTTTTTAATACCAAGAGAATGCAGCGCTCCGGCCAGCTGGCTTGTGCGTTTATACCAGTCGTCATACGTATAACGGAAAGTGCCGGTCGCGTAAACGGAGACGATCTCCTTGGTCGGATAATACTTGGCCGCGTGCTGCATAAAGTTGGTTAACAACAACGGCGAATTCATCATGGCGCAAACCCCCTTGTAGAAAATAGTTTTCAGTACCTAACGTTCTGATAATGACTATGCCTATAGCCCCATAAACCTTGCCGCAATTCCCTTCATGATTTCATTTGTTCCGGCGAAAATACGCGTTACACGTATGTCCCGCCAGGCGCGGGCTATGGGATATTCCTCGCAATATCCGTATCCACCGAAAAGCTGGAGGCACCGGTCGGCAACGCGGAAGGCCATGTCTGTAGTCCAGTATTTAGCCATGGCAACTTCAATGACGACGTTTTTACCTTCGATATGATCCATGATGAGTTTGTCAATAAACGTTCGCCCCAATTTGGTCTCCGTAGCCATCTCGACAATTTCGAACTGCACATGCTGAAATTTGGAGATAGGGCGCCCGAAAGCATTGCGCTCTTTACAATACTTGATGGTGAAATCCAGAATAAACTCTGCCGCTATCACCGCGCCGATGGCGCAGACGAGGCGTTCCTGCTGGAGCTTCATCATGAGTTTGATAAATCCGCTTCCCTTATCTCCCAGGCGGTTCTCCTTCGGAATCCGACAGTCGGTAAAATATAATTCTGCCGTATCCTGACCATGCCAGCCGATTTTTTTAATCTGTTTACCTTTTTCAAAACCGGTAGTACCCGCTTCAACAAGGTAGAGATCAACGGCCTGATGTTCCTGTTGCACAGCAGGGTCACGCGCTGCAACGATAACAAGATCGCAGTTAATGCCGTTGCTGATGAATGTTTTCTGGCCATTGAGCACAATATGATCGCCGTCTTCTACGGCCGTTGTTTTCATTTTGGCCAGATCGCTGCCCGCGTTTGGCTCCGTCATGGCAACCGCAGTAATGATGTCGCCGGAAACGCAGCCGGGCAAATATTTATGCTTTTGTTCCTCTGAGGCAAAGGATGAAATATAAGGGACGCATATATCGCTGTGCAGGGATGCGGCCAGTCCCGAGAAGTTACTTTTGACGAGTTCTTCACAAACGATGACGGAATAGAGAAAGTCACCGCCAGCTCCGCCGTATTCCTCGGGAACATCCGTACACAAAAATCCCTGTTCTCCCATCTTCTTCCAGACACTTCGGGGAACAATGCCTGCTTCCTCCCATTCTTCAACGTGGGGCACTATTTCTTTGTCTAGATATTTCCGAAGGCTGTCCCGAAAAATATTATGCTCAGCTGTATAGGGAATAATGTTCATGAACCATAACCTCCTTGTCAAAGAATGTCCTTAAATCATTGGAAGTAACGTTGCTCTCTCTGCTCCTTAAGCTTTTTAGATGAAATCATCTATGTGTTCCTCAACCTCATATGCGGTCTTAGTTTCCGGTAAAGGACGGTTTCCTTTTTTCCAGGAAGGACTTTACGGCCTCCGCGTGGTCTTTCGTTCTGGACGCAGCAAATTGATAATTAACGCCCACATCGGTGCTGAGTTCAAGCGGCTGACCGCCGATCTGGTTCATGGCTTTTTTGATTATTCCAATTGCCGCCGGTCCCCGCGCGAGCCGTCGCGCCAATTTTTCCGATTCGGGAAGAAGTTGATCTGCAGGAACAACCTTCTCCACGAGGCCTATCCGGAACGCTTCCTTCCCGTCAATCAGCTCGCCGGTATAACACATATAGCGTGCCATGCCCGGACCCACAATCCTGGGGAGAAGGCACATGCCGATTTCCGGAACGAGTCCCATTCTGACAAAAAATTCGCCTAACTGTGCGGTCTCGGCCGCGATGCGGAAATCGCACAGCAGAGTCATCTCGAACCCGGCGCCCAACGCGAATCCGTTGATTGCGGCTATCGTGACCTTGTCAATATTATATATGTCCATGTAAAGCTCGACGAGAGGATCGAAGTATTCCTTGAATTCTTTGAGCGACATATTCTTTAGCGGGTCGATGTCCAGCGCCACATCGCCTCCGGCCGAGAAATTATCGCCGGCACCGGTGAAGATGATGGCCCGAATCGTTTTTTCGCTTTTAAGAGCGGCAAAGCCCTTTTGAATTCCTTCGAACAGGTCGGGACTGAAAGCGTTGAGCTTATCAGGCCGATTGAAGGTCATGATGGCATAGTTGTCTTTTATGCTGACAAGACAGCTGCCGTATGTGCGGGTTTCTTCAGTCATGGCGTAACTCCTTAGTTGCAGGTTTACGATTAATCACAGATATTAACACCACAGCATATTTTAGAGTTTCAGTAATAAACAAAATTCAATACTAAACTCTTTCGAATATTGTCGCCGGGGCCTGCCCGCCTCCGGTGCAGAGAGTCACCAGGGCGTATTTCGCCTTCCGCCGCTGCAACTCATGGATCGCGGTGACGCTGAGGCGGCATCCGCTGTTTCCTACAGGGTGTCCCAGCGCCATGGCACCGCCATTGACGTTGAGTTTCGTCATATCGGCCTTGACCTCTTTCGCCCAGGCCAGCGGGATTGGCGCAAAGGCCTCGTTCACTTCGAAGAGGTCGATGTCATCCATTTTCAAACCAGCCATATTGAGTACTTTCGGCGTCACGGTCATGGGGCCTGTGAGCATTAGCTTGGGGTCGGACCCCACTACGGCGTTGGCCACGACACGAGCCATCGGCGTCAATCCCAGTTTTTTCACTTTTTCCCCACTCATGAGCAACACCGCGGACGCTCCGTCTGTCACGGTGCTGGAAAGGCCGGCCGTCATCCAGTCGGTGCCGGACAGCACCTTGAGAGCGTCAAGACCTTCACGGGTAACTCCGGCACGTACCGGTTCGTCGGTGGAGCAAGTAATTTTATTGCCGTCCTTGTCCAGGCCTTGCACCTGCATTATTTCTTTCTTAAAATAGCCCTCTTTCGTGGCCTTTAAAGCCTTTTCGTGGCTTGCGACGGCAAAATCCTGGCATTCTTCCTTGGTTATTTTCCATTGGTTGGCTATGGCCTGGGCGGCAGTCATCTGATCCGGGATGCCGTAGCGGTCCATGTACGATTTTGTGATGGGATGTCCTGCATTCTGTCCGTTGGATAATATGCAATTCAAGTCGGAGGCGATACCATACTTGGACATGAGCTCACAGCCACTGGCAATAACCACGTCCATAGTCCCTCCAGCTATCATCCCGGAACCAAGTTGGATTGCGGAGAGGCTGCTCCCACACTGGCGGTTAACGCTGATACCCCCAAGTGTCACCGGTAGTCGCGATGACAGAATACCCATCCGTGCCAGATTGAATCCCTGTTCGCCGATCTGGTATACGCATCCGGTGATCACATCGTCTAATTGAGTTAAGTCAAGTTGGACACGTTCGACAACTTCGTTGAGGACAAGGGCAAGCAGTTCAGGGGCTATGTATTCGCGATAATAGCCTCTTTGCTTGGCAACCGGCGTTCTTACGGCACTGACAATAAAGACATCTCGCATTTGATACCTCCTGTTTAATTCAATAAACCGCTCACCTCTAAATAATTGATTTACATCATTAACTATCCGCCCCCCGTCGAACCGGCGTGATGATGAAAAAACTTACCGGGAGGGGAGTTGCCTCTCCTCCAGTCTTTTGAGACAGAACTGTATAAGAAGATCTACTGCTTTTCTGTCTTTGCCTTTACGGGTTGTGACTTGCTTGAAACTAAAAATAAAATCCCACAAGGTCGAGGGCTGTTATTATTGTCTTATTCTACAGAACGATTCCATCATTTGATGGAATTATTATATACGAAGAAATATTAAAGTCAAGTTTATTTTTCAAAACGGCGCTTTGGAACAGGAACAGCTGGCAAGTTTAGACAAGAATGGAGGGCATTTTATGATTGTTCTACTTGGCTTGTCTTTTTTCTTTGGCAATTTTGGACAACGGACCGCCCCCGCCCTTTCCGGTTTTTCTTTCGCGGAAAACGAATGCGGGGATGAAAATAAATTTCAGGGTTTCTTTGACCATTTCGATGTATTTCTTTCGATTGAGATTCAACATGGGACGGAAAGCGTTTTCCCCGGAGACAAAGCTGTGCATCCCGTTCATGATGCTCATCACTTCCAGCATGGCCCTGGGCGTTGGACTTTTGGCGTCTTTTGTCAGGTCCATAGCACGAGCTATGTCTCCGCTGAATTCCGGCACCTTAAAATCAATGTTGACCTCGTTCCTTGTTCTGCTGAAATAGTGAAGACGGACGAGGTTGGATATCTCCGGATGGTCAAACAAATAATCCGTCATCCTGTCGATGGAGATGTTCAGACGTTCTTCCAGAGAACTGCCGTGGACGATCTTTTCCACCTTGAGAAGCTCTTTTCCCAAATCATTGTTCACATCCATAACGACGGCCTCATAGAGGTCATTTTTATCGCCCCAGTGGTAGTGCAGGGTGGAAATATCAATTCCTACTTCCTTGGCAATCATTCGGGTTGTTGTGCCGTGGAAACCGTATTCACCAAAAATACGGCGTGCAACGGCAAGAATCTTTGCCTTCATAGATTCAGGATTTTTACGGGCCTTTTCAAGTGGTGATCTCATTGTATAGCTCCATATGTTTTACTTCCATCATTAAATCGCCCAGATGAAATCTCCGAGACTTGCTTCTTAGAAATAGCATCTATCCGTGGATATCTTATGGTGCTCTTTAAACCACGTTTTTAAATCCAGTATGAGAATAATTGTCAAGCGTCAAGTTATTTTTGATTTTGATATGACGCCCGACGTTCATCTCGGGATGAAGAGCGAAACTGCCCTTTTTCCCCTGGGCCAAGAACATTACATGATCAACAAATGTGCAACCGGCAGGAAAAAAAGATGTCGCCGGTATGGAGTCTATCCGCGAAGAATAACACCAAAAAAAAGCCGAGGCGCGAACAGCCCCGGCTTTCTTTTAGACTCGTTTTTTATTTTGCCTCTTTTAGCAGGACTTTGACCATATCCGTTTTTTCCCAGCGGTAGTCATCCATAAAGAATGTGCGCGGGATTTTTCTGTATATATTTCCGTTCAGCAGATCGAATTTTTCAATCATACCTTCCGGTGTTAGATCAAAGTTTGCCGCGATGATTTTTCCAAGTTTCTCATCGGGAATTTTTCCGGTCCCGAATGTGTTGACGTAAATGGAAAACGGATCGGCAATGCCGATGGCATATGCCAGCTGAACCGCACATTTGGAAGCAAGACCCGCGGCCACGATGTTCTTGGCAACATGGCGGGCGCCAAAAGCCGCTGAACAGTCAACCTTCTCCGGGGTCTTGTTGACCACCGCACCGCCGCCGAGCTGCGCGCCCGGATAACCGCCGTAAAACTGCACAACCAGCTTGCGTCCGGTCACACCGGAATCAGCGGCGCTGCAGGAATTGATGGCATTCCATTCGCCCGTCGGGTTGAACAGAAATTCAGTCTTCTTATCGACGCAGTCCTTCAGGGAATCAAAAGCGATCTTTTTGGCACGGTCGCGCACCTTCAATCGATCGCCTTTGACAAAACGGTAATCGATCGAGTTAGACATCAGAACTTTTGCCACACGCAGCGGCTTTCCCGTCTTGGTATCGTAATCAACCGATACCTGCCCTTTTCCATCCGGTGCGAATATCGGGTCCTGGCAGTATTCAAAAGCTCGCATTAATTTATTCACCAGTACATAAGGCAGGGGAAGCAATTCCGGCGTTTCATCGCAGGCAAAGCCATACATGATGCCCTGATCGCCAGCGCCGATTTCACGATCTTTGTTTAAAAGGCAGCTTGTGCCCTGGTTGATGTCCGGAGACTGGGGAATGATCGCATTGAGCACGCCCATCAAGTGGCCGTTCAATCCGACGGCCGCATGGTTGTAGCCAAGCTCAACCACGGAATCCCGCGCTAATTTGTCAATATCAACATAAACTCTTGTCCTGACTTCACCGCCGACAATACATATTCCCTTGCCTAAAAACACCTCAATACCGCAATGCGGCATATTCGCCAGTGTAAGCTTTTGTTTTTTTTCTTCATCAAGGATGGCAGCAATGACGTTTGCCGCAATGATATCCGCAACCAGATCAGGATGACCCACTTTGACACTTTCCGACGAAATCTGCATAAACACTCTCCTTACAATTTTTTTGTGCGGGTTTTGGTGACTGAAAAAAAACCCGCGCCAAAGCACGGGTTCAATTGAATAACTCATTGATTTTCAGTGCTTTAGCACATTTATAGAGCGGAGCAATTTACTTTTAAATCACCGCTTGTAGTGCTTCATATCATACAAACCCATAAAATCAAGCTAATTTTAAAAAATAATATAATCAAATTAATTAAGTTAATATCCATTTTCCCCTGATCTTTTTCATTAAACTTCAGACTTCTCCACAATTATGACGATTTCTTTTTGTAGAATACACTAAAAAAAACCCCAAGGGCAAAGGAAAGTGACCGCCCCAGAACCACCACAGGTGATATCAAGCCGATTACGGGGTCTTTTTTAAACGTTTTTATGGAAAATGAAACCGAAGATACCATTATCCCCAGACAGAGTCCTGCTGTTAATGTCAACAGTTCAGGGAAAGCGATTGAAAAAAAGACGCTTAGTATCGAAAAGGCTGCCATCATTGTTTGAAGTTTAATGACTACCGGGGTGTAAGTGTCCCTCAGGGCCTTACCCGGATAGTTCCGGTAGACAATCATCCGCCAATATCCTCTTTTAAACTTCAGCCGGAGATATTTCACGAAGGAATCCGGGTGAAGGTGATAAACGATCGCGTCAGGATTGAATTCCAACCGATAACCTGCTGCACACATGCGATATGAAAGTTCCGTATCTTCATTGTTGGCAACAGGAAAAGATTCATCGAAAAGTCCTATCTTGATAAATATATCCTTCCGGAAAGCAGCGGAATAGGTATCCACCATATCAATGGCGTCCGCCTTGCCTAAAAGATCATACCGGTCTTCAAATTCGGCTTGAGCAAATCTGGCGGCAAACGCCTTCTGATTCGTACGATATGCTCCTTTAACACCAATGGTCTTTTCGTTTTGGAAAGGCAGGGTCATTTGCCTGAGCCAGTCCCGATCCGCCGAGCAATCCGCATCCGTAAACAGGATAATGTCCCCTTTAGCAATACGCGCTCCATGATTCCTGGCTGCTGCCGGCCCCCGGTTCGGCTGGCCGATACAGTTCACGCCGAAGCGGCGTGCCGCATCCGCGGTATCATCGGTTGAGCCGTCATCAACGACAATCACTTCATACTCGTTATGAGAAATCGTCTGCTGTTTTAGCGCTGCCAGGGTATCCGGCAGAGTCTTGCCCGCATTGTAAGCCGGAATAATAACGGAATAACGAATTGTTTTCTTTTCAGCCATTAAGTCTCATGCCCGCGAAC
>Ga0316605_10001370_pt1 | contig 14108 bp, 10 predicted proteins | sample OWC_soil_day20_n_FD_207666 | JGI IMG/M metagenome (GOLD analysis project Ga0316605, IMG submission 207666) | Wetland soil microbial communities from Old Woman Creek delta, Ohio, United States - OWC_soil_day20_noCT | ecosystem: Environmental > Terrestrial > Soil > Wetlands | place: USA: Ohio... | reverse complement strand
GAAGCCGGAAAGCCCGCAAAGGAAGAAGCCGTAGGGATGCAGGGAGTTAAAGAGCGAGCCTGTGAGCTACTTTAACGACCATGCAGTCCCTCGGCTTATTACTGCGGACTTGCAGGCGGAGACCGACGGCACCTGAAATGGCCTGTGGGTCGGAGGGTGCCGGAATGCCCCAAAAAGTGAATAACTAATAGTGAATAGTTTTTTGAAGTAAGAAGTAAGAAGTAAGAAGTAAGAACTGAAACATGATATCTGAAAACTGAAAGCTGAAAGCTGAAAGCTGTCTCCTAAATTAAAATCAGAAAGGAAATTTTGTGTTATTAGTATATTCTATTTAATGTTTGTTATAATTGCTATCTAAATTATATCATATTCAAAACACATTTGAATAGAAAAACTTAGGGAAAATAAAAACAAGCTTTTATTAGAATAGAGATTTTGAGACTCCGTTGTAAGATTATTACCAATCAAAAAACCTTTTTTATTTAGAAAAATAATGATTAAAAAAAAGTAGAAAAAAAAATAAAAAATGTTTTTTTATTTGAATAAAATGTTATACTTTTGCACCACCAAAATGGTACATTTATTACTAAATTTTATTAAACAAATATTATGGATTTACACAAATTAATCGCTGAGCTAGAGGAAAAAAACCCAGCTCAACCTTTGTACATTCAGGCGGCAAAAGAAGTACTCGAGACTATCGTTGATTTCGTAAACGAAAACCCAAAATACGATAAATATGCTATCGTAGAGAGAATTTTAGAACCAGAAAGAATTATTCAATTCAAAGTTACATGGGTTGATGATGCAGGTAAAATTCAAGTAAACAGAGGTTTCCGTGTACAACACAACATGGCTATCGGACCATACAAAGGTGGTATCCGTTTCCATAAAAATGTAACTGTTGATACAATGAAATTCTTAGCTTTCGAGCAAACTTTCAAAAACTCTTTAACTACTCTACCTATGGGTGGTGGTAAAGGTGGTTCTGACTTCGATCCAACCGGAAAATCAGAAGGTGAAGTGATGCGTTTTTGCCAAGCTTTCATGACAGAATTACAAAAACATATCGGACCAGAAACTGACGTTCCTGCTGGTGATATCGGTGTTGGTGGTCGTGAAATCGGCTTCATGTACGGTCAATACAAAAGATTACGTGGCGAACATGTTGGCGTTCTTACAGGAAAAGGTTTAAACTGGGGTGGTTCTTTAATCCGTCCAGAAGCTACAGGTTTTGGTGCTATCTATTTCTTAGAAGGTATGTTAGCTGCTAAAAATGATACTATCGTTGGTAAAAGAGTTGCTTTGTCAGGATACGGTAACGTTGCTTGGGGTGCTGCTTTAAAATTAGAAGAATTAGGTGCAAAAGTGGTTGCTATCTCTGGTCCTGATGGTTATATCGTTGACGAAGATGGTATAACTGGCGACAAAATAGTTTATATGGATCAACTTCTTGCTACAAGAAATAATGTTGTTGCTCCTTTCGCTGCTAAATATCCTAGCGCTAAATTTATCCCTGGTAAAAGACCTTGGGAAGTTAAAGTTGACATCGCAATCCCTTGCGCTATCCAAAATGAATTAGGTATTGAAGACGCAAAAGTTTTAGCTGCTAACGGATGTAAATATGTTGTTGAAACATCTAACATGGGATGTACTGCTGAAGCGGTTACTTATCTTCAATCTCAAAAAATCTCCTTCGCTCCTGGTAAAGCTGCTAACGCTGGTGGTGTTGCTACTTCAGGTCTTGAAATGAGCCAAAACTCAATGAAATTAGCTTGGACAAGAGAAGAAGTTGATGCAAAATTAAACGCTATCATGAACAATATTCATGAAAACTGCGTTAAATATGGTACTGAAAAAGATGGTTATATTAACTATGTTAAAGGTGCTAACGTTGCAGGTTTCATCAAAGTTGCTGATTCTATGATTGATCAAGGTATTGCTTACTAAGCTTCCCTTATCTTAATATCTTAAAAAAGGTTGTCTTTCGGCAACCTTTTTTATTTAACTTTTTATCGTAATTTTGTTCTATAAATAATATATGTATCTATAAACTCTTTTTTTTAATGAAACCAATCAAGTTAATTCTGTTTTTTCTATTATTAGTTCCATTTCTTGTTAATGCTCAAATGATCACAGGTGAAGAAAGAACTGAAATCTATATTCCCAAATTAATCAATCAAAGAGTAGCTATTTGTGGAAATCAAACTTCAAAAATTGGATCCATTCATTTGGTGGATACATTATGGAACTTAAAAATTAACATTGTTAAAATTTTTGCACCAGAACACGGTTTTCGGGGTGATGCAGAAGCCGGAGCTCATATCGAAAATGGAAAAGATTCCAAAACCGGGATTCCAATTGTTTCATTATACGGAAATAATAAAAAACCAACAAAGGAACAAATGCAAAACATTGATATCATCATTTTTGATATTCAAGATGTTGGTTGCCGTTTTTATACCTATATTTCCACATTACATTATATTATGGAGTCAGCAGCTGAAAATCATGTTAAAGTGATTGTTTTGGATCGTCCAAACCCAAATGGTTATTTTATAGATGGTCCGGTTTTAGAAGAAAAATATAAATCCTTTATTGGAATGCATCCCATTCCTGTTGTTCACGGCATGACTATTGGAGAATATGCACAAATGATAAATGGGGAAAAATGGCTAAAAGACAGTTTATCATGTGATTTAGAAGTGATTACAATGATTAACTATGACCATAAAATGCGCTACTCAATTCCCTACCCTCCTTCTCCTAATCTAAAAACGGATGAATCTATTTATTTATATCCTACTTTATGTTTTTTTGAGGGAACCAATGTCAGTTTAGGACGTGGAACTGAAATTCCGTTTCAAGTGTACGGAAGTCCTCTTTTTACCGGAGGTGATTATTATTTCACGCCTCAACCTATCAAAGGAGTATCAGAAAATCCACCTTTAAAAGGAGAAAAGTGTAGAGGATATAATTTAACCAATTTTGCTAGTCAAAACATGCACAAATCAAATAGAATAGAGATTAGTTTTTTGCTACAAGCTTATGCGTTATATCCCGATTCAAGCACTTTTTTTCTCAAAAATCTATTTTTTGACAAATTAGCCGGAAATAGTACTTTAAGATGGCAGATTATCAAGGGAAAAAGTGAACAAGAGATCAGAAAATCTTGGGAAAAAGGGATTGCTCAATTTAAAACTATAAGAAAAAAATATTTACTATATCCTGATTTTGAATAATATGGAAACTATCATCACGTTAGATCAACAATTTTTTTTATTTCTGAATAGCAAACACGTTCAATGGTTAGATCCCATTATTTATCTATTAACGCAAACATGGTTCTGGATTCCGTTATATGGAATTATTCTTTATTTCATCATCAGAAAATTCAAAAAAATGAGTTTGATTCCTATTGTTGCACTTTTAGTGGCGATTTTAGTATCAGATCAAACTTGCAACATTATTAAGCGAACCACAGAAAGGCCAAGGCCATCGAGAGAGATTACCATACAGGATCAGATTCACTTATATCAAAAAAGTGATGGTACATTTTACAAAGGTGGTGTTTTTGGATATCCTTCCGCACATGCAGCAAACTCTATGGTTTTTGCCCTATTTATCATTTTTTTCTTATCAAAAAGAAGGAAGTGGATCATTGCTTCTGCTTTAATTTGGTCATTATTAATGGGTTATACCAGAATTTACTTAGGTGTTCACTATCCACTTGATGTATTATCAGGATTTACTTTAGGATTTATATTAGCGTACCCACTATTCCGTTTTGTAGAAAAGTGGGTACAATAATGATATTAAATTAAAAAAATTCTAATTTATAAAAGCGATAATATCCCCTTTATTCACTTTTTCGCCATGTCCAACGATCACTTCACAAAGTTGACCATTATACAATGATTTCACCTCTTCCTGACCGTAATAAGCGGTAATAAAGCAAACGATATCATTTTCATTATATCTGGTTCCAAGAGGTTTAGGCATTGATTTTTCGTTGACATTCAGTTCCCATATCACAATTCCAGCTACAGGGGCAACTATTTGTTTAGCACCTGGATATTTTGATTCAGCACGAGCAATCAGTTCCTCTTTTTCCAATTCAGGTGATTTTAATACTTTTGTAATCACTTGAATATTAGATTTTTGTTTTGCTACGGCTAATTCTTCTTCAAATTTAGTCTTTGCTACACCAGATTTATAATCGCGGTATTGGCGGTCATGCATAGCCAATTCAAACAATTCTTCATCATCCTGACCATAATCCCAGCCATTTTCATCCATCTCTTTTCTGTATTTATCCAATTCATCAGGATAATAAGTCTGAGGAGTGTCATTAAAAAATTCGTAATTATTTTTTAGAGCTAATTCAATAATTTCAGGGGCTAAGGTACCTGGAAGTTTTCCGGTTTTACCCAAAATCATATCCCATGTATTTTTATCCATTTGGGAATAACGTTCTTTTCCCTGAGCCATTTGAAGGATATTCATTAGAGCAATATTCTTAACATATTGACTGAAAGGAGTTACCAATGGAGGATTTCCCACTTTTGGCCATACATAAGCCACTTCTTCAAATAGTTGCACTAATAGTTCATCCTCAGAAAGTTCTTTTTTACCATCTTTTCTTAAGAACATATTAATGGCATTATGAACACCTTTAAGATCTGCCATTAGAGAACCCATCATACCGCCAGGAAGTCCACAACCTACTAATAATGAGGAAGTATGTTTATTTTTAGGATCAATAAAATAGATCAGAAAGTCATCCATAAATTCCTGAGTCAAACTTCTGGCTTGCATGTAAGCATTCATATTGATTTCTGGAACATCAAACCCGGCATCTTTGAGCATAGCCTGAATAGTGATTACATCCGGATGGACCATACCCCAGGATAGTGGTTCCATAGCAACATCTAAAATATCAGCGCCTGCTTTTGCCACTTCGAGCATAGAAGCCACAGAAAAACCTGGACCTGAATGACCATGATAATGCACTCTGATATGAGGGTATTTTGCTTTGATTTCGGTTACCAGTTTACCAAGCGTAACAGGTCTGCCGATGCCTGCCATATCTTTCAGACCAATCTCATCAGCACCATAAGCGATCACTTTGTCCACCAAATCCATATAATACGCTACAGTATGGATATCTGAATAAGTGATACTTAAGGCGGCTTGAGAGATCATACCGGCTTCTTTAGCATATTTGATAGAAAGTTCCAGGTTTCTGGGATCATTTAATCCACAGAAAGAGCGTGAAACATCCACGCCTTGAGCTTTTTTTACTTTAAACATCAATTGGCGGACATCCGCAGGAACAGGGTACATTCTTAAACCGTTCAAAGCTCTTTCGAGCATCATAGTTTGTATTCCTGCATCATTAAAAGGCTTCACCCATTCTCTTACTGCTATATTTGGATTTTCACCATACAATAAATTTACTTGTTCTGATGCACCACCATTCGTTTCAACACGACTAAAGCAACCCATTTCAATGATCACCGGAGCGATTCTTTTCAATTGATCCACTCTTGGCACATATTTGCCTGAAGATTGCCACATATCGCGGTACACCAAACAAAATTCAATTTTTCTTTTCATTATATTTTATTTTATATTTATTTAATATACAAGTACTTATTCTAATAAAAATTGCTTTTTTTTGTTATGCAAAGATACTAAAAAAGATCTATTATTTTTAAAATTTTTAGTGTATTTTTGCCACTTATTTTAAAAGACCTTTATGTTATTCAATTCTTACGAATTTGCGATATACTTACCTATAGTGTTTTTCTGCTACTGGTTTGTTTTTCAGCGCAATCTTAAACTTCAAAATTTTTTCATTCTATTTGTCAGTTATATCTTTTACGGTTGGTGGGATTGGAAATTTTTGTTACTCATTGCTTTAACATCAATTTGTTCATGGGGAAGTGGTGTTTTAGTTCAACATTATGACAAAGAGGAACCGGGGAGATTCAATAAAAGAAAATGGATTACAGCGGCTAATTTAATATTGAATTTAGGAATCTTAGGGTTTTTCAAATATTATAATTTTTTTGTTGTCAATTTCATAGATCTTTTTGCTTCAATGGGAATAACATTAGAAGCTTCATCATTAAGAATTATATTACCAGTTGGAATTAGCTTTTACACCTTTCAGGCATTAAGTTATACGATTGATGTTTACAGAAGAGATATTGTTGCAACAAAAGATTTAGTTTCTTTTTTAGCTTATGTTTCCTTTTTCCCTCAATTAGTTGCCGGACCAATTGAAAGAGCAACAAATTTATTACCCCAATTTTACAAACCCAGAACCTTCAATTATAGCGATGCAGTAGATGGAGGTCGTCAAATTTTATGGGGGTTTTTTAAAAAAATAGTAATTGCAGATAATTGTGCTTTGGTTGCTAATTTAGTTTTTGGAAATTCCGATAATATGCCCGGAAGTGCCTTAATTATTGGAGCAATCTGTTTTGCATTTCAGATTTATGGTGATTTTTCAGGTTATTCAGATATTGCAATAGGAACCGGACGTTTATTTGGTATCAAGTTAATGAGAAACTTTAATTTCCCCTATTTCAGTAGAGATATTGCTGAATTTTGGAGAAGATGGCACATCTCATTAACCACTTGGTTTAGAGATTATATCTACATTCCTCTTGGTGGAAGCAGGGTAAGCAAAAGCAAAGTGATCAGAAATACATTGATTATTTTTCTAGTTAGTGGATTATGGCATGGTGCTAACTGGACTTTTGTTATTTGGGGAACTTTTCATGCCCTTTTATTTTTACCTTTAGTTATTTTTGATCGAAATAGAAAAAACACAAATATTGTTGCCGAGAACCGATTTTTGCCAACATTTAGGGAATTATTTCAAATGGGGTCTACATTTATTTTGGTTACCATTAGCTGGATTCTCTTCAGAGCAAATAACTTAAAACATGCTTTCTATTATATCAAAGGAATATTTTCTTCAACCATTTTCAGAGATCCATTTTGCGTAGAACTTATTCATAATAAAGCAATTGTATTAGTGGGCTCAATTTCAATTTTGATTATAGTAGAATGGTTACAAAGAAAAAAACAACATGGATTAGAGATAACAGGTATCATTAAATATCGTTGGATAAGAATATTAATTTATTATACGATTTTATTTATGATTGCAGTTTTTGGGGCTAAACAAGCAACATTTATCTATTTCCAATTTTAATTCATGAAAAAGTACATTATTCAATTTTTAATATTTACTATCTTACCGGTTTGTTTTATCATAGTGACTCCATTGATATATGCAGATGGTAATTTTGATTATTATTATTTACGTTTTACTACATCAAAACAAAAGAATTTAGTCTTAGGAAATTCAAGGGCGGCACAAGGTATAGTTCCATCAATATTAGAAAACAAATTACATAAAAAATTCTTTAATTATAGTTTTACTTTAAATCATTCCCCTTATGGAAGACCATACTATTTAAGTATTTTAAAAAAATTAGATCCAAAAACTAAAAATGGAATTTATATTTTAAGTGTTGATCCTTTTGGAATTACATCCAATATTAGTTCTGATGGAAGTGAAAATCTTTCTACTGAAATTATGATAGGGAAAATGATTTTTGTAAATATGAATCCCAATATTGAGTTTATAATGAGAAACAAACTGGCACCCTGGCAATATATTTGGCCTCTGAACAGACCCAAATCTGATCAAATTGCTCATCTTCACAAAGATGGTTGGTTACAGATTGATTATCCCTGGACTCCAGAAAGGTATAAACATAATCTTCATAATAAGTTAGATGAGTATAAAAAAAATCAAACTAACAGAAAGCTATCCCCTACTCGTATTGAATACCTAAAGAAAACAATAGCTTTATTACAAAAACACGGCAAAGTGTATTTAGTTAGAATTCCGATCTCAAAAGAGATGTTAGAATTAGAAAATCAAATACTCCCTGATTTTAATGTTCTCATGACAGAAATTTCAAAAGAGTATAAAGTTCCCTATTTTAACTGTAGTATGGATTATCCAAATTATCAGACTACTGATGGAAATCATTTATATAAACCTGATGCTAAAAGATTTACAAATGCATTAAGTGATTCTATAGCTATTTCAAAATAGATTTATTTCAATTTTAATAATAATTTTTAGGGCATTCCGGCATTTACTTATGTGCTCGTGATGTTCAAAGTGCTCATGTGCTCAAAAACCATAATTCTAATAAATAAACGGATAATAAACAATATTAGTTTCTTAATATTTATTAAATGTTATTTGTTAAATGTTATTTGTTAAATGTTAATTGTTAAATTATTGGGTACCTGGCCTCCACCCTAATGCTAGGCTAACGATCAGAAATTTCTTAGATTAAGCCTATATCTCCCATTGAATTCATCAATACACCCTAAAGTAGCACATTTTTTTTGTATTTTTGCATATTAATTCGAACGATAATGGCAAATGAAATTATAGAAAATATAACCGAAGGTGAATATAAATACGGATTCGTATCTAATATTGATATTGAAGAGTTTCCTAAGGGATTAAATGAGGATGTGATCAAAATGATCTCTACCCGAAAAAATGAACCTGAATGGCTTCTTGAGTTTAGATTAAAAGCGTATCGTAAATGGTTGACTTTAGAACAACCAGATTGGGCTCATTTAGAATTTGAAAAACCAAAATATCAGGATATCATCTATTTAGCAATTCCAAAACAAAAAAAAGAACTACAAAGTTTAGATGAAGTAGATCCAGAATTATTAGATACTTTTAACAAGTTAGGAATCAGTTTAAATGAACAAAAAGCACTTGCAGGTGTTGCGGTTGATGCTGTAATTGACTCTATATCAGTAAAAACTACATTTTCTGAAACACTTGAAAAACAAGGAATTATATTTTGTTCTTTTGGCGAAGCTGTCCAAAAACACCCTGATTTAGTTCAAAAATATATGGGATCTGTCGTTCCTTACGGAGATAACTTTTTTGCTGCTCTGAACTCTGCTGTATTCAGTGAAGGTTCTTTCTGTTATGTTCCTAAAGGAGTTCGTTGTCCAATGGAATTATCCACTTATTTCAGAATAAACGCAGCTAATTCCGGACAGTTTGAACGCACCTTACTCATTGCTGATGAAGGAGCTTATGTTAGCTATATGGAAGGATGTACAGCTCCTCAACGTGATGAAAATCAATTACATGCTGCAATTGTAGAGATTATTGCTATGGATAATGCAGAAGTAAAATATTCTACTGTTCAAAACTGGTATCCTGGTGACAAAGACGGTAAAGGTGGAATTTATAACTTTGTGACTAAAAGAGGATTATGTAAAGGAAATAATTCCAAAATTTCATGGACTCAAGTGGAAACCGGTTCAGCAGTGACCTGGAAATATCCTTCCTGTGTTTTACAAGGGGACAATTCAGTTGGAGAGTTTTATTCTGTTGCATTAACCAACCATTTTCAACAGGCTGATACAGGTACAAAAATGATCCATCTTGGTAAAAATACCAGAAGTTTGATCGTTTCAAAAGGGATTTCAGCTGGAAAAAGTCAAAACAGCTATAGAGGGCTTGTTCGTGTAAGTAAAAAAGCTGAAAACTCCAGAAATTTTTCACAATGTGATTCTTTATTAATGGGTGATCAATGTGGAGCACATACATGGCCATACATCGACTGCAACAATAAAAGCTCCATTTTGGAACATGAAGCCACCACATCAAAGATATCTGACGAACAATTGTTTTATTGTCAACAACGTGGTATTGACAAAGAAGCTGCCATTTCACTCATTGTAAATGGTTATGCCAAAGATGTTTTAAATAAATTACCTATGGAATTTGCTGTAGAAGCACAAAAATTGTTAGCGATCAGCTTAGAGGGAAGCGTGGGATAGAATAGAGGTAACAGGTAACAGGTAACAGGTAACAGGTAAGAGGTAACAGGTAAGAGGTAAGAGGTAAGAGGTAACAGGTAAGAGGTAAGAGGTAAGAGGTAACAGGTAACAGGTAACTGGTAACCAGGTAAGAGGTAAGAGGTAACAGGTAACAGGTAACAGGTAACAGGTAAGAGGTAACAGGTAACAGGTAAGAGGTAAGAGGTAAGAGAGAAAAGGTTTTGGGTTTTGGGTTTTGGGTTTTGGGTATAAGAGATTTTTATTAAATTTGTTATTTGCGAGAAATAATTATGAATAATTGGAAGTATTTCATTTTTTTGATTATTATATTAGGATGTAAAAGTAATGTTAAGGAACAGGATTCTAATGTATTTAGGAAAGATTACTCTTCTGAAAGAGCTCAGAAAGAATTAGATAATCTAGACTCCAATTTTGATTACTTTGATAATTCTTATAAAAAAAGCTCAGAAAATAGAAGAGTACCAAATACAGAAATATGCTCATAAAATTCAAAGAAAAAATTCTTTATTAGTTTTAAAATTAGAAAATAATAAAGAGTACATTTTAAAAGATAGTGTAAAAGATGATTTTGCATTACTATACTCTTTTAGAGAATATTATGACTCTTTAAACGTTTTTGTAATTGAACTCCAGTATTATGAAGGAGGAGCCTATCTTTTGGTTAATGGAATGAATGGAGAAACGCAATATGTTTTTGGAAAAACAAAATTATCTCCGGATATGAAAAAGTTAGTTTCCTATAATGCAGATATTGTTGCAGGTTATTCTAAGAATGGATTCCAGATTATTGATCTAAAAAATTTTTATTTTACAATTGAATATGAATATTTACCAAATGATTGGGGGCCAAATAATATCAATTGGATCAATAATGATGAAATAGAAATAGAAAAACTTGGATTACAAAACGGTACTGAAAAAATCATTGGAAAAACAAAATTCATTCTTAAAGACAATTGGACAGAACAGAAATAAACACAAAAATCAAAAAGTCCAATACTTTAAAATTAAATTCTAATAACTAAAAAAACTAAAAAACTGATAATTGAAACTCATAACTAAAACCAAAACCTATACCCAAAACCCAATAACTAAGAACCAATTTCAAGCATCAGTCCTTTCAAGTATTCTCCTTCGGGGTGGTAAATACTAACTGGATGATCCAGTGATTGATGTAATTGTTTTACAATTCTGACAGTTTTATTTTCGATAGCCGCAGCTGAAAAGACGATAGTTTGAAAATCTTCCTGGGTAATAGCTTGAGAACAAGAAAAAGTAAACAATAACCCACCAGGTTTGAGTTTCTCCATTGCTTTTCGGTTAATATTGCGGTATCCTTTAATTCCTTGATCTTTAGCTCTATGGTGTTTAGCAAATGCCGGTGGATCTAAAACAATTAAATCATAAAAGCTATCCTCCATTTGATCTAAAAAATCAAAAACATTTTCAGCATAAGATTGATGAAGATCTTTTTCATTTAAGAGACCCACATTTTCATCTGTCCATTCAATAGCTTTTTTAGAAATATCGACAGAATGAACTAATTGAGCTCCTCCCTCAAGAGCATAAAGGGAAAATCCTCCCGTATAGCAAAAAAGATTCAGCACCCTCCTACCCTTTGAAAAGTTACCAACTAACTGACGATTATCTCTTTGGTCAATAAAAAAACCGGTTTTTTGACCATTGACAATATCAACATAAAAAGGGATACTATTTTCATGAACCAATACTTCATCTAAAGTTCCATATAACAAACCATCATCAGTAGATGTTTCCAGATTTTCGTATAAAGTAGCAGCACTTTTGTTGTAAATTGAAGTTATCTGGTTTGGAAACAATTCTAATAAAATCTGAATAATAGTATCTTTTAAAAAATACATTCCCACTGAATGAAATTGGATTACAACATTACCATTAAACCAATCAATGATTAAGCCGGGCATAAAATCACCTTCACCGTTAATTAATCTAAAAATTGTAGTTGTTTTATTATCAATAAGTTGTAATGTTTTTCTATATTGAATAGCATTTTCAAATTTAGATTTCCAAAAAGCATAATCCGGTTCAATTTGAATAAAACTAAAAATTCTGACACAGATTGAATTATTGTGATAATGACCCGTTGCAAGATATTGATTTTGAGAATCATACACTTCGACATTATCTCCATCCTTTAAAGTAGGATCTTTTTTATAGACAGCACCGGAATAGACCCAAGGGTGAAATCTTTGTAAAGATTTCTCCTTATTTCTTAATAATATTAATTTTTTCAAAGTTCAGAATTTGATTAAAGAAAGATAAAGTACTATTTAAGAGAAGCTTTAATAAATCCCATAAATAGTGGATGTGGTCTATTAGGTCTTGATTTGAATTCAGGGTGAAACTGGCAAGCTACAAACCATGGATGATCTTTTAATTCAATCATTTCCACAATATTGCCATCCGGAGATGTACCGCAGAAAACAAGTCCATTTTCAGCTAACACAGTTCTGTAGTCGTTATTCACTTCATAACGGTGACGATGTCTTTCAGAGATTAGCTCAACACCATAAGCATCGAAAGCTTTAGTATTTTTCATTAATTTGCAAGGATATTTTCCCAGACGTAATGTTCCCCCAAGCACATTATTATCCTCTTGTCCGGGAAGGAAATTTATCACAGGATGTGGTGTATCGGGTTCCATTTCAATGGAGCAGGCATCTTTAAGACCAGCCACATTTCTTGCAAATTCAATAATAGCTATTTGCATACCCAGACAAAGTCCCAGATAAGGGATTCTATTTTCGCGGGCATAACGTGCTGTATTAATTTTTCCTTCTGTACCTCTCACACCAAATCCTCCGGGAATTAAAATGCCGTCTAACCCTGACAAATGAATAGCAGCTGTTTTAGGAGTAATCAATTCTGAATCAATCCATTGAATATCAATTTTCGCATGATTAAAGATAGCAGCATGTTTTAATGACTCAACAACACTCAAATAGGAATCGTGTAACTCTGTATATTTCCCAACTAACCCAACGGTAAGTGATTTGGTTAATTTCTTACTCATATCCACCATAGCAGTCCAATCAGAAAGATCTTTTTCTTTACATTTAATTTTCAATCTTTTAATCACCTGTGTTGCAAGGCCTTCCTCTTCCAGTGCAAGGGGAACTTCATACAGAGATTCGGAATTGATATTTTCGATTACACAACCCGGTTTCACATTGCAGAAAAGGGATAATTTTTGTTTAATCTCTTTACCTAAAGGACGATCGCTTCTACATACGAGTATATCTGGTTGAATTCCTAAGCTAAGTAATTCTTTAACACTATGTTGAGCAGGTTTTGTTTTTAATTCATTACTTGGAGTAATAAACGGGATCAGAGCCACATGGATATACATACAATTATCGTATCCTTCATCGTAAGAAAACTGGCGAATGGCTTCCATGAAAGGTAAGCTTTCATAATCTCCAACTGTACCACCCACTTCAACTATGGCAACATCAGCTTCGTTTGTTTCAGCATTCAGACGAATTTTGTCTTTAATCATATTGGTAATATGAGGAATCATTTGAACAGTTGACCCAGCATACACACCATTTCTTTCGTTATCAATAACGGAGTAATAGATTTTTCCGGAAGTAACGTTAGAGTGTTTATTTAAGTTTTCATCAATAAAACGTTCATAATGCCCTAAATCCAAATCTGTTTCGCCACCATCTTCAGTTACAAAAACCTCACCATGTTGAATGGGGTTCATTGTACCGGGATCCATATTAAGATAAGGATCTAATTTTTGCATGGTTACTTTAACTCCACGAGATTTGAGGAGTCTTCCTAGAGAAGCGGCAGTAATTCCTTTTCCTAAGCCTGAGACAACACCGCCTAAGACAAATATGTATTTACGAGACATAATTTTATATTTAAAAACAAGTTGCAAAATTACCATTTTTTTTTTGGATTTAGTTGATTAATTTGTACTTTTATAATAAAAAATGTTATCAAATTGAACGGCGGAGCTCTAATAGGGTATTCTACTAAATGATTGGTGATTTTTTCGTTATTTTTTTCATTTTAAACACTTTATTAGATCTGGTGATTTTTGCATCAAAATAGTACCAATCTTTTATCAGAATAGAAAATATTTTTTTAGATTTTCACATTTTGGAATATTTTTTTTA
>Ga0316605_10001369_pt1 | contig 14115 bp, 12 predicted proteins | sample OWC_soil_day20_n_FD_207666 | JGI IMG/M metagenome (GOLD analysis project Ga0316605, IMG submission 207666) | Wetland soil microbial communities from Old Woman Creek delta, Ohio, United States - OWC_soil_day20_noCT | ecosystem: Environmental > Terrestrial > Soil > Wetlands | place: USA: Ohio... | reverse complement strand
ACGAACAGGGAAACCTGAAACATAATGAGAATATATATCCTCATCCTCCTGTTAATGAGCATTCGCAGGCTATGCGAAAACTTCAGAAAATGGTAGAAGCGTATGATATACAGGCTATTGCAATCGGAAATGGTACTGCAAGTCGTGAAACTGAACAGTTTATTCAGAACGTACGGTTTGATCGCAAGGTTCAGGTATTTGTCGTAAGTGAAAACGGTGCTTCGATTTATTCAGCTTCCAAAGTGGCACGGGAGGAATTTCCGGAATACGATGTGACTGTACGTGGTGCTGTATCCATTGGTCGCCGCCTGATGGATCCGCTGGCTGAACTTGTGAAAATAGAGCCAAAATCAATCGGTGTAGGGCAATATCAGCACGATGTGGATCAGGTCAAACTCAAAAAATCGCTCGACCAGACAGTTGAAAATGCGGTAAATAGCGTCGGAGTAAACCTGAATACAGCCAGCAAGCATTTGCTTACCTATGTTTCCGGTTTGGGTCCACAACTGGCTCAGAATATAGTGAATTACAGAGCCGAAAACGGTGCTTTCGCCAGCCGGCAGGAGCTTCTGAAGGTGCCGAAAATGGGCGCAAAAACCTTCGAACAGTGTGCCGGTTTTCTGCGGATAGCAAACGGCAGCAATCCGTTGGACAATTCGGCAGTGCACCCTGAGAGTTATAGTATTGTGAATCAGTTTGCCACCGACTTAAAGCTGGATATTAATGAGCTGATAGGAAATAATAGTCTGAAATCAACGTTAGATTTAACAAAGTATGTGACCGATAAAGTCGGACTGCCCACTTTGAATGATATTCTGGAAGAACTTGAGAAACAGGGAAGGGATCCGCGTTCAGCGATAAAGGTATTTGAGTTTGATCCCGGAGTGAAGGATATAAAGGATTTGCGAACCGGCATGGAATTGCCGGGAATAATCACTAATGTAACCAATTTTGGCGCCTTTTGTGATATTGGCATCAAAGAAAACGGATTAATCCATATTTCAAACCTGTCAGACCGTTTTGTGAGTAATCCGGCTGATATCGTATCCGTTCATCAGCATGTCAGGGTCAGTGTAATCGATGTCGATATGGCCCGAAAACGTATTCAGTTGAAGTTATTATGAATATATTAGAAAAATCAGAAATGAAAAAAACGATTAGTTGTCTGATCTTATTAGTGATCGGTTTTTCTGGCTTTACTCTGAAAGCTGAAGGAAATGCCGTCATTAATGCAGACCAGACTTTGAACAATGAAAGCTTGCTTCTTGATAAAAAATCCGATTTATTTTCCGGACTTGTTTGGGATAAGAATAAAATCACATTGAAAAAAAACAAATCGGATTTTGGTAAGCAACTCTGGAAAAATGCAAATTTTGGCTGGAATACCTATAAAAATGATGATTATAAATGGAGAAACATCTTTATCGGAACCGGCTATGGAAGAAACTTTCAACAGTTCAAAAAAGCGTACTGGATGGTTGGACTGAACTTGAACTGGTCGAAATACACACTTTATCCCAATGGAGCTTTCAATTTCACAGCCAATAAAGATTATCTGAAAACCACTTCATTTTCCGTTCCGGTTACTGCGGGATACACTATTTATACTTCCAAACTCAGGTCGATGAATCTAAAAGCATTTACAGGACCGGTTTTTGAATATATTTTGACATCAAAATTAAACGGTTACACGGATAATCAGTATCCTATCAATAATTTTCAAACAGGCTGGTCGGTAGGCGCCAATTTCCGGTTCTTATACCTGCTGAGTGCCCGGGTTACTTATACATATTACCCATACAGCTTATTTGAAAATCATGACCTGTATCGGCGTGCATTAAGTTTCTCTTTAGGATTTTAAAAACCAGCTTTCCCTGGTTAGGAACTTAGCTTCAATCCTTCATCCCGAAATTGAGTTTTTAATGTGTGCGTTTACAAATTATTTAAGTACTTTTGCGTACTTCAAATCAAAACATAAATCAGATGTTACAATCAATGACCGGCTACGGAAAAGCCAGCTGTGAAATTAACAACAAGAAAATTGTTGTAGAAATAAAGTCATTAAACAGTAAGCAGTTAGATCTTTCTACCCGCATAGCCGGTATCTACCGGGAAAAAGATATTGAAATCCGCAATCTTATCTCTCAAAAACTCGAACGTGGTAAAGTGGATTTTTCGTTGTATATCGATAATTCCGGAAAAGAAAGCGGTTCGAAAATAAACCAGGCGATAATAAAATCTTATTACGAACAACTGAAAGCACTTTCTAGTGATTTGGAAATACCCGAATCAACAGACTGGATGTCTATATTGATGAAAATGCCTGACGCACTGAAAACCGAAACCGAGGAGCTCGATGAAAATGAGTGGATCGAGATTCTGAAAGCTGTCGAAACGGCTGTTAATCAGCTGATTGAATACCGCAAGCAGGAAGGGAAAACGCTGGAAAATGTTTTCATACTGAAAATTGGCAGAATAGGGGAGTTATTGGTCGAAATTGAGCCTTTTGAAACTGAACGGGTCGAAAAAATCAAACAGCGGCTGGATGAAAACCTTGCTGCACTATCGGATAAAATTGATTATGATAAAAACAGACTGGAGCAGGAATTGATTTTCTATATCGAGAAGCTGGATGTAAATGAAGAAAAAGTCCGGTTGAAAAATCATCTTGAATACTTCATCAAAACAATGAAAAATGAACCGTCACCGGGGAAAAAACTTGGTTTTATTGCCCAGGAAATTGGTCGCGAGGTAAATACGCTTGGTTCAAAGTCCAATCACAGCGAAATGCAGAAAATAGTGGTGAAGATGAAAGATGAGCTCGAGCAAATCAAAGAACAGGTTCTGAATACCCTGTAATTCTTTTTCTTAATGTATATTTTTCGCTCTATAATTTAAATTGTTCAGAATGCAGGGTAAACTGATTATATTCTCAGCGCCTTCCGGTGCAGGAAAAAGTACTATAGTAAATTATCTGCTTTCGCGCGGACTGAATATGGAATTTTCCATTTCCGCTACCTCGCGTGCACCCAGAGGCAACGAGCAGCATGGACATGAATACTATTTTATTTCAACGGAAGAATTCAAAGAACGAATTTCAAAAGGAGAATTTGTTGAATACGAGGAGGTTTATTCAGGTTGTTTTTACGGTACTCTCCGCAATGAAGTAGAACGTATAACTTCATCGGGCCGGAATGTAATTTTTGATGTGGACGTGAAAGGTGGTTTGAATATAAAAAAACAATTTGGAGACCGTGCATTGGCTGTTTTTATTGCTCCGCCGTCCATAGATGCGCTCCGGGAGCGCCTTACAAGCCGGAGCACCGACAGCCAGGAAATGATTGAAAAAAGGGTAGGGAAGGCTGCTTACGAAATGACCTTTGCGCCTCAGTTTGATGTGGTCATTCTGAATGATAACCTTGAAACAGCAAAAATGGAAGCAGAAAAGGTTATAAAAGATTTTTTTGAAAAATAGTCATGAATAAATACATCAGAAACAATCAGTTATGAAATCCATCGGTTTATTTTTTGGTTCATTCAATCCTGTGCACCTGGGTCATACCAATCTGGCTGAATACATTTTCCGTTTTTCTGGAGTAGACGAAATCTGGTTTATCGTTAGTCCCCGAAATCCGCTGAAAGAACAGTCTGAGCTGATTGACGAACATCTGAGACTGAAAATGTTGCAGCTGGCAACCGCCGAAACAGAATACCTGATACCTTCCGATATTGAGTTTGACCTCACAAAACCTTCATACACCATCAATACACTGAAAATGCTGAGTGAAAAATATCCCGAAGATAATTTCATTTTGTTGATCGGCAGCGATAATATGCAGATTTTTGACCAATGGAAAGATTATCAGACAATTCTGGAAGAATATTCAGTGGTTGTATATCCGCGCGAGGGTTATCCTTACGAGGATTTTGAAGAAATCTATCCCGATATGCAGATTCTGGAAGAAGCACCGCTTTTTGAGATTTCTTCTACGGAATTACGGCAAATGATAGCCGAAAAAAAGGATGCAAGCCAATGGTTGCATCCTGATGTATATCAGTTTATCCTCGAAAACGGTTTGTATCAGTCCTGAGAAAAGCACCTCAGCTTCATTACAGAAATGGATTGTTTTTTTTCTCATTTCCGATGGTTGTTTCTGGTCCGTGTCCGCTGTAAACCACCGTATTGTCGGGCAATGTGAGCAATTTTTCCTGTATGGAACGTATGAGCGTTGAATAGTCACCTCTGTCCAAATCAGTTCTTCCAATCGATTCGTTGAACAATGCATCTCCTGTGAAAACAACACCTTCTTTCAGACAGTAGAACGCCAGACTGCCCGGCGAGTGGCCAGGCACTGACATACATATCATACTGCTGTTTCCAAACTTTATTTCATCACCGTCAGTTAGGTATTTGCCTACCGGTTGTACTGCTTCTTTATAGGGCAGACCGAACATCTGAGCCGATTGGTGTGCTGTTGCAAGCAGAAATTCATCTTCTTCACTGGCTTCGGGTACAATAGCGAAAGTATCATACAGAAACTTATTTCCAAATTGATGATCAAGATGTAAATGTGTGTTAATCACTTTTTTAAGAGATAATTTGTGTGTTTCCAAATACTGAACGATTTCCGCTTTTTCCCTTTCATTAAACATGCCTGCATCTATTATGATCGATTCACCGGTTTCGTCAGACACCAGATATGTGTTTTCTTGAAATGGACTGAATGTGAATTTTTTAACTGTCATAATTATAAGTAAGGATTTTACAGCGGCACATAAACCACTTTTTTTGTTTTGAAAAATTCACCTTCAAATTGATCGCTCAGTTCGTAGGTTTCAGCAAAGTTTTTGTAGGGGAGTATTTCGTGTTGCAGTTCCCCTCCTTTCAGGCATATCAAACCATTAGGGAGTGCATTTTGTTGCTTAGGGCTTATGTTTTTTCTGACCAGTTTAACCAAATCATCAAGCGGCATCACGGCCCGGCTTACCACAAAGTCGAATTTGTTTTTTTCCTCTTGTACTCGTTCATGCTTTAATGTGATGTTATTCAATCCGATAGACTTAGAAACTTCGCTTCCAACTTTAATTTTTTTGCCTATGCTGTCGATGAGTGTGAACTGCACTTGCGGAAACATTATTGCCAGTGGAATACCAGGAAAACCTCCTCCGGTTCCAACATCAAGAACTGAAGAATTCGGCTTGAAACTTATCACTCCGGCTATACCCAGCGAATGCAAAATATGACGCTCGTACAGGTTATCAATATCTTTACGCGATATGACATTGATTTTTGAGTTCCAGTCAAGATATAAATCAAATAATGCCTTATATTGATTTTTCTGCGTTTCGGTCAGATTTGGAAAGTATTTTAGTATTTCATCCATATTATCTTAAATATTGATTACAGAGTGAATGATAGTTTCGAAAATCAAAAGTACTTGTTTTTTTAGAAATAATAAAATCAGATTTTGTTACTGTCAGGGTACATGATCGCAATATTGTTCAGATAAATAAAAATGTCTAACTTTGCAACCCGAAAAAAACAAATAAAATTAAATAACGAAACATACAAACTACAATAAAAATTATGAAAGCATTTGTATTTCCCGGACAGGGCGCACAGTTTACAGGAATGGGTAAAGACCTGTATGAAAAATCGCCTCTAGCAAAAGAATATTTTGAAAAAGCAAATGAAATACTTGGATTTCGGATTACCGATTTGATGTTTGAAGGCACTGCTGAAGATCTCCGTCAGACCAAAGTAACTCAACCAGCAGTTTTTCTTCACTCGGTAATCTCAGCCATCGCATTGGCCGATGAATTTAATCCCGATATGGTAGCCGGACACTCTCTGGGCGAATTTTCTGCCCTCGTTGCAGCCAAAGCACTCACATTCGAAGATGGACTGAAACTGGTTTATGCACGTGCAATGGCAATGCAGAAAGCATGCGAAGCTGAACCATCAACTATGGCTGCTGTACTGGGTCTCGATGATGAAACCGTTGAGGAAGTATGCGATAGTATTAAGGAAAATATTGTTGTTCCTGCCAACTATAATTGTCCGGGACAAATCGTAATTTCAGGTTCGATAGAAGGCGTGGATCAGGCTTGTGAGAAATTAAAGGAAAAAGGCGCTAAACGTGCATTGAAGTTACCAGTAGGCGGAGCATTTCACTCACCGCTGATGCAACCTGCCAGTGAAGAACTCAAAGCCGCTATCGATGCAGCCATTGTCAGCGAACCTATATGTCCTGTTTATCAGAATGTTAACGCATATCCGCAAACCGATCCGGTAGCCATCAAACAAAACCTGATAGCCCAGCTTACTGCTCCGGTAAGATGGACACAGACAGTAAAGAATATGATCACAGATGGTGCTGTTGAATTTGTAGAACTCGGTCCGGGCGATGTACTCAAAGGATTGATTAAAAAAGTAAATTCAGATGTTACTGTAGGATAATATTATTGAGAAAAAAGTTTTTTTGAAAATATTCAGGCACAAGAATTTAGTTTTTTGTGCCTGATATTGTTTAAACAAGTACTGAATAATCAATTTCCCAGTTTTTTTTGTACTTTTGTATGTACAATTTAATCAAAAAAACACTTGAACCATGGATACACCGTTATTGAGGGATAAGGAATTGTACCCAACAGAAGAAGTGCTTGAAAAAGTATTGGGAGATAGTTTTCATGCTTACAAACAGCTGGTTACAACTATTGCTGAGCTAGATGCTGAAATGTTATGGAGGTATTACAATGACGGAAAAGCCTGGCTCTGTAAGGTTCAGTATAAAAACAAAACTATTTTCTGGTTATCGGTTTGGGAAGGTTTTTTCAAAACAACTTTTTATTTTACAGAAAAAAACTGTATGGGAATTGACTCGCTTGATATCAACGAAACTATCAGAACTGAATTCAGGAATAATAAGCCCATCGGAAAGTTTTTACCTCTGACTTTGAGTATACAAAATGTAGATCAACAGATTGATTTACTGAAAATTGCAGAATATAAAAAAGGATTAAAATAATATAGCTATTAATTTTATGTTTAGGACAAAAACATGTGGAGAACTCAGGCTTGCCGATGCAGGTAAAAAAGTAACCCTTGCCGGATGGGTTCAGCGCAGCCGCAAAATGGGCGGTATGACTTTCATTGATTTGCGTGACCGTTATGGAATTACGCAATTAGTTTTTAATCAGGATGTTAATGCTGAATTGTGCGACCAGGCTAATAAACTGGGGCGCGAATATGTCATTCAAATCAGTGGTGAAGTGGCAGAACGAAGTAACAAAAATATTCACATCGCAACAGGTGAAGTGGAAATACTTGTGGATACTCTCAACATTTTGAATGAGGCAAATACACCACCATTTACCATCGAAGATAATACAGATGGGGGCGATGATATCCGGATGAAATACAGATATCTGGATCTACGCCGGAATAGTGTAAGGGCAAATCTGGAGTTAAGACATAAAATGACCATCGAAACCAGAAGTTACCTCGACAAACTGAACTTTCTTGAAGTGGAAACGCCTGTTCTGATTGGTTCTACACCCGAAGGGGCACGCGACTTTGTTGTACCTTCGCGCATGAATCCTGGTGAATTTTATGCTTTACCACAATCACCGCAATTGTTCAAACAGTTGTTGATGGTATCGGGCTTCGACCGGTATTTTCAGATTGTAAAGTGCTTCCGCGATGAAGATTTACGTGCCGATCGTCAGCCGGAATTTACTCAGATCGACTGTGAAATGTCATTTGTACAGCAGGAAGATGTGCTGAATACCTTCGAAGGACTGGCTAAACATCTTTTCAAAACGATAAAGGGAATTGAAATGAACGAACCTTTCCCGAGAATGACCTGGCACGATGCGATGAAGTATTATGGTTCGGACAAACCGGATTTACGTTTCGGAATGAAGTTTGTTGAGCTTAAAGAAGCAGTTATTGGTCATAATTTCAGCGTTTTTGATGAAGCAGAGTATGTTGGCGGCATCTGTGCAAGCGGTTGCGCATCGTACACCCGCAAGCAACTGGATGAACTGACTGATTTTGTAAAACGTCCGCAGATAGGAGCGAAGGGACTGATTTATATCCGCATGAATGAAGACGGAACGGTCAAATCATCTGTAGATAAGTATTTTAACGAAGAAGACCTGAAAAATATTGCCGCCAAATTCGAGGCTAAGGTCGGTGATTTAATTTTGATTCTTTCAGGGCCAAAACGTAAAACGCAGAAAGCATTGTGTGAATTGCGACTGGAAATGGGAGAGAGGCTTGGTTTGAGAGACAAACAGGTTTTTGCACCCCTCTGGGTTATCGATTTCCCGTTATTTGAGTGGGACGAGGAAGTTCAGCGCTTTTTTGCGATGCATCATCCTTTCACATCACCCAAACCTGAAGATATTCACTTGCTCGACAGCGATACAGGTAACGTACGCGCAAATGCTTATGATATGGTCATCAACGGAGTAGAATTGGGTGGAGGATCCATTCGTATACACGACAGTCAGTTGCAACGCAAAATGTTTGAATTACTGGGATTTACACCCGAAAAAGCGCAGGCTCAGTTCGGATTTCTGATGGGAGCCTTTCAGTACGGAGCCCCCCCGCATGGTGGTCTGGCATTCGGACTTGACCGTTTTGTATCATTATTTGCTGGTCTGGATAGTATCCGTGATTGTATTGCATTCCCGAAAAATAATTCCGGTCGCGACGTGATGATTGATGCACCGTCGAAAATTGATCAAAGCCAGCTCGATGAATTGAATCTCATTATTGATATAAAAGAATAAGTAAAATATATTTTCGAAAAAAAATCGCAGAGAAGAATTTTCTCTGCGATTTTTTATGTTATAAATTTTGAAAAGAAGCATAACTCCAAAATTTTTCAAACTTGAATTAATAATTTCTGAAAAATCGGAGGTACATAATTACAATAAATTCTATTTTACATAATATAAATTATAGGAAAACAATATCAATTTTTATTCTGCCAGGTTTGTTATAAATTATGTCAATTTTCCATGAAAATAACTTTCGCTGAGAATTCAATATTTTTCACTCGATAAACATTATGGTTAGTTTATCAAAATCTCAGGATGTCTGAATTTGTAAGAAAATTCAATCATTAGAAAATTTTTGTGAATAAATCAGCTATTCGAATCCATTAATTTATTTTGATTTATCAATAGTAAAATTTTCATTCATTGAGATTAATCCGATAAAGTTTAATTTCTTGCCACTCTGTGGCAAGAAATCTTACTTTTCACATCTTACTACAAAGATTTTGTCGGACAACAATATATAAAAATATTATATTATTGATAATGAAATATATACAAATATATTTTATCAAAAATAGGGTAGTCCCCCTACTCCACTTTTCAGATTTTTATTGCAAATTTCTTTAATCTCTGATCGAGCATGTGCAGAGGAATAATTTGTTTAATTGTCTCTGCTACAGCATTTAACTGTCCTTCCCGAATAAAATCCTGGTGAATTATCAATGAAATTTCTCTCACAGGTTTCGGATTTACCAGCATTCGCAGGTTTTTTTTCTGATTTTCGCTAAGCGAATTGGTATGAAGCTCCGGAATAACAGTATAGCCACCATTTTCGTCAACGATTTTAATCAGCGTGTCAATACTTCCGGCTTCGTAAATATTGCTAGCAGGTGAAAGTTTACAAAAATTAAAAACCTGACTTCTGAAACAATGTCCTTCTTCTAAAATCCATAAGTTTTCAATTCGTAAATCATTGGAATTCAGTTCACTGCAACTATATAATTCATCATCGGGCGAAATATAGGCAACGAATTTTTCATAATATAGTGGTATTTCGAGTATTAGAGGATTATTTAAGGGCGTGGATGCGATCGCCATATCAATTTCTCCTAACACAAGTTTTTTTTCAAGAACTGATGTATGCATTTCGGATACCTTGAATGACAAATCGGGATATTTCTTATTGAAGTGCACAAAAAACTGCGGTAGCAAATAAGGTGCAACCGTTGGAATGACAGCAATATTAAAATTTCCGGTTAAGTTACCTTTTTCATTAGAAACCACTTCTTTGATCCGACCAATCTGACAGACCGTACTTTGAGCCAGGTCAATTACTTTTTTGCCAATTGGAGTAACTTCGATCGGATGTCTTGAACGGTCAAATATCTTCACATCAAGCTCATCCTCAAGTTTTTGTATCATCATGCTCAAAGTGGGTTGTGTAACACCTGCTGATTCAGCTGCCTGTACAAAATGGCGCGTTTTATTCAATGCAATAATGTATTCAAGTTGTTGTAGGGTCATTATATCGTGGTTTATATTTACACAAAGATATAAATATATTTTATAATACTATAATTTATTTGCCAACCACTAAAAAACATCAAATTATAGACACTAAAATTGATGTTGTTGAAATTTCAGTTATTTTTGCTGAAAAAAATAATGAAGAAATTAAATCTCTTTTTACTGATACTTATATTCAGTTTGAATGCCTCGCAGGCACAGCTGTTGTGGAAAATAAGCGGTCATGGCCTTGAAAAACCTTCATATCTATTTGGTACACATCACCTTATACCTATTCAGTTTTTGGATAGTGTTCCCGGATTATACAAAGCGTTTAATTCTACTCAAACTGTTGTTTCCGAAGTGGTACTTAACAATCTTGATACAGCGCCTGCCATACAGCGGGCGGCGTTACTACCCGATTCGGTTACCATTCAAACATTGCTTAGCAAGACTGATTATGAATTTGCAAATGAAGAGATTACAAAAATACTCCGAATGAGCCTTTATAGTCTTAACAAGATGCATCCTTCGCTTATTACAAAGCTTTATGAATTAGAACTTTATAAAACAGTTGAGCATTTTGATGAGAATACGAAGTCTGATTCCTATTTTCAGCTTGTAGCAGCACAGAAAGGTATTCCGGTTGTCGGACTTGAGACAGTAGAAAAGCAACTCAGCTTGCTTTTTCCGAAAAACTACCAAAAAGAAGCTCAATTGCTTATTGAAACTATCAGAAACAAGGATAAACTTATTGGCGAAATTAATGAAATGAACCAGATGTACCGGAAAGCGAAAATCTATGAATTAGAAAAGCTGGCTTCCCAATCTAATAAACAATGGAATGTGAGTGAAGAAGAAAATTATGCCCTTGTTGACGAACGAAATATTGACTGGATCAGGCAATTGCCCGAATTACTCAGTAAAAGTAGTTGTTTTATAGCTGTTGGAGTTTTACACCTGCCCGGTACTAATGGTCTGATAAATTTGTTAAAAAAAGAAGGCTATAAAGTAACCGCTATAAATTGACAAAAATTCGGTGAAACATGCAAAATAAAATCAAATTAATCGCAATAATCTTTTTTATATTACAATTTAAATTATAATTTTGCAATTCAGTTAAAGTCGATAAAAACAACAGAATAAATGAGTAAAACAAAGAAATTTCTTCTGCCTGAGGCAGAAATTCCTACCCAATGGTATAATATATTGGCAGATATGCCAAATAAACCAAAACCAATTCTCAATCCCGGTACAAAACAACCTTTAAAACCTGAAGATCTGTATCCGATTTTTGCTGAAGAATTGTCCCGCCAGGAATTAAACATGAGTGATCAGTGGATTGATATACCTGAAGAAGTACGTGATAAATATATGATCTATCGCCCTACTCCGCTTGTAAGAGCATATAATCTGGAGAAAGCGTTGGATACACCTGCTCATATTTACTTTAAAAATGAAAGTGTGAGTCCTGTAGGTTCACACAAGCTGAACTCTGCACTGGCGCAAGCCTATTATTGTAAAAAACAAGGCATTACAAATATCACCACCGAAACAGGAGCCGGACAATGGGGAACCGCCCTTTCATTTGCAGCAAAAATATTTGGTCTGGAACTGGCTGTGTACATGGTAAAAATCAGCTACGAGCAAAAACCGTATCGCCGTTCACTCATGCAGGCATGGGGTGCACAAGTCATTGCATCGCCCAGCATGTCGACCAAAGCTGGCCGGAAAATAATTACTGAACATCCGAATTATCAGGGGAGTTTGGGAACTGCCATTTCTGAAGCAATAGAACTGGCTCTTCAAACGTCAAACTGCCGCTATACACTGGGTAGTGTTCTTAACCATGTATCACTTCATCAGACCGTCATCGGACTTGAAGCTGAAAAACAAATGGAGATGGCCGGAGAATATCCTGATGTCATTATCGGATGTTTTGGAGGAGGTTCTAACTTCTCCGGTATTTCCTTTCCATTCATGCGTCACACAATAAATGAAGGACGAAAAACACGTTATATTGCTGCTGAACCTGCATCTTGTCCAAAACTGACACGTGGAGTATTCCAGTACGATTTTGGCGACGAAGCAGGCTACACTCCTCTCCTTCCGATGTTTACACTGGGACACAATTTTGCACCGGCTCATATTCATGCCGGAGGATTGCGTTACCACGGAGCCGGAACCATTGTCAGCCAACTGATGCTCGATAAGTATATGGAAGCTGTAGATATACCACAGATCGAATCATTTGAAGCGGGTATCTTATTTGCCCAGACAGAAGGTATTATGCCTGCGCCGGAGTCGGCACATGCCATAGCATCGGCAATCCGCGAAGCAAAACAGGCAAAGGAAGAAGGCGTGAAAAAAACAATTTTATTTAATCTGTCCGGACATGGATTTGTTGATATGGCTGCTTACGATCAGTTTATTGCTGGCGATTTAACCAACTATGAACTCAGTCAGGAAAGTATTGATAAAACTACAGGTTTATTGGAAAAAATAATCTGAGTATAATTTATCTCATAAAAAAGAGCGTAATCCGATCGGCATTACGCTCTTTCTGTTTAATCTATTTTTTTAATGAACATCTTTTTCATCAGGATTTATTATCAGTCGCAGGGATGTGTCTTTTGTTACGTAGCTCCATGCCCAGTTTATAAAGATAATCAGCTTGTTTCTAACGCTCAAAATCAACATCAGGTGCAAAAACATCCACACAAACCAAGCAAATAAACCCTGAAATTTCCAGAACTTAAGATCTACAACCGCTTTATTCTTTCCGATAGTAGCCATTGAGCCTTTATTTCTATATTCATATTCAGTTGTTTTTTTCTCTTTAAGAGATCTTTTGATATTATCAGCTAAATTTTTTGCTTGAGTAATGGCTACATTAGCAACCTGAGGATGACCTTTCGGATAACCGGGAGTTTCCATATAGGCAATATCGCCCACTGCATATACATTCTTTGTGCCTTTCACCAGGTTATTTCTGTCAACAACATATCGGTTTCTTACTAAATTATCCGGAGAACCAACTCCCTGAATGACATTGCCGGTAACACCAGCCGACCAGATTAGAGTACTGCAACGAATGGTTTCTCCGGTGTTTAACTTAGCAGTTTTACCATCGTAACTACCCAAAACGACACCGGTCTTAACTTCTACACCCAGATCTTCCAGATACTTTCTCGACATTTTTTTTGAGACATCACTCATTACTCCAAGAGTATAGGGACTTCCTTCGAGCAGTATAATTCTTAGTTTTGAGAAATCGACATTGGGATAATCTTTTGGTAAAATGTCATTTTTCAATTCGGCAAAAGATCCGGCAAGTTCTACACCCGTAGCCCCGGCTCCTACAATAATAGTATTCATCAGGGCTTCCTTTGCTTCAAAGGGCGCGGTTTGATAAGCTTCGAAATTGAGTAAAATCCGGTTGCGAATTTCAATGGCTTCCTGCATTGTTTTCATCGCAAGGGAATTTTTCTTTATCTCCTCATTGCCAAAATAATTGGTCGTACAACCTGTACCAATAATCAAATGATCGTAATGCACAACACCATTGTTTGTAATCAGCATATTATTGCCCATATCAACACTTTTCACTTCAGCCATCCGGAATTCAAAGTTTCTGTAATTTTGAAAAACCTTCCGGAACGGGAATGAAATGCTTGCCGGCTCCAAACGGGCACTGGCTACCTGATAAAACAATGGCTGGAACGAGTGATAGTTTTGCTTATCAATCAGTGTAATGCGCAGTGGCGTGTTTTTGAGTTCCTTTACCAGTCGCATACCGGCAAACCCTCCTCCAACAAT
>Ga0316605_10001368_pt1 | contig 14118 bp, 14 predicted proteins | sample OWC_soil_day20_n_FD_207666 | JGI IMG/M metagenome (GOLD analysis project Ga0316605, IMG submission 207666) | Wetland soil microbial communities from Old Woman Creek delta, Ohio, United States - OWC_soil_day20_noCT | ecosystem: Environmental > Terrestrial > Soil > Wetlands | place: USA: Ohio... | reverse complement strand
CGGCGCGGTACGCGGCCACGACCCCCGCGACGTACTCCGCGCCCCGCATCCGCCCCTCGATCTTCAGCGACGCGATGCCGAGCGGGACGATCGCGGGAAGGTGCGGAAGGAGCGACAGGTCCCGCGTGGAGAAGACCGCCTCCGGCGGACCGCCCGGGTGCCCGTACAGCCTGCGGCACGGCTGGACGCACGCCCCCCGGTTCCCGCTCTTCCCGCCGAGGTACGAGGAGAAGAAGCATTTCCCCGAGTAGGAGTAGCACAGCGAACCGTGGACGAAGATCTCCACGCCCACGGGGGAGCGGGCGGCGATCCGCCCCACTTCCTCGAGCCGCAGATGCCGCTCCAGGATGACCCGGGACGCCCCCATCCGGGCGAACTCCTCCGCTCCTTCCGCGGAGGCGCAACCTGCCTGGGTGCTCACGTGGACGGGGATGCGGGGGAAGAAGTCCCGCAGGATCCGCAGCAGACCGAAGTCCGCGACGATGATCGCGTCGGGCGACAGGGGGGCCACCTGGTGAAGGAGCGAGATCGCCTCGGGCAGATCCGCCTCGGTGAGCAGGGTGTTCATCGCCAGGTACAGCCGGACGCCGCGGGACCGCGCGTGGGGCCGGATGCGGCAGAGGTCCCCGAGGTTGAAGTTCTCCGCCCGCTCCCGCGCGTTGAACTTCCCCAGCCCGAGGTACACGGCGTCGGCGCCCGCGTCCACCGCGGCGAAGTACGCCTCCGGCGATCCCGCGGGGGCGAGGAGCTCCGGGAACGCCGGGCGGGGAGCCTTCGGGAGCGGTTCGCGGGACGGCGCGGGACGCCTCCGCGGCACGACCGGACGCTCCTCGCTCCGAAGAGCCTTCCGTTCCTCCCGCGGCGCTTCCGGGCGGGGCCTCTGCCGGGGAACGCCCCGTTTGGGCCGGACCGGGGCGGGCCCGGGAGGGGGCTTCACCTCCCCGGGGCCCCTCCGCACGACGGGGGGCTTACGGTTTCCGGAAGAGCCCTTCGAGTCGCTTCCTGACGGCTTCCTCTTGATGTTCCTTCCCCTTCGCCGGGGCGCCCGCCCTCCCGCGGAACCAGTCGCAGAAGTTGGACCGGTCCTTCTCGAGGACCCGCTCGGCCCGCGACTCGCGGCACTCGTTGTACGCCGCCGTGTCGAAGAAGTCGCAGTTCCGGCAGACGTGGAGGTCGGCCCCGCAGCCGTCGCACGTCTCGGTACGGCCGACCGGGCCGCTCCCTTCCCGCACCCTTCCGCAGCGGTGACACGTCGTCACGGGTCGGCTCCCCCTCCGGCGCCCTTTTCGTTTGACAACCATCATACATCCGATAGACTGGGCGGAAAATAGCGATTCGCAAGGCGAATCGCGACATTCTCCTCGCCGGGGGGCCGATGATGGCGTACATCCCGCTCCTGTTGGCGGCCGCGGTCGTGGCCTGGTTCGTGGCTGCCTACAACAAGCTCGTCCGCCTGAGGAACCAGGTGAAGAACGCCTGGCACCAGATCGAGGTGCAGCTGAAGCGGCGGTACGATCTCATCCCGAATCTCGTGGAAGTGGTCAAGGACTACATGTCGTACGAGCAGGAGACATTGACGAAGGTGATCGAGGCCCGCGGCGCGGCGTTGTCGGCCAGGGGGGCGGCGGCGCAGGCCAAGGCGGAGAATGTACTCACCGAGTCGCTCAAGAGCCTCTTCGCCGTCGTCGAGAACTACCCCGAGCTGAAGGCGAACCAGAACGTCGCCTCCCTGCAGGAGGAGCTGACGGCGACGGAGAACAAGATCTCCTTCGCCCGGCAGTTCTACAACGATTCCGTGATGACGTACAACAACGCCACCCAGTCGATCCCCAGCAACCTCGTCGCCTCCTTCTTCGGCTTCGCCCAGGAGGCGTATTTCGAAGCGGAGCCGGAAAGCCGGACGGTCCCGAAGGCGGACCTGCGGTAGTCCCCCGGAAGGGTCACGGCTTGACGGCCACCGGCCCGTCCTGCCCGAAATGCGGCGCCACCAACCGGCCCGGCGCGGACATCTGCTACCTTTGCCAGGAGCCGCTCGGCCCGAGGCCCGGGCCGGCCGGTACGACGGCACCGGCCTCCTTCGGACCTTCCTCTCCGGCGGAAGGAAGCGCCCTCGTCGGGACAACGGAGCATCCCGGGGAGGAGCGGCCTCCCCTTCGGCCGGTTCCCATGCTCCTGTTCACCGAGGCGGCCCGGCACAACGTCCGGCTTTCCGCACTTCTCTTCCTTCTCCTCTTCGCGCTGTTCTTCCTCCTCGGGGTAGCCATCGGAGGCGCCTACGGGGACGCCCCGACCGGATTGCTCCTCGCCTTCGTCCTGTACGCGATCCTCGGCGTTACCGCGTATTTCAACGGCTCCTCCATCGTCCTGTCGGTGCACGGGGCGAAAGAGGCAGACCCGGAGGCGCACCGGCAGCTGCGGAACGTGGTCGAGGAGATGGCGATCGCCGCCGGCGTCCCGCCGCCGAAGGCGTACGTGATCCCCTCCGCCGGGATGAACGCCTTCGCCGCGGGGCGGCGCCCGGAAGAGGCGTCCGTCGCCGTCACGGCGGGCCTCCTCGAGCGGCTGAACCGCGAGGAGCTGCAGGGGGTGGTCGCCCACGAACTGGCGCACGTCAAGAGCCGGGATACGCTCTACAACGTCTGCGCGGCGGTCCTGGTGGGCGCGGTGGCCCTCCTCTCCGACCTGTTCCTCCGGGGGACCCTGTGGGGACGCCGGGGCGGTTCCTCCTCCGGCCGGGGCGGGGGCCGCGGGAACGCGGCGTTCTTCGTCCTCGCCCTCCTGCTCGCCGTCCTGGCCCCCCTGGCGGCGAGGCTGCTGCAGATGAGCATCTCCCGGCAACGGGAGTACCACGCGGACGCGGCGGGCGCCGGCTTCACGCGCAACCCGCTGGGGCTGGCCTCCGCGCTGGAAAAGATCGCCGCGGGGGGCGCGCAGGTGCCGGGGGAGAACCGCGGGACCCAGCACCTGTTCATCGTCAACCCGCTCCGGGAGTTCGGGCCCGACGCCTCGGCGCTGATGTCGACGCATCCGCCGACTTCATTGCGCATCCAACGCCTGAGGGCCATGGCCGGGGTGGGAGTTTCGTCCCCGGCGTAAATCCGGACAGGGAGGATCGGGATGCCGCGCATCGTGACCATCTTCGGGAAGGACACCTGACCGTACACCACCAACGCTCGTAGGGACTACGAGAAGGCCGGCGCCGAGGTGGTCTACCGGAACGTGCAGAAGGAAACCGCCGCCATGTCCGAGATGCTCGCCCTGACGAAGGGCCGCCGGGACGTGCCGGTCATGGTGGAGGGGGGGAAGGTCGCCATCGGGTACGGGGGAAGCTGAGGGGTCTGACGGGTCGGCCGGTGGCCGACCGGAGCGGGTTTGTGGTAGAAAAGGATATCCATCAACCGCCGGAGGACGTCATCCATGAAATTCACCGAAGACGCGCTGAAGTACCTGAACCTTGGGATCAATTCCGAGATCGCCGCGTACGTCTTCTACAAGCACGCAGGCACCATCCTGAAAGAGAAGGGGCTGCAGGAAACGATCCACAAACTGGCCAACGACGAAAAGGCGCACTTCCTCTCGCTGGAGGACCTCTACGACCGCAACGTCCGGTCCGAGATGTGGGCCCCGTACAAGGACATCCTGAACAAGGAGGGGCTTCCGGACATCGACGAACTCGTACAGGACACCCACAAGGAGCTGCTGGCGAAGATCCGGGGGCTCTCGACGAAGCGTGAGGTGCTCGAGATGGCGCTCCTCCTCGAGAAGGAGGCGTTCACCCTCTTCAGCGAGGCATCGGCAAAGATGAAGAATCCCGAGGTGAAGAAGGTGTTCGACTTCCTCGTCGGCTTCGAGCGGAACCACGTGCTGCTGATCGAGAAGGAGCTCGCCGCGCTCTAGCCGCTCCCTGCCCGCCCGCGGAAAGCGAGTTCGTGTCGCCGGAAAAAACCGGGGCGCCCCCCGGAAGGGGCGCCCCGCGCCAGGCATCGGGTTGCGAGGGTTCCGTCTAGAACTTGTATGCGATGTCCAGCCCCGCCAGCCAGGCGTCGGCGGTCCAGGTGCCGTTTTGTCCGGTCAGCGTGGTCAGGCTCATGTTGTTGACCGTCCGGTCCTTCTTGTCGATGTAAATACCGGAGATGTCGATCGTCCAGCTCCCGAACTTGAACCCCGCCCCCAGCGTGTAGTACAGCCGGTCCGCGTCGGGGAGTTCCGGTCCCAGGGTTTCCGCCGGAGCCGGAGTCGGATCGTAGGAGAACCCCGCACGCAGGGCGATCGGGTCGGTCACGCGATACTCCAGCCCCGTGCGGAGCGCCCAGACGTCCTCCCATCTCTTCGGGGTATCGCTGCCGGCCGGCAGGAAGGGCGGAACGGGCTGCGAGAACCAGATGGGAAGGCTCTGGTAACTGCTCCATAACGTCCAGTCGGCGTCCGCCTCCACGGTCAGCCGCCCCACTGTGTAGGCCGCGCCGAAGGCGAACGTGGCGGGCATCTTGATTTGGGCGCCCCCCTCCGTGCTGTAGGTGGAACCACCGAAAGCGGCCCGGGCAGCCGGATGGATATTCGAAAGGTTCACGTCCCCCGCCTTGATCTCCAGGGTGAAGGGGCTGCGGTAGTTGGCGCCGAACCGGAGGTTCGGTGTCGCCTTCACGAGGATGCCGAAGTTGTAGCCCCACGCCGTCCCGTCCCCTTCCAGATCGAGGTTATACACATTACCGTTGTTCGCGGCTGCAAGAGCCGGATTCCACGGGGTCCTCTCCAGCTCCGCCCTCCCGTACATGAAGTCGACCCCGAATCCGACGGATATCGCCTCGTTGATCTTGAACGCAAAGGTCGGGTTGACCACGACCGTCTGCAGGTCGATCTTGGTGATCTGGTTCCGGAAGATGCTGGTGTTCTCGTTCTCATACTCCTGCCCCAGCCCGAAGGGGGCGAAGACGCCTACGCCATAGGCTATCCAGCCGCCTTTGGTCGTATGGGTGTAGTACATGTTGGGAATGAAGAAGTTCAGGTCCTTCTGCGTTTCCGACTTGAAGGCAGCGAAATTGTCCACCGGCGTAAAGCCGTTGAACGTCCCCCCGTTCTCCTTCACGTACGTCACGCCCAGCGCGATGTTGTTCCCCTCGAGTTGCGTCAGACCCGCCGGGTTGTAGTAGATCGCGGACGGGTTGTCCGCCTGGGCGGTGAAGGCGAACGCCATCGCGTTCGCCTTGTTTCCGGCCTCCGGCAGCCGGAATCCCGCCGCGAAAGCCGTCGACGCCGTCAGCAGCAGAACCAGCAGAACGGCCAACACCCTCCATCCCCTCATGCATCCCCTCCTCGCGGGCGTGGACCGCCCCGGTGGTGTACGATTTGGAACAAAATAGCGTTTCGGGAATCGTTAGGCAACAGAATTGAACGCCCACGACAGGGAAAAACGCCCCGACTCGCCCGGCGCGAGGGAGACCGGGAAGAGGATCCGCAGGCACACCCCCTGATGGATCTTTTCCGCCCCCGCCTCGGAGAGGGATGCCGTCTCGACGGGGTAGCAGATCACCGCGCACTCCCGGTCCATCGATGCCGAGGCGGCCACACCGCGCCAGCCGTCGACCACGCGGAACGCCCGCACCCCTTCTGCGCCTCCCCGTGAGGAGAGCGCCCGCGTATCCCCGAGCCCTTCGTAATGCCGGTCCGGCCCGTCTCCTGACAGGAAGTTCAGGTTCCACTCGGAGCAGAGCCGCCCGGCGACCGACCCCTTGCCGTGGTTGATCAGCCGGTAGGCGACCTCCATCCCTTCCACCCCGCCGCGCAGGACGAGCCCCTTCTCGAGGACCAGGTCGACGCCGTCGCCGCCCATCGGGACCTCGAGGGTCACTTTGATGCGCCCGCCCCGCCGCGCGCTCTCCACGCCGGCCTCCTTCCCCGCCGTCCAGCAGAGCGGTGTCGCGGAGCCGGAGAGGATCGCCCCGAGGGAATCCTCCTCCCGGAAGAACGACTCCCGGAACGAGGCGCGCTGCCAGGGGTCCGATCCCAGGGCTTCGGCCACCGAGGGGTCCTTCAGCACCATCACGTCGTGGATGCTCGTGGAGCCGTCGAACGCCCCGCCGGTGCGGAGGAACTTCCCGTGGTACCCCTCCTCCCGGCGGGTCAGGACGTGGCCCAGCGCGACCCCCCGCGGCGGGAGGGAGATCTCGGTGACCGCCCCGCCGTCGTGCGTGTGGCACAGCACCGTCAACAGCCCGGTCTTCAGCAGCAGCTCCGAACCGCCGTCGCAGTCGAGGTCCCCCTGTACGATCTCCGTCCACTCCGCGTTCCCGGCGTGCAGGACCGCGTCCGCCGCGCTCTCCGCCCGGAGCAGGTTCGAATACGCCGCCTCCCGGAGGTGGTTCAGGTACAATCCCCCGAACACCCCGTGCCAGTAGACGTCGTTGCTCTGGCACCGGTAGAGGAAGTCGCGGGCGGCCTCCCCCGCGCCCTTTGCTTCCGCCGCGTCGACCCGGCCGCTCACCCACAGCATCCGCTTGTGGAGCTGGTTCGACTCGTCGTACTTGCGCAGGAAGTTCCGGAAGTAGCCGCCCTGCACGAACGGCTTCATCTCCGCCATCCGTCCCGCCCGGAAGTCGCGGAGCAGGTCGCCGAACCGGGACGCGCGCCGAGACGGCAGGGCCCACTCCCCCATCTCGATGTAGGAGCAGGTGGGCAGGTAGATCGTCCCGCGCAGGGGCGCCTTCGCGGCATACTCCGAGAAGGTCATCGTGTGGAGCCAATCCCCCCGGGCGACGATCCCCTCGAAGAAGCTTCGCAGCCACCCCTCCTGGTAGACGCTCCTGTGGGTCCCCGGCCAGACGCCGAACTTCTCGCCGTCGTCCGCGAAGATCGCGGCGGGGTACGGAACGTCCCGGGAGGTCATCCGGTCCACGGCCCGCAGCGTCTCCTCCACGCCGCCGAAGGGGATGAGGTAGCGCAGCTGTTCGCTGCCGGGGAAGACGCGCACGGAAGCGCCGTTGTGCTCCGTGAGGTACACGCCGTCCAGCTCCTCCTGGGGGAGGCCGGCCCGGATGAAATGGTAGTCGTCGAGCGGGATGTACCGGACCCCGGCGGCAGCCAGGGTGGACGGGAGGTCGGGCTCCCAGACCCGCTCGGCGAGCCAGGCCCCCTCGGGCGCTTTCCCGAAGCGGCGCCGGATCTCGGCCGACAGGGCGCCGATCTGCCCCAGCCGGTCGCGCTCCGGCAGCAGCGCCAGGATCGGCTCGTACATCCCTCCGCCCAGGAGTTCCACCTGTCCCCTGCCCGCGAGCTCCCGCAGGAGGGCGTAGGTCTCGGGGGCGTGCGAAGCGATCCACCGGAGCAGCCACCCCGAGAAGTGGACCGTGACCTTGATCGACGGGAACGACGCGAGGGTATCGAGGAAGGGGCGGTACGAGTTGCGCGCCGCCGCCTCGAGGACGAAATCGAAGTTCCCCACCGGCTGGTGGTTGTGGAGGCAGAGGAGGAGGACGCGCCGGGACGGCGCGGCGTGCGGCCCGGTCAATGTGAGTGCCCCAGTTCATAAATACGGCGTCGCACCGAGAGCGTCGATGCGCCGCGCCGGCAAGGCCCGCGACTGAGGCGTACTGTGAAGTACGGCGCAAGGAGCGCCCCACTCCCGGACGAAACACTCTCCCTGGGGTACCCCACACAGCTGAAACCATGTTCATTGATCGGCACCAGGGGCACAACGCAGCAGGAGCGGATGCAGCGGCGCTCGAATGCAGCCGTATTTATGAATTGGGGCACTTAGTCCCCTTCCTGGGCGAACTCGGTGAGGACGCCGAAGGTGGATTTCGGGTGGAGGAACCCGATCCGCATCCCGTGGACCCCGACCCGGGGAGATTCGTCGATCAGCCGGATCCCTTTCGCCTTCGCGCGGGAGAGCGCCGCGGCGGCGTCCTCCACCTGGAAACAGAGGTGATGGATCCCCTCCCCGTTCTTCTCCACGAACTTCCCGACGGGGCCGTCGGGCGCGGTCGACTCGATCACCTCGATGGTGCTCTCCCCGACCCGAAAGATGGCGGCGCGGATCTTCTGCTCCGCCACCTCCTCCGTGCCGAGGAGCTCGAGGCCGAGCACGTCCCGATAGAACGGGATCGCCTCCTGCAGGCTGCGGACGGCGATGCCGATGTGCTGGATCTTCCGGATCATTCCGGGACCTCCGGTTTCACAATTTGACGAGGAAAGGGGACAGGACGCGGAAGAAGAAATAGCCCGCCGCCGCGGAGGCGGGGATCGTCAGAACCCACGCCCACACGATCCGCACCCCCACCATCCAGTTCACCTTCCTGCGCCCCTGGGACAGGCCGACGCCGAGGATGGCGGAGGTGATGACGTGGGTGGTGCTGATCGGGATCCCCATCGCCGTCGCGGTGAGGATGACCGCCGAGGCCGACGTCTCCGCGCAGAACCCGTGGACCGGCTGCAGTTCCACGAAGTCGGTCCCCACCGTCTTGATGATGCGCCATCCCCCCATGGCGGTTCCGGCCGCCATGGCGGCGGCGCAGGAGAGGATCACCCAGGGCGGGATGTGGAAGTCGGAGATCGCCCCGTAGGAGACCAGCGCGAGGGTGATGACGCCCATCGACTTCTGCGCGTCGTTGCTTCCGTGGGAGAAGGCCATGAAGGCGGCGGAGACGATCTGCAGCTTCCGGAACGCCCGGTTCAGCGGCGAGGGGTGGAAGTTCCGGAAGATCCAGAAGATGGCCACCATGATGAGGAAGGCCACCACCGTCCCCGCGACCGGGGAGGCGACGATGGCCACCAGGATCTTCGAGATCCCGCTCCACTTCAGGGGGGCAACACCTTCCGCCGCGATCACGGCCCCGACGAGCCCGCCGATGATGGCGTGGGAGGAGGAGGCGGGGATGCCGTAGTACCAGGTGAAGAGGTCCCAGAAGATCGCCCCGGCCAGTGCGGACAGGACGATGATCTGCGTGACGTGCGAGGGGTCCACGATCCCCTTTCCGATCGTCGTGGCGACGTGGGTGGAGATCAGCGCCCCGGCGAAGTTGAGGCCCGCGGCCATCAGGATGGCGTTCCGGACGGAAAGGGCGCGGGTGGAGATGCAGGTGGCGATGGCGTTCGCGGTGTCGTGGAATCCGTTGATGTAGTCGAAGGCCAGGGCGGCGAAAACCACCATCCCCAGCAGGAGAGCCGGCGCCTCAGGCATTCTTCAGCGCCACGCCTTCCAGGACGTTCGCCGCGTCCTCGCACCGGTCGGTGGCGGTCTCGAGGGTCTCGTAGATCTCCTTCCACTTGAGGATCGCCACCGGGTCTTTCTCGTGCTCGAACAGGAACGCGATGGCGTCCCGGCAGACCCGGTCCGCCTCGTTCTCCAGGGAGTTGACCTCGACGCAATGCTCGTAGATGTGGTCCTTCTTCCTCGAGGAGAGGTGGGTGATCCCCTTGTGGAGCTCCTGGACGCACTTGAGGATGAGGAACCCGAGCTCCTTGGCGTGGGGGGTGGGCTCCGCGACCTTGAAGAGGAGCATCCGGACGGCGGCGGCCTCGATCAGGTCGATCACGTCGTCCAGCGACGAGGCCAGCGCCAGGATGTCCTCCCGGTCGAACGGGGTGATGAAGGTCGTGTTCAGCTTCTTGATGATGTCGTGGGTTAGCGTGTCCCCCTTGTGCTCCACCTCCTCGATCGCCCGGACCCGCTCCCGCAGGTTGTCGAACTCCTGGAGCATGTCCTTGAGCTGCTCCGCTCCTTCCACGATGTTCTCCGACGCCTTCCGGAAGAGGACGAAGAACTCCTGGTCCTGCGGAATGATCCGGAACATCACCCCTCCCCGGCCATCCGGGCCAGCGCCGCCTCGGCCCCGGCGACCAGCTCCTCGATGATCTCCCGGACGGGCTGGACCTTCTTGACGAACGCCACGCTCTGCCCCGCCATCAGCGACCCGTGCTCCACGTCCCCTTCCACGACGGCGCGCCGCAGCGCACCGACCCAGAACTCCTCCAGCTTGACCTGCGCATCCTCGCGCGGCAGCTCTCCCGACTTCACCCGGTTCAGCAGCTCCAGCTGCAGCCGGTTGAAGTCCCTGGTCCCCTCGTTGAGGATGGCGCGGACGGGTATCGTGGGCAGGGACTGGTCGAACTGGGAGGTGGGCATCGCGTCGCGCGCGGACGCCTTGATGAACGCTTCCTTGAACCGCGGGTGGGCCACGCACTCCACCGCAGCGACGAAGCGGGTCCCCAGCTGCACCCCGGCGGCGCCCAGCGCGAGGTACTGGGCGATGATCTCCCCCGTGCCGATCCCGCCGGCCACGAAAACGGGGACTTCCGTCACGTTCAGGAGGAACTCCTGCGCCAGCACCGAGGTGGCCACGGGCCCGATGTGGCCCCCCGCCTCGCTCCCCTCGATCACCAGGGCGTCGACCCCCTGCTTGATCAGGCGCTTGGCCAGCGACAGCACCGGGGCGAAGCAGACCAGCTTCACGCCGGCGGCTTTCACTTCCGCGATGGCGCGCCCCGGGGGGATGCTCCCGGCGAAAAAGACGAACGGGCACTTCTCCCGTATCACCACCTCCACGTGGTCCTTGAAAGCCGGAGCGACGGTGATGAGGTTCACGCCGAAGGGGGCCTTCGTCTTCTCCCGGGTCTTCGCGATCTCCTTCGCCAGCAGTTCCGGCGGCATGTTCCCCGCCGCGAGCACGCCGAACCCCCCATCGTTCGAGATGGCCGAGACGAGGTTGGCCTCGGAAACCCAGGTCATCGCGCCGCACAGGATGGCGTACCGGGTCCCGAGGAAGTCGGTCCCCCGTTTCCACGCCTTCGGAAGGTACTTCAGCTCCTTCAATTCCATCGACCGCTCCCCGGATCCCTGGTTGGCGAACATTTACTATATACCAGACAGGGGCCGGAAACACCCTCCTTGCCGCCTGCGGGCTTCCCGGCGGAAAACTGTTGTATAGTAGGGGCCATCCATGGTCCGCCAGAGCGATTTCTACGACATCACGGTCGTCGGCGCCGGTCCGGTCGGCCTCTACGCCGCCTACTACTCCGGGCTGCGGGAGTGCAAGACCAAGCTGATCGAGACGTACCCCCACGTGGGGGGTCGCCTGATCTCCATGTACCCGGAGAAGGAGATCTTCGACGTCGCCGGGCACCGCAAGATCGTGGCGGCCGAGCTCGTCCGGGAGCTGACCGGGCAGGCGATGCAGTACACCCCGACCGTGGTGCTCAACGAGCGGGTCACGGGGCTGCGGATCCTGGACGAACGGGTCATCGAGCTGACCACCCCCGCGGGGCTGCACCACACCCAGACCGTCATCCTCGCCGTCGGGTGCGGCGCCTTCGTCCCCCGGAAGCTGGACATCCCCCACCTCATCGAGTTCGAGGGGAACGGGATCTACTACTTCCTCCCCTCCTTCGAGCCCCTGCGCGGCAAGCGTGTGCTCATCGTGGGCGGGGGGAACAGCGCGGTGGACTGGGCCCTCTCCCTGGGGGGGATCGCGGCGGAGGTCACCCTGTGCCACCGGATGTACAAGTGGCAGGCCCACGAGGCGATGGTGCACCGCCTGCTGGCGTCCAGCGTGCGGGTGAAGTACCCGTACTACACGATCAAGGAAGTGCTCGGGGACGACAAGGTGGCGGGGGCGGTCATCTGGAACGAGCGGAGCGGGCTGGAGGAAACGATCGCGGTGGACGCGATCGTCCTCTCCATCGGGATGCTGACCAACATCGAACCGTTCCGGGAGTGGGGGCTCCGGATCGTCGGGAGCGGGATCGCGGTGGCTCCCGACATGTCCACCAACCTCCCCGGCGTCTACGCCGCCGGGGACATCGTCACCTACCCCGGCAAGGTGCTCCTCATCACCGCGGGGTCCGGCGAGGCCGCCACGGCGGTGAACTCCGCCAAGGAGTACATCCTCTCCGGCGAACTCGGGCGATAAACAGCCCGCGACCGCCTCGCGGGTACCCTCGCGGGGGGCTTCCTCTCCGCTTGCTACTCCGCTCGCTGCGGAGGACTGGTCTCCGCTCGCTTCGTACGCCGCTCCGAGGAACCCCCCGCATCGGTGCCCCGCGATCTCTGCCAGCCCCTTTGCGACAAAGGACAAGGTCGCCGGTTGGATTCCGGGACGGGCGGGATCGTACACGGAGCGGATGCCGGAGGGAGGGGGGTCTGAGCGGAGACCGCAAGTGTGGAACCGGCGGAGACCCCACAGTCTATATGGGAGCAGCCTGCGCCTAGCGATGAGCATGGCCGACGGTCGGGGAGACGATCGCTGGGCACGTTTGCTGGTCGGAGCCGGGGAGCCGAGCGGTCGGATGCCCCGATACGAGCTTCGCGCCGCCGGGGTACCCCCGCCGAAATAAGAACGAGGGGGCACGAACGGCCCCCCTGCCCGGAGGCGGAGCGACCGCGACGATCCGGAGGGAGCAGCGGGATGCGGTCAGGAGAGGCGTTTACGGGCGTGCCAGGACTCCCGCAGGGATTGCGCGCGATTGGAGAAGACGCCCGCCGCGCCCGCGTCGATCAGCCGGAAACCGACGCCGGGGTCGTCCACCGTGTACGGGAGAAACGGAATCCCCGCCGAGAGGATTTTCCGGACGCGGAGGACGGTGAGGAACCGGTGGTCGGGGTGTATCGAGGAGAGACCGTGGCGGAGACAGAAGGCGAGGTCCGACACCGACGGGCGGCGGGTCACCAGTCCGCACGGTAGCCCGGGCAGAAGGGCGCGGGCGGCCACGCACTCCTCCCGGAAGCCCGACGACAGCAGGATCGCCCCCCGGTACCGGGTCTCCGCCAGAGCCTTCGCGGCGGCCGCCACGCCCCCCGGAACCTTCGACTCGACGTTCAGGGGGATCCGTCCCCGGACGAGGTCCAGCACCTCGACCAGGGCGGGAATCGGCTCCCCGTTCTTCAGGATCACCGTACGCAGGCGCGCAGCGGTCGTCCCCGCCACCTCGAGGTTCGTCTTCGCCGTCCGGCCGGTGCGCTCGTCGTGGAAGATCACGGGGACCCCGTCCGAGGTCAGGCGCACGTCGAACTCGATCATGTCCGCGCCGTCCGCCGCGGCGAGGGAGAAGGCGGAGAGGGAGTTCTCGAGCGCCCGGTCCGACGCGCCGCGGTGCGCGACGAAGACCGGTGTTCCGGGAACCCCGTCCGGAAGGGGGGGACGCATACGGTAAAGTATCCTATAATCGCGGAGAATGATCGACGTGATCTGCAATCCCGTGGCGGGGCCGAAGCGGGGGAACCGGATCGACCGTGTCCGGGACTCCCTCTCCTCCCGTGGTGCGGCTTTCCGCCTCCGGGAAACCGGGGGGCCCGGGGACGCCGTCCTGATGGCGCGCGAGGCCGCGCACTCGGGGGCGGAAACGGTGGTCGCGGTCGGGGGCGACGGGACGCTGAACGAGGTCGCAAACGGCCTCGCGGGGAGCGCAACCCGCATGGCGGCGGTCCCGGTCGGGACCGGCAACGTGTTCGCCAAGGAGTTCTCCCTCCCCCCGACCGTCGAGGGGTGCCTCGCCCTCCTCGACGAGGGGAAGACCGTATCCGTCCCGCTGGCGAAGGCGAACGACCGGTACTTCGTGCTCCTGGCCTCGGCGGGGTTCGACGCCGAGGTGGTGGAGCGGATGACCCACCTCCAGAAGAACGCGCTCGGCATCTCCGCCTACGTGCTGGTCGGCATGCGGCACATCCTGCGTCCCCAGCCGACCCTGTGGGCCGAATTTCCGGACCGGGAGCGGATCGAGGCGCAGTCCGTCATCGTGGTCCGCGGGAGGAAGTACGGCGGCGGCGTCACCATCGCCCCCGCGGCCGACATCGCCGGGAACACCTTCCAGGTGATCCTCCTCCTCCGGAAGGGGCGGTGGGCCATCGCAAAGTTCGCCCTCGACATCCTCCGGGGACGGCACGGCGCCTCCCCGCACGTCATGGTCCGCGAAGCGCCCTCCCTCGTGGTGCGATGCCGGATCCCTTCCGCCGCCCAGGTGGACGGCGACTTCCTCGGTTCCCTCCCCGTCCGGTTCTCCGTGACCGACGTCCGGCTGCGCATCGTGGTCCCGAAGGAGTTCCCGGCGCCCGGCGGAGCGGACAACCGGAGATGATCCAACGGAAGGTCCTCATCGTCGAGGACGAGAAGGAGATCCAGGACCTCCTGG
>Ga0316605_10001366_pt1 | contig 14129 bp, 12 predicted proteins | sample OWC_soil_day20_n_FD_207666 | JGI IMG/M metagenome (GOLD analysis project Ga0316605, IMG submission 207666) | Wetland soil microbial communities from Old Woman Creek delta, Ohio, United States - OWC_soil_day20_noCT | ecosystem: Environmental > Terrestrial > Soil > Wetlands | place: USA: Ohio... | reverse complement strand
GCATGAAAACTTAATATTGACAGGTTCCCGCAATTAAGAACCGAACTTCCGTTTTGTTTAACCCCAAATGCATGTGCCGCATCATAAATTATTTTTAACCCGTAAGTATCTGCAATTTCCTGCAATCTGTCCATCTTGCAAGGATTTCCATAAACGTGTACAGGCATGATTGCAGTAGTCTGCGGTGTAATGGCAGCTTCAACTTTTTCAGGATCTAATGTGAAATAATCTGGTTCAACATCAACAAAGACAGGCTTAATATTATTCCACCAGAGAGAGTGAGTTGTTGCCACAAAACTGAATGGCGTCGTGATTACCTCTCCTGTTATTCTGAGTGCCTGTAAGGCAGTAATCAAAGCAAGCGTACCATTGGAAAAGAGAGATATATAATTTACTCCCAAATACTCAGCCAAAGCTTTCTCAAACTGAACATGGAAGGGACCGTTATTTGTGATTATTTTATTTCCCCATATTTCTGTGAGAGATTCAAGAAATTCATCCAACGGAGGCATTGCCGGTTGGGTAACATAGATATTATCTTTCTCTGCCATCATTTTTGAATATATAATCAAATATAATCTTTTTTAGAAAAAGATAGTCTTTGAATTGTGTTATCTCCGAGAAAATCAAAATAAAGAGAGGAGCCGAGATACACTGGATTATAAAAATTATATACAAATTGCCCGGAATAAATAAAGACTCAATATATAAAAGTATCCCAACACCCATACCTATTAAAAATGAGGGTTTTATATCGTTTATCTGGCGAAAGACCGGATATCCGATAAGTCTTCCGGAATAATAACTGTTTATAAAATATGCGATGAGCGAATTGAATATCATACCCAGTATTAGTGCTTTTATCCCAAAGAAAACTCCAATTACTATCACCGGGATAAAAATAACCTTCTTGATAATCTCCAGCCTTAAGAAAAGATCTGAGCGCCCCTTCACATTCAATATGTTAAGATTAAGGGAATTCAGGGGATAAAAAATTCCGACAAAGCAAAGTAGTTCGAGATAGGGTGCCGCCGGAAGCCATTTTTCGCCGACAAGAGTAAATATCATTGACTTAGACATTGCTGCCATCGAGAACATCAATGAAAAGGTAATGAACATCGTGCTTCTCAAAAGTTTTTGATAACTCTCCCTTAATCTGTCCGAATCTTCTTTAATTAATGATAATGTTGGGAATGACACTCGTTGTATTACACTGGTTATATTTTGCGAAAAAATATTCTTGAACTGATCTGCTCTTGTATATAAACCAAGTTCTTTTGTTGAGAAATATTTTCCGATAATCAGGTAATAAATATTATTGTAAACAGTATCAATAAGCCCGCTTACCAATAACTTACTGCCAAATCCAAAAAGTTCCTTAAATGAACTTTTGCTGAAAATAAACGAAGGCCTCCATTTGCTGCTTATCCAGAAAAGTATCGAACTTAATATTAGGGATATCAGAGCCCTGCCAACCAGACTCCATACACCATATCCGTATAATGCCATTAGGATTCCTATGACGCCGGATATCACCGATGAAAATAATGAAATCTTAGTTTGCTGTTTGAAGTTTATCTCCTTAGTGAGAATTGTCTTCTGAATCATTGAGATTGAACCAAAAACCAAACATAAACCCAAAACTTTCAACAGAATTCCTAATTGGGGCTCTTTGAAAAAAGAACCAATTGCCTCGGACGAGGCAAATAGAAGAAAGTATAGAAACAGTGAAACTGATATATTGAAAAAGAATACAGTTGAATAGTCTTTTTGGGTGCAGTTGTTTTTTCTTATCAACGCATTAGTGAAGCCACTATCTATAAAAGTCTGGCTTATGGCGATAAAAACAGTCAGCATACCTATCAGGCCAAACTCATGAGGAGTGAGTATGCGCGCAAGAATAATCCCGACAATAAATTCAACACCCTGACTTGCAAAGTTGTCGATAAAACTCCAGATTATTCCTTTAAACGTTTTTTCCTGCAGAGACATAAGTGGCTATATATAATTAATTTCAATCCTTATCAATAAGGTTGGATGGATGATCCTTTACAATACCTTTGTTCTTTCTGAAATATTTCCGCGATCCTTTTAAAGCTCCCTTGACTCTTTCCCAGAAAGCATTTATTAAGGAACCGTCGGCCTTTAAAGTAGCCGTAGATGTCACAACTCTTGCTTTTCTATTCCTTACAAAACATATCTTTCCATGCTTTTTAAGTCCAAAAGCCATTGTTCCATCTTCTCCTCTTTTGATATCAACTCTATAACCATCTACCCTGGCCAGGTCGGTCACATGGGCAAAGACCATCCCTCTTATACAATACTCCGGACTCTTGAATGAAAGCACGAAAAGATGAACATCCCTAAAAAACTCGTATATAGCCATCCAGAACCTTGGAAACTCCTTGCTAGGAGCATAGCTCCATAAAGAACATGCTGCAACTACACCTGGTTTTTTAAGCCTTTCTATCATTGTTTCAATGTATTTCGGAGGATACATCGTATCGGCATCAATGCAGATATAGTATTTCCCTTTAGCCTCATACAGCCCTCTGTTCCTGGCATATCCGGCACTTTTCTTCTCTTCAAAGTAATATTTCAGTCCAACAGCTTCATATACATCTGCAGTCCTGTCCGTTGAATTGTTGTTTACCCCAATAATTTCTATAGGATATTTACATTTTGAATCACTAAGTGACCAGAGACAGCTCAATAATCTCTTCTCTTCGTTATATGCAATTACAACAACGGAAGCAACAGGAGTATCGCTTTTAATTTTTGAAAGGTTCTCTTTTACCTCGTTGACAATCTCCGGTGGTGCATTACTGAATGGCTTTTCGAAGACAGCAAGATACTTTTTATACCATTTCATGATTAACAATGTTTTTATAAATTTTCAACAGTGCTATTGCAGTTTTTTCCCATGAAAAAAGCTTTATTCTTTCATTTCCGGAATTAATAAGCTCTTTCCTAAAGTTTTCGTCTGTCTCAATTCTAAGTATTCCTTCTGCGATTGTTTCCGGACTATAAGGATCAACCAACAATGCAGCATCTCCGGCAATTTCGGGCATTGCAGATGTATTTGACGTAATCACCGGCGTACCGCAGGCCATAGATTCAAGTATCGGGATGCCAAAGCTTTCTCTCAGAGAAGGATAAAGGAACAACAATGCGCCGGAAAAAACATATGGCAGATCCTGATTAGGTATATAATCACAAATGACCATATTGCTTTTAATGTGCCGGAGGTTTAACTTCATCAATATGGCGTCAATATGGGATTCCTTTAAATCTGCAACAAGTAAGGGAGCTTTACATAATGATTTTTCCAGATATATCCCGTATGCTTTTAGTACATTTTCTGTGTTTTTCTTAGGGTCAGTGTTCCCAAGGAAGAAAAAATAATTTCTTGCAGATATATATTTTGAAGTAACCTCGTAATAGTCTCCAATTTTGTGAAAGTGCTTGCCAAATCCGTTATAGATATATGATATTTTACTATCCGGAAGATTTAGCCTGTCTTTAATCCTTTTTGCTTCAAAATCAGATACTGTTATGATTTTTTTACTGTTTTTGATTGCCCTTGGCACAACAAGCTTTCTATAATACCATCCGAGATTCTGATATACGGATTTGCTCATGGTTTTTCTTTTTTCCAGGAATATGATATCGTGCAATGTGAGCAGTAGAGGGGTGCTAATACAGAAAGGAGCTGTGTTACTTGTACAATGGAGCAAATCGGGCTTAATTTTATTGATTGCCAAAGGTATCCCTATTTGTTCCCAAAGCGGATATGAAGGAACTTTAATTTCAATTATGTGAAAATTTGGCGTTTCATAAAGAACGCCACGGTCCGGCCCACTACCGACCAGGATAAAATACTCATTTACTTTGTCTATTTTTTGAAGCTCCCGAATACATTCTAGGGCAACAAAATCCATCCCGTGTTTATTTTCACGAAATATTCTCTGAGCTTCAATTGCAATTTTCATTTCTTAACCTTTTGGGGTATGAATAAATTTATTTTCTGTTCCTTTTGTTCTGAACAGGTTTATAAACATAAGCAAAAACAGCAGCGGCAATTTCTTTATTACTCCTATATTTTTTGCAGTAATGAGAAAACCCGGCAGGGCTAACATAAACGAGGTCATTAAAAGCAAAAGAAGAGCCCACCACTTGAACGACAACTCAATGCTTATAATCGTTGTGATTATTATTATTATTGAAATCATTCCGAGCAGAACAATTTTCGGGAGCAATATCCACTGGAAAATTTTATCCAGATAATCCAGATTTAAATTTAACAGTGCCTTCGGTACATATTTCAACCCATTAAACAATGAACTGAATTGAGCAGAAAGCCATCTCCTGCGTTGATTATAAAAAACCGCCTCCTTTTTCACTTTCTCGTCATAAACAAAAACATAGTCAAGAAAATCAATAAAAATACCTTCTTTGAGAAGGAGTATCTCCAACTCCTTGTCCTCGCCTGCCGAAGTAAGTTTACCAACATTCTCACAAAACCATTTGTATTCAAACGCCATCCCCGAACCAATCAAAGCGGATGACAATCCTATTTTTACATGCCCTTTCCTAAAAATGGAGTTATTAATCTCCTCACTCATTGCATCAAGAATAGCCATATCACTGTCAAGGTTCTTTGCCGTTCTGTGAGTTTGTAATGCAGATGCTCCTGAATAAAAAGCATCATTTATATCAGAAATATAATTGGCTCCAATGACATTATCCGCATCTAATATCACAACTACACCGTAATCATTTTTTGCCAGATTATCCATAGCATAATTTAGGGCATAGGCCTTTGTACTTTGCTCAGGATTAATTTCCAGAAGGATTACAGGCATCTCAGACAAAATCAGGTTAGTTGCATTTTCCATCCTGTCCGAAATTACAACAACATCCATTTTATTTTCGGGATATTCCTGTTCCAGAATAGACTCAACTGTTTGAAGAATAACCTTATCCTCTTTATATGCAGGAACCAGAATCAAAAATTTATCATGTTTTTTTGCAAGAGGATATCTCTTTTTCTTGCCTAAAACAGAAAAAAAAGCAAATACAAAAGCATATATAACCGAAATTGCAATAATTCCGAAGAATACCTCATCTGTAATGATAAGCAAGTTTTCCATCAATTGATTATTTAGAAAAATTCTTTTCGTTTGAGAAAAAATCCATTACACCATGAATGGTTGCAATAGCCAAATCTAATCTGCCAACTAAAAGAGATCCGATTAATTCTCTAATATCAGCAATGGTTAGCTGGTAGAGAATGGCAAATATTCTAGTTAGTCCGCTTCTGTTCCTTTTAGCAAATATAAGTCTGTTTCGTACCATATAGTACTTTTTTAAAGGGCTATTTCTTCCGGTACTCCTACTTTCTTTGTGAATGATAACTGCACTTGGGTCAAACCATATTTCGAATCCGGCTTTTTTTATCATCTCACTCCAATCCAGCTCCTCATAATATAGAAAATAATCCTCAGGCATCAACCCAACTTTATTTATTACCTCCCTGCGAATCATCATTGCAGCTCCATGAACCGATTCCGTACGCACCGGTATGTCGTACTGACCTCTGTCCATTTCACCAAATCCAATGCCTTTATTTCTTAAAGTAAATCTGGATAATTTTGTATATCCTGCATATTGAATAACTCCTGATGGCGAGAAAAAAAGAATTTTTGGAGATAAGGCACCTATTTCAGGGTGTTCATCCATATTTTTAACAAGACGGTTTATAGAAAAATCATTTATTAATGTATCATTGTTTATGAGCATTATATAGCGCCCGGTGCTTGTTTTAATTCCTACATTATTCCCTCCTGCAAACCCAAGGTTAATCTGGTTTTTCAAAAATATATATTCTTGAAACTCATTTTTAAGTGCAGAATACTCATCTGCACACGAGCCATTGTCAACAACAATTACTTCATAAAAAATATCCTGCAGATTTTTTTTAATACTTATCAGCAGTTCTCTTGTGTCTTCTAATCCGTTATAGTTTAAAATAACGAAAGATATATCAGGCAGTAATTTCATAGTTCTTATCATTTATTTTTTTCATCTCCTCAATTTCTTCATCGAATCTTGGACTAATAAAAATAAGTGTCATACTAATATAGAGGATAAATCCGGTAGGAAATTGCCCCATTATTTCAAGACTATACGAAGCGACATATACTCCGGACAATCCACATATAAGTGCCGTGACCAGACCTCTAAGTTCGTTGTCTTTCAGACGAAAATAAACAATATATGCTCCGTATAAAACAATATATAAAAGTATAAAAACATGAAGCACCAACCCAATTATACCTGTTTCTACCCAAATCATAACATACCATGAATCGTTTGGAATTTGCGCCAGATATGAATCGGGCCTGTATGTTTTTGCACTACCCCTGCTCATTCCTATTCCGGCTCCGATTGGTTTATCGGCTAAATATACTCTTAGTTTTCTCTGATTTTCTATCCGAACCTGAAAGGACGCATCTTCAATATTAAAAGCAGAGCGTAGTCTTCTTATATATGAAATTCCGTTTCCATAACTGGTAAAATTTAATAACAGATATGCAGTTATGACAATAACCGCGGAAGAAATCATTATTCTCGTTTTCTTGGATAAAAATGCGAATAGTGTAAACCCAACAAAAGGGACGGCTATTGACCCTCTTGTTCCGGAAATCAACATAGCATACATACACGCAAGGAATGTCAGGAAAAAAAATATTTTGAGCCGGAGACCCTTAATGTAAACAGAAGTAATCGCAAAGACTATTCCCGAAAATGCGATTCCTGTTCCAAAGTTTGCCGCATCTGTATAGAACGAGAAGTATCTGATTCCGGAATAAATAATATGGGTTGCCATCCCGCCTTCGAGATATAGCCATCTCGATTCCCATGCATCAAAACCAATATATTTTTGTATTAAAGCTTTTAATACTGCGGTTAAGGACAAGATTGCCCAGGTGATCAAAAGTATTTTGAAGTCCCGGTATCTTTTCATAATTATTGAAGTAATTACAACAATTACTAAAAAGTATACACCTATTCCTCTAACCGAGGTTATCCATCCAACAGTTGAGGAGCCCGGATTCAGAAGTTCCAGAACACAATACAGAAACCAAATGAACGCAAGAACAACCAGAGAGTTATTCGCTCTTTCCCAGTGATATTTTGTATCACTTTTAAAAACCTGAAAAATCAGTGATATAATAGTGACAACAAGAAGTACATCCATTAATATACCGGGAGATATTGCCTTAATGTATCTGGACAAGCCTGATACGTAATAATTTAAAATAAATATGGCAAAGAAGCCCCAGTATGGATTATTGATTATGAGGATAAGATACAGAATAACTAAAGGAGCAAAGGAAACAGCAAGCCCAAAAACAAAGCCATACCTGAGTGTAATGAACGTAATTACGTATACCGATAGTATAAGGAACGCATATACCAGAGGCTTGTTTATATTATCGACAATAAATTTTCCAATATCCACAGAACTCCTTTACTTTGATGTTAAGCCAAATTGAATCATTTTATAAACGAATGTCCTCAATTTTGAATAAGGAGGCATTAGTCCAAGGAAGCTTTCAGTAACATCTCTGGATGCCTGGTTAAGGTAAAGCATAACCGGAGTATTATGAGCCTGAATTTTAAGCCTGTCAAACGCAATTTTGTCTATATCCCGCCATACTTTATCTGCTCTAACAACAACCAGATTCAATGATGCTTCTTTAAGAAGTCCGGCCGGTATTGCCGATTTTAATATCGAACGGTGCTCAACCAGGATTATATCTTCATTATCGTAATCAAAAAAGTCATATAGATTATTTGAAAGAAGAAAATCCCTGGAATCTCCGAAATTATCATCATGCCATGACATTACTCTTACAATAAGCCCCCTCTCACTCCAATAATTGCTCAAGTGTTCCATTAACTTCGATTTGCCTGTACCATCATCGGTGCTAATAAAGTTTATGATATCCGGTTTTTCTTTAGGATTCAAATATGGTATTATTGAATTGGCCATATAATTTGTAGCAATCCTTTCGTATTCTTTCCGGTATGACCTGTATCTGAATCTGTTTTTCCTTGGGAAGGCTCCAAGAACTTTAGCTGGTATCAATCTTTCTGCTCTTTGTTTATCCCTTACTGTCTTATCAAATATTTCAAGAAGGATAAGGAATGAAAGGATAAATACAAAAGTGCCTATAAGAGTTGCCAGAACAATCATTTTTCTTGCAGTAGGCATAGGTGCAACAGGAAAAAGGGGTTGATTTATAGGCTTAAGGTTAGCAGAGTTCATCTGCAGAGTCTTCTGTCTTAAAAGAGCTGTATTTAAACTCTGCAAGACACTCAGATACGATTGTTCTGTAAAACTTATATTACGCTCAATCCTTTTAAGAGTAGATCCGATAGGAGAGTAATAAACATATTGCTGATCAAGGCTCTTTCGGATTTCTTCCATTACTTTGAGCTCTGCAGTTGATTTTTCCCGTTCGATAAGTTCGGCAATCCACTCATCCACAAAAGAACTTGAAGCGACACCTTCTTTAGTATATTTTTGATCATAAATTGCAGATGAATATGCCTTTATATCGTTTTCTGCAAACTTGAGTTTTTCTTTATAAGCTTTTAACGTATTGCTGTAAGTTGCCGAAGAGTCTTTCTGGAATGCTTCGAGTCTTACAATCTGTGTACTCAATTGAGATATTTCATCCAGTTTTTTAAGAAAAATGCCATTTTTTTCAATAGACTTAGCCTGTTCAGAAATCCTTTTTTCCAACTCGGTAACCATCGTGGTTGAGCTTGTATACTTGAGTAATATCTGATAATACATTATCTCATAGTCCTTGGAAAGAGCTGTTACCTGCTTTGTTTGTTCACTGTAATTAATGACTTTTTTATCGATAGAGTATTGAGTAAGGGAATCTTCTGAGTATCTTAATTTTGAAGTGAGCCTTGCAAGTTCATTTCTAAAGTATTCTACTACATCATTTGTTTCTCCAAATCTTAGAAGCCTGTATTGCTTCGGAAATTCATCATTGAGAATAACAAGAGTATTATATGCAACACCTGGATCGTTTGAAGCATACTTAATTTCCAGCATGTCACTGTTATAGAGACGGCTCACTTCTATGTTGCTAAGTGCTGTATAGCTATAATGTGGGTGATTCCAGTTGAAGAGGCCATACACAAAATTTGTTGGAGTCGCTTTCTCATATTCATTAAGGTTCTGAATAGTTTTTTCTTCCGATGATTTGTCAATAAGCGCCCTTACCTCCTTAGGTGTTATTCTAACAAGGTTTCTAAAATTATTTGCCTGAATATAATTATTGTCCTTTAATGAATCCCCGTAAATCATATGCTGTACATAAAGTCTTAATGATACATTTCTTAATGTACTTTTAGACTTTATTATACTTATGAGATTATCCATTCCGTTATTGACCGTGCTCCAGTCTACCCTTCCGCTCTCTAATCCCGACTCGATTGTAAAACCAGATGCTATTCCAGTATAAATAGTAGTATTTACCTCATATACCCGAGTCAAATTTTTTGTTTGGAATATTGCAAAAATTGTAGCAAGTATGGGCAGTATAACCAGCCAGTACTTATTTCTGTATAACAATTTGACTATTTGAGATAGAATATCCATTTATTTGTTCAGAATTTTAATTTTAGATACTATTTCCAAGCCCTTCAATGATTTATTAAGTTCAGACAATACTTTTTCCATTTGAATATAAGACTGAACCTGAGTCCCTTTTGCAGAATTTAGTTCCTGAGCGTTCAATTTTCCCATAATATAGTCCCTTTGAGCTGTCTCCAGTTGAGCATCTGCCATTGAGCACTGTTCAATTACATATTTAAGGGTGTTAAGCATCTCCTGTGCTCTATAGTACAACTCCGTAATTTTTTGTCTTTGGTCGTCATACCACATTTCTCTTTCTTTTAGAGTTTCCTGAATCTTTAGCTGCTGCATTTTGATTCTGTTTCCGCGGTCAAATATCCTATCAAGAGGTATCGCTATTGAAGCGCCTGCATTATACCATATTTGACTTGCTCCCGAATTCTGATATATCAATGGATAGTCTGTTCCCAAGTTTGTATATGAATTAACACCCATTATACCATATTGATAAGATCCGAAAAGACTAAAATATTCAAGCCATTTCTTTTTCTCTGTTTTAAGAGCTAACTCTTGTCCCTCCATCCGTAAATTATAAAACTGAACCATTGAACTATTCATCGCTCCTTTAAACAATGTATCCAAAGGGGGCAATCGTAATTCGACAAGTTCTCTGGCTGATATCTGAGCAGAAAGAGTTCCACCGGTTGCACAAAATATTATTAGCAAGATGAAGTATCGTTTCATGGTTTATTTAATTAAACATTCTCCTTTTGAATAAATGCCGTAAAAGTCCTGAACACAATTTTTATATCCATCCAAAAAGAATAATTTTTTGCATAGTATATATCCAGTTGTTTTCGTTCTTCCGGTGAAAGCTTGCCCGAATCGCCCCTTTTCTCAACTTGCCACAATCCAGTTAAACCGGCAGGTCCCAAAAACCTGTCTATATATTGGTCTGAAGTAAGCTGTTCTGCTTCATATAGCGGTAAAGGTCTGTTACCGACAATTGACATATCTCCCAATAAAATATTAATTAGCTGGGGAACTTCATCAATGCTGAATTTTCTTATAAACTTCCCCATTTTTGTAATGCGGGGATCATTCTCATATTTTATAAAATTATTCCTTTGCCTGTTACCTTTTTCTCTAAGAAACTCTTTCTCTGATATTACTTCGTCATCGGAAACAAATGAGTTGTCTGACATAAAGGAGTTATCCGACAGAGAGGACTCAACAACAGGTATGTGGGTAATTTCATCGGAATAATCGTATAATAAAGGGTCAAGCTCCTTGTACTGATTGAGACTTAAAAATTCTTTGAGCCGCTTGTCTGCATCCTTGTACATTGAACGAAACTTATAAAAATCAAATATTTCGTAATTGCTCCCGACTCTTTTCGATTTATATATAACAGGTCCCGGACTCTCGATTCTAATCATTGCGGCAACAACAATAAGTATTGGGGATAGAATTACAATAGCTGCAAGTGAAAACAAAATATCAAAACATCTTTTCCATATCGGAATTTCATATGTACCTAAAGGAAGGTGCTCATGTGTTGAATCGGCAATAAGCATCTGATTCTTGGCAATAAACTCCAGCCCGTTATTAAGTCGCGTTTCACTAACATTCGGGGAAATTGTATCTTTTAACCCGGCTGCCTGATATTGAGGAATTTCATTTTTCCCTATTTCAGGAGTTACCAGTACAATGTACGCAAGTGGCAATTCTTGCTTAATCAACTTTATTTTATGAATATCATCCTCCATTTTAGATTTTTCATAAAGCACCATAACCGGGAATGAATTTATGTTCTTTTTGAAAATCTCTGAAAGTCTGGACAGGTCGGATGATACCTCAAGCTCGCCTTTTAAAAGCCTGTTGAAATGAGATATATACACCTCATTCTCTCCGACGTATATAACAAATACTATCACTCAATAATTTTTTTAAGGCGTACTTTCAACTCCATTGGATTAAACGGCTTAGATATATAATCATCTGCCCCTTTTTCTAAAAGTTCAATTTTTTGAGTAGTACTATCCTCTCCGGAGAGAATTACAAATGGAATGGCTTTGAAAAGTTCGTTCTTCTTTATGTAGTCAAGAAATTCAACTCCACTCATATTTGGCATATTAATATCAGAAATTATCAAGTCCGGCAAGTTACCTTCCTGAAGCCAGGCAATAGATTTAATCGGATCATCAAAGTAAATGCATTCAAACATATCTGAAATATAGACTTGAATTATTTTGGCAATAGTCTGCTTATCATCTACAATTAGTACTTTCTTTTTCACGGTAGCTTTTGATTTTATACAATCCCTCTAATATTAATGTGTAAAAATATAAAAAAGTGTCGACAATTACCTGTTTCTGTTAAAATATTTATGATCTTAAATACTAACTAATACAAAAACAATTTGGCAGTTAAATAATCCATGATAAATTTGTACTTATAATATGTAACCATGAATAAAATTAGAATACTATTTTTGACAGACTTTTTTATGACTGTTACATCATTTATAGTATTGATTTTATCAATAACAACAGCCATTTCCGGCACTTCGCGACCCGAATCCGGTAGTTACGTCAGTCTGATTGGACTTATTTTGCCTGCAATAGTTTTTTCTTCACTTGTTCTAACAATATATTGGTCTATCCGTAAAAGCTTTATCGTTTTAATTCCTCTGCTGGCTCTTAGTCTTAATTATAACTCCATATTAAGCAATATTCAATTCAGATCTGATAAATCCGACTTATTACCGGATAAAAAATTATCTGTAAATATTGCGTCCTATAACATTCATGAATTTAAACATATAAATGACCAGACTTCAGTTAGCCAGGTGTCCGAATTTGTTAGATCCGGGAATTTAAGTGTAATATGTTTTCAGGAGTACAAAGTGCCATACTTTATTAACTCTTCGGAGCTAATTGGATCGTTTGACTTTCTTCCCTATAACTACATCAAAGAGCCGGATAAAAATGAAATTGGAATGGCTATTTTTAGCCGCTATCCTATTATCAGAGCCAGAAAAGTTAATTTTGAAGATACCGGAAATGGATTAATATGGGCTGATATTAAGATAGATAGCGAAAGAGTTATTAGAGTAATCAACAATCATCTTCAAACCACAAACTATATCAAAAATCTTAATGCAGACGTAACCAGGAAGATTGAATTTCTACAGAAAAATTCAATAATCCGGGCACATCAGGCCGACGTTGTAAGAGCAATTATAGATACTACAACTATTCCGGTAATTGTTTGCGGAGACTTTAACGATATCCCCACTTCCTATACATTCTCTACAATAAAAGGGGAAAATATGACAGATGGCTTCCGGGAGGCCGGCTCCTGGTTTGGAGGCACATTCCGGGGAATGGGCGGATTATTAAGAATTGACTATATCCTTCACTCAAAGGAATTTAAGAGTATTAAGTATTCGAATCCGAGTATAGATTTGAGCGATCACCGACCGGTTATTTCTGAGTTGGTATTCCGATACTAATTATTTCGAGTTAAATTATTTTACACATAGTAAAATAATATTTTACATTTTTCTTGTTTTGTATTATTTTTTTACACACCTTTGTTTTAAGAAACGCAAAGGTCATGAAAGCCATTTTTACAACACTGTTTTTAATAGCTTTAACAAGCATATTTTCAGCGGTTAACCTGAATGGGCAGACTATTGCAGTTGGTCATATTTCAGCAGAGATTATTGAATCGGTAAGTGTTTCTTCTTCTGCCGTTACAAGTTTCGACATCCTGAACAATAAGGTTTCTTCAAGTAATTCCAGCGTCAGCCTCGGCGAAATGAGAGTGAATTCAGGAGCAAGCGTTGCATATAATGTTGTTTTAAAACCCGCCACTTTATCTAATATTAACGGGAGCAGTTTTACAATTGAGCCGACATCCAAGTCTGAAAGCCAGCTTACATCAGGAAACCAAACACTCCGTCTCTCTGCAAATACTAATTCTGTTCAAGGTAAAGAGTCCGGGTTATATCAGGGATCATATTCGGTAGTTTTCGCCTATAATTAGAAAGTCAAAATCAAATATATTTCGCTGCCTTGTGCAGCTTTTTTTTTGCACTATTGTGTATAAAAATCCTTTACATTTTGTAAAATATTTTCATTTCAATCGGTCCCGGGTTACCCTGAAATATGACTCATAATCATATCTCGGAGTGAAATTTTGAGAATTTATTGTTTTGTATATCTGCGTTTTATAAAAATGCACGGACGATTTTTATATTTTTTTTCAAATTATTTTAAAAATCATGGCACACATTGTGACTTATAGTAAGGCAAGAACAAACAATTCAAAAAAATTGAATAAATAATAAAAGAAAAAAATAAAAAAAGTTATGAAAACAGCAATCAAAATTTTCTCCCTCGCAATCGCCATCATCGGTTTCTCTGCAACTTCATTCGCTCAGGTTTCTGCAACA
>Ga0316605_10001365_pt1 | contig 14135 bp, 10 predicted proteins | sample OWC_soil_day20_n_FD_207666 | JGI IMG/M metagenome (GOLD analysis project Ga0316605, IMG submission 207666) | Wetland soil microbial communities from Old Woman Creek delta, Ohio, United States - OWC_soil_day20_noCT | ecosystem: Environmental > Terrestrial > Soil > Wetlands | place: USA: Ohio... | reverse complement strand
ACCGCTGGGCAAGACCTTGCTGGCCGAAAAGGTCGATTCGCGCGAGCAGATGGAGCAATGCCTGAAACTGGGCTTCACGCTGTTCCAGGGCTACTACTTCGCCAGGCCGACCATCATCGCCGGCAAGAAGCTCGACCATTCGCAACTGTCGCTGATGAAGCTGATGGGCCTGCTGCTCGGCGATGCCGCCACCGCCGAACTGGAAGACGCACTGAAGCCGGAACCCGGCCTGACCATGAACCTGCTGCGCATGACCAACTCGGTCGGCGCCGGAGCCAGCGAGCAGATCACCTCGCTACGCCACGCCATCACCGTCCTTGGCCGCCGCCAGTTGCAGCGCTGGCTGCAACTGCTGGTTTTCGCTTCCAACAAGAATGGCGGCACGGCCAACCCGCTGCTGTTGATCGCCGCCACCCGCGGCCGCCTGATGGAACTGCTGGCAGCGGAACTGCACCCCGACGACCGCAGCTTCGCCGACCAGGCCTTCATGGTCGGCATCATGTCGTTGATGCCGGCGCTGGTCGGCCTGCCGATTGCCGACATCGTCGCCCCGCTCGGCCTGGCCGCCAACGTCAAGGACGCCCTGTGTGCCGGCAGCGGCCCACTCGGCGACCTGCTGCGCCTGGCCGAAAGCAGCGAAGACGGCGACCTCGACAAGCTCACCGGCAGTCTGGCCCGCCTGCCCGGCCTCGGCGCCAAGGCACTCAACCGCGCGCAAACGCAGGCTCTGCTGTGGGCCAACCAGATCAGCCAGGAGCAGGCCGCTTGAACCGGACAAACACCGTTACACATCGGCGCACAACAAGACATCGGGCCAGCGCCTCGTTCTGCAATACTGCGCCCTCATTTCTCCGGTACCACTCATGAGCGACCCCAAACCTTACCTGCACGCCACGCGCCCGCCGCAAGGCATTTTCGCCAAGGCCTTCGCCTTCCTGCTGACCCTCGTCCTGGTCGTCGTCGGCCTGATGTTCTCGGCGATCGCCCTGATCGTCGCCGCCATTGCCGGTCTGGCCTTCTGGGGCTGGCTGCGCTGGAAGACACGCCACCTGCGCCAGGCGATGGCGGATCGCCCCGCCCCGGGCTTTGGCACCACCGACGGCGTCATCGAAGGTGTTGCCGTGCGTGTAGACGAAGCAGAATCGCCACCCGGCCGAGCGTAAGCCGCCGCCGTCGACTACCTGCGGTCGACGGCCAAAAATGGGCAAAAAAAATGGCACAGCGCAGGCTGTGCCATTTTTATCCGGGCAGCCGAAACTCAGCGCAGTTTCGGATTCAGCGAACCCCGGTTGTAGTCCTTGTCGCCCGGCATGATGTTGCGCCCGAAACCGCCGATCAGCACCCCCTGGGCTTCGAGCGGCCGCGTCTTGTTTTCCGGGTACTGGGCAGCCAGCTGTTGAGCCTCGGCCGCTTTGGCGACATCGACGAATTCCCAGCGGCCGTTCGGAAACAGGCGCACCTTGTCGCCGCCAACCGTCGTGGCCTCGACCGGCGCGCGGTCGAGTTCCGCCGCACCGGCCACGCCGACGACCAGCATCAGCAGGCAGGCGACCGCCTTCACAGCTTGCCTTCGACCCAGGCGCCCACCGAAGCCAGCGCCGCCGGCAGGTTTTCCGGCTGGGTACCGCCGGCCTGCGCCATGTCCGGGCGGCCACCGCCCTTGCCGCCGACCTGCTGGGCGACCAGGTTGACCAGTTCGCCAGCCTTGACCTTGCCGGTTAGGTCGGCGGTGACGCCGGCAATCAGCGCCACCTTGCCGTCGGCCACCGAGGCCAGCACGATGGCAGCCGACTTCAGCTTGTCCTTCAGCTGGTCCATGGTTTCGCGCAAGGCGGTGCTATCCGCCCCTTCCAGGGTCGCGGCCAACACCTTGGCGCCCTTGATGTCGACGGCCTGGCCGGCCAGATCGTCGCCCTGCGACGCGGCCAGTTTGGACTTCAGGCGGGCCAGTTCCTTTTCCAGATTGCGCACGTTGTCGAGAATGCCGACCACGCGCTCGGCCATTTCTTCCGGCTGTGTCTTCAGCAAGGCGGCGACGCCCAGAACGCGGCGCTCCTGATCCTGCACATAACGTAGCGCATTGTTGCCGGTGACGGCTTCGACACGGCGTACGCCAGCGGCAACGCCGGCCTCGGACAGGATCTTGAACAGGCCGATGTCGCCGGTCCGGCCGATATGGGTTCCGCCGCACAATTCCTTCGACGAACCGATGGCGACGACGCGCACCTCGTCGCCGTACTTCTCGCCGAACAACATCATCGCGCCGGATTTCTGTGCGTCCTCGATGCCCATCACACGACTGTCGGTCGCCGCATTGGCCAGGATCTCCTTATTGACGATTTCCTCGACCTCGCGGATTTCCTCGGCGGTCATCGGCTGGCTGTGTGCGAAGTCGAAACGGGTCTTGTCCGGATCGACCTGCGAACCCTTCTGCTGCACATGCTGGCCGAGCACTTCGCGCAAGGCCTTGTGCATCAGGTGGGTCACCGAATGGTTGCGTGCCGTTGCCGAGCGGGCCACGACATCGACCTTGGCGGCGACTTCCTGGCCGACCACCAGCTTGCCGGTCTTCAGGATACCGTGGTGGCCGAAAACGGTGGCCTGGATCTTCAGGGTATCCTCGACCGCAAAAATACCGCCGGCGCCCTTCAGTTCGCCGCGGTCGCCGACCTGGCCGCCGGATTCGGCGTAGAACGGGGTGTGGTCGAGCACGACGACGCCCAGATCGCCCTCGTGCAGCTCATCGACCGCCGTGCCGTCCTTGTACAGCGCCAGCACCTTGCCCTTGGCTTCCAGCGACTCGTAACCGTGGAAAACGCTGGCCGGACCGTCGTATTCCAGATTGGCCGCCATCTTGAACTTGCCGGCGGCGCGCGCCTGTTCCTTCTGGCGGGCCATGGCGGCATCGAAGGCGGCGCCGTCGACGGTGATGCCGTGTTCGCGGCAAATGTCCTGCGTCAGGTCGAGCGGAAAACCGTAGGTATCATGCAGTTTGAAGGCGGTTTCGCCATTGAAGACACCGCCAGCCGCCAGGGATTTCAGTTCGCCGTCGAGAATGGCCATGCCGTGCTCGATAGTGGCGAAGAAACGATCCTCTTCCTGCTTCAGCGTCGCGACGACGCGGGCCTGCTGCTGCACCAGCTCGGGGTAGGCCGAGCCCATTTCGGCGACCAGGTCGGGCACCATCTTGTGGAAGAAGGCGGCGCGAGCACCCAGCTTGTAGCCGTGGCGGATGGCGCGGCGGATGATCCGGCGCAGCACGTAGCCACGCCCCTCGTTGCCCGGGATGACGCCGTCGGCCAACAGGAACGAACAGGCACGGATATGGTCGGCCAGCACCTTGAGCGACGGCGAATCCATGTCGGCGGCGCTGGTTTCGCGGGCGGCGGCCTTAATCAGACTCTGGAACAGGTCGATTTCGTAATTGGCATGGACGCCTTGCAACACGGCCGAGATGCGCTCCAGGCCCATGCCGGTGTCCACCGACGGCTTCGGCAGCGGATGCATGACGCCGGCTTCGTCGCGGTTGAACTGCATGAACACGTTGTTCCAGATCTCGATGTAGCGGTCGCCGTCTTCTTCCGGCGTGCCGGGCAGGCCACCCGGAATGTGCGCGCCGTGGTCGTAGAAGATTTCGGTGCACGGACCGCAAGGGCCGGTGTCGCCCATCATCCAGAAATTGTCGGAAGCGTAGCGGGCGCCCTTGTTGTCGCCGATGCGGATGACCCGCTCGTTGGCCAGGCCGACTTCCTGGGTCCAGATGTCGTAAGCCTCGTCGTCCTCGGCATAGACGGTGACATAGAGCTTGTCCTTGGGCAGCTTGTAGACCTCGGTCAGCAGTTCCCAGGCGTACTTGATGGCGTCGCGCTTGAAATAGTCGCCGAACGAGAAGTTGCCGAGCATTTCGAAAAAGGTATGGTGACGCGCGGTATAGCCGACGTTTTCCAGGTCGTTGTGCTTGCCGCCGGCACGCACGCATTTCTGCGAAGTGGTGGCGCGGGTATAGGGCCGCTTGTCGAAACCGAGGAAGACATCCTTGAACTGGTTCATGCCGGCGTTGGTGAACAACAGGGTCGGATCTTCGTGCGGCACCAGCGACGAAGAAGCGACGATCTGGTGCCCCTTGGAGGCGAAGAAGTCGAGGAATTGCTGGCGGATTTCTGAGCTTTTCATGAGCAGGCGGCCTCAAAGGCGGGAATGCGGAATCGGTGATTTTAAATGAAAGCCGCCGGCTCCGCGTAGCGGGCCGGAACTAAAGGCCCGGCTTTTACAGCCGGGGCAATGCGAAGCTGCGCCCGTCGCCCGTGCCGACTCAGCCGGCACGAGCGGCAAGGCCGACGCATCAGAAGGGCTGTGCCTTCTTCAGGAAGGGCTTGGCGCCGAGCACCGCATTGCCGCGGCTGACGGCAATATCCAGCGCGGCCTTGGCCGGTTTCTTGTCGGACCAGACGGCTTCCAGTTCCTCGTCGGCGATGATGCGCACGAGATCGATGTTGGCGACCCGAATGGCCGGCTTGGCGCCGTTGCCCATCAGCGAACCGTAAGCCACCTGCAAGCTCCGGTCGCTATCGCCCAGGATCTTGCTGCGAGCGGCGGTACGGGAAGAAGCGGTGAGCGGCAATTGGCCGTAAATACGCGTCAGTTCGATCTGGGTTTCCGGCTGGAGCAGATAGGCGATGAACTTGGCCGCCATCTTGTATTCGTTCGGCGTACGGCCGGCCCCGGCCCACAGCGAGGCGCCATCGGCCAAGGTATGCTGGCGCCCGCCATAGACATCGTCGTGGTAGGGCAGCGGCGCGACGCCAAGTTCGACGCCCCGCGCTTCGCGGAATTCGGTATGTTCCCAGGAGTCGGTGGTAATCATCGCGCACTCGCCGTCCTGGAACTTGGCATTGGCCTCGGCGCGCCGCCCGAACAGCCGGAAATACCCGGCCTTGGTCCAGGTCGCCATCATGGCTACGTGCTTGACCTGCGGCAGACCGTTGAAGTTCAGCACCCCCTTGTCGCTGACCGCCGGCACGCCGGAGACGGCGCTGACGTTGTCCAGATGCACCCAGACCGGCCAGGAGGAGGTGTAGGGGCAGTTGTAGCCGGCATCCTGCAACTTGTCGAGCACGCCCTGCATTTCGAACCAGGTCTTCGGTGGCTGCTCGGGGTCGAGCTTGGCCTTGCGGAAAGCATTCTTGTTGTAGAACAAGACCGGCGTCGAATAGGCGATCGGCAGGCTGACCAGACGCCCCTTGTCATCGACGGCACCGGCCTTGAGATCGGCCGACAGGTCGTTGGCCTTGAGCGGCTCCTTGGCCACGCTCATCATCTGGTAGAGCGGCATGAACTTGCCCGGCGCCCCCAGAATCTCTTCCACGTCGTAGCGGCGCACCAGGTTGAGCGGTGCCGGCTTGGCGCCTTTTTCCAGGCGAACCAGCTTCACGGTACCGCTCTTGCTCTCGTGGTTGAAATGGTCGACCACGGCCTGCAAGCGCTCCTCGCCCAGCTTGCCCAGGTTGTGCGCCAGTTCGAACTCGGCGGCGACCGCCGGCGCCGGAGCAGGCGCCGCCTTCGCCGCCGGTTTGGGCGATTTGGCGGCCTGGGCGGAAAGCGTCAGAACAAGGCCGACAGCGGCAACCAGAGGGCGAATCGGAAAGGACATGGAAACTCCAGCAATAAAGCAAAGGGGGCGATTATAACGCTCCGCTTGCCGAGACCAAGCCAGGGGCAGATAATGACCGGAGGATAAGGAGAACACCATGAACCGCTATCAGCGCATCGTCCTTTCCCTGGCAGCCATCAATGCCTTGCTCATGCTGCTGTTCCCGCCATTCAACAACCTGCCGCTGGCCCGGGGCTATCTGCCGTCCTTCGATGGCTTTTACCCGCTGGCGAGCACCTGGGGCAACAAGCCGGTGCACGAAGGGCTGCTGTTTCTCGAAATCGTCTGGCTGAGCAGCAACACCCTAGCCGCCTGGCTGGCCCTGCAACATCGCGGCGACGAGGAAATCCCCCGCTTCCGCTTTATCGCCGGCATCGGCCTGTTTGCTGCGGTCAACGCCGTTTTGGTCGGCATTTTTCCGCCCTTCGAACCCTATTCCGGCATCAATGCCAGCGGCGGCAGCTTCGACAGTTTCTATTTCGTCTTCGGCGACCGTTCCCACCGTGCCATCTTCATGCCCTTGCTGCAACTCGAATTCCTGTGGATCGCCATCAACGCCCTGAGTCTCGTCCTCCTGTTCAGCGCCATAGAGCGCCACGACAACCGGGCACGCGAGAAAATCCTGCACCTTGCCGACGAGCTGCCGGACGAGGCCGTGATCCAGCTGGCGCACGAACTGGAAAAGCGGGCCGCCGACCACCATCCACCGGCCCGACCGCACTGAGCCGCCCGTCCATTATTTTCGCGGATGTGCGAAAATCTTTTGCATGAACAAGTCCATATTCCTCATTCTGCTCGGTGTGCTGGCCCTGAGCGGCTGCGAACAAGTCGGCAAGCAGCTCGGCATCGAAGACCCGGCCAGGAAGGAAGCTCTCCAGGAAGCGGAAGGCAAGGCGGTCGGCAGCGGTTGCCGGCAATCCGGCCGGGCCATCGAAGACTGTTACGCCATCTATAGCTGGCTGCCGAAGGCCGCCGTGTTCAACGGCTGGAAGGAAATGGACGCCTACATGCGGGAAAACCAGCTGGAAACCATTGCTCCGCAATTGCCGCCGCCGGAAAACCCGAACGTGAAGAAGCGGAAGAAAGCCGCGGAGCCTGCCCCCGAAGGCAGCGAGCCCACAACCAAGACCGAAGAAAAAGCGGCCCCGAAGGCCGAAGAAAAAGCCGCCGCCAAACACTAGGACGGCACCTCTGCGAGGGTGGCAAGATGAATGAACCGGCATTCTCCCGCAAGCTGCGCAACCGCTTGCTGGGAAGCATCCGCAGCAAACTGATTGCCATTTTCCTGCTCATCAAGGTCGTTCCCTTGTTGCTGCTTGCCTGGTTTGCCTGGCATGCGGCCCAGCAACTCGGTGAAGAAGTCTCCATCAAGGCGGGCGGCATGGCCGATGCCATGCTGGGCACCATGAACCAGATCGGCAAAACCGTCACCGACGACTCAATCCGCGCGCTCGACCTGCGTTCGCGCGAAGCCATCGAGGCCCTGACCACCGACGCGGCCAAGGAAATTGCCGACTTTCTCTACGACCGCGACCGCGACATCCGCCTGGCAGCCGCGCTCCCCCCCTCCGAGGCCACCTTCCGCCGTTTCCTCGCCGATCGCTCCCGCCCCTTGCACACGCACGGCCCATGGAAACTTGCCGAAGATGGACAATCCTGGGTTCCGGTGACGCCGGCCAGCCGGACAGCCAAGGTTACCCGCCCCATCCTGCCCGACAACGCCAAGGATTTTCATGCGCGCCCGCCGGAATATTTTGGCGAAACCGAACAACGCCCGCTATTCGTCGAAATGACCTATGTCGATGTCGACGGCAACGAGAAAATCAAGGTCACCAGTGGCAATCTGACCGAAAAAAACCTGAACAACGTCGCCGACCGCAAAAACACCTTCGTCCGGGCCGAAACCTACTTTACCGAACTCAAAAAGCTGAAACCCGGCGAGATCTATGTCTCGGAAGTCATCGGCGCCTACGTGCCAACCCAGGTCATCGGCCCCTACCTGCCCGCCACCCTGGAAAAGGCCGGAAAGCCATTCCGGCCGGAGGAATCGGCCTATGCCGGCACCGAGAATCCGCTTGGCAAACGTTTCCGGGGCATCGTGCGCTGGGCCATGCCGGTACTCAAGGACGGCAAGGTCGCCGGCTACGTAACGCTGGCGCTTGACCACGACCATATCCGTCAGTTTTCAGACCGCCTGATGCCGACGGAAGAGCGCTACACGCCCATCGCCGATGCCATCAAGGGAAATTATGCTTTTCTCTGGGATGCCAAAAGTCGCTCGATTTCACACCCACGCGATTACTTTATCGTCGGCTACGATCCCCAAACCGGCCTCCCGGCCACCCCGTGGATGGACGAGACGCTGTACGCGGAGTGGCAGCAAAGCGGCAAAGCATCGCACGAATTCCTCGCCGACATCCCACCGTTCCGCGAGCAAAGCCTGAAAAAGAAACCGGCCAAGGCCCTGGTCAAGGCGGGCACGGTCGGCCTCGATTGCCGCTATCTGAATTTTTCGCCGCAATGCGACGGCTGGAATGCGCTTACCGAACACGGTGGCTCCGGCTCTTTCGTCATTTTCTTTTCCGGTTTGTGGAAGCTGACGACAGCCGCGGCCATCCCCTATTACACAGGCCAATACGGGAAGACGCCCCAAGGCTTCGGCTTTGTCACCATCGGGGCGAATGTCGATGAGTTCCACAAGGCAGCCACCCAGACCGCCGAGAAGATTGGCACACTGGTCAGTGAAAAGGATGCCAGCTTCAAGGCGCAACGCAGCGAAATGCTCCAGGAAATCGAACGCAGCCTGACCTCCACCGCCTTCGGCCTGTGGGGCTCCACGCTGCTGATGATTGTCCTGGTCATCGGCATCGCGATCTGGATGGCCGATTTTCTGACCGGTCGCATCACCCGCATGATTAACGGCATAGGCACCTTCCAGAGCGGCCAACTCGAACATCGACTGGAGGCCGGCTCCGACGACGAAATGGGCCAGCTGTCCCGCTCCTTCAACAGCATGGCCGACACGGTTGCCGAATCCTTCAAGCGACTGGAGGACGCCAGGGAAAAGGCCGAAGAGGCCAGCCGCATGAAGTCGGAATTCCTGGCCAGCATGTCGCACGAGTTGCGCACGCCACTCAACGGCATTCTTGGTTTTTCCGAATTACTGAAGATGGAACTGAACGATCCAAGTCATCTGGAGTACGCCCAGGCCATCGAGCAAAGCGGTCAGCACCTGCTCAAGCTGGTCAATGAAATTCTCGACCTGTCCAAGGTCGAGTCCGGCAAGATGGATTTTTTCTGGAGCGAGGTCGATCTGGCGACACTCTCCGGCGAAGTTGCCAACCTGCACCGGAGCAGCGCCCAGGCCAAGGGATTGTTGCTCGACCTGGAACTGGCAAACGACCTGCCCGACCAGATTCTGACCGATGCCACCCGCCTGCGGCAGATTCTCAATAACCTGCTGAGCAACGCGGTAAAATTTACCGATGCAGGAAAGATCACCCTGTCGGTTTTCCCGGTTGATGAGCAGGTCGCCTTTGCCGTCCAGGACACCGGCCCGGGTATCCCCCCAGAAGCCCAAACGGTAATTTTCGAAAAATTCAAACAATTGGAAAATTTCATCACCCGGCAACACCAGGGCACCGGCCTCGGCCTCGCCTTGGTCAAGCAATTGACCGAACACATGGGTGGCCAAGTCAAACTGGACTCGGTACCGGGAGAGGGGGCAACCTTCACGATCCTGCTCCCCAGGAAAGCCCCCGATGCCTGACCGCCACCACGCCCTTGTCGTTGACGACAATGCCACCAATCGACTGCTGGCCAAGGCCATGCTCGGCAAACTCGGCTGGGTCGTAGACGAAGCCGACAGTGGCGACGCGGCAATCAAGCAGGCCGCCAGCAAGGATTACGCCCTGATCCTTCTCGACATCAGCATGCCCGGCCTGTCCGGCGAAGAAACCTGCGCCTCCCTGCGCCAAAACCACCCGGCAAGCATGCGCATCATCGCCTACACGGCCCATGCTTTCCCTGAAGAGCGCGCCCGTTTTCTTGCCGCCGGTTTCGACGACATTCTGGTCAAGCCGGTCAACCGCCAGCGCCTGGAAGAAACCGTCGGGCCGCCCTGACCACAGCCCAGTCATTCCCCCATTCGGATACCCAGCCGTTGATCGACAAGCTTCTCGCCCATCCCCTACTCAGCCAGTCCGGCCGCTTCGCACTGAGCGCGGCGCTTCTCCCCTTCCTGATTTTCACCACCCTGGGGCTATCCACCGAGTTTTTCGCCCACGAACAACAACTGCGCGAACTCAGCGAACAGCGCCAGAACACCCTGAACGATGCCGGCGCCATTCGCGCCGTACTGGAGTCCGAACTCAACGCCACGGCCTACCTGGCCAACGGCATCGAGTCCTACATCGCCGCCAGGCACGGCAAGATCGAGGCCGCCGAAATCGAGCCGATGCTCGGCCTGCTTTACGAGCGCGGACGGCATTTTCGCAATATCGGCATCGCCCCCGGCAACCGCCTGACCTACATCTTTCCGGTAGTCGGCAACGAAAAGGCCATCGGCCTCTACTACCCCGACAACCCGGTACAATGGCCGGCCGTCGAACGCGCCATCAAGGAGCGCAAGCCGCGTCTGGCCGGCCCGATCAAACTCCTCCAGGGCGGCGAAGCGCTGATTTACCGGGTACCGGTCTTCTTTGGCGACAACTACTGGGGCATCATCAGCACGGTCATCGATACCGGCAGTCTGTTCAAGATCATGGATCCCTTCGCGGCCAAGCAGGCCGGACGCCTTGCCCTGCGCGGCCGGGATGGCCAGGGCGCAGCGGGTGCGGTGTTCTACGGCGACCCGGGCATTTTCTCGGCGAACAGCGTCCAACTCGATATCAACATTCCCGGCGGCAGCTGGCAACTGGCCCTCGAGGTCTCTGCCGCCCCATCGCAAGGTCTTTCCCTGGCGCGAGCGGCCGGCTGGGCGGTCGCCCTGCTGCTGGCCGGTTTGAGTTTCCTGCTACTGCGTTCGCTGCATCGGCAGGGACGGCTGATGGCCGAGCAGGAACGTGCGCTCGATGCCCTGCGCCAGGCTGAACGCCGCCTGCAACAGCACAGCGAGGAACTGGAGGAAACCGTCGCCAGCCGCACCCGGGAGCTGATTCAGGCCAAGGAAGCCGCCGAGCAAGCCAATCTGGCGAAGAGCAGTTTCATCGCCAACATGAGTCACGAAATCCGCACGCCGATGAATGCGATCATCGGCCTCACCCACATTCTCCAGCGCCACGATGCCCGCCCCGAGCAGCTCGATCGCCTGAACAAGATTGCCACCTCGGCCAATCACCTGCTCGACATCCTCAATGACATCCTGGATTTTTCGAAAATCGAGGCCGGCAAACTTCAGATCGCCCCGGCCCCGTTCGAAACCGCCGAACTCGCCCATCGGCTCGCCGCCCTGTTCGGCGAACAAGCCCGGCAAAAGGGGCTGCGCTTCGACATCGATCTCGCGGCGTTGCCGCCTACCCTGCACGGCGACGCCACGCGCATCGGTCAGGCACTGATCAATTTCGTCGGCAACGCCGTCAAATTCACCGACCGCGGCCATATCCGCGTGACCGCCCACATCGAGGCCGAGGACGACAACGGCCTGCTCGTCCGCTTCAGCGTCGCCGATACCGGCATCGGGCTCAGCAGCGAACAGGTCGGCCGGATTTTCGGCGCCTTCGAACAGGGCGACAACAGCACCACCCGCCAATACGGCGGTACCGGACTCGGCCTGACCATCAACCAGCGACTGGCCGAAATGATGGGCGGCAGCATCGGGGTCGATAGCACCCCGGGACAAGGCAGCACTTTCTGGTTCACCGTCAGGCTGGGGAAAATCGCCCCCTTCTTGCCGTCGACCGCAGCGGACGGCGACGATGACATCGAAGCCAGCCTCCGCCGGCTGCACGGGGGCAAGCGCGTGCTGCTCGCCGAAGACAACCCGATCAACCGCGAAGTCGCCTGCGAATTGCTGCAAGGCGTCGGCCTCGTCGTCGACACGGCCGACGATGGCGAACAGGCGGTCGAACTGGCCACCACCCGCCACTACGACCTGATCCTGATGGACATCCAGATGCCCAACATGGACGGCACCGAAGCGACGGCGATCATTCGCCAATGCCCCGGCTGTGCGCAACCGCCCATTCTGGCGATGACCGCCAACGCCTACGACGAAGATCGCGAAGCCTGCCTGGCCGCCGGCATGGATGGCCACATCCCCAAGCCGGTCGATCCCGAACTGCTGTTTACCACCCTGGCCCACTGGCTGAACCGTAGTCGACCCGCCTGACGTATAATCCCCGCCCATGTCTGAAATCAATACGTTAGCCGGCGACAGCGCTGGCACCCCCGCCGCCCAAACGGCCCCCGAAATCACCTTCGCCGACCTCGGCCTTGCCCCGGAACTCCTGCGCGCCGTTCTCGACGAAGGCTACACCAAGCCGACGCCGATCCAGGCCCAGGCCATCCCGCTAGTCATCAAGGGCCAGGACATCATGGGCGGCGCCCAGACCGGCACCGGCAAGACGGCCGCCTTCACGCTCCCCATCCTGCAACGCATCCTGCCCTTTGCCAGCAGCAGCCCGTCGCCGGCCAAGCACCCGGTACGCGCCCTGATCCTAGCGCCGACCCGCGAACTGGCCATGCAGGTCTTCGAGTCGGTCAAGTCCTACAGCAAGCACACGCCGATCCGCGCCATGTGCGCCTACGGCGGCGTCGACATCAAGCCGCAGATTGCCGAACTGAAAAAGGGCGTCGAAATCCTCGTCGCCACGCCTGGCCGCCTGCTCGACCACGTCGAAAACAAGAGCGTCAGTTTCAACTCGGTCCAGGCGCTGGTCCTCGACGAAGCCGACCGCATGCTCGACATGGGCTTCATCCCCGACGTCACCCGCATCCTCAAGATGCTGCCGGCGCAGCGCCAAAGCCTGCTCTTCTCGGCCACGTTCTCGGAAGAGATCAAGAAGCTGGCCGACACCATGCTCAAGTCGCCGGTACTGGTCGAGGTCGCCCGCCGCAACCAGGTCTCCGACACCATCACCCACCGCGTGCACCCGGTCTCCGAATACGGCAAGCGCGGCCTGCTGACCAAGCTGCTCAAATCCGGCGAAATCCGCCAATGCATCGTCTTCATGCGCACCAAGCAGGGCTGCTCGCGTCTGACCCGTGAATTGCAGCGGGCCGGCATCAAGGCCGACGCCATCCACGGCGACAAGAGCCAGCTCGACCGCATCAAGGCGCTCGAAGCGTTCAAGGGCGGCCAGACCGATGCCCTGATCGCCACCGACGTCGCCGCGCGCGGCCTCGACGTCGACGACCTGCCCTACGTCATCAACTACGAACTACCGCACACGCCGGAAGACTACGTGCACCGCATCGGCCGCACCGGCCGTGCCGGCAAGATGGGCAACGCCATCTCGCTGGTCAGCGCGCACGAAGTCGGCTATCTGGTCGACATCGAAAAGCTCATCAAGCGCCCGATCGAGCAGGTTGAAGTCGCCGGCTTCGAGCCGGAAGCGGAATACGAATACCCGCCGGGCAACAAGAAAAAGCGCAGCGCCCCGGTGGTCGCCCCGGTTGCCCAACGCCCGGAACGTGGCGAACGCTCGGGCCGGGTAGAGCGCACGGATCGTCAGGACCGCCGGCCGCCCCGCCGCAACCCGATGATCGCCGCTGACGGCTTCGATTTCAGCAAACCCTACGACGACACCACGCCGCGCGGCGAAGTCCCCGACTCGCCGACGGCGACGCCGAAACAGGACCCGCACAAGCCGAAACGGGTGGTGGCCGCCCTGCTTGGCGGCCTGGGAAAACGCTGAACGCCCCCTGGAAAATGGGGAGGCCTCCTCCCCACTGACCGGTAACCGCTTTTAGCGGCGCACGAAACCGACCGGCGGTGTCGGCTTGGCGGCCGGCACTTCGTTGAGTTTGACGATGGCCAGTGACAGATTGTCGCCCCCCCCGGCCGCCCGCTGCCGGGCTTTCTCGATGAGGATTTCGGAGGCCTGACGGGCCGAATGGCCGGCCACGATGCCTCCCATTTCATCGTCGCCGAAATAGGCCCACAGGCCATCCGAGCACAGGACGTAGCTATCGCCACCGACCACTTCCTCGGTCGTGCCGAAATCGAATTTCGGCTCGTCCTGCCCACCCAGTGAAGTCAGCAGGATGTTGCGGTTGGGGTGAATGAGTGCCTGCTCGGCGGTAATCCGCCCGGTAGCCACCAGGTGCTCAACATAGGAATGATCGAGGGTGCGGTTGACCAGCTTGCCATTGCGAAAATGGTACATCCGGCTGTCGCCGCAGTGCCCCCAGCTCAGACGCCCCGGTTGCAACAGAAGAAGCACGGCGGTGCTATGCGGGTCCTTCTCGTTCATGAAACGAGAGGCCTTGATCATGGTGTGCGCTTCGCGCATGCTGTTTTCCAGCAGGTGCTGCGGCGTCTCGT
>Ga0316605_10001364_pt1 | contig 14136 bp, 13 predicted proteins | sample OWC_soil_day20_n_FD_207666 | JGI IMG/M metagenome (GOLD analysis project Ga0316605, IMG submission 207666) | Wetland soil microbial communities from Old Woman Creek delta, Ohio, United States - OWC_soil_day20_noCT | ecosystem: Environmental > Terrestrial > Soil > Wetlands | place: USA: Ohio... | reverse complement strand
GCCTGGATCTCTCGCCAGGCAGAAACCCGCCGCCGCAGATCGTCGTGTGGGTCGAGGATGCGAGCGGCACGTACGTCGACACGATCTTCATCACCAAGCAGACCGGCACCCATGGCCTCGGCAATCGCCCCGGCCGCTTCGACTTCAACAGCGGCCCGCGGTGGCCGTACGGCCGGCGGATCACGGTGTTCCCGGTGTGGGCCGAGCGCAAGCGCGGCACCGATGGGCAGCCGCTGCTCTATGACCAGGTCGTGTTCCAGAACACCGACGAGAACAACCTCTCGCACCCGTTCAACCAGAGCTCGCGCGACATGCACTTCTGCCGGCCGATGCAGCCGACCGAGCCGAGCTGGGACGCGCTGACCTGCGCGTCGCCGAACGCGACGTTCACCGACAAGGGCGTGCTCAACCCGCTCGCGACCCCGAAGAGCAAGTATCCCCCGCGCCAGGACGTCCTGCGCGCCCCCGGCATGGACTCCGACTCGGTCGAGCAGTACCCGGTCCTCAACACCTTCGATGCAGTCTCGAAGGCGACGCCGCTGCCCGATGCCCTCGCCGATGTCAGCTGGCCGATCCCCGACACGATGACCGCCGGCAATTACGTGATGTGGGTCGAGGTCTCCAAGGAGTTCGATCACAACGCGACGTACAGCGCGACTGCCTATCCGTCGCCGCTGGGGATCCCGTGGGGGGAGTACGGCGAGGCGTATCGCGGCCAGCCGTCAGTCCTCTACAAGGTGCCGTTCACGATCGGCACGACCGCGAGCAAGGCGATGACGGTCGACTACGAGGGCTACGGCGATCCCGACGGCCAGGACGGCCTGATCAACCCACCTGACTCGACGATCTCGACGAGCGTCCCCGGCTCGGGCGCGGCGCGGTTCGCGCTGGTCTCCGACGGTGGCGACAACTTCCGCGTCCGCGTGACCTCGCGTCCCGAGTTCGACGACGCGGCGCCCGGTACGCCGGCGCAGCTCGCAGTCGACACGTCGACGAGCAGCACCGCGCTGGTCTCGTTCCTCGCCCCCGGCGACGACGGCGTCACCGGCAAGGTCAAGGGCTACGACATCCGCTACCGCACGGGCGGCCCCGTCACCGCCGACAACTTCGATGATCCGCAGTCGATCGATCCGAAGTTGACCCTCGAGGTCGCGGAGCCCGGCAGCACCCAGGCGTTCACGATCGAGCGCCTGCTCCCCGAGACCGAGTACTCGGTGGGCATCCGCGCCTACGACGATTGCTACAACATCGGCACGCTCGAGGTGATCACGTTCACGACGCCGGAGCGCGCGATCGGTGAGGTCGATGCGTGCTTCGTCGCGACCGCCGCGTACGGCTCGGTGATGGCGGCGGACGTCCAGATGCTGCGCCACCTCCGCGACTCGGTGCTGCGCAAGACCGTGCTCGGCGAGCTCGCGGTCGAGGCCTACTACACGTTCGGCCCGGCCGTCGCCGGCGTCGTCGGCGAGTCCGAGCTCCTCCGCGCGACCGCGCGCGAGGTGCTGGCGCCGATCGTGCGCTACGTCCGCGCGTTCTCGATCTAGCGGACGACGCTAGCGCTTCGTCACGGCGACGAGGCCGATCAGCGTCACCGCGATCGTGTCGACCGTCGCGCCGCACGTCCGGCGCAGCGAGACCGCGCCGTCGATGTCGAGGCCGAAGCCCGCGCTGTCGGTGCCGTTGCCGCACACGCCGAGGCCGGTGGCGAAGCCGGTCGGCGGCCGGGTCGAGTCGAGCGTGAACGTGCAGTTGTCGGCGCTGCCGCTGAGATCGAAGATCCGGACCTCGGCCGTCGACAGCGACGTGCCGAGGTTGCGGCGACCGTCCTCGAGGAGATCGGGGCGCGGGATGCACAGCGTGATCAGGCCCGTGCCATCGGTCTGCGTGCCCTCGATCGAGAGGCTGACCACGCCGGGCGGCGGATCTGCCGCGGGGCAGTCGTTGCCGGCGAGCGCCGACAGGCCGCCGTAGGTCAGCGTCACCTCGGCACTCGAGGCGACCAGCGCCGCCGGCTCCGCGCCCATCGGGCCGCACTCGTCGTCCCCACACCCGGGAGAGCCCGCGGCGAGGAGGACCACGAGCGCGAGGCCGGGGCTAGTAGTCGAAGGGGACCGTGAGTGCCACATGAGCGATGATCGCATTGCCGAACCGGTTCTGCTGACGAACGTACTCCAGGATGCCCTCGAATCGGGCTCCTGCCCAGTGTCCACTCATCCCGAACGCCTCGCCGAGGATGCCGAGCTTGGCCTCGAGCAGGTGGCCGGTGAACGTGTCGAGCTTGACGTCGTCGGACAGGTAGCGGTTCACGGTGATGTCCGTCGACGAGTAGCGGTCGCGGTAGAACACCGCCTTGTCCTGGCTGTGATAGCGGTAGCGCACGGCCGCGTCGGCGGTGCGGCCGACGGCCTGGATCACGCGGACCTCGGGGGTGTGCGCGTTGATGTCCCAGTTGTCGCGATAGAACCGGTACGCGCCGATGAACGTGGTCTGCGAGCGCGGGTAGTAGTAACGGAGCGATCCGGCGACCGCCTGCCGCAGCCGCCAGTTCGGGTGACGCTCCGGGGCGATGCCGTCGTCGGCGAGCGCGGTGCGGTATGGGTTCGCCTGGTAGCCCTTGAGCCCGGAGACGTCGTACGTGATGGCGACGACGGCGTTCTTCGACAGGATCTGGCTCGCCGAGGCGAACACCGCGGTCGTCGCGAGCGGGCACTCGGTCTTGGACATCCCCGACTCGCACTCGATCATCGGGGTCGCGAGGCCCTGGGCGCTGCCGGCGCTGATCGTGTCGCGGCTGACGCCGATGCCCAGGCCGAGCACCGCGTTCTTCTGCGCGAGGTCGAGCTCGCCGCGGATCCCGGCGAACATCGAGATGTAGTCCGATTCCGTCGAGTACTTCGCCGAGCCGCTGAGGCGGAGCGAGTCGAGCTCGTGGGTGTAGCTCGCGCCGCCCTCGTAGCGGTTCTCGGTGAACGGCATGGCGTTGTCGGCGCCCGACGACGCCGAGGCGGACGTGATCGCGTCGACCAGGAAGTGCGCGGTGACGATGCCCTTGGTGCCGACGTCGAACGTGCCGTCGAGCATCGGCTGGACCACGCGCGTCGCGCGCTCCTTGTAGTAGACGCCGCGCACCGAGACCGCGCCGTCCGCGTGGGCGGTGGCGGTCAGCGAGAGCATCGCGACGACCGAGGCTAGTTGCAGCCGCATCCGCCGCCCGGCTGTCCCGTGCCACCGTCGGCGCCTTCGCGCGAGCCCGTCGCGTGCTGGCCGAACCGTGTCTCGCCTGCATCGCGATCGTTGGTCATCGATCGCTTGGCGAGGTTCCCGCGCTCGTGCGCCTTGACCACGACACATCCGGAAGCCGAGATCGCCATGACGATGACGAGCGTGGTGAGGTACCGCACGGAGGCGAGGACCATATCACGCGTGGTGCGTGGCCACATCGCGCGGATCCGTTGTACACACGGCCCATGAACAGCCGGCCGTTCCTGTCGTTGTTGCTCGGTGCGCTCGTCGCGTGTGGCGGTGCTCAGACGCCCGACACGACGCCGGGTGGCGGTGGCGGCTCGGGCGGCCCCACGAAGCCAGCCGCGGCCGGTGACGTCTCGTTCGACGTGCCCGCGATCGAGATCAAGGGCGTGATCTTCGAGCCGCTCGCGCTCGGTCGCCCCGGCATGCCGCTCGTCGACGCCAAGAAGAAGACGACGATCGAGAAGCAGCGGACGACGTTCGCGAACACCAAGGACCCGGTCCAGAAGGAAGCGCACGCCGCGATCCTCGCGACGCTGCTCTACCAGAAGGCCAAGGAAGACAAGGCGAACGAGAAGGCGCTGTGGACCGAGGCGCGCCAGGCGCTGCGCGACGCCGCGAAGATCTCCGGCGACAAGGTCGACGAGATCACGCTGCGCCTGCTCGGTAGCTACGAGCTGCTGCTCGAGGACTTCGGCGCCGCCGAGCAGGCCTGGTCGGCCCTCGTCAACAAGGACCCGAAGAACAAGGAGACGCCGTACAACCGCGCGTGGTGGGCGTTCTCGCTGCTCAAGCAGTTCAAGAACGCCGAGGCGCTCGCCGTCGTCAAGGACGAGACCTTGACCGACAAGCAGCCGGAGCTCGCCTACGCGGCGGCGTGGGCGAAGTGGCGCAACAACGATGATGCCGGCGCGTGGAACGCGATCGTCGTCGCGGCCAAGGGCTGGACCGGCGGCGGCAAGGAAGCACTCGACGACGACGTGTACCTGTTCGCCGGCCGCAGCAACGTCTCGCTCGCCGAGACCACGCCGCAGGTGTTCACGCTGTTCGGCGCCAAGCAGAAGGGCCAGCAGTACGCCGTGCTCGTCAAGCTCGGCCTCAAGTCCTACAACTTCGCGGGCCGCTGGGCCGATGGCATCGCGGCACTCGACAAGGCGATCGAGGCCAACACCGGCACGGTGCCGGTCAACGACCTTCCGGTCATCCGCTACAACCAGGCCGAGTTCACGGTCCGGCTCGACACCCCCGACGTCGCGGCGAAGTACGCGCTCGACGCGCTCAAGGCGATCCCGCCGTGCGGCGCGAAGTGCAGCGAGCAGGACAAGCAGGACCTGGTCTACGGCGTGTTCGGCATGGGCCTCCTGTTCCACGTCCTCTACGCGACGGCGAACGACGTCCGCTACTACCAGCCCGCGCACGATCTCTACACCGCGACCGTCGGCCTGCTGATGGACGACGCGAAGCGCGCCGAGGCCCAGAAGAACATGGGCATCCTCGAAGCGACGCTGAAGAACACGAAGGTCGGCACCGGCACGCACGACAAGGGCGCGATCGGCTCGCTGCTCAACCGCCACAACCAGGAAGTCCAGGCCTGCTACGAGGCACAGCTCGCAGCGAACCCCAAGCTCGGCGGCACCGTCACGGTCAACCTCGAGGCGGATGCGACCGGCGCATTCAAGGGCGTGTCTACCGAGCCCAAGGCCGGCCTCGCCGATCTGTCGGCGGTCGCGGGCTGCGTCACCGAGGCGGCGAAGACCTGGAAGCTGCCCAAGCGCGGCATGCCGGGCACCACGCGGATCAAGCTCGTCTACACGATGGCGCCGCGCAAGTAGGGCGCGGATCGCTAGCGCCGCGCTCGCGACTTCTTGGTCGTCGTGCGGCGGCGGCGGCGGCGCAGGCTCGTGCCGGTGACGCGCGCGGTGCGCTCGAGCTCCGCCATCATCCGCTCGGCGCAGGCGACGCGGCCGGGCTGATCCGGATCGGCGTAGAGGCCGGTCGGCAGCGCGCTGGTCGTGACGAACCGGCGCAGCGCGTGGAAGCAGCCGCTCGGATCGGCGAGCTGGTGCAGCGCGACCGCGAGGTTCCAGTGGTGGAGCGGCCAGTCGGGCTCGACGACGAGCGCGCGCTCGAGCGCCTCGATCGCGGCCGCGGGCTCTCCGCGCGCGAGGAGGATCACGGCGGTCGCGGCGGCCGCGTCGGGGTTGGCCGCATCGCAGCGCGCGAGCAACGTCTCGGCGCGTGCGGTCTCGCCATCGGCGAGGTGCTCGAGCGCGCGCGCGAGGGTCGCGGCGGGTTGTCCGGCGCGATCGCCGAGGTGCGCATCGCCGAGCGCGAGGAGATCACGGCCGACGTAGTAGGCGGAGGCGAGGGCGTTGCCACCGTCGGGGCGGGACGTCGTCGCGGTCAGCTTCGCCGCGGACGCGACCACGTTGCGCGCGTGCTCGAGCGCCGTGCTCGCGACGCGGTAGCCGTCGGCGCACAGGTTCGCGATCAGCGGCGCGGCATCACCGTCAGCGTCACCGTCATCCTCGTGGAGGCAGTCCTCGATCCGGCCACTCGAGCCGATCAGCACGGCCCAGCGCCGCCACCGGCGCTCGCCGGTGACCTTCTTCGTCGCGACCACGACGAGCCGCGCCGACGAATCGACGAGCACCGCGACCTGCGTCGGCCGCGTCGTGCGGCGCCGATCCGCGGGCGTGGTGCCGAGGTCGCTGCCAGGCAGCGTGCCGGGCGTCGTGGTCGACGCGATCCGCTCGCGCGCCTCGGCCGGGAGATCGAGGCGGAGGGACAGCTCGGTCGCGAGGCGATGGGCTGCGGTCGGCGCGGATCGGGCCATGACCTCGAGCATCTGCACCATGTCGTCCTCGTCGAGCTGGCGCACCATCAGGTCCGCCGCGCTCGCGACATCCGCCTCCGAGCCGATCTGCTTCGCGAGCGCGACCGCGGAGCGATGCTGGATTGCGGTCGGATCCGAGAACCGCGCGGCGCCACGCTCGCCGAGCTCTGCGAGCAGGCCGAGCGCGCAGACCTTGATCTCGTCACCGCCGACCTCGCTGGTGGTGATCGCGCGCAGCTCCGCGATCACGCGCGGGCGCATGTCGTCGTCGGCCGCGAGCTCCGCCAGCGCGGTGCGGCTCGCCTCGCGCCGGCGCGGATCGGCGCTGCGCAGCTCGCGACCGAGCAGCGGGATCGCCGTCGCGCCGAGGCGCTGAACCAGCCGCTCGACGTGGAGCGAGCTCCGCTGGGGGCTCGACGAGAACCAGTCGGACAGCCTTCGGAGGTCAGCGAACGCGCTCTCGGCCGCCATCGATGGCCATACGTTATGTATATGGTCACGCAACAGTCAATGAATTTTCGCGAGGTTAGAGGTACTCCGAGATCGCACCTGAGCAGGTGTTCCGGTCGTGCCGGCGCCCAGGATTTCGCTTGCGCAGATCGGCCCTGGTTCGCAATCCTTCCCGCCGATGAGCCCCGCCGGATCGGCGGGAGAGGGATGTCCGCATGGCGAAGACTGAATCGACGGCCGTCAACGACCTGATCCAGATCGCGGCGACGCAGAAGCCACTGCCGGTGGATCCCTCCGAGGACCTGATGTTCGCGATCCCGTCGAAGAAGGATCGGAGCTCGAAGCTGAGCGCGCGCGGGACCGCACAGGTCCCGCCGCTGCCGTTGCCGCGCGATCGCGCACCGCACGGGACGGAGGAGCACGCGATCTCGCGGCCCGCGAACCCGATCGCGACGACGCGCTCGACGCCGATGCCGCCGCTGCCGGGCAACGCGATGCGCACCTCGACGCCGCCGCAAATCGCGCGCATCCCGACGCCGCCGCAAATCGCGCGCACCCCGACGCCGCCGCAAATCGCCCGCACCCCGATGCCGCCGCCGCTGCCGAGCTCGTCGGCCGCGATCGCGGTCGCGCCGCTCCTCGATACGCCGCTGCCCGAGCTCCGCAAGGAACCCTCGATCGATCCGGTCGTGGAGCCGATCGCCACGCGCACGACGCGGCCGTCGCTGCCGCCGCCGATGCGGCCGGCGTTGCCGTCGGAGTACCCGGTCGTGTCCGCGGTCCACAGCTTGCCGATGGCGCCGGCGCCCGTCGCGCGGGTCCGCACCGAGACCCCGTGGGCCGACGACGATGTCGATGTCGATCTCGATGGCGACGTCGCGACGCCGTTCCACGGCGACAGCACCGCGCAGGTCGCGAAGCCGCGCACGAACCTCGAGTGGATCGTGAAGCTCGCGCCGTGGATGGGTGTGATGGTGATCCTCGGCGTGGCCGTCGGCGCCTACATCGTGTTCGACGGTCAGGGTGGCACCCAGCGCGCGGCCTCGCCGTCGGTCGACGTCAAGGTCGTTGCCGACACCGATCCGGTCGCGGTCGCCATCGCGTCGCCGACGGATGACTCGCCGGTGATCGCCGCCCCCGTGGCCGAGCCGCCCGCAATCGTGGCCGCACCGAGCGCCGCCGAGCCCGCGGCCGCGGCCTCCGCCTCCGCCGTGACGCCGCCGAACCTCGCCGCGAGCACGGTGACGACCGTCGTCACGCCGCCCAACCTCGTCGCGGCGACGGCGCCGAGCCCGGCCGCCGACGTGCCCGCGCTGCCGAGCACCACGACCGCGCCGGCCCCGATCCCCGCCCCGGCGACGCCGAGCATCACGACGCCCGCGCCGACCGCGGCGATCGCAAAGCGGCCCGCGTTCGTCGACGTGCGCCTCGACTCGAAGCCGGTCGGTGCGACGGTGATGCTCGTCGATCGCGGCAAGCAGACATTCCTCGGCACGACGCCGATCAGCACGGCCGTCGATCCGACCCGCGCCTATGACGTCGTGTTCGCGTACCCGAACCGCCAGACCCAGATCGAGCACCTCGACCCGAAGGCGACCGCGCGCCTGTCGGTCGTGCTCGGCAGGCCCGGCACCCGCGCGACGCCCGAGCTCGCGAAGCCGGTCGCCGCGCCGACCGAGGCCGCACCCGCGAAGGTCGCGAAGGTCGCGAAGGCTGCGAAGGCCGCGAAGATCGTCGAGCCCGCGTGGGAGGCGCCCGCACCCATCGCGGCCACGGCGACGAAGCTCGAGGCCGCGCCGGCGGCCGATGCCAGGGCCGAGAAGGCCGTCGGCGGCAACGGCCTCCTGATGATCTCGAGCAAGCCGCCGTGCGAGATCCACGTCGACGGCAAGCCGACCGGCCTGATGACGCCGCAGCGCGCGCTGCCGCTGTCCGCGGGCAAGCACCGGATCACGCTGGTCAACCCGGCGCAGAAGATCCGGAAGTCGCTCGCTGTCGAGATCACCGCGAACGCATCGACGAAGGTGATCCAGGACCTGATGCCGTAGCCCGGCTACGGCTCGAGCGAGGTCACGCGGCAGGCCGTCGCCGCGGCGGGCTTGCAGAAGCCCATGGCATTGCACTCGACGGCGACGCCCGCGTTGTCGGGGCACGGGTTCGCGGCGCTGCAGCTCTGGGTGCAGACCTGGAAGCCGTCGCCCATGAAGTTGTGGCACTCGTTCGACATGCAGTCGTGCTCGCTGTTGCACTTGTCGTACAGCGCCATCGTGCACACGGGCCCGTTGCCCTCGTCGACCTCGTCCCCTGCACAGGCACCGAGTACCAGGACGATCATCATCGCGATCCGCATGGCCTGATCCTACATGGTGCGGATCGTCTAGGATCACCGGATGCGCGCCCTCGTGATCGCCCTCGCTCTCTCGGCCTGCGAGACCGGTGGGGACACCCCGACCTTGCCCGACGCCGACCTGACCAAGCCGATGTGCACCGGGGTGGTCTACGACTCGTGCCTGTCGAACACCGGCTGCATGTCGATGAGCTGCAAGCTCTACGAGGACATCCCGATCCAGGTCTGCACGCAGACCTGTGACGCGGCGACCCCGTGCCCGATGGTCGCGACCGGCGTCGCCGGCAAGTGCAACAACCGCGGCCTCTGCAAGCCGGCCGCGGCGAACGCCTGCCACCCCTGATTGCGGGAGGCGCGCGGACCAGCATATCGTCGGCGCTAGGAGGGCACGTGGCGCATATCGACGTCTTCAAGGGCTGGGCCGAGTCGATCCGTCAGGACATCGACGCGTTCAAGGCATTGCTCGAGTCGGAGAACGCGGATCGCGATTCCAAGAAGCTCGCAGGTGCAGCGCTCCTGTACATGGTGAGCCGGATGGACCTGATCCCCGACTGGAATGAGGGGATCGGCGTGATCGATGACGTGATGGTGCTCCGCGTGTGCGCGCAGCTCACGCAGGGGCACGCGCGCGGCACGCTGGCGAAGGGCGCCGACCAGGCGCTCGATCGGATGGCGAACGAGTCCGACAAGATCACCGCGTTCCTCGGTGGCGCGCTCTACGACAAGCTGAAGTCGTACTGCACCAAGCTCACGGAGCAGGCGGTCCGCGGCCGCACGCCGTCCCAGCTCGCCGATGAGAGCGAGCTCCGCAAGGCGCTCTACGTCGAGCTCGACGACGAGGTCAAGAAGACGGTCCCGATCGTCGTCAACGATCCGACCGATGCCGAGCTGCGCCTCAAGGCGTACCTCACCCACAAGCTCCAATGAAGCGCGCAGGCCTCGCCACCGTCCTCCTCGTCGCGCTCGCCGCGCCCGCGCTCGCCGACGAGACGTTCGAGCAGAAGGCCGCGTCCGCGCGCAGCGTCCGCAACCTCGACGAGGTCGCGTGGGCGCTGACCGCGGCATGCGACAAGGGCGACGACACCCAGCAGCGGCAGTGCCGCCTGGTCCGCGACGCACGCGCGAAGACCGAGCTCGGCGCGACGCTGCTCGTCGACGCCGATCCCGCCGCGCTCGAGATCGGCGCGTTCTCGACGGCGAAGAAGTCGCTGACGCTCCAGCTGTCGTCCTGCATCCGCTGCACTCCGATGCAGATCGATGGCAAGCCGCTGCACCTCACGGGCGCGGCACCACGCGTCGAGGGCGGCAAGCTCCGCACGTCGTGGCTGTACGACAACACGCGCCAGTTCGCCGACGAGACGGCGGCCAAGGCGTGGGTCGCGACGCTCGACGGGGCGCGCGTGCAGATGGTGATCCGGGTGCCGGATCGCAAGCGCTGGCAGGTCGGCGGCAAGGACGGCTTGCTCGTCGACGTGCTCGCGTGGCGGGTGATCCTCCCGTGCACCGGTGTGGTCGTGATCGCGAGCCCGGCGTCGGGCAACGCGGAGCCCGATCGCAAGGCCTGCCCCGCTCCCGCGAAGTGAGCCCACACGCTCGGGGGCGGTGCTCACCGTGTGCGCCCTTCTCGAGTCGCGTCCGGCCTGGCATACCTGGGAGTGTGACGCCGGCTGCGCTGATCGACGCTCTGTGGACCGCCTACGTCGCGGTCACGCCGCAGGCGCAGCGGATCCATCACCTGCTGGCGGCCCGCGGTGACGTGATCGCGAACGACCACCTCGCGCTGCGGACGTTCGCGGTGCCGGGCCTCGGGCTCGACGCGGTCGCGGGCGCCTTCGAGAAGCTCGGCTGGACCGCGTGCGAGCGGCCTCGGATCCACGCCGAGGCAGCGCGGGAGCGGTCCTGGCAGCACCCGGATCCCGAGCTTCCGAGGCTGCTCCTCGGCGAGGTCCTCGTCCACGAGCTATCGCCGCGCGCGCAGGCGATCATCGGCGGCCTGGTCGCGCAGCTCCCGCCGGGGTTCGACGCGCACCGCGCTCTCGTGCACGCCGAACGCCCGTGGCGGCTCACCCACGCGGACTACTGCACGCTGCGCGCGGAGAGCGCGCCGGCCGCGTGGATCGCGGCGCTCGGGCTGCGCGTGCACCACGTGGCGGTCGATGTCACCGCGCTGGCAACGTTCCCCGATCTCGTCGCGCTCGACGCGTTCCTGTCCGAGCACGGCTTCGCGCTCGACGAGCGGTTCTCGACGCGCCCCGAGGCGATCGAGGTCGCGTTCGCGGATGGGGTCGCGCGGATCCCGTCGGGGACCTACGGGTTCACGCTACGCGCCCGGCGCGGCCGTGAGCGACGAGAAGTAGTCGTTGAGCTCGAGCAGCACGTCGACGTCCACGCCGACGAACTGCACGCCCATGCCGGCCACCGTGGCCCAGCGTACGACCGCCGGTAGCAGGAAGGTCTGCTCGGTGGTCGGCAGCGTGAGCTCGAGCGTCAGCGCCGCGCCGACGACCTGGACCAGCGGGGTCACGATGAACGCGCCACCCACCCCGATGTTCCCGGTCTGCGCCGTGACCCACGCGGTGTGGGGCGGCATCCTGAACCGGAGCGGCAGCACACGTCCGGGGCGCGCCTTGCCCCGAAAATGATGCCGACGTTCGTGTTGAGGACGGTCCATTTCCGGATCCGAGAATAGCCGATCTCGCCGCTTTACCCGACGAGGCCTCATGGGTACCTTGCGCGCCGGCGTGAAGATTCACTTGATCGGAATCGGGGGCACCGGGATGGGTGCAGTCGCCGGCCTCCTCGCGGAGGCGGGTCACGAGGTCCGTGGATCGGATGCGGCGGTGTACCCCCCGATGAGCGAGCAGCTCGCCGCGCTCGGCGTCCCGGTGATGATGCCGTACGCCGCGGACAACCTCGCGTGGAAGCCCGAGCTCGTCGTGGTCGGCAACGTCCACGGCAAGGACCACGTCGAGGTCAAGGCCGCGCAGGAGCAGGGGGTCACCCTGACCTCGTTCCCGGCCGTGCTCGGCGAGCGGCTGCTCGATGGCAAGCACGCGATCGTCGTGTGCGGCACGCACGGCAAGACCACGACGACCTCGCTGATCGCGCACATCCTCCAGGATGCCGGGCGCGATCCGTCGCTGTTCGTCGGTGGCGTGCCGGTCGCGCTCGGCCAGGGCTACCGGCTCGGCAAGGGCGACGACTTCGTGATCGAGGGCGACGAGTACGACACCGCGTTCTTCGACAAGGGACCCAAGTTCCTCCACTACCGGCCGAACACCGCGATCCTGACGTCGGTCGAGCTCGATCACGTCGACATCTTCGCGTCGTTCGATGCGGTCAAGGACACGTTCAAGAAGCTCGCGGCCCTGTTGCCTGCGGATGGCCTGCTCGTCGTCGCGGCCGACTCGCCCGACGCCCTCGCGATCGCGAAGCTCGCGGGGTGCAAGGTCGAGCCGTACATCGTCGTCGATGACGCCATCTCTGACGGCAACACGCCCGCGGATGTGACGTGGTGGGCGAGCAACCTCGAGGTCGGCAAGAGCGGCCGCGTCTCGTTCGACGTGCACCACATCAACGAGAAGATCGAGCGGTTCGAGACCCTGCTCGTCGGGCGCCACAACGTCGCGAACTGCGTCGCGGCGATCGCCGTGTGCCACGCGCGCGGCGTCCCGGTGCGTGACATCCAGCGCGGGATGTCGAGCTTCGCGGGCGTGCGGCGGCGGCAGGAGCTGCGCGGCATCGCGGGCGGGGTCACGGTGCTCGACGACTACGCGCATCACCCGACGGCGGTGCGCGAGACACTGAAGGCGCTGCGCAAGCGGTTCCCCAAGCGCCGCCTGATCGCAGTCTACGAGCCGCGCTCCGCCACGAGCCGGCGAAAGACGTTCCAGGGCGAGTTCGCGGATGCGTTCGCGTACGCCGACGAGGTGATCGTCGGACGGCTGTTCGATCCGTCGAAGATCCCGGCCGCGGATCGGTTCGATCCCGAGCGACTCGCGCTCGATCTTCACCAGCGCGGGACCAAGGCCGCGTACGTGCCCGAGGTCGAGATGATCGTCAAGCAGCTCGCCGAGAGCGCCGCGCCGGGCGATGTCGTGTGCGTGCTGTCGTCGGGCAGCTTCGATGGCCTCCACGACAAGCTGCTCGACGCGATCGGCGACGCGATGCGCCCGGCGCACCGCCCCGACTTCCCCCAGGTCACGGCGCTGCTCGCCTCGGTCCAGCTCGCGGAGCCGGCGCGCGACGAGCTGATGGGGAGCTACTTCACGCTGCGCAACGAGACCGGGCTTGCCGGGGTGGTCGCGCTCGAGGTCCACGGCGACGACGCGATCCTGCACTCGCTCGCGGTCGACAAGGAGTTCCGCGGCGCCGGCTACGGCTGGATGCTCGCGGACATGGCGGTCAGCCAGGCGCGGTGGCGCGGCGTGCGCCGGATCTACCTGTTGACCGAGACAGCGAGCGACTTCTTCGCCGCGAAGTTCGGCTTCCGTGTCGTCGATCGCTCGACCCTGTCCCGGGCGGTCGCGAACAGCGAGACGTTCATGCAGATCGGCGATCCCGAGCGCGGCAAGGGCGCCGAGCTCGTCGCGATGCGCCTCGATCTGTGAGGGCGGGATGAGTCTCGAGCTGCTCGCTGCGGCGCGCGCCGCGGCGCGGGGGGCGTCGGCGCTGCTGCACACCGCGCGCCCCGAGGCGATCCGCGACAAGGCGAACCTGCGCGACCTCGTCACCGAGTGGGACGTGCGCTCGGAGGACCTGATCCGCACGGTGCTCGAGGAGCACGCGCCCGGGATCCCCGTGCTCGGCGAGGAGGCAGGTCAGGGCGGGGGCACGGCGGAGGGGCTGCGCTGGCTGGTCGATCCGATCGACGGCACCGTGAACTTCGCGCACGGGCTCCCGATCTGGAGCGTGTCGATCGCGATCGAGGATCACGGCACGCTGCTCGCGGGGGTCGTCGCGGCGCCCGCGCTCGGCTGGTGGTTCGAGGCCTCGCGGGGAGGCGGCGCGCGCGACGGCACGGGCTCGCCGCTGGGCGTGAGCCAGACCTCGAGGCTCGATCGCGCGATGCTCGCGAGCGGGTTCCCGTACGACCTCGCGACGTCGCCGGACAACAACTTCGCCGAGTGGGCGCACCTGCAGCGGACTGCCGGAGCGTGCCGCCGGCTCGGCTCCGCGTCGCTCGATCTGTGCCTCGTCGCGCGCGGCTGGTTCGACGGGTACTGGGAGCGCAAGCTCAAGCCGTGGGACGTGGCAG
>Ga0316605_10001363_pt1 | contig 14136 bp, 13 predicted proteins | sample OWC_soil_day20_n_FD_207666 | JGI IMG/M metagenome (GOLD analysis project Ga0316605, IMG submission 207666) | Wetland soil microbial communities from Old Woman Creek delta, Ohio, United States - OWC_soil_day20_noCT | ecosystem: Environmental > Terrestrial > Soil > Wetlands | place: USA: Ohio... | reverse complement strand
TACCTGTTCGGCGCCGGCGACCAGATGGACGCCTACAACATCGCCTTCCGGATTCCGAATCTCGTTCGCGACCTGTTCGCGGAGGGGGCGATGAGTGCGGCATTCGTGCCGACGTTCACGCGGACCCTCACCAACGAGGGACGGGAGCGTGCGTGGCGGCTCGGCAACCTGGTGGTGAATGCACTCCTGCTGGCGACCGGGCTCATCGTCGTGGCGGGCATGGTGTTCGCCGTGCCGATTACCACGGCCTTCGCGAGTGCGTATGCCGAGGTTCCGGGCAAGCTGGAGCTGACGGTCTCGCTCACCCGCATCATGTTCCCTTTCCTGGCGCTGGTTGCCGTGGCGACAGCGCTGATGGGGATGCTCAACTCGCTCCAGCGGTTCTTCGTCCCGGCGGTATCTCCCGCGATGTTCAACGTGGGCTCGATCGTCTGCACGATCGGGCTGGCGCCGGTGATGCCGGCCCTGGGCCTGCCGGTGATTGTCGCGCCGGCGATCGGGGTGCTGGTCGGCGGGTTCCTTCAGATGGCCGTGCAGTGGCCCTCGTTGCACCGTGAAGGGTACCGGTATGAACCCGTGCTCGACGCTCGCGACGAGGGCTTGCGGCGGGTGCTCGTGTTGATGGGGCCGGGGGTGGTCGGCCTGGCCGCCGTGCAGATCAACCTGCTGGTCAACAGCATCCTGGCCACAGGCGAAGGCACGAGCGCGGTGTCGGCGCTGAACTACGCGTTCCGGCTCATGTACCTGCCCATCGGCATCTTCGGCGTGTCGATCGCCACCGCGGTGATCCCGACGCTCAGCCGGCAGGCGGCAAGGAACGAAACGGCGGGCATGCGCGACACCGTGTCGAGCGGCTTGCGCATGATGCTGATGCTGAACGTGCCGGCGACGGTCGGGTTGATCGTGCTGGCGGGTCCGATTGTCGCGCTGATCTTTGAGCACGGCGCGTTCACGGAAGCGCACACGGCGGCCACCGCGGCGGCGCTGGCGTTCTATGCACCGGGCCTGGTCGGCTACTCGGCGGTCAAGATTGCGGTGCCAGCATTCTACTCGCTGCGGGAGAGCCGAACGCCGGTCGTGGTGTCGGCCGTCACCGTGCTGCTCAACGTCGTGCTGAACGTCTCGCTCGTTCGCGCGATGGGGTTTACGGGTCTGGCTCTCGGCACGGCCGTGAGCGCGATCTTTAACGCGTCGACGCTGCTCTGGCTGCTTCGTTCCCGCCTCGGGGGGCTCGACGGGCGCCGCATCGCAGCGTCGTTCGCGCGCATCGGCGCGGCGTCGGCCGTGATGGGGCTCGCGGCGTGGGCGACCGACGCGGCGCTGGCGGCGTGGCTGCCGGCCCGGTCGATTTCGGTCATGGCCCTGCGTGTCGGCCTGGCCATCATCGTGGGCCTGCTGGTGCTCGACGCGTCCGCCCGCGTGATGCGGGCGCAGGAGTTCATCGAGGCGCGCTCGATGGTCCTCGGCCGCTTGCGGCTGGCGGTGAGGCGGCCGTAGGTGGCTGCGCGCCAGGGCCTCGATCCCACCGTCTACCGGTTGGCTGGCGCGCACTTCGTGTCGGACGCGTACAGCAATATCTACGCGCCGCTGCTGCCCGCGCTCATTCCGCGCCTTGGTCTGTCGCTCGCGGCGGCCGGAACACTGGCCATGCTGTTCCAGTTGTCGGCATCGGTGTCGCAGTTGGGATTCGGGCACCTGGCCGATCGCTGGCGGCCGCGGCTGCTGCTGATGGTCGGGCCGGTCCTGTCGGTCCTTCTGCTCAGTCTCATCGGCGCCGCCTGGTCGCCGCTCGTGCTCGGCGCCGTGCTCGTCGTCGGGGGCCTCGGGGGCGCGGCGTTCCACCCGACGGCCGCCGCGCTGGTGCACCGCCTGGGCGGCGGCCGCCGCGGCCTGGCGATGTCGATTCACATAACCGGCGGATCGCTGGGCTACTCGCTGGCGCCGGTGCTGTTCGCGCCGTTTGTCGGGACCTTCGGGTTGTCGTGGACGCCGGTGCTCGCACTGCCTGGCCTCGTGCTGCTCGCCTTTCTGCTGGCCGGCGCGCCGGCGGTGCGCCCCTTTGGTGCCGGTGGCGGCGGCGGGTTCGGCGTTCTTCGGCCGTACGCGAAGCCGCTGACGCTGCTGTACCTCGTGGTCGTGCTGCGGACCATGACGTCGCTGAGCCTGGCGACGTTCGTGCCGGTCCTGTTGACGCGGCAGGGTTGGAGCGTGGGCATGACGGGCGTGGCCGTGTCGATCTATCTGTTCGCCGCGAGCATGGGCGGTTTCACGGGGGGCCCGGTCGCGGACCGGTTCGGGTCGAGGCGTGTAATCGTCGGGTCCATGCTGCTGGCGGTGCCGTTCCTCGTGACGGCCACCCGTCTCGAGGGCTGGGCGCTGGTGGTCATGCTGACGGCCGGCGGGTTCTTCCTGCAATCCACGCTGCCGGTGAACATCACCTTCGCGCACCAGATCGCGCCGGTGAGCGCGGCGACGGTATCATCGTTGATGATGGGATTCGCCTGGGGGACCGGGGGACTGACGGCGCCGCTGGTTGGGTCGATGGCCGATCGATTCGGCATCGAGCCTACGCTGTCCGTGATTGCGTTCCTGCCGCTCCTGGCCGCTCTGTGCGCCGTCCCGCTGCCGGCTGACGTACCGGCCGCCGGGAGAACCCCTCTTCAACAGGAATCCTGAACGGCCAGCCGCATGCACCCGAACCAGTCACGCTACCTGTCCTACAGTTTCGGACCGGGCCCCCTCACCCCGGCCGTCCGCGCCCTCATCGCGCTGAACGTCGTCGGCTACCTGCTGCCGCTCGTGTGGCCGTCGCTCACGCTGTGGCTCGGCCTTGTGCCGGCCCTCGTGCTGGACCGCTGGTGGGTGTGGCAGCCGGCGACCTACATGTTCCTCCACGGCGGCCTCTTCCACCTGCTCTTCAACATGCTCGCGCTCTGGATGTTCGGCGTCGACCTCGAACGCGTCTGGGGCACGCGGTTTTTCGCGCGTTTCTACTTCGTCACGGGCATCGGCGCCGCGCTGACGACGCTCGCGCTGTCGTTGCTGCCGTTCGGATTCGCGGAAGCCCTGTACGGGTCGGTGACGGTTGGCGCCTCGGGCGCGATCTACGGCCTGCTGGTCGCCTTTGCGATGATGTACCCGCACCGGCCGATCTATCTCTACATGCTGTTTCCAATCCCGGCGCGGGTGTTCGTGCTCATCATCGGCGCGATCTCGTTCCTGTCGTCGGTCTCGGAAACCAGCGGCGGCGTGGCCCACGCCACGCATCTTGGCGGCCTCGTCGTCGGCTACCTGTATCTGGCCGGGAAACGCGGCGGTGCCCTCTCGTCGCTCAGGTCGCAGTGGCTGCGCTGGCGGATGGCCAGGCTCCGGAAGCGCTTCGAGGTGCACGACGGCGGGCGCAAGGGCCCGGGCGGGCCCTGGGTGCACTAGCCTGCGGCTCACCCTCGCCTTCGCGCTACAGCAGCCCCTTCAGGTAGCCGCCGTCGACGGGAATCGTCGTGCCGGTGACGTACCGGCCTCGGTCCGACGCCAGGAAGACGATCAGGTCGGCCAGTTCGGACGGCTCGGCCATGCGCCCGAGCGGGATGTTCTGGACCGTCCGCTTCTCGACGGCGTCGGCGGTCACACCCTCACGGGCGGCCGTCGCTTCCGCCAGTTCGACCACACGCTCGGTCCGTGTATATCCGGGCGCCACGCAGTTCACCAGAATGTTGTCGCGGGCCAGCTCGTTTGCGAGCGTCTTCGAGAAGCCGGTCACGGCCGGCCGGAGGGCGTTGGAGAGCATGAGGCCTGCAATCGGCTGCTTGGCCGAGATCGAGGTGATGTTGATGATGCGGCCGCCCCCGGCCCGGCGCATGTGCGGGACGGACTCCATGCACAGGAGCACCGTGCTCATCAGCACGAGGTCGATGGCATCGCGCCAGTCGGACTCGGTCGTCGCGGCGAAGAGGCCCGGTTTCGGCCCTCCGGAGTTGGTGACGAGGATGTCCAGTCGGCCGAAGTGCTGGACGGTCTGTTCGACGAGCCTCGTGATGTCGGATCGGCGCGCGACGTCGGCGCCGATGGCCAGCACCTCGGCGCCCGTCTCGGCCTGGATCTCGGCCGCGGCCGCCTCGAGCGTCGGCATGTGCCGCGCGCACATGGCCACTCTCACGCCCTCGGCCGCCAATCCGCGCGCGGCGGCCTTGCCCAAGCCCCTGCTTGCCGCGCACACCAGCGCGACCTTGCCGTTGAGTCCAGTGTCCATGGTTGCTCTCCGCGCTGCCGTGTCCATCAATCAGCAGAAGCAAGAATCAAGAATCCAGAGGCAAGAAGGACGACCAGCGATTCTGGCTTCTGACGATCGTCAGTTGGCTCTTCTTGCTTCTTACTTCTTGTGGAAATAGTCGTCCGTCCTGTCCAGCCAGTCCTGCCGGATCGGGCTGAACACGTCGAGTTCGAACGTGTCGTCGAGCGCCTCGGCCTGGTGCGGCACCGCCGAGGGGATGCAGAGCACCTCGCCCTCGCGCACGATGAACTCCTCGCCGCCGATGGTGAACCGCAGGGCGCCCTGGAGGACATAGCTGATCTGCTCGCTCACGTGGTCGTGCATCGGAACGATTGCGCCCTTCTTGAGCCAGATCTGGGCCAGCATCTCGCGCTCGCCGGTGACGAGCTTGCGCGAGATCATCTCGGTGACTTTCTCCGGGGCGATCTCGTCCCAGCGGTACTGGCGAACGACGGGAGAAGCCATGCTCTTTCGCTCCTTGGACACGGGTACCGGCCGGGTCGTGACGCTCGGTTTGCGGGCAGCCGGAGGCGCGATTATAACACCCGGAACCCGATGATATACTTGGGTTTCCTGTCATATGAGCGCTGCAGACCAGGCCGACGCGACACCAGGCGCGCCAGAACGCCCCGCCGTTCTCTCGCCGGAGCTCCTGCTTCGGGCTTACCGGGTCATGTACCTGTCCCGGAAGATCGACGACAAGGAGATCCAGCTCAAGAACCAGAGCCAGATCTTTTTCCAGATCAGCGGGGCCGGGCACGAGGCGATCCTGACGGCGGCCGGCTTCTGTCTGAAGCCGGGCTACGACTGGTTCTTCCCGTACTACCGCGACCGCGCGCTGTGCCTGGCACTCGGCGTCACGCCCTATGAGATGTTCCTGCAGGCGGTGGGCGCCGACGAGGATCCGGCCTCGCGCGGGCGCCAGATGCCCTCCCACTGGGGCCACCGCCGGCACCACATCGTGTCCCAGGGCAGCCCGACCGCCTCGCAGTGCCTGCACGCCGTCGGGTGCGCCGAGGCGGGGCTGCTCTACGGCAAACTGACCGGCATCGACGGCCGCGAGGAGCAGTTCCAGGCCGACGAAGTCGCGTACGTCTCGCTCGGCGACGGATCGACCAGCGAAGGCGAGTTCTGGGAATCGCTCAACTCGGCATGCAGCGGCCGTCTGCCGGTGGTCTACCTGATCGAGGACAACGGCTGGGCGATATCGGTGCCGGTCGAGGTGCAGACGCCCGGCGGCAGCATCTCGGAACTGCTCGAGTCGTTTCCGCACCTGCTCATCGAGAAGGTGGACGGCACCGACTTCGCGGCGAGCTATCGCGCCATGCAGGCGGCCGTCGCGTACGCGCGCGAGCGGCGAGGCCCGGCGCTCGTGCACGCCAGCGTCATCCGGCCCTATTCGCACTCGCTGTCCGACGATGAGCGGCTGTACAAGACGGCGGACGAACGGGAGGCCGAGAGCCGGCGGGATCCGCTGAAGAAGCTGGCAAGCCTGCTGGTGGCGAGCGGCGCGGCCACCGAGAAGGCGCTCGACGCCCTGCGCGCGGAGGTCGAGCGCGAGATCAACGACGCGGCGGCCCGGGCGCTCGCCGCGCCTAAGCCGGCGCGGGAGACCGCGGCGCTCTGGGTCTTCTCGCCCGACGTCGATCCAGCCTCCGAGGCATTCAATTCGGCTCCGGAGCCGGAGGGCAAGCCCGACACGATGGTGGCGGCCATCAACCGGACGCTGAAGGACGAGCTCGCGCACGACCCGCGTATCGTCGTCTTCGGCGAAGACGTCGCCGACTGCAGCCGCGAGGCCAGCCTGGGCGAGGTGCAGGGCAAGGGCGGCGTCTTCAAGGTGACGCACGGGCTGCAGCGGCTGTTCGGGAGCGACCGGGTGTTCAACGCGCCCCTCGCCGAGGCCAACATCGTCGGCCGCGCCGTGGGCATGGCGCTGCGCGGGCTGAAGCCGGTGGTCGAAATCCAGTTCTTCGACTACATCTGGCCCGCGATGCAGCAACTGCGCGACGAGATGGCGATGATGCGGTACCGGTCGGGCAACACGTGGTCGTGCCCCATGGTGGTGCGCGTGCCGATCGGCGGATACCTGCGAGGCGGCGCGCCCTACCACAGCCAGTCGGGCGTGAGCATCTTCGCGCACTGCCCGGGCATCCGGATCGTCTTCCCGTCGAACGCGCAGGATGCCGCCGGCCTGCTGCGCACCGCGATCCGCTGCGACGATCCGGTGCTGTTCCTGGAGCACAAGCACCTGTACCGGCAGACATATAACAAGGGCGCGTATCCCGGCCCCGGCTACATGGTGCCGTTCGCGCGCGCGGCCGTGCGGCGCGAGGGCACGCAGGTCGTCGTGCTCACATGGGGCGCGCTGGTGCAGCGGGCGCTGCTCGCGGCGCAGCAAGCCGAGAAGGACGGCCTGAGCGTGGCCGTTGTCGATCTCCGGTCGCTGGTCCCGTGCGACTGGCACACCATCGGCGACTGGGTGGCGCGCACCAGCCGCGTGGTCGTCGCGCACGAGGACCAGTTGACGTGCGGCTTTGGTGCCGAGATCGCCGCGCGCATCGCCCAGGAGCACTTTCACCACCTCGATGCCCCGGTCCGCCGTGTGGCGTCGCTCGACACCCCGGTGGCCTACAGCCCGGGCCTGGAGGAGGCGATCCTGCCGAACGCGTCGGACATCCTGGATGCCGTCAGGGAGACAGCGCGGTACTAGGGGCTAGGGGCTAGGGGCTAGGGGCTAGGGGCTAGGGGCTAGGGGCTAGGGGCTAGGGAAAGAGGATACGCTGCAGGTGCTCCGCATGCACTCATCGAAGCGCCCCTTGATTCTTCTCATCGCCTTGCTGCCGCTCACCTTCCTTCCGCTGCAGGGCGCGATGCGGGTGGAGATACTGACCTCGGCCGGCGGACTGCCGCCCGAGATCGTCGGCGTGTACCGGGAACCCGCGGTGTTCCAGCAGGTGGCGTCCGGGCAGTACCTCGTCTTCGACCGCCGCGCACACGCGGTGTTCGGCGTGGATGCCGCCGCGACGACGACGTGGAAACTGGTCGATATCGGACAGGAACCAGGGCGCGTGCTCGACCCGTCGGCGTTCGACGCCGAGCCTGGCGGATCCTTCGTGGTGGCCGACGCGCCGGGGGGCCGGGAGCGGATCCAGATCTTTGCAGCCGGCGGGCGGCGGCTCGGGGGTTTCTCGCTGCCGGGCCGGTCGGCGCCCCGCGTCACGCTCGGCAATCTCGTGCTGAGCGGAATCGGGTCGTTGCAGTACACCGGCGCGTCGGTGCTGATGAGCCAGCCCGAAACCGGCGCGCTCATGACCGAGTTCGGGCTGGGCGGCACGCCCACACGGTCGATCGGCGCGCTGCGGCGCACCGGACACGAAGCCGACAGTGACGTCCACCTCGCACTGAACACGGGCCTGCCGCTGGTCAACCCGCGTGGCGGCTTCTACTACGTCTTCCAGGCGGGCATACCCATGTTCCGCAAGTACGACGCCGATGGCCGCCTGGTCTTCGAGCGCCACATCGAGGGTGTCGAACTGGATCAGGCGATCGCGGGCCTGCCGACGGTCTGGCCGAGGCGGCCCGGCGACGGGCGCGAGGCGAACCTGCCGCTGGTCACGCCGATGGTGAGGACCGCCGCGGTGGATGGCCAGGGCAATCTGTGGGTCGTGTTGGTTCAGCCCTTCACGTACGTCTACGACGCCGACGGCAACAAGACGCGGGTCGTGCAGTTCAGGGCCGCGGGGCCGCTGGCGCCGTCGAGCCTCTTCTTCGCGGCCTCGGGGCGGCTGCTCGCTGCGCCCGGGTGCTTCGAGTTCGCGCCCGGAGCGGCGGCGGCGCCGCGCGCGCCCCCCCGCTGACCAGCCCTACTCCTCGGCCGGCGGGTCGGCCGCGGCCTGCCGGCGTGCCGCGACGCGCGTGACGGCGACGCCGGCCAGGATCGCGCCGGCGCCGGCGAGCTTCGACGCTCCGATCGGCTCGCCGAGCGTGGCGGCGGCCACTGCCATCGCGATGAGCGGGATGAAGTTCGAGTACGCCGAGGTGCGGACGTTGCCGATGCGCTGCACGGACGTGTACCAGATCAGGTAGGCGGCATTCAGCGCCAGCAGCGCGGAGAGCGTCGTCGCCGTCCACGCCCACCACGGCACGCGGCTCCAGGCGATTTGCGCTACCTGCCCCGCCGACGCCGGCACGTAGAGCGCTGTGCCCGCCAGCATCGTGAGGCCCGTCACGGTGAGCGGCGAGTACCGGGCCAGCAGCGGCCGCGACCCCACCGTGTACACCGCCCAGCAGCACACCGCCCCGAGCGTGAACAGGTCGCCCGCGAGCGAGGTTCCGCCGAACTCCGCGCCCACCCCCACCACGAGGTAGACACCGAGCACGGACAGCACCACACCGGCCCACTGCGCCCTCGGTACCCGCTCGTGTCCCGCGAGGGCCGAAGCGATCGACACGGCCACGGGGGAACACCCGATGATGAGCGCGCTGTTGGACGCGGTGGTCCTGGCGATGCCGGCCATGAAGAGCAGTTGGTAGACGAAGTGCCCGACGGTGCCGAGCATCGCGAGGCGGATCCAATCGCTCCGGGACACGCGAGGCAGTCCCTTCACGGCGATCGCGGCGGCGAACACCGCCGAGGCTACCACCATGCGGATCGCGTTGAACGCCTGGGGCGGGAGCTCCCGGAGGGCGGACTTGATGACGGCGTAGTTGGCGCCCCAGATGAGAACCATCAGGAGCAGGAGGCCGTCGAACGGGGTGAGCGTCAGAACGCGGCGCACGGACAACCTCCGCGCCAACCGCGCGGCCGGTGTTTCAGGTGGGATCGGACAGCGGCCGGGACGGGGCGATCCCGTCCCGGCCTACCGGTTCCTGGCTGCGTTCGCGTCTAGCCGCCGAAGGGCTTGACGAAGAACAGGATGAGCGACACCAGCAGCACGTAGATCACGAGCGACTCGATCAGCACGAGGCCCAGGATCAGGTTGCCGCGGATGTCGTTCGCCGCTGCGGGGTTGCGCGCGATGCCCTCGACCGCCGCGCTGAGGCCCTTGGCCTGCGAGAGCGCGCCGAATGCCGCGGCGATCGCCAGCGCGAAGCCGGCGGTGATGATCGACCAGCGCACCAGCTCCACACTGGCGGACGGCGCAGCCGCCTCCTGCGCGAACGCGGGGCTGGCGAGCCCCAGGACCATCACCACGAACGTGAACATCAGTGCGAAACGCGTCTTCACGACCTCAGCCTCCTCAGTAGGATGTCGACGTTGTCCGAGCCTATGCCGCCGCGCCATGCGCGTGCGCAGCCGCTTCGTGTCCATGAGCTTCTTCGTGGCCGTGCTCGGCTGCCACCGCGCCGCCCAGGTAGATCATCGTCAGCATGACGAAGATGAAGGCCTGCAGCGGCATCGTGATCATGCCCAGGAACATGATGGGCAGCGGCGCCAGGAACGGCACGATGCTGAACAGGATCAGGATGACCAACTCTTCCCCGAACACGTTGCCGAACAGTCGCAGCGAGAGCGACAGCACGCGGGAGAAGTGGCTGATGATTTCAACCGGCAGCATGATGGGCGCGATGAACACCGGCGCGCCCGGGGGAGCCGCGAAGTGCTTGAAGTAGGCGAGGGCGCCCTGCTCCTTCACGCCGTGATAGTGGTAGTAGACCCACACCGTCAGCGCGCAGCCGAGCGTGACGTTGATGCTGCTGGTGGGCGCCATGAAGCCGGGCACCATGCCGATCAGGTTGCTGAAGAGGATGAAGGCGCCAATCGTGCCGACCAGCGACACGTAGCGGGGGCCCTTCGGCCCGACGATGTCCTCGAGCATGCCGATGAGGCCGCCGACCAGGTCCTCGAACACGATCTGCAGCTTGCCCGGGTTGTCGACGCTCAGCCGCGACCGCAGCACGAACGCCAGGGCGATGAGCACCGCGACCACCAGGTACACCATCACCAGGTAGTTCGGAATCGGGTTCGCCGGGTCTGCCGCGTGGATGCCGAACAGGCCGAGCAGGGCGTTGACCGCCGGCCCGAATATCCGGTTCGCGACGTCGACAATCCAGAGCGGGTGTTCGAGTTTCTCCATAACCAGCGCGACTCCACCCTCGGCTTCACCGCCCGGTGCAATCACCGGCGTGCCGGGTGGCCATGCAAAGATCAAAGGATATCGTATGGGCGCCTGCCGGTAAAGCCAATCACGGCGGCCGTCCGCTGTCCCTGCGCGACGGCCCCCTGGAGAGCCGGACCGCCTCGAGACCGATGGCGGCAATCGGCACCGTGACCCCGACGAAAAGGCCCACCGGATGGGCCCTGAGCGGCACCAGGACGGCCCAGGCGGCGAGGCCGACGACGAGATACCGGCCGATGAACCGGGCGGCCAGCCACGCGAGGCGGCCCTTCGACACCCGGCTCCCGGCCTTCTCCCCGCCCGCCGGCGAGGCCGCGCGGGACGTGATCGCGGTGACGCCGCCCTTGATGGCTGCGTAGCTGAATCCCATGAGGGCCGCGCCGGCCAGAACGCCCAGGGCGCCGTCCAGACGTCCGCGCTGGATCGCCAGCGCCGCGGCGGCAGCCGCCACAGCCATCAGCACCGTGTCGCGCTCGACGCGCCGCAGGGAGGCATCCGCGTCGCCGAAGCCGAGCCGCATCACCGCCGCCTCGTCGCGTCATTCGCCGTCATGGTGCAGTTCGCGATCGTCGGGCTGGCCGGAGGCCCCCGCGGGGTCCGCGGGTGCGGCCGGCGCCGCGGGCGTCGACGATTTCGGGTAAGCCTGCGACACGATGCGATACACGTTCAGGATGCCTGCCGCGAGGCCGAAGAAGAAGAAGACGATGGTGAACGCCGGCTTCGTGCCGAGCCAGCCGTCGAGTACCGTGCCGGACCAGAAGCCCATGACGAGCGCGAGCACGAAGGCGAGGCCGACGGTGCTCAAGGCGCCCGCTTCGCGCAGCGCCGCTCCCGCCTGCTTCGTGAACCTGATCCCCATGCGCGTGCCGCGGCCAGTATCGTTCATCGACGCGCATTCAACAAGATCTCTCAATCTTCGCTTGTATGACGCGCCGCACGACGTTACTATCAACATGCAACACGCACGGATGGAGGTGACGTCCTCACGCGATGGGTGTTCTTGAACCATTCGAAACTTGGCGTCCGACGGTCTCGGTGTTCATCCCGTACTTCGACAAGGACGGCAGGCTGGAAAGTCCCGAGTACGACCTCCAGATCTTCCGCGACGAGCTTCACGGCTGGTTCACCACGCTCGGCTACGAGTGGCGCTGGGTTCCCGTCACCCTGAACAACCTGCAGTCGACAATCGACGGCCTGGAGCCGGCCCGCAAGGCCAACCGCTGCCTCGTGATGAACCTCTGCGACGGTAACGAGGTGGACGGGTCGCCCGGCGTCTCGGTGGTGCGCGCGCTCGAAGACTCGGGCCTGCCCTACACGGGCAGTTCGTCGTTCTTCTACGAGATCACCACCTACAAGGTGGCCCTCAAGACCACACTGCGCGAGCACGGCGTCCCGACGGCGCCCTTCGTGCCGTTGCGCGACCTGCCCGCGGACCTCGCCAGGCTCGAGGCCGAGGTCGGCTATCCCGCATTCGTGAAGCCTGAGGTATCTGCCGGCAGCGGCGGCATCGGATTGAAGTCGCGCGTACACAACGCCGACGAGGTGATGGCGCGCGTCTCGACGCTGCTCGCCAGCGAGGACGGCGACTTCTACCGCAAGTCGGGCATCTTCGCCGAGCGGTTCGTCGACGGCCCCGAGTTCACCGTGCTGGTCGTCTCCGACAAGGCGGCGCCGCACGGCGCGCGCGCCTACCCGCCGGCCCAGCGCCTGTTCCACTCGGCGCTGCCCCGCCACGAGCGCTTCCTGAGCTACGACCGCTACTGGTCGGAATACAAGGAGGAGTCGCGGCTGCCCGAGGGCGAGCCGTTCTACCGCTTCGGCCACGCGCCGGCCCACCTGCGCGGCCGGCTGGCCGACCTCGCCGAGCGGGCGTTCGCCGCCGTCGGCGGCCAGGGCTACGGCCGCGTGGACATCCGCCTCGACGAGCAGGCCGACGAACTGTACGTGCTCGAGGTGAACGCGAACTGCGGCATTTCGGGTGACAAGGAAACGTCGGTCGGCGAGATCCTGCTGCAGTCGGAGATTCCCGCCACGCGCCTCGTGTCCGAGATCTTCCGCGATGCCTACGATCGGCACCGCGTGAACGGCCACCCGCGCCGGCGCCACTGATCCATGCGGATCTGCGTGCTGCAGCCGTCGTACGCGCGGTCGTCGTGCGACTACCAGCGCTACGACCCGCCGCGCGACCTCGCGCCGCTGCTGCCCGAACACGAGTTCCACCACGAGTTCCTCGAGAAGGCCACCGCCTTCGGCCAGATCAAGGCGCTGCAGCGCCGCGGGTTCGACATCTTCGTGAATCTCTGCGAGGGCTACCGTGATTCCGATGTCCCGTCGATTGACGTCATCCACGCCCTCGAGGACCTGAATCTGCCCTTCACGGGGCCGACCAGCCGCCTCTACGACCCGTCGAAGGACCTGATGAAGCTCGTGGCGCTTTCGTCGGGCGTGACGGTGCCAGCCTGGCAGCTGGTGGGACCGGGGGACGACCCGGCCGCAGCCGCGAGCGGGCTGCGGTACCCCCTGTTCGTCAAGCCGTCGGCCTACGGCGACAGCCTGGGCATCGACGAGCGCTCGCTCGTGACCCTACCCGGCGACCTCGAGTATCAGGTCGCGTCGAAGCTGCCGGAATTCGGCAGGCTGCTGGTCGAGGAGTACATCGACGGGCGGGAGCTGACCGTGCTGGTCCTGGCCAGCCCCGACCATTCGACGCCGCCGCTGGCCTTCACGCCCATCGAGTTCCTCTTCCCGCCGGGCCCGCACTTCAAGACGTACGACCTCTAGGTCACGCAGTTCCATCCCGAGTGCAACGTTCCGTGCACCGAGGCGGACCTGGCCGCCCGCCTGAAGGCCGCGGCCATCCAGGTCTTCGAGGGTTTCACCGGCGAGGGCTACGCCAGGATGGACTTCAGGGTGGACCCCGACGGCCGCGTGTTCTTCCTCGAAGCCAACTTCACCTGCTCGATCTTCTACCCGGAGGGCTACCAGGGCTCGGCCGACTACATCCTGGCCTTCGACGGCATCGGCCAGTCGGGGTTCCTCCGCGCCATCATCGACGAGGGCCTCGCCCGCCATGCGCGGCGGCAGCTGCCGTACGCGGTCAAGCCGAGCGGCGACGGCTTCGCGATGTTCGCGGCCCGCGATCTGCCGGGCGGGTCGGTGGTCTTCGAAGGCGAAGGCCGTCCGCAGCGCATCGTCACGCGTTCGCACGTCGATCGGACGTGGTCGGCGGCCGACCGCGACGTCTTCTACCGCTACGCCTACCCCATCAGCCCCGAGGTGTTCGTGCTCTGGGACACCGAGCCCACCGGCTGGGCGCCGCAGAACCATTCGTGCGATCCGAACACCGAGTTCGTCGGGCTGAATCTCGTGGCGCGCCGTGACATCCGGGGCGGCGAGGAGCTGACGGTGGACTACGCCACCTTCTACGACCGGCACATGACGCCGTTCGACTGCACGTGCGGCAGCCCGAAGTGCCGGGGGCGGGTTGAGGGGGGCAAGGGGTTGTTCGGATAGGCGCTGGGGGCTTGGCGCCAGGCGCTAGTCAGAAGCAAGAAGCCAGAAGGGCCCACTCACGATTGTCAGAAGCAAGAAGCCGGCTGTACAGCTGAACAGGTCTTTCTTCTGGCTTCTTGCTCCTTGCTTCTTGCTCCTGGCTTCTTCTTCTCAGAACTGCGTCGCTGCCACACCCACGACACCCAGGGCGCGGGCCGAGAACTCGGCCAGTTCGAACAGCGGCCGCGGGTA
>Ga0316605_10001362_pt1 | contig 14137 bp, 7 predicted proteins | sample OWC_soil_day20_n_FD_207666 | JGI IMG/M metagenome (GOLD analysis project Ga0316605, IMG submission 207666) | Wetland soil microbial communities from Old Woman Creek delta, Ohio, United States - OWC_soil_day20_noCT | ecosystem: Environmental > Terrestrial > Soil > Wetlands | place: USA: Ohio... | reverse complement strand
GATGGGAACTTTGTTAACAACAAGTTGTGTCAATGACTTCCTTGAATTACAGCCATTGGATTCACAAACTGAAGCTATTTATTTTAAAAACCTGACTCAGTTCCAGTATGCTGCTAATAATCTGCATACCAATATATATGCCTGGGGAGGAAATACAACTTATCCAATTAATTTTGACTTAGGAACAGATCTTGTCTCTGCTGCTGGAGATGATATTAGCGGGATAAACTCAGCCGGAACAACGGATACTTATTGGGAACAGACTTATAAATGGTTGCGCCCGGTAAATATCTTGATTCAGAAAGGTGAAGAATATACTAATAAGGAAGAAATCGCGGCACCTGTTGGTCAGGCATATTTCTTTAGAGCTTGGCATCATTTCTTCTTGTTGAAACGTTTTGGAGGAATTCCTATTGCTAATAAAGTAACTGATACAAATGATGATATCGTTTGGGGGCCTCGCGCTTCCCGTTATGAAGTCGTTGCTCAGATATTATCAGATCTTGATGTTGCAATCCAGAAATTGAAGAATACAACTGTGGCTTCTACCAACAATGACGGACATGTTACTCTTGAAGCAGCTAAAGCATTTAAAGCCAGAGTTTGTTTGTATGAAGGAACTTTTGAGAAATACGTTGGAACTAAAACTGATGGTGATGGTGTTCAGTCTGGTGCAGGATCTGCCAAACCGGCTAATTATCCCTCAATTTCCGACATGCTTACTATGGCAAAAAGTCTTTCTAAAGAAATTATTGACTCAAAAACATTTGAACTGTGGAAAGGTGTAGAGGATGTAAGCGGTATCGCAACAGTCAAGAATCCTCAAATGTATGCTCATACTAGCTACTACTATCTTTTTAATCTGGAAGGAACTGATTCTAATCCAGCAGGTTTGAGTAAATCTTCTAACAAAGAAGCTATATTCCGGAGTGTATATGATAAGGTTAATCGCAAGAGTGGCACAAACCTTACACATAGTTGGCCGGCAGGTATGACTCGTAAGTTATCTGATATGTATCTTTGCAGTGATGGTCTTCCAGTACACTTGTCTCCTTTATTCAAAGGATATACAGACATGAATGCCGAACTTCAGAATCGCGATTACAGATTGACAGCATGCGTTACTCCTGCAATGGATTATGCATGGGGCTGGGGGATGTACAAAACAGGCGCTCAATACGGTGTTGATATTTACACTTTAGCGCAGGCTACTTATCAGAATGTTCCAAATTTGCGTAATGCAGGTTCTGGTATGGGAGGCCGCAAGTTCCGTAGTGAGTTAGCTTCATTAGGTGCAGCTGGAGATGAAGCTATGGATTGTATGCACATTCGTTTCCCTGAAATTCTTTTAATTTATGCTGAAGCAACTTGTGAATTGGGCAACGGAACGATTTCTGACGCAGATCTTGATTACTCTATAAATAAAGTTCGCGCTCGTGGTGGTGTTGCTCCTTTGAATGCTGCATTAATAGCTAAGGCTGCATCATTAGGTGGTCAGTTAACTTTCCTTGGTGAAATTCGCCGTGAACGTGCTACAGAACTATATGGCGAAGGACAACGTTTAACTGATCTTTGCCGTTGGGGAATTGCAGAACAAGAACTTGCAGGTCAGCCTCGTTGTGGTACTTATTTAGAATACAATGGGACAGATTCTTACTTGAAGACATTGATAAATCCTACAGATAAGAAACCTGTTTACGTAGCATCTTCTTATGCAGGGCTTATTAATGATCATAAGATCACTTATAGCTATGCAGGTTTAACCCCAACAGAACCAGGAGCAATTGTTGTTGAGTTGGCTGCAAACCGTAAGTTCTCTTTGAAGAACTATTTGCAACCTATTCCAACTGATCAGATTAAACTGAATTCAAATTTGAAGCAGAATCCTAGTTGGTAATAGTTGATATAAACTTAACAATATAAACTTTTTATAAAGAAGTAGCCTTTATTATAATTCTAAATTGAAGGGAGATAGCTGTTAATGCTATCTCCCTTTCTTTTGTACCTATCACATAAAGTACATACTATTCATTTTATGGTACAACTGGCATTCTGCAAAAATCATGCTTAATAAATTTATCGAATAAATTCAAAACAGTTTCTTAAAACTTCAGAAAAAATATGCACTCACTATAGATATCCCCTGCAGATGGATATAATAATTGATAATATAATTAATTAAGAATGTTTTTTTATACATTTGTAGTAACATAAATAACACATCTTTAAGTCTAAATAATATGAGATACAATAAGATTGATAAAGCTGTATTAGCTTTTGTCACTTTTTCGATGATTTCTTGTGGAACACACTCAAACTTGGAGAAAGGACACACAACAGACGCACTTGATAACTCGGCATGGAACGCTTCAAAGTGGATTTCTGTATTAAATGCTCCAGTAGTAAAAGGCCATGGAACGCGTGCTGCTGATGGAGCGAATTGGTTTACATCAACAATAAAGAATGAAAATAAAGTAACTGCTGCTATATGGATGACATCAGGACTTGGTATATACGACCTGTATGTCAATGGTAATCTCATTGGCAAGGAGATCCTTAAACCTGGTTTTACCCATTATTCCAAGACAAAAAGATCATTTACATACGATATTACTGATGCTTTCAATAAAAAAGCAGGAGCAGAGAATAGTCTCTCTGTGCAAGTAACACCGGGATGGTGGGCCGATAAAATTATCACTCCTGATAATCACGAAGGCATGATAGGAAAAAAATGTGCATTCCGTGGAGTGCTAAAAATAATATATGCAAATGGTTCTACTAAATTATACGGTACCGATACACAAAACTGGAAAGCAGCTATTGCTGGTAAAGTGAAACATGCAGCAATATTTGATGGTGAAATTTATGATGATCGTGAAATAGCTGGTTATGATAATTCATCAAATTTATCTACACCGGAGATAAACAACGAGTTTAATGGAGTAATATTACCATCAAATGGTGCTGAGATATATTTTCGCAAAGATTTAGCATTGAATCCGGTAAGAGCATATATATGGAAAGATGTGGAAGGCAAAAATGATAATAATTATGGTAAGGTAATTATAAATAAAGAGTTTTTTAAAGGTGAAACTATTACACTCCTTCCTAATGAAACTCTGGTAGTCGACTTTGGTCAAAACTGTGCTGCCGTTCCATCTTTTGTATTTAAAGCTAAGAAAGGTACCAAACTAAACTGCGTAACTTCCGAATTGCTGAATGATGGTAATGGGGCAAAGAGCCGTGGTATGGATGGTCCAGAAGGTAGTGTTCACCGCCTGAACCTGCGTATTCCTAATACTGGTATGAGCCTAGACTATATTTTTGCGGACAACGACAAACCAGTTCATTTTTATCCAAGAAATACTTTCTATGGATACAGACTTGTTTCTATCACTGCTACCGATAAAGTTACTATGCAGAGTATTCAATCTATACCAGTTTCATCTATTACAGAAGAGATGGAAATTGGCAAAATCACTACAGGTGATGAACTTATAAACAAACTAATATCAAATACTATATGGGGACAGCGTTCAAATTATCTTTCAGTACCTACTGATTGTCCACAACGTAATGAGCGTTTAGGTTGGACAGCAGATACACAAGTATTCTCGGAAACTGGTTCTTTCTTTGCAAATACTGACAAGTTTTTCCATAAATGGATGTGCGACATGCGCGATACACAATCTTCACAAGGTGGGTATCCTGGTGTAGCTCCAATAGGTCAATATGGTGCTGAGAATTCATCAATGATGCGAGTTGGATGGGCAGATGCTGGTGTAATTGTTCCATGGACTATTTGGAAACAATTTGGTGATAAGGAGATTATAAATGAATCATGGGCTTCGATGGAGAAATACATGAATCATGTAAACGAAACTAAGTACGATCATAATGTGCTAAAGACTGAGAATGGCAACTATCAATGGGCCGACTGGTTGAGTTACGAGCCTCTTGAAAGTTGTAGTGGAAAAGCATTTGGCCCTAACGGTCCTCTTACTGAAGCACTTGAATACTGGAATTATCTTTGTGGCTCTTATTGGGTAATCGATGCAGGAATGATGTGCGATATGGCTAAAGCTACAGGTCGTGATGCTACGAAGTACGAATTAATGGAACAAGAGGCAAAGAGATATATTTGTGAGAATTTTCTAACCGCTGACGGCAGGTTTAAGTCAGAGGTACTAAATACAATGCAAACTCCTGCACTCTTTGCTCTAAAGAATAATTTAGTTAAAGGAGATGCAAAAGATAAAATGATTTCTCGTCTTCGTCAGAATTTCAAGGAACATAACAATTGTCTGCAAACAGGATTCCTTGGCACATCAATATTAATGGCCACGCTTACCGATAATGGAATGAGCGATATAGCATACGAACTGCTTTTCCAGCGTAAAAACCCATCATGGCTCTATTCTATTGATAACGGCGCAACTACTATATGGGAGCGTTGGAATAGTTATACGATAGAAAATGGAATGGGACCAAAAGGTATGAATAGTTTCAACCATTACGCTTATGGTTGTGTTTGTGAATGGATATGGAAAACTGTGGCAGGCATTGCTTCTGATATATCTAATCCTGGATTTAAACACATTATAATGAAACCTATTCCCGACAAACGCCTTGGACATATAGACGCTGAGTATAAGTCGGCAGCAGGTATAATAAAGAGTTCATGGAAATATGAGGGTGATAAATGGATATGGAAATTCACTATTCCAAATGGGGCTACAGCAAGTGTTACATTACCTGGAGAAAAAGTGGCTAAAGAGTATAAAGCTGGTACATATACTTCTGTTGTAGAGTTATATCCTTGATATTCATGATAATTACAAACCTACCGGTTTAAATCTGCAAGTTTAATAATATAAATCTGAAAAAAGGGAAAAAAAGATTGAAGTCTTTGCTAATTCAGAGAAGGGCAAAATAACAGACTCGTGTGAATGAGTCTGTTTGTGATTTAATAACATATCTATGTAAGACTTATATATTAAAGAAACAAGTATTTGAATATTTTTTTAGGTATAACAGCCTTTTCGTTCGTATTATAAATACAAATATAAAGGCTGATATTATGATTAAAAAACGACTAATCAACGCATTACTGAAATAATATTAAGACGTATATACAAATTTGATAATCGGGATCATGACGAAGATGATCCCGACTACAAGGGATGTATGGCTATTAATGTAGGAGATCATAATTTAGCCAGAAATATTATTTTTGATAATATCCGTGTTGAACGTATTGAAGAGGGACAATTATTTCATTTTCGTGTGATGTATAATAAAAAATATAATACAGGTCCCGGAAGAGGCGTACAGAATATAATTTTTAGAAATGTCTATTATACCGGTAAAAATGAAAATCCAGCTCTGATTGAAGGGTATGATTCTCAAAGAAGAATTAGTGATATTCTTTTTGAAATTATAAATGTTAATGACAAGTGAATAAAATCTCTTGATGAGCTGAATATAAAGATGGGCAAATTTACAGATAATATTATATTGAAATGATTTTCTTATATTTGCGGAGCTAATAAATTTAATAATAATGAAAACGAAACTGCTAACCTTTTTTATTGGAGCTGTTGGCCTTTTATCAACGGTCAATGCTCAGAATGTCACTCAATTGGTTCCGGGAAAAGATTTTCCGACCGAAATTGAAAATCCCGAATGTCTTGGTATAAACAAAGAACCAGCTCATGCCACATTGATGCCTTATGCTTCTATGGATGAGGCTTTGAAGGCAAAAAGACATGAATCGTCTTATTGTCAGGTATTGAATGGTATGTGGAAATTTAACTGGGTGGCATGGCCTAATCAGCGCCCTGTCGATTTCTATAAAACCGATTACGATGTTTCTGGTTGGAAAGAAATTCTGGTTCCTTCAAACTGGCAGGTACTGGGATACGGAACTCCATATTATAGAAATATAGGTTATACCTTTAAAATAGATTTTCCTCATGTAATGAGCGAACCATCTAAAAATTATACAGCTTATGAGGAACGAAATCCGGTAGGTAGTTACAGACGCGATTTTGATGTTCCGGCTGATTGGAATGGTCGTCGTGTTTTTATCACTTTCGATGGTGTTGATGCTGCTTTCTTTATCTGGGTAAACGGACAGAAAGTTGGTTATAGCACAAATAGTCGTAATGCAGCGGAATTTGATTTAACCAAGTATGTAAAACCAGGTAAGAATATGGTAGCTGTAGAGGTTTACCGTTATTGCTCTGGTAGTTATCTGGAAGATCAGGATATGTGGCGATTAAGCGGTATCTTCCGCAATGTAACGCTTTGGAGTGCTCCTCAGACTCATGTTCGCGATTTCTTTGTTCAGACAGATTTGGATAAAGATTATAAGAATTCAGAATTGAGCGTTTCTGCAAAAGTTAAGAACTATGGCTCTCAGCCTTCTCAAGTGCAGAAATTACAGGCTTCACTTTATAATGGCAGTCAATCGGTAGAAGGGGCAACTGCTGTAGCAAATATTCCAGTGTTGAAACCAGGACAGGAAACTATTGTTTCTTTGAAGTTTACGGTTAATAACCCTGAGAAGTGGACTGCCGAAACTCCAAAACTTTATACTACTGTTCTTACTTTGCAGGATGGTAAGGGAACTAATGAAATATTATCTTCACGTACCGGTTTCCACAAGCTTGAAATTAAAGGACGCCAGTTCATGGTGAATGGAACTCCGATAAAACTAAAAGGTGTGAATAGACATGAACATTGGTCGAATGTTGGTCATGCAATAACAGAAGAACAAATGATCAAAGACCTTGAAGTTATTAAGCAAGGTAATTGTAACCATGTACGTACTTGTCATTATTCAGACGATCCACGCTGGTATGAGTTATGTGATGAATGGGGTATTTGGTTGGTTGCTGAGGCTAATGTAGAATGTCACGGATACGATGGCAAACTTGATGAAGAACCACGCATGAAAGCTGCAATTATTGACAGAAATGTGGCGAATACAGAAAACTTTAAGAATCATCCTTCAGTTATAATCTGGTCATTAGGAAATGAATGCGGACGCGTTGGTTCAAATTTTGTATCTGCAATGAATGCTGTTAAGTCTATTGATCCTACTCGTTTCGTACATTACGAACGTTTTGGAATCGGTAAAAATAATCCGTCCGATTTTGATGGAAAAATGTATGGCACTCCTGATGAATTTGCAAAGATTGCTCAAAATAAAGAGCTTACAAAACCATTTTATATCTGTGAATTTGCACATGCCATGTTCAACTCTATGGGTTCATTAGATGAATATTCAAAGATGTTTGATAATCATCCTGAGATTTTGGGTGGTGCTATCTGGGAATATCAGGATCAGGCATTGTGGAACAAACGTAATCCGGAACATCCAATATTGGCTTATGGTGGCGGATTCGGTGAATTCCCTAACGACCACTATTTTATTCATAAAGGTGTTGTAGCTTGGGATAGAAAGACTATTAAACCTCATTATCCTGAAATGAAGAAGGCTTTCCAATGGATTGATACAGAATTGATAGAACCTTCATCAGGAACTATTAAAATCAGAAACAAATTCCAGTTTATTTCATTAGATGGTTTTGAAGCTTCATGGTCGTTGACTGAAAATGGAAAAGAAATAGATAAGGGTACATTGCAATTGCCTCGAATCTGGGCTTTCAGAGAAGGTAGAGTTTCAGTTCCTTATAAAATAGAAAATCCTAAAGCCGGAGCTGAATATTATCTGCGCATCTCTTATACTCAAAAGGATAAAACATTGTGGGCTGATAAAGGTTTCGAAGTTGCATCCGAACAATTTAAGTTACCTGTAAATACACTTCCTGTTGAAGCAGCAAAAGTAACTTCTCCTGTAAAAGTGAGTCAGGATGCTCAATCTATTAAGGTGACAGGGACAGGATTTGCTGTAGCCTTTGATAAGAATACAGGCTTAATGAGTCAGTTGACGAAAGACGGAGTAAATCTTTTAACTTCCGATGGCTCACCAAAACTTCACTTGTGGCGCGCAGCTCACCGTAATGATGATATGTGGGCAAACAGAGATTGGGAGAAATTTAGTGTAAATAACCTGAAATGTTCTTTGGTTGATCTGAAAGTAGAAACTGTAGATAAATGTACTGCAAAAGTAATTTCAACTATAAAGTATGAGGGTAAAGAAGGATTTGGTGCATACCATACTTCTACCTATACAATTAAAGGTGACGGTTCTGTGAAAGTTGATAATAAAATTGACTTTATTGGCTTGAGAATAAATCTTGCACATATCGGTGTACGTATGCTTCTTGATAAGAAGTTAGATCGTATGACATATTTCGGTCGTGGCCCGATAGAAAATTATTCAGATCGCAAGAGTGGGGCAGATGTAGGTCTTTATGAATTAGCTGTAAATGATCAGTACGAATATGAAAAACCTATGGATCGTGGAAACCATGAAGATGTAAGATGGATTAAATTTGCCGGAAATAATATGCCCGACTTTTTAATAAACTCTGATGAGAACTTAATGCAATTTTCTGCTTTGCCTCACACAGACGAACAGATGTTCCCGGTTGAATATAAAATAGATCTTCCTGCTAGTACTGCAACAGTTTTCTGTTTGTCAACTAAAACATTAGGTGTAGGCTCTAACGGTTGTGGTCCAAGACCTTTGGATAAATATATGGTTTGGTCGGACAATACTCAGTTTACATATACCATACAGTTATTGCAATCAAAGTAATTAGAACAAAATGACATGTAAAAGTTTTAACCTGGTGAATATGGACGGAGCATTGTACCAAAAGTTCAGTCGGCTGAGACTGTAACCAGAAGCTTTTATATTGAATAATGCAATACAATCTATTTGAAAAATAAAAGCGGCCGGAAGTATCTGATACAGATATTCTCCGGCCGCTTGCTTATATATCGATTGTGACTATTTGTTCTGGTAAGCAGTTAGCATCCACACTAGTTTTTCCTGCTCTTTCAGGTAATCGCTCATCAGGGCTACTGTTACTTCATCTCCCGCTTCCGAAGCTGCCTTTAAAAGATTACGTTCTTCACCAATAAAGTAAATGATAGTTTCCAATACATTATTCAAGGATTCGTTGCCGTTAGAAACGTTATCAACCTCTTTTATTTTAGCCACTTTCAGATAATCACTGAATTTATTTGCAGGTACTCCACCAAGAGTTAAGATGCGTTCTGCAAGTTCATCTGCTTTTTCTGCTGTGTCATTGTACATTTCTTCAAATTTACTGTGCAGAACAAAGAAATCGTGCCCTTTTATATTCCAGTGAAAACCTCTCAAATTGGTGTAATACACCTGAAAATCGGCAAGTAATTGTTGCAAAGATGTTACTACGTTATTTACTACTGAAGCATCTAATTTTATATAATCTAAAGTTTTCATATTGTTTTTGTTTTAAAGATTTGTATTTTTATTTTGTTGATACAAAGATAAACCGGAAAGGATGCTTTTCCAACCGATAATTTCTATCTTTGTATAGATGAAATCTATAATGTGTAATTAATGAATAGAATATGACTATACAGCAATTGGAATATATTCTTGCAGTGGACAGGTTCCGTCATTTTGGTAATGCGGCAGAACATTGCATGGTTACTCAGCCAACCCTGAGTGCAATGGTTCAAAAGTTGGAAGAAGAACTTGGGGCGAAGATATTCGACCGGAGTACACAACCCATTCAGCCAACTTCTGTTGGAAGAAAAATTATAGAACAAGCGCGCTCAGTATTGGAGCAAGCTTCGAAAGTGAAGGAGATAGTGCAGGAAGAGGGACACTCATTAAGAGGAGTTTTTCGTTTAGCTATATTGCCTACCATAGCACCATATCTGCTTCCACGTTTTTTCCCGAAGTTGATGGAAGATTATCCCGATCTGGATATCCGGGTTACGGAGATGAAAACTCAGGATGTGATGGTTGCCCTTGCCACGGGAAAGGTGGATGCAGCAATATTTGCTACGGTTGTAACCGACAAATCTTTGCAGGCTGAGACGCTATTCTATGAACAATTTCTGGGGTATGTGGCCCGTAAGGAACCGATCTTTAAAAATGAAATGATTCGTTCTACAGACATTAGTGGAGAAAGGCTTTGGCTTTTGGATGAAGGCCATTGTTTCCGCGATCAGTTGATGAGGTTTTGCCAGCTCGAAACGGTTAAACTCCATCAGGCTGCCTATCATTTGGGAAGTATGGAGACATTTATGAGAATAGTAGAAGGGGGGAAGGGAATTACCTTTATTCCGGAACTGGCCTCTTACCAGCTTAGCCAGGAGCAGAAGGAGCTTGTTAGGCCATTTGCTATACCTCGACCCACGCGTGAAATCAGTATTGTGACAAAAACAGACTTTGTGCGATATACAATATTAAACATGATAAAAGAGAGCATTCGCTCGTCTGTTCCAAAGGAAATGTTGACGCTTCAAAAAACTCAGCGGGTAGTCTGAATTTATTGGCCAATGAATTTATTTTATTGGTCTATGGATTAATTTTATTCACCAATAAATTTAATCCATTGATGAATGAAAATAGCTCGTTTGCGGCAGATAATACTTTTTATGGAATAAGCTGGTTCTTCGTTACTTTAGGTGCAAGATATTATATTAAGCCTCTTATTTCTGGTGTTTTGCAGACTTTTTATCGGATTCAATAAATGCCTTATTAAAAAGCATGTAGAATCTTTATTGGATAAACATTTGAGACTGTTTGCTTGCACCTAAAATGACGAAGAACCATTAAGTTTATAGTTTCTGTGGTTATACTAGAACTGATTGGTTCTATTTTTCTTCTTTCTGAGCCGACTTCGCATAAAAAAGGAGAGCGCCCAAAAAAGTCTTTGGCACTCTCAATTTATTCTTATCCCAAATGGAAACTGAAATCAAATATTCAATTCTACAAGGGGGAATCTTTACTTTTTAGAAACTCTCTTTTTTGAGTTTTTATCTGCTGATTAATTCTTCTGATTCTGACTGCTTATCACCCGATAAATTTCTTCGGCAATTCGGTTGGCACCAGCTTCGTTGGGATGTATCTGGTCGGGGAAATACATCGGTAATCCACTCATTGGTGTATGTAAATCAATGGTTCCCAATTTCATCTTTTTGGCCACACTTTTAATATATGGAATAACTTCACGAGTGATAGTACTGTCGTTTATTCCCCATTTTACACCATAAGCAGGAACCGGGAAACAAAGATAGATCTTAGGATTTGAAGGCAACTGCTTGAACGCATTGATCAGTGTTACGAGGTCCTTTTTAAAATCCGCTTTATATTTCCAGTTCTGAGGTTTAGTATCATTAGTTCCCAGTTTGATGGTTACAATATCCGGTTGAAAGTTCAATGCATCCTGGAATATTTGTTCTTTCATATAAGGGCGATCACCTTTCATAAGTAAGGTTCTTCCTCCAATTCCGAAGTTATGCACTTCGTAGTCACTACCTAATAATCTTCCTAATACAGCAGGATAGCCATCTTTATTTCTGTCTTTAATACCAGAACCGTAAGTTATACTGTTGCCAATGCAAGCCACTTTAATTACTTTTTGTTGAGCAAATGTAAAGTTGCAGCAAAATAGCAGCACACATATAAGCGATAAATAAGAAATTCGTTTCATTTTTATATCAGATTTTTTATTAGAAATATTATTGTCCGGCTAACTTGGTATAAGTTACACTCTTTTCATTTACGTTCTTTGCATTGCTAACCTTTTTAATGAACTTATTCACCTTGTTTACATGGATATTCTTTAGTTCTACATTCTCAACCGGAAGTCTCTCGTCGCCTTTTATTTCGTAAATGGCATCAACTTCTTCGCAAGTAACATTTTTCATGTGAATATCATGAATAGGAGTAATACGTGTTTCGTAAGTAGGGAAATCTTTCCACTGATACAATACATCGGTATCAATTTCGAAAGCTCTTTGCATTTTTCCGGCTTTAATGTTTTCCATATAAATGTTTTCAACGAACCCACCTCTGCGATGATTGGTTTTGATATAGAACAGTCGTAATACAGATTTAGGAGCAGTGCAATTGTGCATATAAATATTACGGATGCCACTTGATAATTCACTGCCTAGTCCCAATAACGTATGTCCTTGAAGAATAGAACAATTGCGGATTACGATGTTTTCGCAGGGAGTATTCAGGCGCCAGCCATCCTGATTGCTTCCCGATTTAATAACAACAGCATCATCTCCCTGGTCGAAGATACAGTTTTCTACAAGGAAGTTACGAGTCATTTCCAGGTCTATACCATCGTTGTTATGCCCGTGAGCTTTTATATCCAGATTACGTGCTATTCCATTATCGCACATATACATGTGTACACACCAGAAAGGACTTTCCCTTATTTTGAATCCATCTAGCATGATGTTCTTACATCGGTTAAAGTGTATCAGGTAAGGGCGCATTCTGTTTTCCTCGTTCCCAAATTGTCTTTCCTCAACAGGAACGTTTGTAGACATCATCGTGTAAAGCTTTCCGGCTGCATCCATGTAATACTTCTGGCGTGGAAACCATATTTTCCATGTATCCATCTTAGGACTGATTGTTCCTTTACCGGTGATAGCTATATTTTCACACTTAAATGCATAAATAAGAGGTGAGTAATTGTAGAATTCCATACCTTCCAGAGAGCTTTGCACAGCAGGCAAATAGTCGGATGGATTATCAGAAAAGCGCAATACTGCATTTTCGTCAAGATGCAGGTCTACATTACTTTTAAAATGAATTGGACCGGTAAACCATGTTCCCGCAGGAATAACAACTCGTCCACCACCAGCTTTGTTGCATGCGTCCATGGCTGCTGCAATAGCTTTTGTGTTGTCGGCAACGCCTCCTTCAATGGCTCCGTAATTGGTAATAGGAAAATTTTGTTTCGGATAATTGAAAACCTTAATAGGCTGCATGGGGAAGGGAGCTTTTACTTTTACTGTGCTATAATTACCATTAGGAGTGGTAAAAGATGATGTGAGCAGATAAAATAATGTTCCTGCCAGACATTTTAGAAGATTGATTTTCATAATATTATTAGTAGATTAACTCCGTTAGATTCTTTTCACTTATCAGAATTCAATGCAAAGAAAAGCATTTTTCAATAACTAAATATGTTATTCCGTACATAACCTATAGAATTTTATACAAGAAAGATATTAAATACCCTTATGATATAGGCGGTAAATAGGATTACTGATAATAATATTTTTCAAGAGAATAAATTGTGCTTTATTTTGAGTAGATATTTCCTTATATTCGTATAGTTTATAATAGGAAATATAAACTGCAAATAATAATACGAAATGAAAACGTGTGATTTAAAGAGATTCTTTTTTGCTTTGCTATTTTGTATAATGCCATTTATTGCATTTGCACAAGCAATCATTAAGCAGACTGAACAAAAACTAAAGTCCCCCGATGGTGCTTATGAATTTACATTCTATCAGAAGCAAATTACTCCTGGTACAAAGCAAATGTATTATACTCTTTCTTTTAAAGGGAAAGAAGTGTTGAAAGAATCAGAGCTTGGTGTACTGATTGAAAACCAATTGTTCGAATCAGCTTTGGCAGTGCCCAATGATACTTGTCATCTTTGGTGTGAAAACCTGGCTTTGATTGGAACAGATTGTTCGTCAGTAGATACAAACTGGAAACCTGTTTATGGCGAAAAAAGTACTATAAGGGACAATTACAATCAGCTAACTCTTAAGTTCGAAAAGTATGGAAACGGAAATTCAGCCGTTCCAACCGATGGCTATGATAAACGTCGTGCATATCGCATGGATATAATTGTTCGTGCTTATAATGAAGGTGTGGCTTTGCGCTATTTCTTTCCGGAAACAAGTAATGGGCTTTTCTTACATATCACCGGCGAGCAGACTCAGTTCTCTTTTCCAGAGAATACACAGGCGTATTATGAGCGATGGGCGCAAGGACCTTTTTCACTTCTTTCTTTAAAAGACTGGAAAGATGAGTGTGAACGTCCGCTTACTCTTAAACTGGAAAATGGACTCACGGTGGCTCTTGCAGAAGCACAAATGGTTGATTACTCTCGTATGAAGTTTCGCTTGAATGCAACAAAAAGCAATACTTTGCAAGCTTCACTTTATGATAAAGTAGATA
>Ga0316605_10001360_pt1 | contig 14171 bp, 11 predicted proteins | sample OWC_soil_day20_n_FD_207666 | JGI IMG/M metagenome (GOLD analysis project Ga0316605, IMG submission 207666) | Wetland soil microbial communities from Old Woman Creek delta, Ohio, United States - OWC_soil_day20_noCT | ecosystem: Environmental > Terrestrial > Soil > Wetlands | place: USA: Ohio... | reverse complement strand
CATTACGGGCACTGGTTTTTTCAGGGACTGCCGGTGACACAGTGATGTTTTCCGGCCTTAAACAACAGTAAACACTTTGTCCCGGCAAATAATTACCCACTGCTTCAATAATTTTTCCGGCAACGGAAATGCCCAACAGGCCGGCATTACTGTTTTCAACGGTCCCTTCCAAGACGGTTTCCGTACCGACAAAGTTGGCCACAAATTCTGAATCCGGCTCATTAAATATTTGAGCGGTGGTTCCCGACTGTATAATTCTGCCTTCGGCCATAACCGTTACATCCTGAGCCAGTCGCAGTGTTTCTTCACGATCATGCAACGCCATCACAGCGGTAATTTTTGTTTTTTCCAGAATATTCCGCAGGTCTTCAATCAGCGTTTCCCGAGTTGGAGGATCAAGGGAATTAAATGCCTCATCCAATAAAATCAATTGCGGTTTTAAGGCAAAAGCGCGCGCCAGGGAAACCCTTTTCGATTCGCCGCCAGAAAGTGTTTTAGCCGATCGTTTTGCAAGAAAACTGATGCCGAAATAATCAAGTGACTCCTCGACACTCCTTTCAATTTCACTGCCCGTTAGATGGCGGAATTTCAGTCCCAAGGCAACATTTTTATAAACCGATGTATTGAGCAGCAGGGGTTCTTGAAAAACAACGCAGACGCTCCGGCGCATGTTAGATCGACTGACACTGCTGTCTATAGGCATCCCCTGATAATGAATCATCCCCGTGCTCGGTTTCAACAAGCCCGCCATGGTTAAAAGTAGTGTTGACTTGCCTGCTCCGTTTGGTCCGATCAGGGCAAGGATTCTGCTTTTTTCAACCTTCAGTTCATTGATGTCTAATACAGTTACACCGCCACGACGAACGATTAAATTTTGAACGGTAAGAATAGGATTCATCGCAGACGCTGCCTTTGCTGCACATGGGTTAGCAGGAGATTAACCAGAAATGCCAGGATCAAAAGGATAATGCCCAGGGCAATCGCGATATCGAAATTTCCCTTGCCGGTTTCCATGACAGTTGCTGTCGTGAGAACCCGGGAATATCCCTTGATGTTGCCGCCGACCATAATGGAAGCGCCTACTTCGGAAATAACACCCCCGAAACCGGCCATAACGGCAGCAAGAAGCGGCAGTTTTGATTCTTTGATCAGTATCCATGCCATTTGTAGTCGGCTGGCACCCAGCGACAAAATCTGCAGACGTAAATTAGCCGGAAGACTCTGAATCGAGGCCAGTGATATACCCATGACAATGGGTGTGGCAATGATTGCCTGCGCGATAATCATTGCATAGGGGGTATAGAGAATTTCCAGAAATCCCAGTGGTCCGCTGCGCCAGATCAGAATCGTCACAAACAGACCCACGACAACGGGCGGCAGACCCATTCCCGTGTTGATCAAGCTGATCACGATCCGTTTTCCCGGAAAGTCAGTTAAGGCAACACCGGCTCCGATGGAAACACCGAAGAAAAGGCTGATAAACGTGGCTGTCCCCGATATTTTCAAAGACAGCCACGTTATGCCCATCACTTCAGGATCAAAACTGATGATCAACTCAAAAGCTTTGATGATCCCTTGAATAATTAATTCCACGTATTGCCCCCAGACGTTATTTTCCTAAATCTTCCACTTTTTTGCCAGCATCCGGGAAAAACAGGGGTGAACCGTATTTATCCACGCCAAAGGTTTTAATGATGTCCTGAGTTTTCTTGGAAACCATAAAATCGGCAAAGGCTTTAGCACCTCTGGCATTGGCTTTCGGCCATTTGGAGCTGTTTACTTCAATCACATGATAAATATTGAGCAGCGCTGCATCGCCTTCCACCAGAATATCCAATCCCAGACTCTTTTTCATTGCCAGATAGGTGCCACGGTCGGCCAGAGTATAACCTTTCTTCTCGGAGGTCACGTTAAGTGTCTGTCCCATACCCAGACCGGTTTCCTGATACCATTTCTGTCCTCCGGGTGTGATACCGGCTGTTTTCCACAATTTCTTTTCCTGAGAATGAGTTCCTGAATTATCGCCGCGCGATGTGAATAATCCATTGGCTTTGGCTATCTGTTTCAGCGCTTCGGTAGACGATTTGATGCCTTTAATTTTGGCGGGATCAGCGGAAGGTCCAACAATAATGAAGTCATTGTGCATAACCAGACGGCGGTTGACGCCACATCCTTCTTCAATGAATTTCTTTTCGGCATCCGGTGAATGAACAAGCATGACGTCCGCCTCGCCCTTTTTTCCCATGGCCATGGCCTGACCGGAACCAACGGCAATCGTTTTAACAAAATACCCTGTTTCTTTTTCAAAGATGGGAATCAAAACATCGAGCAGTCCCGAATCCTGTGTACTGGTTGTTGTAGCCAGAATGATATTCTTTTGTTGGGGCGCCGCAAAAACATTTGCTGCTCCCGTTACGACAAGCACAGCCGCAACTAATATCGTGATAGCCCATTTACTGCCTTTGAATATTTTCATAATTCATCTCCTTTATATTTTTATTTCTTTTTTGTTTTTTGCCATTCAAGCGAATTGGGAAAGAACAGCGGTGAACCGTATTTGTCCTTACCGAAATCCCGGATGATCTTCTGTCCTTTTGCGGGGGAGGTCATCCATTTGACAAACTTCATCGTGTCTTTTTTGTTGACCTTGTTACATTTTGTCTGATTCACCGGTATCAATGAGATGTAGTTCAGGAGGGCTTCATCGCCTTCCACCAGGATAACCAGTTTGATCGAATCCTTCAATGACAAATAAGTGGCCCTGTCAATGACCGTGTAGGCTGCCTGCTGATCGGTATATTTCAGTGTGGGAACGTTTCCTTCTGACCCTTTTTCATAAACCACATACCATTCACCGTCAGGCTTAACGCCCGCTTTCTGCCAGAGTTCCATTTCGGCCATGTGCGTCCCTGACTTGTCGCCGCGGCTGATGAATTTGCCTTTTTTGCTCATGATTATTTTCAGAGACTCCGTTGCCGATTTTTCTCCCTTGATCGACGCCGGATCGGAAGCAGGCCCGACAATGACAAAATCGTTGTACATCAACGGGATTCTCTCGGTGCCAAAACCATCCGCAATAAATTTTTCTTCCAGCGATTTTGCATGCGCCATGACCAGATCGATCTGGCATTTCGTAGCCAAATTTAAAGCAGCACCGGTTCCCGCGCCCACATGACGCACACGAATACCGGTGTCCTTTTCAAACTGATCCTCCAGGGCGCTGACAATACCGGAATCAATCGGACCGATGGTGCTGGATAAAAAAATGAATTTATCCCCATCAGCGGCCATCGTAAAACTCGAACAAAGCAGTAAAAACAGCACCAGACATTTTCCAATAAATAATCTCATATCTTCTAACCCTTTCTTTGCTTTATTTTTTATGGCTGATTTATCTAGGAATAAAGAATTTTGCCTGCATGTGTAAAATCGTAATTTCCTATTTTTTCAACACGGTTTTTGAATTTCTCTGACTGAAGCGTTTCGATGAAAGCCTGAACTGCCGGCTGAAAAAACGTATTTTTTTCAAGAATCATGTCAAAACGTTCATCGACCAGCGGGTGAAAGTCCAGATCCAGAATCCTGGCCACGGCGGCTGACGCAATCCCCGTATCAGCCTCTCCCGAGATCAAACACAAACCAACTTCAAAATGTGTGTACACTTCAGTGTCATAACCGGAAATATCCGTGCATATGATGCCTCTTTCTTTAAGTTCCTGATCCAGCAGAACACGAATGCCCGACCCCTTCTGACGGTTTACGAAACGTATGTTTTTTTGCGTCAGGCTGTCCCAGCCTTTAAAGATTTTTGATTTCGATTTTGCGACAAGAAAACCGATTTGACGATAGAAAAGATTTACGACCACCGGAGATTGATTCGGGCAGTACTGTTTTAAATAGGGGATATTATAATCTCCCGAAGCAGCATCATAAAGGTGCGAAAAGGCAATATCGGTTAGCCCTGTGTTCAGAGCTTCCAGACCATTGACACTTCCAGTATTGGACGAAAATATATTAAACGTTGGATAATCCTTCTTGATGGCCGTCAGCAGCATATCCAGAATCGGGTCGTTACTGCCGGCTGCCAGAAGCGAACCTGCGATAGAGTTTATTTTTTTTCTGGCCTGCTGAAGGAAATCCTGCGCGCTGGTTTGAATCCATTCGTCAATAAGCTTAACGGGGAAGATCCATTTTCCCGTCACACGCGTGCAAGGGATTTTCCCGGCTTTAATGAGAAGATAAACCTGTTTTTCATGAATATCCAAATATTGGGCAACTTCCTTAGTATTCATAAGCTCTTGTGACATCAGGCCTCCTTCATAAACAAGATTTTCTTTAAAACATATTGATAAATTTATCAATATAATTAATTACACATTATTACTTATTCTTACAAAATATCATTTTTTATGTTTACAAGAACGTCGTTTTTTGTTATTTAAACTCAATTAAATTTGCGGGTAATAGAAAACAACCGCACTGCAGATAAAATAAAGACTTTCTTTTTACGAATCTGCAGACCGGTGGATAAAAAATGAATTAAATACCTATATGTTAGGTAAATAAGTCTGAATTCAGGAGGAAAACATGAAGAGATTTTGGTTGGTTTTGCTGTTACTGGGGCTGATTACAGCCTTCAGCACGCAAGCGATGGCCGTTGATTTAAAGTTCAGCGGCGAGTTTTACGCGGCAGGAATGTATCTGAACAAGACAACCTTCGCCAGGGATTTTGGTCCAAGCACCGCTTTTTATTATCAGGGATTAAGAGTTAAAACAGACTTTATCGTAGCCCCCGGTTTGACTCTGATCACTCGTTTTGACGCCATGGAGAGACCCTGGGGCGCTTCAAGAAGCGTGCCGGGCACGACAAGGGCTGTTGACTCTTACGGAACAATCGCGGAAAATGAGAATATAGCGTTTGACTGGGCTTACGTCACCTATAATTCACCCATCGGTGTGTTCGATGTGGGTATTATGAATTACGGAAGTACAGGAACTGTTTTCGGCAACAGCAGTCAGCCTGAAGGCAGAATCAAATATACATACATCTATGGTCCGTTTATGATTCAGCCCACAATCTCAAAAACGAGAGAAAGAAGTTATCTTTACAATAACCTTACGGCCACACAGGCTGATAAGGACAATGATGTATATCACCTCCTTGGTGAATACAAATGGAAAGACGGCAAGGCAGGCTTTAATGTCAATTACTATCGCCAGGCTGCAGACCGCGCTGCCGCGCCTGTTGCCACTTATCCTCTTGGTCCTTCCTTTACAAGAAACTATCTCCTTTTCACGCCGTACGTTATCGCCAAAATCGGCCCGGTAGCACTTCAGGGAGAATTCAATTATGCGGTCGGCAGAGACAATTTTGAATTCGCGGCTGATGTCAGAGAGGATAGAGACATCCGAAGCATCAGCGGTTGGGTCGACGCTACGGCTGATTTCAAAAAGGTGTACGTGGGAGGCAGTGTTGCCTATGTATCAGGCGATGATCCTGACAGTAACAGAATAGAAGGCGGTATCATAAATGGCGGACGAGACTGGAATCCCTGCCTGATTATGTTTAACTATTACGATCGGGGAAAGTGGATCGGTCCTCTTGGCGGTTACGACGGCACCACCGATGATGGCACAATGACTAACGGCTGGTTCTTCCAGGTTCGTGGTGGGTTCAGACCGATTGAAAAGCTGGATATTATGGCATCTGTTTCTTATGCGCGCGCCGAAAAGACCCTTAAACCCGCAAATACTTACACATGGGAAGGCAGAGAGTACGGCTGGGAAGTGGATTTAGTCGGATCTTACAAAATCACCGACAACCTGTCCTACATGCTGGGTGCAGGTTACCTCTTCACCGGCGACTGGTATAGCGGTACAACGGCTACCGGCCAAGACATCCAGAACAATTTGCTGGTTATCAACAAGTTGTCGCTGACATTCTAACCGGTATTTTTAGAACGAATTTCTTTCAATCCCCGCGGCCGGCATGACCGCGGGGATTTTTTTCTGCCTATAATTTACCCGGGATAAAAAATATTATGGATACATAAGATCCATCGTTTGTCGCCTCCCAATATTGTACATTTGTCATAAATAATAACATATTCAATGGTTACAACACTTTGTGCACTTTACAGGATTCTGGCATAAAGATTGTAATGAGTCGTGACCAGGAAACAAGCGGACAAACGGGTAAAAACATGGATTCATGTTTATCTTTATCGACTTTTAAACTTATGTTAAAAAGATAATACTCTTTCGCATATGGTTTCTAAACAAAAATGAAGAAAAAAATCTTTTACATATTTTTATTGTTTTTGATTTGCAGTCAAAACCTGTGGGCTGCCGATCCGATTCAAAAAGGCGATGTGCTGACCCTGCAGCAGTGTATTAATATTGCTTTGAAAAATCATCCGGCGCTTAACGCGGCAAGTGGTACGATCAGGCAATCCGAAAGTAAAATCGGCCAGGCCCGGGCCGGATATTTTCCGCAGATCACCTTTCAGTCCGGCTATTCGCGCATTGGTCCGGCCGAAATATCGCTCAGGAGCGATCCTTATAATCACTATTCCAACACGTTGAATCTTAATCAAACAATTTTTGATTTCGGTAAAACATACACACGGGTTCAAATACAAAGCCTGCAAAAAGAATCAGCCGAGGCGGATTTTCAAAATGTAACCGCTTCCATCATTCTCGGCGTGAAGGAGTCCTACTACTCCTTTCTCAAAGCCAAAATGAGTGAGACAGTAGCGGTGGAAACGATGAGCCAGTTCCAGCAGCACTTTGACGTAGCCAATGCCTTTTTTGAAACAGGAAAGAGCTCAAAAATCGATGTCACCAGCGCGGAGGTTAACCTCAGTAATGCCCGTATCCAATTGATTTCCGCTCAAAACGCACTGCGCCTCGCGCTTGTTAAGCTGAATCAAGCCATGGGTGTCATATCCGCCCCGGAATATGACGTCAAAGAGGAATTTCTTGTTGCCAAGGTGGATATTTCTTTTGATGCTGCTCTTTCACAGGCTTATGAAAACCGGCCGGAACTTCTGTCCACCGCCCGTAAAAAAGTCGCTCTGGAAAAGAGCGTTGATCTTAATAGAAAAGAGTATTTGCCCGTGCTCTCAGGCAATGCCGCTTACGGTTACGCGGGAGACGATACGACCATCGACAAAGCATGGAATGTAGGCGTTGCATTGACCTTCCCTCTTTTCACCGGTCTTTCCACAAAGTATGCCGTTGATGAAGCCAAGGCTAATCTGGAGGTTGCCGAAGCCAATGAAGAATCCCTCAGGCAGCAAATCTATCTTGAAGTACAATCCGCATGGCTGAACCGCAGGGAGGCTTTCGAACGCATCGAAGCCGGCAAAACCGTCGTGCGCCAGGCTGAGGAGACCCTTGAACTTGCCCGTGGAAGATACGCAACAGGCGTTGGCAGCTCCATCGAAATCACGGATGCACTGATCAAACACTATAACGCTAAAATGACTTATATCACCGCTTTAACCGACTTCAACATTGCCCAGGCCAGTCTGGAAAAAGCCATTGGAGTGAAATAATGAAAAAAATAATTATTGCGGTTGTCGTCCTGATTCTTGTCCTTGCCGGCGTTATTTATTTTTTTACAAAAGGTGCTAAGGCACCAAAATATATAACACAGACAGCAGATCGTGGCGATATCCGCTCGGCCGTTTCGGCCACGGGAACCGTCAACGCCGTGACCACCGTGTTGGTCGGCACGCAGGTATCGGGCACGATTAAACAACTTTTTGTTGATTTCAACTCTCCTGTAAAAAAAGGCCAGCTTCTGGCGCAAATTGATCCGGCCTCGACTGAAGCCCAGGTCGCACAGGCTTCCGCCAATGTATCACTCGCCAAGGCCAATCTGGAAAAATCCAGGGTTGCCGTGCGCGATACCCTAACAAATTTTAAAAGAAATAAAATTCTTTACGGGAAGAACTTCATTTCCAAAATGGATCTGGACACCTCCGAAACCAATTATCTCTCTGCCATAGCCCAGGTTAAAGCGTCCGATGCCCAGGTCGCACAGGCTCAAGCTGCTTTAAGCCTGTCTCAAACCAATTTACACAATACGCAAATCCTCTCCCCGGTCAACGGCACAGTCATTTCGCGCAACATAGATGTCGGACAGACCGTGGCTGCCAGTTTTCAAACGCCAACACTTTTCACCATTGCCCAGGATCTGAAAAAAATGCAGATTGATGCCAACATTGATGAAGCGGATATCGGCCGGATAAAGACGAACCAACCGGTAACCTTTACGGTGGACGCTTACCCCGACATGACGTTTAAAGGGAACGTTTCGGAAATCCGTAATTCGCCGACAACCGTACAGAATGTCGTGACCTATGCCGTGATTGTCAAAGTGGACAACCCGGAGTTAAAACTTAAACCCGGTATGACAGCGAACGTCTCGATTGTTATTGACGATAAAAAAGATATTTTACGCATCCCCAACGCCGCGCTGAGAGTAAAGATCATGGATAAGGAGCTAAGGGCGGTATATCCCAAAGGACCTGGCGTCTGGGTGCTGGATCATAAGAAACCGAAACGTGTTCCTCTGACGATCGGCATCAGCGATAATCAATTTACAGAAGTCGTTTCCGGAAATCTCAATGAAAGCGATCAAATTATTGTTGAAGTGAAGAGCAATGATAAAAAAATGAACGCCCGGCCGCAGGGCCCGCCTGGCGGCCCGAGGTTTTAAGATAATGGCTCTGATTGAAACGGATCAACTGGAAAAAAAATATGAAGTCGGTGACAGCATCGTTTTTGCGCTGGATAAAGTTTCCCTGCAGATTTCTTCAGGAGAATTTGTTGCCGTGATGGGACCATCCGGCTCGGGTAAATCCACCTTTATGAACGTGATTGGATGCCTGGATGAGCCGACGGCCGGCCGGTATCTGCTCGATGGCATTGACGTCAGTCAAATGAACCGCGACGCTCTCGCGGAAATTCGCAATGAAAAAATCGGTTTTGTTTTTCAGGGCTTCAATCTCCTGTCGCGCACGACAGCGCTGGAAAATGTTGAAGTGCCCCTTCTCTATAGCAAACACATACCAAAGGACCGCAAGGATAAAGCCAGGGAGGCGCTTAAACTCCTGGGACTGGAAGGACGTCAGCATCATAATCCCAATCAACTGTCCGGCGGACAGCAGCAACGGGTGGCCATCGCCCGTGCCTTGGTCAACAATGCACCGCTTTTGCTGGCGGACGAACCGACGGGCAACCTGGACACCAAAACAAGCATTGAGATTATGGAGCTTTTCGTCCGTCTCAATGAAGAAAAACACATCACCATTGTTTTGGTGACACACGAACCGGACATCTCGATCTTCAGTAAACGTATCATTCGTTTTCTCGATGGAAAGATTATCAGCGATCAGGAAAACAAGCCATGATTAATCTGCCCTCGACCATTAAAATATCGCTGCGTGCCCTGCGTGTCAACAAGATGCGTTCCGCCTTAACCATGCTGGGCATTATTATCGGTGTCGGGGCCGTCATCACCATGCTGGCTGTAGGGAAAGGTGCCAGCAATAAAATATCCGAACAGATCGCTACGGTCGGCAGCAACCTGATCATGGTTATGCCCGGTTCGACAACCACCAGCGGCATTCGCCTGGGCAGCGGTTCTTTCCAGAATCTGACCCGTTCCGATGCTGAAGCCATAAAAAACGAGTGTTCCTCGGTAGCCACCACCGCGCCGGTTATCAACGGCAGCGCACAAATAGTTTACGGCAATCAAAACTGGGCATCCATTGTTTACGGAACGGATGAAAATATGCTGGAGGTGCGAGACTGGACCCTTGCCTCCGGCAGAAATTTTTATGAACAGGATATCCGCAGTGCCACCAAGGTGTGCATATTGGGCCAAACCGTGGTGGACAACCTTTTCGGAAATGATGATCCGATGAATAAAACGATCCGGATCAAAAAAATACCTTATTCCGTGATCGGCGTTCTGGCAAGTAAGGGCCAGTCCATGATGGGACAGGATCAGGACGATGTTATCTATGTGCCGATATCCTCTGCACAAAGGAACCTGTTTGGAAGGTTCCTCCCGGGAACCGTGCGACAGATCATGGTCAAAGCCAAAAGCGCGGAGGAACTGGAAAGAGCAGAAACACAGATCAAGGAACTGCTCAGGCAGAGGCATCGTATCGGTCCGAACCAGGAAGATGACTTCACCGTCCGGAACCTCACGCAGATGATGCAGATGGCTGAGGAGGCTTCCAGGGTCATGTCGCTTTTGCTTGCCGCCATTGCCAGCGTGTCGCTGCTGGTAGGCGGAATTGGCATCATGAATATCATGCTGGTGTCGGTTACGGAAAGAACGCGTGAAATCGGCATCCGTATGGCGGTGGGCGCGAAATCATGGGATATTCGCACACAGTTTATCATTGAAGCGCTGATTCTCTCTCTCATCGGCGGTCTGATCGGTGTTATTCTGGGCATTGTCGCTGCAGAACTATTGTCTATATTTGCAGAATGGACAATATTGATTTCAACTTTTTCCATCCTGATGTCTTTTGGCTTTTCCGGTCTGGTAGGTATTTTTTTCGGTTTCTATCCTGCTTACAAAGCTTCGCTCATGAACCCCATAGACGCACTCCGGCATGAATAGCCAATATTTATGTAATCTGCATTCTCCCGGATAAATATATTGACCTGTCCCCGATTTTACGGTAAAAATCAGCTCCAGTTTGATCATGCTCCATAAAAAAAGCATGATCAAATGTTGGCAAAATAAAAAATTCTATAACGATATGAGGGAGGCACAGAGAAAAGATGAGCATGGAAATTACAGCCCCCATGCCGGGGAAAATCGCCGGTATTACCGTAAGTGTCGGCAATCAAGTCAAGGAAGAAGATGAAGTCATCATCATGGACGCAATGAAAATGGAAATCCCCGTATACGCGCCGGGCGCGGGAACCATCAAGGAAATTAAAGTTAAGGTTGGCGATTCCGTCAACGAAGGTCAGGTATTGGCAATTCTTGAATAGTTCTTATTCTGCCTGTCTTAGACATAAAAAAACGCTGATTTTCGGGCCACCCGCAGAGTCAGCGTTTTTTTATCAATACAAATCATCTTCTTGAGGCGTTGAATCGAATGAAGTCATTTATCATCGTTCGATATTTTCGCACGGCGTCGTTGCGGCGGCTTATCGATTGATTATAAGCTTCCACATAATGCCGGTAATACCTTCTTTCCAGCCACTCCTTTTCAGCCGGTGTTAAATCAGAATCATTAAATGACCTGCTGGGGAAAACGCTTTTGAACAGATTTTCCCGGTTGCGTTCAAGGTCTTCACGGGCCTCCTTTTCCGGATTAATATTGTCCGGATTTCCACCGATCTGCTCCAGTACCCACTGCTCATATTTCTTTCCGTCCAGACTGCCATCGGGGCGTGAAATCAGTGTCCCCGTTTTCCAGTTGACAAAAGAAACCTGCCCGTTCGAATCCAGGTAGCAATAGACATCGCTGGACTGAGGCATTCGTCTTTGATCACTGGAAGCCTGTGAGGGAGATGGATTAAGTCCCTGCTGCAAACCGGCAATTCTTGATGCGGCGACACAGAAATTCAGATTTTGTCCGGAACTGTATTGAAACGTCGCCACACCAATCACCTCCCCGCGCATATTGAGCAGGGGACCGCCGCTGTTTCCCGGAGAAACAGGAGCGGTAATCTGGATAAATGATACGGATTGCTGATTGCTCCTCAAGGCTGAAACAATGCCATCGGAAACTGTCTGTTCCAGCCCCAAAGGACTGCCAATGACAATGATCTTTTCCCCGACTGCCGGTAAAGCTGCGTTGATGCTTACCGGTTTCGATTCACGGGATATCGCATCGGTTGATGCAATCACCAGGTCGGCCACTGAATCTTCATGAATCACTTTTTGAATCTTATACACATTTCCGCTGATTGTTTTAATTTCAGCTCCATCCGGATTCGGCAGCACATGTTTGTTGGTAACAATATGACCTTCCCTATTGATAAAAAAACCGCTTCCGATTCCTGCGGCGGTCTTTACGGTAACCACACTCTCCCGGTTTGCTTGAATAATATCCTGAATCGAAAGGTCTTTCTGAACAGGAGAGTCATCTGAAGGAGGACTTATCTTGGTGTATACGGACTGGCCCTGAACGGCTAGTTGTTGAGGACTCTCCGTAAACGTAGGCGCCTCCGTGATTTGATTAACTGTTTTTTTATCGTTTTGAGATAATCTGGTTATATATGGAACAGCAAAAGCATGCAGAAAAATGATTAAAATAACACCCGCAACAGCGTAAATCACCAAACGTTCAACAGAACTTTTCTTTTGGGGGACAGGTCCGGCGGCTGGCTTTGCAGAACCCTCAGAAACAGGCCTCTGAGCTTCCGAAACGGAATCTGATTCCCATTTGCTGTATATTATTCCGCATTTAGGGCATTCTGTTGCCTTAATGATATCATCGCTTTTCTTTCGCTCATAACCGCAATGGGGACATATCATAAACGGATTCCTTGTACTTATTGCCAATAATCAGCAATTTGCATACCAGATTTACCATCTTTGCAGATTCACTCATGTTTCCAAATAAGGTTGAGATTCACAACAACACAAAAACAGATCTTGTGTCAAGAGGATAAAACTTTGAGACTGTTTTCATTTATGATGTGACTGGACGTACATATTTCAAACCGTCCATCTGCTTTTTATGGCAGGGCTGTTTTCATGGCGCTTGATTCTTTGTCAGGCTCTTTTAGATGCAAATGCATGATGCGGCGGATTTCAATGATAGCTTCAGGCGTTTCCTGTACGCTGTGTCCGGATTGGATCACTTGTTCAGAGTCCGCTCCATTGAGGTGAGCACTCGTGTAGGGTACAACGCCATCGCTGGATTCAGACAGCGGAAGATCGGGAGTTATGCATCCAATAATCGAATGGTAGCGCACCCGTGATGAAACCGGTATATCAGCTGCCACCTGGATAAAAGGATCATGGCTGCTGAGATTGTCGATGCTGTTAAACGGCCGCGTCAATGAAACCGGATCAGCCGATCCCGGATCGACCAGTAGTTTTGCCACCTCCGTGAAACGTCCCAAAACCGATAAAGGCACCGTTAAAATACCTGCCAGCCACCGTACGGGAGCGATCTCAGCGAGAGGCGTGCCTGTGTGCGGGGTGGCAATGAAGATCACCCTGCTGACCTGCCGCATTGCGTCAAACATCATGTACGGCCCCAGTTCTTTCCGGGCAGTTTCAAGCCGGCTGCCTTTCAGCGGATATTTTTTCAGAAAAGCATCCCACAAACGGTCCTCAGATGAGGATACCATCAGTCGCGACAGGATGCCTCCCATGCTGTGACCAATCAGCATCATATCCTTCGATGCACGAGCTGTAGCTTCCGGATCAAAATGATCGAGTGATTTTTGGACGGCTTTACGAATCTCAACATTGTTAAAAGCGATGGGTGCGTTCGTCGGATAATAAACCTGCCAGATCTGGTAATTCTGACGAAGCGTTTCATCACCCAGCACCTCGTTGGCCAGATTGATCCAGGCCTCGGGACTGCTGGCCAATCCGTGCAGCATGAGGACAATCCGGCGATTCGGATTGTACGGCTGCAGGAGATAAACCCGCGGCATCTCCAGTACCTTACCCCTGCCGATAAGGGTCAGCAGTGACTGGGAGGCAAAGCCGGATCGAGCCAGCCAGAGTCCGTAAGCCGAGGTAAAATTGGCTGCCAGCGGTATCTTTGTATCAACCAGATCAATGTCCTCACGGTTATAAGGATCATAACCGGTGATGACCGCTTCATTTGCAGTGAGCACCCCGTCCAGACTGGTTCCCGGGAACGTCATCACCGCGGTGATTGCCGGAAATGGCGTTTCACTGTAGGGCACTTCTGCGCTTTGTGTGTCAACAACACGGCTGGAAGTCACCGCCACAAATTCAGCCCCAAGTCCGTCACGGCGGTACTGGTTGCGCAGACCTTGAAAAGACAGCGAAGATGCAGGTATTAAATCTTCGGGGATCTTCCGCCTTGATGCAAACCGCACATCCCGGGTCCGTATAGTGATTATCCAGTTTCCGGATTTGAGATGAATATCACTCATAACATCAACATTCATCGGATGATGTTTGCTATAATACTCAT
>Ga0316605_10001359_pt1 | contig 14189 bp, 9 predicted proteins | sample OWC_soil_day20_n_FD_207666 | JGI IMG/M metagenome (GOLD analysis project Ga0316605, IMG submission 207666) | Wetland soil microbial communities from Old Woman Creek delta, Ohio, United States - OWC_soil_day20_noCT | ecosystem: Environmental > Terrestrial > Soil > Wetlands | place: USA: Ohio... | reverse complement strand
GAGCACCATTTCTTCTTTTTGCATGTGGGATGTGAGCTCGGTTGCCAACGCGTAGACGTGTTCTGCGATTCCGGCCAATTCCGGGTGGTTCTGGCCGTGAACCGACAGCACTTTCTCGACATGCGGGACGAGAACGGGCAGTGTCCGGCGGACGTACCGGTGATGTGTGTTCACGATGAAATCCGCCAACGCATCGAGATCCCATTCGGCCGGACGGAATGCCTCCGTTCCTGAGTCATTCCGGAGATCTTCCAGGTCCAGCAGTACGGTTTCTGGATCCACTCCGTTGACTCTGCAGGCTTCATCAAGCGTCTTCCCTCCGTTGCAGCAGAAATCGATCGCATACTTCTCAAAAACGGCTGCAGCCCGGTAGTCATCTGTCACGAATTGTTTGACGGTCTTTTCAATCGTACGTTCCATCATTCCATCCCTTCGGTCGTTGGTGAACAGTTGTTCATGATTCTTTTACGCGCGTTGACGCCGTGTCTTTTCGCCGGCATATCGTGCGCAGTAGTCGCGTTCATTTGTGTTCATGCTGCTCGCCGGGTGTGCCGTGGGGTTCCTGCTGTGATGCGGCCGCCTGGTGGACCTTGTCCACATAGTGGATGAAATGCACATAGGCTTCCACGTACCGCCTCCCGGCCTCGACATCGCCTGGCTGATAGGACTGCCTCTCATGCGTGCGGTGGAATGCCTCCTGCACGCGTGTACGCAGCGCAGTGGCAAGATCGTCTGCGAGCTTGTTTGCGGATCCACGGTGCAGAGCTTCTTCGGCCGCGGCGATCCCCGGTTCGGGCTCGACCCCGGCTTCCTTCAGGCCGGTATAGGGTGCTCCCTCGCCGGCCCTGTGCACGCGGACAAGAGTCTCAAAGAAATACCTGTCTGCCAATTCCCTGGCTGCCGGGCCCGCACTTCGGACGGCCATCGTCTGTTCGAGCGCTTTGCGCAACTCCCCTTCGCCGGCCGGTTTGATCCAGACCAGGGCATAACGGACATCATTGTGGGCAATGGCCTGCCTGCCCGCTTCCACGACGGGTCCGTTCATCGTGTCGCAGTGGGCCATACCCTCCGCTGTAAGTCCAGTGATCAGCAGGATACCAAGGCTGAGCCTTCGGAGCATTGTTATCGTGTTCATCGATGCAACCTCCTTGTGTCTGTGGCGAATGTGTCTGAGCAGCAGGGTACGTATTTCAGACTCTTTTGTCTGAAATAAGAACATCGTTGTCATCGGAATGGTTCCCGCCGGAACGCATTCACGCGGAGCGGATGGAGGCATCCGCTTCAGGGCATTTCATCTGTGAATCACCGGTCTCGGGAAGGAGACCTCACCGGCCATGTCCGCCTTCAGCGTTGCCGTTGCTGCAGGGTTGCCTCCGCCGCAGCTTTGTCGCCGCTGGCCATGTCGGCCGGCAGCGTTGGAGCCGCAGCAGAGTCGCCGCCGTCGTTGAGTAGAGGTCATCGCAGAGTGTTGCGTCGCAGAGTACGAATTTCCCTTGACATTCTCGTTGCCAGGAGCGATAATCTACAGTACATGCCTTCGCCATATCCTGAGCGTCGGTGAGACACACTGTCTCCTTCCCATGGACACCACTAAACCCTTTCCCCTTTTCTAATTGGAGAATTGCCATGAAACGATTTGTACTGCTGGTTGTGCTGATGACCATTGCCGTCAGCTTCGCCATGTCACAACAATGGTCCCTTGTCTGGAAAATGACCGAAGCTCCCTACCTGACGCTCACAGACATCACCGAGTTGGGGATGGTCAAGGCCGGCTTTGACACGGACAAGGACGGATGGGGCGAGATGCTTTGCACTTTTACTGACCTGGACACCTGCGCCATCCTGATGTACGAGGCGAATGCCAATAATTCCTACAAGTTGGTCTGGTCGTATGTGTTTCCGTACAATTCAAGTAATTCCATGTCGTTTTCCGGCATTGCGGTGGGCGATCTCAACAACAACGGCGTCCAGGAAATTGTCACAACGATGCCTCCCAAGGTCGACATCACTCCCAATCCGCTTCGCGTGTTCGTGTTCGAGTGGAACGGCGAGGTCGGAAAGAACGCCTACGGTTTCTATGACAGCACGAATAAAGTGTACACCCCTTCGTCGGGGTGGAACTATGAAACAGTGGACGGCTATTACCTGCCCCCCTACAGCCTCACGATTGAAGACATCGACAAAGACGGCAAGAACGAACTGATTACGGGTGTCCGCGGAGCGGGTCCCGCCTCCAACAGCCGCGAGGTTTATGTTTCCTCGATTGAGGGGGATTACGACGGTTTCGCTTCCTGGACACTCGAGTGGAAGTTTGCTCAAACCTTTGGCGGCTCGAACTACAGCACCACGACGGGAGATCTGGACGGAGACGGCAACAGAGAAATCTACATGTTCATCTGGAACTTCTTCACGCTGCGCGTCTTTGAATGCACAGGCGACAAGCAGTTCACGCAAGTCGCAGCCATCGATGAGATGACCAGAGCCCAGGGAGTGGATCACGGGGCGCTGGATGGCGTTCGCGTGGCAGACGTGAATAAGGACGGCTCCAATGAGATGTACATCGCCTGCACCGAACCCGTGAACGAGGTGTACATTGTTACGGGCGTCACCGATGTGAGCAAGATGACCGCAGCCAACATCAAGAGACTGTATACGATTCCCAAGACCGGCGGCGGCAAATTGAGATCCATGTACATCGCGGATCCGGACAAGGACGGGAAGACCGACCTGATGATCGCAGGGGAAACAAACGGTCAGATCTTCTCGCTGGAGTACAAAGGCACTGGGGATCCTGCGGACTCGGCCAGTTGGCAGCTTCAGATCCTCTGGGACATCTGGAAGGAAAGTGGGAGTGACGGTATATCCCCGCGGCTCTTCTACGGGTACCCTGCCACAGACATGGACAAGGATGGCAAAGACGAATATGCATTTGTGAATTATGCTCCGGATTTCGATGTCTGGCCGGGCGATTCCCCGCTGTTTGTTATCGAAATCGATGTGGCGTCGGACGTCAGCAGCGATCCAAGCACAATTCCGGATCAGGTTCAGCTGATGCAAAACTATCCCAACCCGTTCAATCCGGCAACCACAATCCAGTTCCAGCTTCCCTCAGAGAGCCGCGTGCGGTTGAATGTGTATGATGTGCTCGGACGGGAAGTGGCGACATTGGTCGATGGTGCGCACACAGCGGGCACACACACGGTCAGATTTGATGCGTCGAACCTGACCAGCGGTGTCTATATGTATCGGCTTCAGGTGCGGCCGCTTTCGGGCGGACAGGAGTCTGTGCTGGCCAGAAAGCTGGTTCTCGTGCGCTGAGCGCTGGAGGGTTGCGAGGTCGCGGACGTCTTCCACGCCTGCCGGACCTCCGTGCATCATCACAATGAAACGAAGCCCCGTCCATTGCTGGATGGGGCTTCGTCATGTCATGACGGCACGCCTGTGATGCGATCCGTGACCTGGATCTCTGGCTCAGTCTGAGAAGGACGCATGTGCGTATCTCAACGCATCTGCCCAGCATGTGCAAGGATGCATGTGCGTGTCTCAACGCATCTGCCCCGCATGTGCAGAGGTGCACGCGCGTGTCTCAACGCGTCTACCCCGCATGTGCAGAGGTGCACGCGCGTGCCTCAACGCGTCTACTTGATGCGGTAGAACTCGATACGCCGGTTGAGTTGCCGCCCCGCAGCCGTCCTGTTGTCGGCAATCGGATGGTCCGGCCCATACCCCTTGGCCCGTATCCGGGTACCGTCGATGCCGCCGCTGACCAGCCAGTCGCGGACTGCATTTGCCCGGGCAGCCGACAATCTCATATTCGCTGATCTGCTGCCGACATTGTCAGTGTAGCCGCGAATCTCGACAATGATTGCGGGATTGTCGACCAGCGTGTTGTAGGCGGTCGCGAGTATGGCCTCGGATTCCGGCAAAAGGGAAGACTTGCCGGATGCAAACACCACTCCTTTGAGGACGATGGCTTTTCCCACCTCGGCCTTGATCACTTCTTTCCTGGGGACATCGTCACGGGGATCGAGCGGATTGCTTTTCCGCGCCACTTCAACACCGTCGTTCACGGAGCCACCGTCGGTGTCTGCCTTGAGCGGGTCGGTCCTGTAGGTCTTTACTTCGTCATAATCTTTGAGCCCATCGCCATCGGTGTCCGCTTCCAACGGCTTGGTCTTGTACTGTGTGACTTCCTCTCCATCCGTCAGGCCGTCGCCATCAGTATCCACCTTGGATGGGTCTGTGTGCTGCGTGAGCACTTCCTCGCTGTCCTTGAGCAGGTCTCCATCCGAGTCCATCTTTCGGGGATCTGTGTGGTGTGTGAGCACTTCGTCGCCGTCGATGAGGCCGTCAACATCGGTGTCCTGCTTCAGAGGGGAAGTGCGATAGCGAATCACTTCATCCCGGTCCGACAGTTTGTCCCGGTCGGTATCGGTGAGGTCTGGATTGGTCCCTATCTTGTTCTCATATCCATTGGTCAGACCGTCTTCGTCATCGTCATCATCGTCACTGCTGCCAAAGTAGAGAGTCAGTCCTGCCCGTGCCGTGCCAAACCAATCGGTGCCTATCAGGTTGTTGTCGGCTCCCGCCCAGTTGTCCGTAGCATCGTCCAGTATGCGTGCACCGAAGTCCACCGCAATCGTCAAATGTTTCGAAGCGGCGAACTCAATGCCAAAGCCGAATGGGATGTGGAGTGTCTGCACGGTCTCATCCTTCGGCCAGGGAACATCCCAGGGAGAGTGACGTTTGTACCTGTAGATGCCGCCGCCGGCGTACATGTACGGGGACACGCTTTTGCCGGCATTGAAATGGATCCAGGCAACGAGATCTCCCGAGTAGCCCTTTGTGTCGACGTAGGTTTCAGCCGCCTTGAATTCCGGCGGCCTCACCGCTTCCGTGCTGAGTGCCTGCAGACAGTCGTACCCGCCCATCACCCCGAGCGAGAAGTGCCGGCTGAGAGAGTAGCGCAGGAAGCCGTCAAATGCGCCCGAGGGATGCAGCTTGTCGAAGTCACTCATCCAGATATTGATGCCGCCGTGCCCACCGAAAGACCAGCGCCCCAGGCGGTTGAACGATCCGGGGATATCTTCCGGGATATCCTGCGGCACACACACCTGGAATCCCATCGACAAGAACATGAGAATAGGCAACACTCTTTTCATTGTGGATACCTCCGTTGTAAGGGTTGTACGGAAAGGAAGGTAGAATGGAGAGTCCAAACCGGGGAACAGTCTTCGATATGCAGGTGAATCTGCGCAGCGGAGTGCGCGCACAGCTCTGAGGTTCGGTGCACTCTCCGCTGCCGGCCCGGGGTGAAATGGCCGTCGGGAGATGGTATGGATTGTACGTCCGTGTACCTGGCGATGGTCTGCTCCCCCTTGCCAATCGCACGAAAAACACCGCTGGTGCGGGCATGACTTTCAGCCCTGCGGGCCAGCGGCTTGCTCGTAATATAGTGCTCCCATAAACAAGATCCAAATTTGCCCCGGGAGAGAAAGTATTTGTTGCAGAAACTCTTTGTACAGGAGCAAGTTTTTGTACATTGTTACGTCCTACCTATAGAGGCCGGTGTCGGGGGTAAAGGGAACCAGGTTCCAGAGGCGCCATGACTCATCCGGATGATGCAGAGCTTGTAGTGCGCAGCCGCAGCGGTGACAGGGCGGCCTTTACGGCTCTGTATGATAAGTATCACCAGCGACTGTTTGCCTTCTGCTACCGCCTGACGGCTTGCCGCGAGGCCGCCAGGGATGTGGCACAGAATACGTTTATGAAGGCATTTCAATCTCTGGCGACGCTTGACGACCACCGGCTCTTCTATTACTGGTTGTTCTCCATTGCCCGTAACGAGGCTCTGAATCACCTGCGCCGGGAGCGCAAGGCCGGTTTGAGGACACCCCTGGAAGGTGCAGAGGATGTCTGGGATGGCGAGTCACCGCATGACCGGCTGGTGGAAGAGGAGACACGGACGCTGGTGGAACGGCTTCTCAACCAGCTGAAACCGGAATACAGGGAGGTTCTGATTCTCCGGCAGTATGAGTCTCTGTCATATGCAGAAATCGCGGCGATAACAGGAGACTCCGTCAGTTCGGTGGAATCACGGCTCTTCAAGGCACGCAAAGCTCTCGCAAGACGCCTGGCGCCGCACATGAAGTGAAGAGAATTTGACCGGTGGAGGTACGTATGGAATGCATGGACTATCAACGACTGATCAACAGGCTGCACGACGGGGAGTTGCCGTCAGAGGATTCTGGCCGTGTCTTCTTGCATCTCTCGGCATGCGCGGAATGCCGGGACTTCTACAGCGGGCTCCGGATACTCGATAGCGCGATGAACCGTCTTGCTGACCACCTGCCGTCCGAAGACGAACTCCGGTCTACTCCACCCCCCATTGCGTTCCAGCCCCGGCATTGGTGGAACCGGCAGGTGTCGTTGCGCCTTCCGGTCCTTGCGCTTCTGCTGTGTGCAATCGCTGTGAGTCTCTTCATGCTGATTCCGGGAACCTCGCTCTTCAGAAGTCCAGAATCCATCTATGTGACCCGGCTGCCGGCGGTGGTCATTGAAGCTAGCGCGGCCCCGTCTCAACCCATTCATTGATCAAGGAGGTGTGCGATGAGGACGAGCAGTGTTCTGATTATGATGATTGTCTGTGTGCTCTGTCTTACAGGTACGGCGATGACAGGACCGCAGGATATGCCAGAAGTCAAGAAGCAGGTCGCGCCGGCATATCCCACCATTCTCAAGGAAGCGGGGATCGAAGGGAACGTGTGGCTCAAGGTGCTAATCGACGAGCAGGGCTTCGTCGCAAAGGCGGAAACAATTAAATGCGAACACCCGGCGTTTGCTGAGGCAGCCATCACCGCCGTCAAACAGTGGGAATTTACGCCGGCCAGGAAAGACGGAAAGCCAATCAAGGCAGAGGTGACAATACCGTTCAGGTTCAAACTTTCTGACAAAGGTCTCAAATCGAAACATGGAGACCTGCTCCGCCTTCATGACGACATCATCAAATTCCTGCACGGCGATGGGGATAACAACGTGAAGGGACGCGTTGGCAGCACCGCATACGCTGTAGTGGGCAACACGTATGGTTCACTCCCATCATTCTTTACCGATGGGACAAAGAAGAATCTGCTGATAGAAGGTCCGGACTCGATTGTGGAATACAAGCGCTCGGTTCTCGGCGATGCCGAAGACATGGCCTATCTGCTGCTCAAGACCAAGCCGGCGCCCGGGAAGCCAGAGCGTTATCACACCGTTGTGTTTGTGAAATCACCCGAAGGGGAGTGGAAGATTTCTGCCTGGCATGCGGGGTCGTAGCGGCCGCTGGAGTCTGCTGCGTCTCTCGTCCGGCCGTCCCGGCGCGCCATTCGCTTCGCCTCGACGGCCGATCTTTTTACTTCACCGAGATGCCTCAAGCTCTGGACGTGTGGCACAAAGGGGGCAGCAGCCATCCCAGGCAGGCGTCAGAGAGCAGAAGAGGTCACTCAGGTCGTTGGGGCATTCGGGCCGCCACGCACCGGGGAGCTTGCGTCGTTGCGCTCAGAAGATGTGCCCGAAGTTCAGATAGAACCCTGTCGTCTCCGGTCCAAAACCCACATCACACCGCACCACAAAGGTGTCCATTGAAAACCGGACCCCCGCAACGGGATTCCACTTCCAGTTTGCCCATCCCGCCCCCGACATAGACTCCCAAACGTTTCCTGCGTCCAGTCCAGCCACGCCTCCGAATCTCCAAAATATGGGAAAACGTAGCTCTGCGTTTGCTACGAACAGTGCGTTCCCGAGGAACCTGTCCTGCACGAATCCGCGAAGTGTGTTGTTCCCGCCGAGAGGAAGCATCATCTGAACGGGGATTTCTCCGTCTGTTGCCTGCATCTTTGCACGCAGGGCGAGAACAGTCGCAGGGAGGAAGAGCGTGGTGTAGTGTTGAACAAGAAGATGGAACCGCGTGGAGAGGACATTCCCCAGCGATGTCAACGGTGCACGGGCGACTTCGCCTTCGACAACCCATCCGTACGATGGCTGAACGACGCTGTTCCGCGTATCGTACCGGCCGGCGAGAACAAGAGAGTAGCTCCGGGCAATGCCCAGTGAGAGGGGAATGAGTGCACCGGCAAGGAGCCCACCGGGCTCGATCTCACGATTGCGGACATACTGGAACCGAAGCCCCGCCTGCAGGACCAGTGATTCTGTGAATCCCCGGCTGAACAACACCGAGATCTCCAGCGGTTCCCGTGTAAAGTACTCGCGGTTGTCAAATGACGTTGCGTTGCCCACGCCAAAGAAGCTGTTTGTGATGTACTTATCATAGTCGATCGTAACATCCAGTCCCAACGGGTATACCGTCCTCTGACGTGTTTCCGGATCCGGAATCGATGCGACAATTCGGTACCACCTCTCGCCCTTTGTGCTATTGAACAGGGTGATGTCGAAGGATTCATTCCAGCCCAGTTTGTTCAGCAGAAAACCCTTCCCCCCGTATCCGAATCCGACATCGGTGTCATACGAGAGAATAGGGAAGGCTTCGACCGACGGTTCGGCGGTCGGCGTCGTTATATCTGTCGTGCCGGTAGGCGCGTCCGGATCCGGCGGGATTGAGACGGCCACGCCATAGTGATCCGAAGCCAGAATCCCATTGAAAGGTTCTGCACACACGACCTGCTCGGTCGAGCCGCGGGCAAACGGCATTGCGGGACTGAAGAACACATAATCAAGGCGTTGTGCAACAGCGTCACTCCTGGCGACGAGGGAGTCGTACCCGGTCCGCCGTTCTCCCCGAGCATCAACCTCTGCCGTTGTGAAGGCAATGTGCGGGTTGTTCCGCGCGTCCCATGTGATGTGGCCACTCGAGAAGTTTGAAGGAGTCTGAAGATTGAGCGAGCGCACGCACTCCTGAAGACTCGAGTCGTCCGGAGAGCAGTTGAAGTCGCCCCCGAGGATATAGGGAGTCTTGTCCGGGAGCTGTCGAATCATGTCGACCAGACAGTCAAACTGGTCTTGTTTCAGTTGGATCCGTTCTTCCAATCGCGCTACAGTCTCACGATCCGCCTTGATCTGCTCAAGGAAGTGCTTTGAAGGGACGTTAAGCAGGTGAACATTGATGCAATGGATTCGCCTTCCTCCCCATGCAATGGACGCCTCCAGTGCCACGGCAGCGTCATCAAAGTGAAACGAGAGGGCAGAACCGTGAAGTCCGAACACGCCACCGATTTTTACGGCACGCTCGAATCGCAGTGAAAGTCGAGGGACAGCAAGAATGGCAATCCCTTCGTTCAGATTGGTGGGTATGCCGAGACCCGCGATTTTTACCCCAGCGTGACACATCTGGTGCAATTCATCGAACTCGAGCGAGTCCGCCAGCCGCGCTGCGTAATCGGAGACGGGATTCGCTTCCTGCAGCATGATGACGTCGGGTTGCAGCGTTTTCAACTGCAGGAGGAGTGCCTGAAATCTCCTCTCGCGTGTGGCAGGAGATTCGTATTCTCCCATGCTGGCGGTGCCGTTGTAGTCCAGTCCGGACCAGACATTGATGGTGACCACGCGAAGTGAGTCGGCGGGCTCTGCGGCGTACATCGCTGTCGTGAGCACGCACGCGGCGAACACCAGGGTTGCAGAGGATAAGTGGTTCATCGATCGAGGCTGGTTGTGGTGATCACTCCCGTTCAGTTGAGGGGAGCAATAGTTGCAGGGAAGATGCACCATATGCCCCACGAATGTGTCATGGAATTGTCAGTATTGAGGCGAAGCAACGGTACGTCGGCATGTGTCCACACCCCGAACCACCTTCCGCAAGACTGTTTCCGATTGCCGGAACATCGTACTATGGCCATGTATCCGTTCACTCAATCGACGGGCGGGGCAGTACGCGCCATGTGTCGCACGAGAGGGAGTGCTGCAAGCGAGATGCATGCCATTGCCGCGAAAGCGATTGGATAACCGAATGCCGGTACAATTCTGCCGACAACGAGTCCCGACCACGACTCACAGCCGTTGGTTGCGCCCATGAAGGCGCTGAACTGCGTGGCACCGAGGGCGGGATCTGTGATCTCCATGAATAGGGCGTATGACGATGCCGTGAACATGCCGATGCAGGCATACAGGAGCGTCATAACGGGGAGTATCAGGTCCTGAAGCAGTTCCGGCGCACCTGCGGTGAGGGCCGCGAGGGAGCACACCGTTGCAGACAGGAGCAGAAGGAACACTGCAACCGACCGCCGTGTGCCGGCCCTGTCTGTGACGTATCCTCCGATCAGCGCTCCTCCCGCCATTGCCGCAACTGAGTACAGAGCGAAGAACGTTCCGATTTCCTCCTGAGTGAAGCCCTGGTCGATCAGGAAGGGGCCTGCCACCGCCCCGACTCCTTCGAATCCCGCTCCGGCAATTGCAGCAAACAGCAGGCCGAGCCATGTCGTTCGTGAGCGTGCCACTGCTGCCATGCGGGGGTACAACGCACGCAGGCGCATCCTCACGTTCTGCTTCTCATGCTCGTCCGAAACCGGTTCTTTGGAGAAGAGCAAGAGGATTGAAGACGACCAGACGACGGCCACAAGCAGCACGATGACTGCGGACGTTCCGAGCCGCTGGTTCAGGAGCAGAGCACCTCCCCCCAAAGCCGATCGCCCCACAAGCATGCCCAGCTGCATCCAGCCGTTGACCGACCCGCGTTCCGCCAGGGGGACCGTCGAAATGGCGAGTGCATCGATTGACGCATCCTGTGTCGCGGCTGCGATCGTGGAGAGGAGAAGGAATGGGATGAGTGTGCCCAATTCCGTCGCGGGATCGAGCACGAGGAGAGGAATGAGCGCACACCCCATGAGCAGTTGTGAGGAGAGGATCCACGAGCGTAGCGTCCAGCGCGGCGACCGCACTCCGTCGATGAGAGGCGACCAGACGAATTTGAACACCCAGGGGAGGACGAGCATGGAGGTGAGCGCAGTAATGGTGCCCACCTCAATTCCAGCCGCACGTAATATCGTCGGAAGCGCCCACCAGATATATCCAATGGGTGCTCCTTCACTGAGATACAGTGCTGTGAAGAGGAGCCGTCTGCCGCGCCGTGAAGCGAGGAGATTCAAAACCGTTCACCGGTGCTCAACTGACCGGCCGCGACAGGTGGCAATCCTGCGGTGTGACGTATCCGGGACCCCGCGGCTTCTTCACGGCGAGAAGTCACATTGAGGAGCGGCGGTGGTTCAGCATGTCCCATTCTATCGTCCAGTATTAGTCTCCTACCTTTCGAGTGCGGCCAGGACATATCTGATCGCATCGACAGCACCGCTGATCTCTCGAATGCCGCTCCAGTTGTATATGCACATATACCTGCACTTCGGGATCGCCATCGTGCGCACAATCGCGTCATGCCATGACGTCGAATCCCTCTTCTCCTCCAGCATCCATTCGGCTGCTGCCCAGAACGGTGCGTCGTTTTTCCGAAGGACTCTCTGCACCCCCATGTCCTGTGCCGCATCTCCCGCATGTCGGTAGAAGCTCCATCCCGGGCATGAGTGCTCGTTCAGGGCTGCGTTGTAGAGGAGCTCTTCCTCCTTCCATCCGCCGACATGAGTGAAGAGGCGCTCGCGTGGTACACCCAGGTCCGAGGCCAGGGCACACAGGTCATCCAAATGACGCCGAACGACCTCGGCCAGGTGCGATTCCTGCAGTGCCCCGCTGTCGGCCAGCCGGACAGTCGTCACGGCTGCGTACCCGCTTGCCACGACGCCTCGATCCGGCACAAGCTCTGCCTTGAGTCTCTCCTGCGGGTCGGCGCTTTCGGGTTTCTCCAGGAGTGTGTTTCCATGAGGGTAGTAGAATGCATTCACACCGATGGAGCTTTCCCATCCAACTTTGACTGCGAGCAGCAGGTGCTGTTTCTCCGGCGGAAGGTTCTTCCACCACTCCAGGATCAGAGGCACGAGGTAGCGCATTTCATCGTGGCACGCCTTGCGGTAGGCGGGACTCATGAGATTGGGAGGAGGAAGGACGCGGATCTGCCTCCCCCAGTTCCGCCATGCGATCTTCATTGCGTGTTCGGGACCCCATCCGACCCATTCAACATTCCATCGGTTTCCCGGATTGTAGCCGGAACGTGTCGAATCCCACCAGTTCCACAAATCAGAGCGGTATTCCCACCATTGTTCGCCGTCAAGCTGGACCACGACGGGGATGTCGTACTTCTCTGACAGCGAGAGGAACTCGAGAAGCTCGGCTCGGACCTGTTCTCTGGGCTCGTGGAGGTATGAAAAGATTGCCCCGATACCGAGCCTCAGACGGCCGGACGATGTCCTGGTAGGCAGTTGCTGGATCTGTGCAAAGGCAGAATCGTATCGCTCTCCGGGGATGATGTTGAGCACAAGGTATTGCTCTTGGCCTCGCGCTTCGAGACCCGTGAGCAATGTCAAGGCTATGCATAGGAGGAGTGCAGAAAAGAATATCCGTCGGAGGTACTCAGGATCTGGAAGACATAATCCGTGGGAATTTAGCATGGGCCCCTTGCAGACTGTGCGCGCCAGCAGGAAAACTTGTGAAAAGTTGTTGGTAGTGGATCCCCAATCGCGGGGGAGGCCACTTGAATTCGAGAAGGCCCGACCTAGCGGAACACATTCTCAATTAGGACGAACCTCATTTTCCGATACGATTCGGTGTATGCGATCTCTCTGGCATCGCTGCTCATGCTGAAGTAGACGATGAGCCCGGGAAATGATCGCACAACCCGGTCGTTGCCGTCCGGCAACGGAATCCTATGAAGCTCTGTGGTCCCCATCGGCACATAGAACATGTCACGGGTGTTCCGCGGGAACACAGCATATGAAAGCCCGTTGGTGAGCCTTCTTGCGCTTGCCATTCCTGATGTGCTAAATGAGGCAGCCGTTGCGATCATCCATCCCTCGCGCCCCGCACGCCAATCGAGTCCCACAACGTACTTCTCGTCCAAGACAGGCAGAACAAAGATGGAATCCTCTGAAATCCTTGTGCCTTCAGGCTGGTCGATTGATCTCTTGTACGTACCCGAGAACCGCCATATCACAATCTCCCTTTCGCTGAACCACAGAGCGCTCCTCCCCTGGCCCATCGATCTTGCTTGTCCCGGCCTGTCGGCCCGAATCAGAAAGATCTCTGATGAGTCTTCAGGCTCGTTGCCCTGGCGACCACTGTACGTAATCCACTTTTCATCCGGAGACCAGGCCGGCGAATTCTTGAAGGAATGATCATCCGTCAATTTTATCGCATTCCCCCCATCTCTCGATATGACGTAGATGTTCCTCGACGTACTGATGGCGTCGATCTCCTGCGCGGGAAAGGCAACAGACCTTCCACTGGGGGATACCGCGGCCCTCCCCCGTTCCCGGTCATCCATTGTGACTTGCCGGATGACACCGGTGTTGACATCTGCGATCTTCACCTGTCCGATGTCCTGAAGCTCCGAGTACATCAGTTGTTTTCCGTCTGCGGTGATCCCCAGAGGGACGTCAGGACCGCCTCCTCTCGTTACCTGGACCGGTTCTCCGCCGTCGACGGGCATCATCCAGAGATTGATGTTGCCGCCCCTGTTCGATGAATAGATGATATGGCCGGTGTGAGTCCAGAGCGGGTCGTCAGCAAATTTCGCGTCATGCGTCAGCTGGCGATCTGTGCCATCCTTCAGGTTACGGATCATGATCTCGGAGTGCCCATCGGGAAGGTTCTTGGTCCATGCAATCGACCTTCCATCCGGCGAATATCTGTATGCCACACGGATACCAGGGGTCGCTGTCACTGTGTCGGCAATCTCGATTCGTCGATCAGAGCCGTCTGGCCTGCAGCTCCACCATTGGAGGATCACTTGGTTTGGCAGCGGCGTGGATTCCATGAGATACCCGAACCGCTGCCCATCTGCCATCCAGGTCTGGGCGTACCCATCTTCCACAACGACTCTGCCGGTTCCCCCCAGTGAAGATATAGCGATGATTTCAATCGGTTCGAGGGGAGTCGAACGATTCCGTGAATAGAGAATAGTGCCGGCGTCTGGCGACGGGGAGACGTCGAGCATCCTGAAGCATGAATCGTTGGTTATTCTTCGGGGCTGCCCCTGTGAAACATTCATCATGTACACATCGAATTTGTCGCGATCATCCGCCGCCGCAAACGCAATCCAGTTCCCGTCCTGTGAAATCCCCGCATAGGAGACATTGCGGTAGGGGATTTGCAGGATA
>Ga0316605_10001358_pt1 | contig 14197 bp, 10 predicted proteins | sample OWC_soil_day20_n_FD_207666 | JGI IMG/M metagenome (GOLD analysis project Ga0316605, IMG submission 207666) | Wetland soil microbial communities from Old Woman Creek delta, Ohio, United States - OWC_soil_day20_noCT | ecosystem: Environmental > Terrestrial > Soil > Wetlands | place: USA: Ohio... | reverse complement strand
AGAACCGGCAGAAGAAGGCGTGGACCTGTCCCGCCGGCCATGGCGAGGGCGATCCCTTGTGCACATATACGACCTATGAGGTCGCCGAGCCGGTCACCCGCACGGAGACCGCGGCCACCTACGGCGCCGATCCGATCAGCTACGCCCAGTTCAAGGTCCTCACGGACCCCGACTACGACACCAAGGTCGCGCGTCTCGACGCCATGCGCGCCCGATGCCGCGGCGCCAACAAGCCGCGCGTGCTCGGCATGCTCCTGATGCTCGGCGGCGCGGGCGCGATCATGGCGAGCGCCTACGGCAAGATCTTCGCGCAGATCGGCGTCGTCTCGGTCGGCGCCGGCGGGATCAGCTACGCGTTCGGCTACTACGGCTACGGCGGTCGCACCTGCAACGAGGCGCGCGACCTCTACCGCGGTCTCGACCTCACCGAGGCGATCGGCTGGAAGTCCGTGTGGGGTGCCGAGCACGCCGACGAGATGAAGCGGCTCGCCAAGCAGTTCAATGACCGTGGCCGCGGTCCCAGAGACAGCCTCGGGTTCGGCAACTGAACCCGGGCGCTAGCTCTTCTTGAGCGGGATCCTGCGCGGCTTCGCCTCGGCCTTCTTGCCGATCGTCAGCGTCAGCACACCCTGCTCGAGCTTGGCCTCGATGCGCTCGCCATCGGCCATCTCGGGCAGCGAGAAGCTGCGCGAGAACGAACCGAACTGACGCTCGTAGAGCGCGTAGCTCTCGCCTTCGCGGCGCTCCTCGGCGGCACGCGTACCGGAGACCGTGAGGACGGAGTTGTGGACGTTGATGTCGAGGTCGGCCTCGGCGACGCCGGGGAGGTCCGCCTTCAGGACGAACGCCTCGTTGGTGTCCTTGACCTCGAACGCGGGCGAGAACGCCGACGCGGGACGACCGCCGAAGAACGGGTCCCACGAGAGTAACTCGCGGGCCATCGAGAACGGATCGCGGTAGCGGGTGACTTGCTGGTTGCCGCCGTTGCCAGTGCCTTGGTTGGTGCGAATGAGCGCCATGACGAATCCTCCTGTGCAGGGAAGAGAGAACCTCTGAGTGGGTCTGCGATGACCCGGCTTGCACAAGCACCAATAACCACGCGCCTCGGTCGCGCAACGGGTTGACGGAGGTCGGAGAGATGGTTATCGACCGACGAGGACCCTCACGTAACACCGCGGTCGGGCCTCCTCGCCAGCGCTCGCGATGAACCCCGCCGCGCCGAGCTGACCCGCGTGATCGAACAGCCGGAGGTGGGCGCGGACGCGGTCCCCCGCGAAGCTCGGCTTGCGGTAGGCGATGTCGATCTCCGTCGACCGCACGGTCAGCGGCCTGCCCACCGCGGCGATCCTGCGCTGCACCGCGTCGACGAACACCCGGATGTAGACCAGCGAGTTGACGTGCTGGTTCGAGTCGGTCTGGTCGAGCGTGAACGCGACCTCGGTGGCATCAACGGCGAGCTCGTCGAGCCAGCTCGCGCCCTCGGGCGCGTCGCCCGCCGTGGTCGGCCGCGGTGACCGGTGCAGGCTCTCCGGGATCGCCGGATAGCCCTCGACGTCGAACCGGGTGACCCGGCGCTGGTCGGGTGCGGCGAACGGCCGGGTGAACGTGTGCTCGGCGAACAGCTGCCCGGCCAGCGTGAGCGGTCCAGCCGGTCCCGGTGGCACGAGCTGGCCCGCCGCGCCGTGGACCTCGCACCAGATGTTCATGAACAGCCGCGACACCGCGCCCGCCGGATCCTCGTCGCGGGCGAGCTCGAACCCGGCGCGGGTCTCGACCGGCCGATCGACCCGGATCGGCTGGTCGTGGGTCGCGATGGTCAGCCGGGTGAGGATCGGGATCACCCCGGACGAGGTCGCGGCCCGTGCCCCGGGATGGCGGTCGAGCACGTCGCGCCACATCCCGGCCAGCGCCGCCGGGACCGCGATCGGCAGCAGCCGCGCGGTCTGGGTGACGTCCTCGTAGCGGAGGTGGTCCTCGGAGGTCGAGGCCCGCTCGGGGGGGAACACGGGTCGTGGGGGCGAGGGAAACAACATCGACCCGAGCATAAGGATGTTCTGGAGTCTCGCGGTATGCGCGGGTTACGAGATCGTCCGCGGCTGCTAGCCTGCGCCGGTGCAACCGCTTCCGATCGACGACGTGCTGCCCGCGCTCGTGGCCGCCGTGCGCGACCGGGGGGTGGCGGTCCTGGTCGCGCCGCCGGGTGCCGGCAAGACCACGCGCGTCCCGGGTGCCCTGGTCGATGCGGGGCTGGTGACTGGCGAGGTGGTGGTGCTGCAACCGCGCCGGCTCGCTGCGCGGCTTGCGGCGACGCGCGTCGCGAGCGAGCGAGGGGTGGAGCTCGGGCGCGAGGTCGGCTACGAGGTCCGGTTCGATCGCAAGACCTCTGCCGCGACCCGGATCAAGTTCGTGACCGAGGGAGTGCTGACCCGGCGGCTGCTCTCGGACCCGGAGCTGCGCGGCGTCGGCTGCGTCGTCATCGACGAGTTCCACGAGCGTCACCTCGATGGCGACCTCGCGCTCGCGCTGGTCGAGCGGCTGCGCGCGAAGCGGCCCGAGCTCGCGCTCGTGGTGATGTCGGCGACGCTCGAAGCCGAGCCGGTGGCAGGCTTCCTCGGGGGCGCGCCGATCATCCGCTCCGAGGGTCGCGCGTTCCCGGTGACGATCGAGCACGCCACCGCGCCCGACGATCGTCACCTCGGCAAGCAGGTCGCGGCGGCGGTGCGCCGGGTCGCGCAAGACAAGCTCGATGGCGACCTCCTCGTGTTCCTGCCCGGCAGCGGGGAGATCCGGCGCTGCGCCGAGGACCTCGCGGAGGTGGCCGCGCTGTTCGACCTCGCCGTGCTGCCGCTGCACGGCGACCTCACCGCCGACGAGCAGGATCGCGCGGTCAAGCCCGCGAAGCAGCGCAAGGTGATCCTCGCGACGAACGTGGCCGAGACGTCGGTGACGATCGACGGCGTGGTGTGCGTGATCGATAGCGGGCTCGCGCGGATCGCGCGGCACTCGCCCTGGACCGGGCTGCCGTCGCTGCAGATCGAGCCGGTGAGCCGAGCGAGCTGCGCGCAGCGCGCCGGTCGCGCTGGTCGCACGCGCCCCGGCCGCGTGATCCGGCTGTTCACCAAGCACGACCACGACACCCGGCGCGCGTTCGAGATCCCCGAGATCGGGCGGTCCGAGCTCGCGGGTGCGGCGCTCGAGCTCTACGGCGCCGGGCTCGCCGGGCTCGCCGCGTTGCGCTGGTTCGAGGCACCGCCGGCGGCGCCCGCGAGCGTGGCCGAGGAGCTGCTGGTCCGGCTCGGGGCCGTCCAGGCTGGCGCGATCACGCCGCTCGGCCGCCGCATGCTGAAGTTTCCAGTGCATCCGCGGCTCGGGCGCATGCTGTGCGAGGCCGAGGCGCGCGGGGTCTCCGCCCAGGCGGCGGTGATCGCGGCGCTGCTCGGGGGGCGCGAGCTCCGGCTCGAGCGCCGAGGGCCGCAGGGCGCCGCGCGGGTCGCCTCGCACTCCGATCTGATCGATGACATGGACGCGCTGCTCGACGCGCGCCAGCACGGCCTGCGCGCCGATCGGCTGCGCCGCGACGGCCTCGACATCGGGACCGCCCACGCGGCCGATCGCGCGGCGAAGCAGCTCGCGCGGATCGCCCGCGATGACCGCCCGCCTCCGGCCGGTGACGACGCGATCGATCGCGAGCTCCAGATCGCGATCCTCAGCGGGTTCCCCGATCGCGTCGGCAAGCGACGGGCACCGCGATCACCCGACGTCGTGTTCACCGGCGGTGGCAGTGGCACGCTCGCGGCGAGCTCGGCGGTGATCGATGCCGAGCTCATGGTGGCGGTCGACGTCGCCGAGACCGGCGCGCGGGGCCAGGCGACCAAGGTGCAGATCCGGCGGGCGAGCGCGATCGAGGCCTCGTGGTTGCTCGATCTCTACCTCGACCGGATCGAGGAGCGTGACGAGCTGGTGTGGAACGCGCAGCGCGAGCGCGTCGAGCGGGTCGTCCAGATGACCTATGACGGCCTCGCGATCGACGAGCAACGCGACGTCGAGGGAGCTCGCCGTGCCGGGCCCGCCGCTGCCGAGCTGCTCGCGAAGCAGGCGCTCGCCGCCGGGATCGAGAAGTTCATCGATCCCGAGGCGCTCGCCCAGTGGCGGGCCCGGGTGATGTTCGCGGCGCGGCTCACGCCCGGCATCGTCGCGCCGACCGATGACGCGCTCGGGGCCGTGATCGCACACGCGGCCGAAGGCGCGATCTCGTTCGACGAGCTCCGCAAGGCCAGCCTGCTCCACCTGCTCGATGCGAGCCTCGGCCCGCACAAGGCGCTGATCGATCGCCTCGCGCCCGCGCACCTCACGCTGCCGCGCCGCGGCCGGGTCGCGATCCACTACGAGCTGGATCGCCCGCCGTGGATCGCATCACGCATGCAGGACTTCTTCGGCCTCGCGCGCGGGCCCTCGGTGGGAGAGGGCAAGGTCCCGCTCGTCCTCCACCTGCTCGCGCCGAACCAGCGGCCCGTGCAGGTCACGCAGGATCTGCCCGGGTTCTGGGTCAAGCACTACCCTGCCCTCCGCAAGCAGCTGATGCGCCGCTACCCGAGGCACGGCTGGCCCGAGGATCCGACCCAGCTCGTGAAGGGCGACGGCTAGCGAACGCAGCGCACGCGCGGTTGCGCCGTGGTCTTGACCCGGGCGTTGATCTGCGCCCGCCGGTAGTCGACCGCGTATGCGTGCGTCGCCGACACACTGGTCGAAGCCCAGAAGACGTCGACGATCCCACTGCAGCCGTATTCCGGTTGCATGTGACAACCGCCCGGCGCACAGCCCACCCCGCAGTCATCAAGGTTCCAGCAGGTGGCGAAGTCGGTACACGCATCGGTGACCCCGCACACGCCACCGGGGGTCGTGGCCGGGCAGTCGATGATCAACGACCGAAGCTCGCCGATCGTCGGCGTACGCCAATCCGATTGGCCATCGAGCACGAGCGCGCTGCAGTAGTCGAGTGCTTGCTGCCAGGCCAGCGCGTCGAGCGAGGGCGGATTGCGCTCCCACACGAGGCTGGTCGCGGTGTCGGTGCACGTGAGCTCGTTGCACGACGCCGCTGGGTTGGGTTTGCACGCACCCCCTTCGCAGCCGTAGAGGCACGGCGTGCCGATGCTCGGGAACTCGCAGCTGCCGAGCTGACAGGTGCCGGGCTGGAAAGTCTGGGCGAGTGTGCCGCTACAGACCGGGGGCGGGGCGACGGAACAATCGACGGCCGCGCACGCATCGAGACACGCGGTGGCCGCACAGCCTTGTCCATTGCACGACAGCTTGAGGTCACCACGAACACCGCAGCTGTCGAACCAGTAGATGTCGCCGCTGTCGCAGAACGCTTCGCTTTCGGGAGCGCACGCTGCAGCCGGATCGCAGTGATCGCCCGTACACGCCACGTCCCCACAGGCCTCCTTCCGCTCGCCGACCTGGTCGCAGCTGTCGTAGTAGTAGACATCTCCGAGGTGACAGCGAAAGGTCGCGTCCGGCACCCGATCAGGGCAGGGATCGACGGTTCCATCCCCGATGACACCATTGGGGTCCACTTGCTTCCCGCACGCCCAGAGCAGCATCAACGGCAGGAGCTGGGCCACGCGAGACTTCATGGTTCGAGCGTACCAGCCTGGGGAGGCCCGCCTCAATTGCAGGTTCTTGCAGATGACCTCGCCGGGTGAGGCGATGGCACCGCGCGGTCACGTTGCCGCGGGTCGCGACCGCGGGCTTTCTAGCCATCGCCTTCACCGCCGTCACGGTCTCCTGGAAGGCGCCAACAGAAATGGCTTCGCGGAGCCGGACGCCGAGCCGCCGGTCAGCTCCGGGCCACGCGAACGGCGGTCCGCTTGTACTCCGGCGTGTGCGTGATCGCGTCGCGGCCGGGGCCGATCAGGCGATTGAGGAAGACGTCGGCGGTATGGAACGTCGCGAACAGCTCGCCGTCACGGACACGGTCGCTGACGGCAACCGGGAGCTGGGCCTCGCCGTGACGGCTGCTGAGCCGAACCGGATCGCCATCGCCGAGCTCGAGGCGAGCCGCGTCGGCCGCCGACATCTCGACGACGTCACCTGGCTGGAACGCGACGTTGTCGGTACGCCCGGTCATCGTCCCCGCGTTGAACTGGTAGAGCCGGCGGCCCGTGGTGAGCGCAAACGGATAGTCCGCGTCGCAGCTCTCCGCGCTCGGTCGATACTCCGTCACGGCGAGCGCCGCGGTCTTCGCGCGAGCGAAGGCACCCGCGTGGAGTCGCGGCGTGCCGGGATGATCGTCGGTGGGACACGGCCACTGGAGCCCGCCACCCTCGAGTCGCTCGTACGACATCCCCGCCCCGGCCGGCCACACCTGCCGGACCTCGTCCCAGATCTCTCGCGCCGACGCGAACGCAAAGCCCTCGCGGTGTCCCATCGCGGCCGCGACGGCACACACGATCTGCCAGTCCGGTCGCGACTCGCCGCGCGGTGCGATCGCGGCGCGCACGCGCTGGACACGCCGTTCGGCGTTCATGAACGTGCCGTCGTGCTCGAACGATGACGCGGCCGGAAGGAACACCGTGCCGAGCGCCCGTGCCGTCTCGTTCAGGAACAGATCCTGGACGACGACGAGCTCGAGCTTGCCGAGCGCTCGCCGCGTACGCTCGGCCTCGGGGTTCGTCAGCAAGAGGTCATAGCCGATCGCCCACAGGGCCTTGAGGCGGCCGCCGTCCGCCGCGTCGATCATCTCGATCAGATCGAGGCCCGGCCGCGTCGGGATCGCCGACTGCCACACCCGCTCGAATCGCTCGCGGCCGGCGGAGGCGAGCACGTAGCCGGTCAGGTGGTTTGGCTCGCACCCCATGTGTGCGGCACCCTGGACGTTGTTCTGACCGCGCAGCGGATGCACCCCGTTGCCCGCGGCGCCGATGTTGCCGGTCAGCAGCGCGAGGTTGACGATGTTCATCACGGTCTCGGTGCCCTGCACGTGCTCGGTCACGCCGAGGCCATGGAAGAACACCGCCGGCCGATCGACCGCGATGCGGCGGGCGACCTCGCGGATGGCGTCCGCGTCGATGCCGCACAGCGCCGCGGCGCGATCGGGAGGCCACGCGGTCACGCACGCCCGCAGCTCGTCCAGGCCGGTCACGCGGTCGCCGACGAAGGCGTGATCGATCAGATCCTGGTCGAACAAGACGCGCGCGATCGCCTGCAACAGGGGGAGATCCGTACCGGGGCGAGGCCGGAGGTGGAGGTCCGCGATCGCCGCGAGCTCGGTACGCCGCGGATCGATCACGATCAACGAGGCGCCGCGCCGAGCGGCCTGGCGGATCCGGTCACCGATGATCGGATGGCTCTCCGTCGAGTTAGCGCCGATCACGACGATCGTGCGCGCGGCTTCGATGTCATCGAACGAACCGGTCGACGCGCCCGTGCCGAGCATCGCGGACAACGCGGCCGCGCTCGGCGCGTGGCAGACGCGGGCGCAGCAGTCGACGTTGTTCGTGCCGAGCACGACGCGCGCGAGCTTCTGCGTGACGTAGTTGTCCTCGTTGGTCGCGCGGGCCGAGCCGAGCACGCCGATCGCGTCGGGGCCCGCGCTCGCGTGGATCGCCGCCAGCCGCTCGGCGACGTGGGCGATCGCGTCGTCCCACGACACGGTGCGCCAGCGATCGCCGTCGCGGATCATCGGCGCCGCGACGCGATCCGGCGCATCCACGAAGCCGAACGCGTAGCGGCCCTTGACGCAGAGGTGGCCCTTGTTGACGGGTGCATCGAGCACGGGCCGGACCTGGACGATGCGATCGTCCTTCGTGCCGACCTCGAGCTCGCAGCCGACGCCGCAGTACGGGCAGGTCGTGCGCGTGAATCGCTCGGGTCGTCCGAGCCCTGCGAGCGATCGGTCCTCGATCGCGCCCGACGGGCACGCATCGGCGCAGGCGCCGCAGCTCACGCACGAGCTGTTGCCGAGCGGCGATCCGGTATCGGGGACCAGCCGCAGGTCGCCGCCGCGCCAGGCCGCGTGCCACGTGTCCTGCCCCTGCAGGTCCCGGCAGATGCGCTCGCACAGGAAGCAGTCGATGCACTTGTTCATGTCGACCCGGATGTACGGGTGGGAGTCGTCCACGAGCGCTGGGTTCGGCTCGCCCGTCAGTTCGTGGTCGAGATCGTACGCGTGCATCGCGTTCAATAACCTGCTCGGTCCGAGGTCGCTCGGGATCCGGCGGGCGAACATCTCGAGGATCTCGCGGCGTCCGGTCTCGAGCGCCGGCGAGTGCGTGGTCACGATCATCCCATCGATGATCGGTGTCGTGCATGCGGGCATCGGTCGCGCGGTCCCGGCGACCTCCACGAGGCACGACCGACACGCCCCGATCGGTGCCAGCCGGCGATCGTGACAGAGGTGAGGTATCGAGATCTCGGCGCGGTCCAGCGCGCTCAGGATCGTCGAGCCTAGGGCGATCTCGATCCGCCGGCCATCGATCGTGACGCGAGCCATCATTCTGCTCACGGATCCCGAACCTCTAGCGCCTGACCTGCGCCTGCGGCTGGGACGGCCGGGTCGGCGGGTTCGGCGTGCTCGGCCAGAGCAGGTGATACAGCCGCTGGCTGATCAGCAGCAGCGCGTACTCCTGGAGGTCTCCACCCGAGTCACGCAGCACGGAGAAGTTGAAGTCGACCAGCGCCAGCGCATCGCTGATGAGCTGCATCACGTCGGCGATCTCAGGCGTACGGACCTTGCTGTCGAACGCCCAGGCATTCAGCTTGGCGCGCAGCGCCTCGAACATCGGCTTGATCCGGACGTGGAGCGCGGCGACCCGGTTTGGACGCAGCCACTGCAGCACCATGCCGGCGAGCGCGCGGCAATCCTCGGCCATGGCCTCGGGCCCCATCGAGGGCTCGACGAGGCCGATCATCGCCGGCATCACCATCCGCGTGGCCGCGGCACCCTTGAACAGCAGCGCGCTCGGCGAGATGTTCGCGTGCGCCATGTTGTGCTCGTGCAGCGCCGCGACCTGGCGGATCACCAGGAAGCCAAGCGCGAGCGCGCCATCGAGGTGGAGATCGACCTCGGCGAGCCGATCGCCGAACCGCGGCTCGTCGATGTACTCGGTGAACAGCAGCAGCGACGACGTGTTCGCGTCGTAGATCACCTTGTGCAGCGAGGTCAGCAGGCCGGTGCGGACGCGCTTGAGGATCGGCCAGAAGAACTGCTGCCAGTTCTCGACGAATTGCCGCGGGTCGTCGACCTTCGTCAGGTCGATCACGGTGACGAGCTTGCGGAAGACGTTCGCGTCGGGGAACGTGCCGGCGGCGACCATGTCGGGACGCGGCGCCGCCATGAAGATCGGGTGCCCCTTGACGCGGCCGAGGCTGCGCTCGATCGCGTAGCCCCAGTAGTTGACCGCCTTGACGGCGGCATCGACCGTGTCGCGCGCGATGCCCGGATCGGCGCTGATCGAGATCACGGCGGACTTCGAACGCTCGGCCGGCGGCGGCGCGATCGGACGTCGCTTGGACTCGCGCGGCTGATCGTCGGGAAGCTCGCGCAGCATGACGCGGAGATCCTGCGCCACCGCCTGCACCGACTGGGACCGCTGCGCTGGATCTCGCTCGAGGCAGCCCTCGATCGCGCTGCGAACCACGGTCGGGAACCCCTCGGGGTAGTGCACCTTGCTGCGGCCGCTCACCACGACGCCTTCGGAGATCCGGATGAGCAGCGCCCACATGTCGTCGGCGGGTCCATAGAGCAGCTGCTCGGTGAACAAGCCGTGCAGCGCGCCGCCGATCGCGTAGATGTCCAGGGACGTGTTGATGGGGTTGTCCATCAGCGCCTGGTCGATCGTCTCGGGCGCGACCGACCAGCCGGGAGACCCGAAGATCCTGCCCTTGTAGTACGTGCGATAGGTCTGCTGCTTGATGTCGTCGAGCGACATCGCGAGGTCGAAGTCGAACAGGTAGGCCACGTTCGCGCCATCATCGACGAGGATGTTGCGGAGCGTGAAGTCGCGATGGATGAGGCGCGCGGCGTGGAGCGTCGCCAGTCCCTCGAGCGCCTGCACGAGCAGCTTGCAGCGCGCGCGGGGCGTCAGGCTGTGCTTGGCGATCGCCTCGAGCAGCGTCATGCCCATGCGCGGCGTGATGAACAGGTAGTTGTCGGCGATCGGTGCCGACACGTACGTCGGCAGGATGTTCGGGTGCTCGATCGCGGCGATCCGGGCCATCGCGGCGAGGTTGTTCTGGTGATCCCGGCGCGTCACCTCGTCCGTGCGCAGCTGGTACAGGTAGGCCGAGTGGAAGACCTTGCCGACGATGCGTTCGATCGCGCCGGTGTCGTCATCGCGACGCTCGAGCTCGTAGACCGAGCCCATGCCGCCGTTCGCCAGGTGCGTGCCGCAGGTCCGATAGAGGTACCGGTTGTAGCGGAAGACCGAGTTGGGCTTCGCGAGGTCTTCAGACCGGAACGTACCGATCGAAGTGGTTTCGACCCAGGAGTCGGTCATCCCTCGCCGGAATCACTGTACGCCGCCCCCTTCCCCCAGGCAACCTTCCAACGGGTTCTAACATCGCGATATCGCTCGTTTGCGACCGAGGGGGCCACAGGGCCGCATCCAGTGGCGGTCTGTTGTCGCATCTCGAGCCGGACCGGTTCGTCGCGTGTCGAGATGTGGTACCCAGCGGTGCACCCGACCTGGTCGGGGAACCCCGGCCCATGCTCGAGCATCGCTTCACCAAGCTCGTGGCGCTCGCGACCTTTGCGTTGCTCGTCATCGGCGGCACCGTGAACGCGACCGGCTCGAGCCTTGCCTGTCCGGAGCCGACCTTCGTCTGCCACGGTCAGCTGTTCCCGCCGATGACCGGCGGGGTGTTCTACGAGCATGGCCACCGCCTGGTCGCCGAGACGGTCGGGGCGCTCCAGCTCGCGCTGACGATCCTGCTGATCGTGCGGCGTCCCGGGATGAAGAAGCTCGCCTGGCTCTTGCTCGCGATGATCGCCGTGCAGGCGAGCCTCGGGGCGATCACCGTCTATTACCTGCTGCCCTGGTACGTCTCGACCGCGCACCTGCTGCTCGGCATGAGCTACTTCGCCACCCTCGTCTACACCGCGTTCCTCACCCGCCCGGCGCCGAGTGTCGTGGCCCTCGAGCAGCACGAGCGCCGGCGCACCGAGCTCGGGTCCGCGCGGCAGTGGATCTTGATCGCAGTCGGGGCCGTGTTCCTCCAGCTGCTCGTCGGCGCGCTCGTCCGTCACCTCGGCGCGGCCATGGTGTGCCTCGGGATGCCGACCTGCACGATCGGCGGCGATTGGTGGCCGGACGCGGCCGTCCAGCACCTCCACATGATCCACCGCGCGATGGGTGTGATCGTCGGCATCGTGACCACCGTCGCCGCGATCCAGGTCTGGCGGGCCGCCAGGAGCTGGCCTGCCCTGCGCACGCTGGCCGTGATCGCGCCCCTGCTGGTGGCCGGCCAGATCACGCTCGGGATCTTCACGGTGATGACGATGCGCGCGGTCCCGCTCGCGGTGGCGCACTTCGCCGGAGCGGCGAGCCTGTGGGCGTTGTGGATGTCGGCGTGGCTGATGACCCGCTCGCGGACCACGGCCGTCACGGCCAAGCGCGGGGACGCCTCGATCATGATCCCGATGGTGCAGACATGACGGTCGCGGTGGCCAAGACGCTCGATCTCGTGGCGCTCGTCAAGCCGCGCATCATGGTGATGGCGCTGCTCACCGCCGCGGGTGCGATGAGCCTCGCGCCTGGCACGGTCCCCGCGTCGCAGGCGCTGTGGCTGCTCGCCGGCACCGCGCTCATCGTCGGCGCCGCGAACACGCTCAACATGTGGCTCGAGCGCGACGTCGATTGTCTGATGGCGCGCACCAAGGATCGGCCGCTGCCGCAGCGCCGGCTCGAGGCCAACACGGCGCTGCTGTTCGGTGCGGTGCAGGGTGTGCTGTCGATCCCCGCGCTCGCGATGGTCAACGTCGTCACCGCCGCGCTCGGCATGCTCGCGCTGCTCCTGTATGTCGGGGTCTACACGCCGATGAAGCAGCGCTCGCACTGGGCGACGTGGGTCGGCGCGGTCCCGGGCGCGCTGCCCGCGCTGATGGGCTGGACCGCCGCGACGGGTCGGGTCGAGCTGGCCGGGCTCGCGGTGTTTGGCGTGCTGTTCTTCTGGCAGATCCCGCACTTTCACGCGATCGCGATGTACCGGCTCCGCGACTACGACGCAGCCGGCTTGAAGACCCTCCCCGGCGCGCGGGGAGTCCCCGCGGCGCGGCGCGAGATGGGGATCTACCTCGTCGTCCAGGTCGCGGTCAGCCTCACCCTGGTGCCGCTCGGCGTTGCCGGGGTGGTGTACGGCGTCACCGCGTGCGTGCTCGGCGCGATGGTGCTCGTCCAGGGCTTGCGCGGCGTCCGCACCGGGACGGCGAAGTGGGCGCGCAACGTGTTCCTGACCTCGATCCTCTACCTGCCGCTGCTGTTCGCCGTCATGGTGATCGACGGTCGCGGGTGACCAGCGATCAGATCCACCCCGCGATCAACGCCGCGCTCAACGGCACGTGCTTCGTGTTCCTCGTACTCGGCCGGATCGCGATCGCGCGCGGCGACGTCGCGCTCCACCGCAAGCGGATGCTCGCCGCGTTCACCGCGTCGTCGGTGTTCCTCGTCTCGTACTTGATCCGGTTCGCGACCACGGGCGCGCACAAGTACCCCGGCGAGGGCTGGGACAAGACGCTCTACCTCGCGATCCTGTTCAGCCACATGGTGCTCGCGGTCGCGCTCGTGCCGCTCGTCATCCGCACGCTGCAGCTCGCGTTCGGGAGCCGGTTCGACAAGCACAAACGGCTCGTCAAGGCGACGTGGCCGATCTGGATGTACGTCTCGGTGACCGGCGTGATCGTCTACTTGATGCTCTATCACGTCGGCCCCATCCTCCATCCGTAGGAGGTCAGCCTGCCCCCAGCCGCTCGTAGGCCAGGCCCCAGCGGATCCCGCGATCGCACGTGATCATCACGGGCGCTCCGACGTGTGCGAGCACGCTCGCGTAGATCGCCACGCCAGCCGCGATCACGTCCGCCCGCTCGGGCTCGACTCCCGCCATCGCGGTCCGCTCGTCCACGCTGGCAGCGAGCAGGCGCGCCAGGATCGAGCTCACCTCGTCGGGGGTGACGCGCAACCCGGTCACCGCGACCGGATCCCACGTCGTGAGGCCGAGCTTCATCGAGGCGATCGTCGTGGCCGTGCCTGCGGTCCCGACGACCGGTACGCCGACCGGGAGCGCGAGCGACGTGAGGTGCCGCTCGAGGTCCTCGTCGAGCGCACGGATCTGGTCGTGCGTCGGCGGATCCGAGTGCAGGTGTCGCTCGGTGAGCCGCACCGCGCCGATCGGCACGCTGACGGCCGACACGACGCGAGTGCCGTCGGTCGTGATGAGCTCGGTCGAGCCACCTCCGACGTCGACCACGAGGTAGCTGCTCCCAGCGAGCTCGGGGAACGTGCGGGCCACCGCGGTGAACGCGAGCGCGGCCTCGCGCTCGCCAGCGATCACCTCGATCGACGCGCGGAGGATCGCCTCCGCGGGAGCCACGAAGGCCCGGGCGTTCGTCGCCTCGCGGGTCGCCTGGGTGGCGATCACGTAGGGCGTGGTCACCCCGTGCGCGTCGAGCACGCGCCGGTACTCGCGACAGATCTCGAGGCCACGCGCGATCGCGTCGTCGGCGAGCCGGCCGGTCGCGTCGAGGCCCTGACCGAGCCGCCCGAACCGGCACCGATCCACCACCGGCGTACCGGTCTCGTCGACGATCAGCAGCAGGAGCGTGTTGGTGCCGATGTCGATGACGGCCGTCTTCAGGACTTACTCCTGGTGGCCCGGCCCTGCGGACCCGTTCTCCGCGGGGCGCCCGTCGTGGCCCGAGAACGCATGTGTCCGGAGCTCGCTCGCGTCCGAGCGGGCACACAGGAACTGGCCGATGCCAACCGCCACGCCACCACCGCTGTAGCCGAACCACCGCAGGTCCGGATCGTCGCACTTCGCCGCGGGCGCGATCGCGAGGGCCAGGTTGCCGCCCGGGTTGATCGAGAACGCCTCGAACGGACCCGCGAGCACCGCGGTTGGCACGGCCGGGGCCAGCCGCACGACCGCGGTCGCCGGACCGGCAGGCAGCGCGGTGACCTGGTTGTCCGGATCCGGAACCGGGCTC
>Ga0316605_10001357_pt1 | contig 14204 bp, 7 predicted proteins | sample OWC_soil_day20_n_FD_207666 | JGI IMG/M metagenome (GOLD analysis project Ga0316605, IMG submission 207666) | Wetland soil microbial communities from Old Woman Creek delta, Ohio, United States - OWC_soil_day20_noCT | ecosystem: Environmental > Terrestrial > Soil > Wetlands | place: USA: Ohio... | reverse complement strand
AAAAAAATCAAAGGGTTATGCAGAATGCACAACCCTTTTTTGTTACTGAATTATTTTACCGATACTTTTGCCGAATAACCATCGACATGAATAATGTACAGACCTGAATTTACTGGCCGTGAGCTGAATTTCCCTGTAACTTTAGCCGACTGAATGCTGCGGCCAGCCACATCAAACAACTCCACTTTGCTCTGAACTCCATCGATATTTATGATATGATTATAGGTGGTAATAGTGTATTTACTGTAATCAATATTTTTTACAGCATTTGGCAAAACGGCTATTAAATCGGTTGAAGTCAATACATCGCTCGAACCGCTGTTGCTTGCAGTCAGTTTTACTGTAAATGTTCCGCCTGTGGTATACACATGAACAGGATCCTTTTCTGTACTTGTTGCACCATCACCGAAATCCCAGCTCCAAGAGGTAGCGTTTGTTGATAAGTCGTAGAACTGAACAGTTAGAGGTGCAATGCCCGAAACAGTTTCGGCATAGAAATCAGCCTTAACAGGCAAAGTTTCTTTCAAGGTAAGTTCGTCAAGCAAAATTTCGCGGGCAGCTGAAGCGTTTGAACCCATTTTGAGTACGAAATAATACTTACCATCAACAGTTGGTTTGAATGGAGCAACCGTTGTTTTTTTGCTAATCTGCACATCTGTCAACGACTGAAGTCCGTTCCATGTATCCATTCCGAAAATTTTAGTTCCCTGAGTAGGTGTATAGTCAACACCATCGGCAGGAATAACTGTACCAATAAAACCTTCGCACCAGTAGTCAGAAAGACCTTTTATGTCTTTGAAGAATCCATCGAACATATAAGTGTAGCCGGCTTTTAAAGTTACTTCCTGATAGATCGCTGTATTAAAACCTGTTCCGGTAGTTTGAATGCGAAGATTACCACCTGCACCTCCCGTTGGAGCATTGGCTGTGTAATTCCATTCAAATGTTGAAACATCGGCAGGATTACATTTATTTGTCAACCAGAAATTGCCATTTTCCATGTTTCCGCCGTAAAGCATTTCGCCTGCAGGAAGTGTCGGTTTTGAATTTACTTTTACAAAATCTGTTTTGATTAAAACAGAATCACCTTTTTCGTTGGTAGCAGTCAATTTTACAGCGTAAGTTCCAACAACCGTGTAAGTGTGTTCCGGATTTTCTTCAGTGCTGATGGCAGAACCATCGCCAAAATCCCATTTGTATGAGTTAGCAAATTTAGTAGTATTTGCAAATACTGTTTTCAAAGCGGGGAAACCCACAGCGTTTGTAGCAGTAAAGCTAACAGCCGGTTTTGTACGAACTGGTGTCAACGAAAGTTCATCAACAGCAATTTTAAATCCGGGACCATCCCAGGTACCCATTTTGAGTACAAAATAAAAATCACCGGTTGTTTCGGGAGTGAATGTAGAATAAGCTCCTGCATGAATTTTAAATGTACCATTCAATCCTGCCACAGCACTACCTGCATTCCATGCATCAAATTTTGCAATCATTTTTCCTTCGTTGGTACCATAGTCAGCACCATTGCCGGCAGGTTGAGCTCCAATATATACTTCTGTCCAAAAGTTTTTCAGGTTAGCGCTCAAATCACGGAAAGCGCCATCGAACACATAAACAGAGTCACGACTTAAATGTACTTTTTGATAAATAGCATATTGCACGCCGGCACCTGCTGCAGGGCCTTCGACCAATAAATATCCATCTTTACCTGCATTTGGTTTGTTATCTGTAGCATTCCATGTCGCCACAGGATTGTTACCGGCCCCTGTATTCAGAAAATCTTCAGTCCAGCTACCTTTAGCTTCCATATTCCCGTTTTTCAGTAATCCGCCGCCAGTTAGTATTGCTAATGGAGTAACATTGATATATTCAGTTTCTATTTTTTCATTTGTTCCAATTTCATTTGTAACAGTCAGTTTTACAGTATATTTTCCTACAGCTGCATATACGTGTGTTGGATTCTTTTCAGTACTTGTACTACCATCGCCAAAATCCCATGTCCATGAGTTGGCCATTTTCGAATCGTCGGTGAATTTCACGGTGAGCGGAGCAAAGCCGGAACGCACATCGGCTTTCATAGCAGCTACAGGCGCTAATCTATCGCTTGTAAGTTTCAGTTCGTCAACTACAATGTCGCAAGTAGGAACTTCGGCATCCCAGGTAGTTGATCCCATTTTCATTACAAAATAATAAACACCAGTTGTAGGAGGCATGAAATACTTGCAAGCAGCAGCATTAAGTTTAAAAGTTCCTTCGGCTGCGGCAGCAGGATTGTCCCATGCGCCATAATTGGCTATTTTAGCTCCCAACGCATCACCATAATCCTGGCCTTCGACAGGCATTTGACCAATAAATACTTCGCACCATGAGCGTTCCAGTTTGATGTTTTTGAACGCAGCATCGAAATTGTAAATAGAATCGGCCGACAAAGTAACCGCCTGATAAATACAAAACTGAGAATTACCTCCATTGGTAGTGGCTACCACATGCAAAGCTCCGCCGACTCCTGCAGCAGGTATTGCACCGGTGTATCCCCAGGTCACTGCCGGAAGTTTATCCGCAGCAGTATTCAGGTAACTTACCTGCCAGGCACCCTGGCTTTCCATGTTGCTATTGACAAGTTTATTGCCACCAGCAGCTACTGCCGAGAAAATACTCAGACAGCTTACAAGCAAAATGAGAAGATGTTTTTTCATGTGTAAATAATTATTTTTAATTGAAATTTAATTTTTACAAATTGTTATTCGCCGTTCGGGAAAATAGAGATTGTGGCAGGAACGGAGTAATTATTAAACTTATCGACTGTATAAACCGACACCACATACCCTTTTATTTCCAGATTTGTAAGTTTGTAAGTCTCAGTCAGACCATTGAGCACGATGGTTGAATCCTGCAATTTCACAGCGTTTTTTACGGCTATTTTACCCTGTGGATTTTTCCACGACAAGGTCACTTCTTTCAAACCCGACATTACAGTCAAGTCAGTAACCCGTGGAGAATAAACCTTTACGTCAGTTAGGTAATCTTTGTAATTTTCGTCCATTCCCTCACAATTACCGAAGAACAGCGCTACCAATAAAAAGCCGATTATTTTAATTGTTTTCATTTTTTCAAAAAATTATTGTTGATTATCTAATCCGTAAAGCGTTATTTCAGAACCGTACACATTGGTTTCGCTACCATAGTTGGACAACACACTGAATTTCATATACCTGAAAGGTTGAGAAACCGATTCAAGGTTAAACTCATGTCCATCTATTGCTTCTTTGTATTTGGCCGGTGAAATAACTCCGGCGGCATCGCGCGGGTCGCCAATATCAAAAGTACCCAGCGAAGTCCAAGTAAGTTTATCGGTACTTACTGATACTGAGAATGATTTCATATTTTCTTCTTTGTAATAATAGTAGTCGGTGCTTACTCCATTCTGCTCAGCATTTACATACGCAAAAGCACGCTGCCACACCACAAATCGGTTTATAACTACGGTTTTATTCAAATCCACCACGATATCGAGCGGCCATTTAAGCATACCGCCATTATCGTCGCGATTAATAATGAAGTAACTATTATCCGCAGCTGACTCCTTGGTATCGACCACATCATCCCAAAAGCTGGCAAGGGTTCCCTCCCATTTATCGCCGTCCACAGAGAGGTTTTGAAGGACTTTCCATGTTGACTTATCGATTTTCTGTTCCAGAAGCGGTTTGTAATTTCCCACAACAACCTTATCGGTTTTGTTTCCATTGAAGTCCTCTACAGTAACCGAGAAATTATATTCCTCAGGTTCCAGCCCTCTGATCATCAGCACAGGAGTACTTAAAGCGGATGAAAGTATTCGCTCGTAGGTTTTGCCGTTTTTAGTAAAACTGACATAAACGAACACCGTTTTCTGATCGGGATTTTGCCAGGTAATGCGTACACCGCCCAATTGTTCTTTAAGCTGAATACTTTCCTGAACAATGTAAATGAACGATTTCAGAGGTGTCACTTCAATTTCAGTAGCTTCCGACACATTATTACTTCGGTCAACGGCATACAATTTTACTTTTTGAGGCGCAGCATCTTTAAAACCATCAATTTCGATTGAATCGCCGTAATGACTGGTCACTTTGAACACTTCTTTGCCCAGTGAATTCGTATAAACAGCCTTTACATACAACAGGTCGTTGTCGTCGGGAGCAATAAATGTCAGAATAGCACCTCCGTTCGTAGGTTTGTAGCTAATATCCGTCACTTTACCGGGTGCGGTTGTATCCAACTCTTTCTCATTGCATGCAGTAAAGGCAAATGCAGCCAGAAGGAGTATGTATATATATTTGTTTTTCATATGTTTATGAATTGATGTTTTATTAAAAAAAATCTTTTGTCTTTGTTCTTTGCTCATTATTCTATCCTCTACCAACCCGGATTCTGTATCAGATTTGAATTTACAATCATCTCATTGTATTTAATCGGGTGTAAATAGTCGCGTGGAGTTATAAACGATCGCTGGCCAACAGTTTTCACAACATAAAAAGTGTTTGTAGTTGAACCATCCACACTCCAACCGGTTACAGGAATACTGAAATACTTATCAGCTTCTTTCCAGCGGCGAACATCGAAATTGCGGTGTCCTTCGAAAGCAAACTCAATACGGCGTTCCTGCTTAATAATTTCGCGCAATCCCTCACGTGTTTTGTGCTTATTCAGTGTTTTGGCTATAGCCGGATTTTCCCAGGCAGCTTCAACAGTTGGCACGCCCGAACGGATTCGCACTTTATTCAGTGCATCGTAAACCTTCTGATCGGGTCCGTAGTATTCGTTGTAAGCTTCGGCATAATTCAGATACAGTTCGGCCAATCTGATGATGGGCCAGGGATAGGTCACCAGCTTATTGTAGGCATCGCCTTCAGAATTTGGGTGACACACTTTCTTCAATACATATCCGGTGATCACATAGTCGTTTGTATTACCACGACGACCGTAAGCTTCACCTTTTTTCATCGAAAGATTCCATTTTTTACCCCATGTGCGATAAATGCCTTTATCAAAACCTATCGAAGCGTAAAAACGGGGTTCACGGCCCAGATGCAGATTCGGTATCATGATGGCGCTTCCTGTCATGGCGTGATATTTATCTGCATCGGTTACACGAGCCAAACTGTATCGATTTGTGTATTTAAAAGTCAGATCTTCGTCAATTGGTAAGCCATTTTTGGTATAATAAGCTTCTGCAGCCTGAATAGTTGGTGATGTCCATTGCCAGGCAGCTTCATTTGCCGATGCATCAGGATTTATCATCATCGATGCAGCTTGTAGCGACCACCATTGACCATTGTTCACTGGATTTGAATTTCCCCAGATCAGTTCTGAATTCCAACGCTCGGTAAACATGTAGCGGTAATTGTAAAGGGCTTTCACCTCGGGTTGCTTGATATCGAGCGTATCAAAAGTTGGCACAACACCACTGAATTCATATAACTTCACATTATTGGCCTCAGCTAGTTGCAAGGCATATTCAGCAGCATTGAGGGCTTTTTTCCATTTTTCTTTATCGTAAGTGGTATTGAATAATTTTACACCATCTTTGTCCTTAAATGTATCATAAAAAGTGGCATTGCCATTAAACAAAGGGCTTGCAGCATACAACAGTACCCGCGACTTGATGGAAAAGGCAATCAGCTTATCAATTCTTCCAAAATCGTTTGAAGAGGTAATACGTGTGGGCAGATGCTCAACTGACTTATCGATGGTTGAAACTATGTATTCAACTACCTCATCGACCGGTTTTCTTTTAATACGAACTTCCTCAACACCGGCAGTGATTGGTAAATTCACATCCACAATAGGAATTGGACCATACTGGCGGAAAAGCAGGAAATGGTAATAAGCCTTCAGAAAAATAGCTTCCGATTTCCAGGTTTGCTTTTCCTCGGTTTTCATGTCTTTTACCATATCAATGTTTTCGATAAAAATATTGCACGCTCTTATGGCTTTGAAAAGTGATTCCTGTGATCGGCCATAGGGATAGGTGTCATCCCAAAGTCCCATAATGGGATTGTCGACCGATTGTTTGCCACGCATAAGCTCCACTCCCGGAGTTTCTTTGGCAATGGGTGTGGTTAACTCATCCGACGCAAAAGCGCTCGTTGAGTAAACGCCATCTTCCTGAGGCAGATAATGGTAACAGGTAGCCAACGCACGGTATGCAGCCTCTTTTCGTTCGAACATAAGTTCTATTTCCTGCGTTTTGTCAGGCACAATATCCAGATAATTGTCGCAACCGTTCAATGCAAAGGTTGAAATAATTGCGAATAATAAATATGTTTTTCTCATTTTGATTGTGTTCATTTGTGTGAATTAGAAATTAAAGTTCAATCCGATGTTAATAATCTTTTGAGGAGGATATCCCAGTCCTTTTCCACCCATTTCGGGATCCCACAGTTTGAATTTGCTAAACACGAATAAATTGGTTCCCGAAATATAAAACCGTGCCTTTTCCACATTCATTTTATCCAGTAGTTTTTGGGGCAACGAATAACCCAGTTCCACACTTTTCAGACGAAGGAAACTACCGTCGCGCAACCACCAGGTAGAAGGTTTTTCGTTGTTTGCAACTGCATTAACTGACATACGGGGCCAAAATGCTTTTGGATCGGGATTCTCGTCGGACCAGTGATTGTCCGCAATAATTTTCAATGCGTTACGCTCGTTTACAAAAGGAGAAATGGATTTGGGATCGATAAAAAAGGACGAACGACCGGAACCCTGAAAGAAGAATGAAAAATCAATATTTTTGTAACCCACAGAGGATCCAAATCCATACACTATTTCAGGTACCGTGGGGAATCCAATCGGAACCATGTCGGAGTCGTCAATTTTTCCATCATTGTTTACATCCACATATTTGATATCTCCTGCCATGTAACTTCCCATCTGATTGTATTGCACGGGCGAATTCAGCACATCCAGTTCATCAATAAACAATCGCTCAGCAACAAGACCACGCGGCTGATTCATTGGTTGACCAATGTTGCTCATGTACGGATAGGGATATTGTGGTTCACCGTTTTCAAGAATTTTATTGGTTGCATAGGTGAAATTCACGCGGGAAGTTATCCATAGGTCTTTGTTTAAAATGACTTTATAATCTACAGAGCCATCAATACCGTGAGACTCCGCTTTGCCTATATTGCTGGCAATAGGCGCTGTAAGTCCCATGGTGGCAGGAATATAATCGCGCCACATATAGATGTTTGTTCTGTTTTCGGTGAAATAATCAATCTGTATGTTCACATCGTTGAACAATCCGAGTTCCATACCAAAATTCGTTTTTTCGGCTACTTCCCACGTAACTTCGGGATTTGCATAGCTGTTGATGTTATAGCCGTTATAACTGTTTCCAAAATCCTCTCCCCACACATGCCCTTTGCCTCCATCGTTCAGATTGACTGACGACAAATAATAGAAACGATTGCTCGAAATGGCATCGTTACCTACCAAACCATAGGTAGCTTTGAATTTGAGATTTGAGATTGTTTTTTTCAGCGATGCGGGGATGAATTTTTCGTTTGTAACCACCCAGCCCAAACCTGCGGAAGGAAAGAATCCATAGCGATTTTGTTTCGAGAATTTCTCGGAACCATTGTAACCAAAGTTCAACTCAGCAAAATATCTGTTGTCGTAGGCATAAGTTGCACGCCCGGATAAACCCATATTCCGGAATGGCAGCGAAGAATACACATCGTTGCTTGCATCTGTCAGCAATTCACGGGCGTACCCTACCAGCAAGCCTCCCACATCATGTTTATCACCAAAAACACGGTTGTACTGTGCTACTCCTTCGAAATAAAAGCTGTTGTTAGCCGTTTTGTAGCTTGTTCCGGTTGTGAGATATTCGGTTCCTTCGCTTATTTGCTCCACTGTGTGAATTACGCCCGATTCGCCATCCACTTCCTTCAAACCATAATAAAACGGATTGAAACCACGAGCTACTTCACTCAAACTATAGGAATTGAGCGATGCCATTCCGCGCAACTTCAAACCTTTGGTTATCATGCTCAAATCCTGCTCAAGCTGAAACTGAGCTGTGGTGGTTGATGAAAAACGATCTTTGTAACCGCGTACCATTTCAGCATAAGGATTGGGATATCCGCCATTCCCCTTGTTGCCAAATAATACATGATTTACAAATTGTGTACTTTCATCCTTGTCGTAATATTTGGGGAAATTTACAGGATTGGCCTGCATCACCATCGAAAATATACTTCCGGCATCGTTTTGAGGACCGTTGTATCTGTCGATGAGCGAGTAAAACTTAACCATTGCTTTGGTAGATTTTGTAAGGTTTACATCAATATTGGCCCTGAGATTATAGCGTTTGATGTTGATGTTGTTGTTAAAATTATTCATCTTATCCACTTTCAACAAACCTTTTTCATCGGTGTACGAAACCGATAAATAATATTGAGCCACTTCGCCACCTCCGCTTACACTCATGTTTGCTTTCTGGTTTTGAACTGTGGATTTAAAAAGTTCGCTGTACCAGTCCACATTGGGATAAATTTGCGGATTAAGTCCGTTTCGGGTACCTTCAATTTTATCTTTCGAATAATAAAGCAGCGCTTCGGGGTCGCGCGTACGCAAAGCTTTGTTATACAACTCCATATACTCCACTCCTCCCAAAAACTCATTCGTCATGGTAGGCGAGGTAACTGAATTCTCAATACGAACGGAGATGTTGGCTTTGCCCTTTTTACCAGTTTTAGTAGTTACCAGAATAACGCCGTTAGCGCCACGAGCACCATAAAGTGCAGTAGCTGTGGCGTCTTTCATGATGGAAAAACTGGCAATATTATCTGGTTCTATACGGGCCAAATCAGTTGTAGACACTTCCAGTCCATCAATCAAGATAAGCGGACTGTTGGCATAACCAAAAGAAGTTACACCACGAATAAAAAATTCGGCATTGTCCTGACCCGGTTCGCCTGAGCGCTGATACGAGATAACTCCGGCAATCTTTCCGGCCAATGCATTGGTCAGGTTGGTTGGCGCAATTTTCAATTCGGCTGGGTTCACCGTATTGATTGAACCTATTACGCTGTTTTTTTTCTGTGTTTGAAATGCCACCACCTGCAATTCTTCCAGTGCACTTGCCGATTCCAGCATAACAACATCTATCACCGTCTGTTTACCCACTCTGATGAACTGACTGTTGAATCCCACATACGAAAATCGCAACGTGTCATTTTCGCTTAAATTTGAAATGGCATACTTTCCATCAATGGAAGTAAGTGCTCCGTTCCCGGAACCCATTTTCAATACTGTCACTCCGGGGAGCGGATTACCCTCTTTGTCCACAACCACCCCTTTTACCAAACTTGACTGAGCAAATGAGAGCTGAGGTAACAATAGTATGGAAAACAGAAAAATTAATTTTGTAAATGATTTTTTCATTCTTTATATCGTAATTTTTAATATTAACTCATATTGATGTTAAAGTCCGGGAACACCCGATTTCTGGTCAGATAATTTGAAGTTTTGTTGTAATTACATGCTGAGCATCGTTGACTTTCACAACATACATTCCCGGTTGAATGCCCAAAATATCAATTTTCTCAAGATCTGACTTTGTGGAGTACCAGCCAACAAGCCTTCCTTGCATATCGAGTAAGCTCACAGAGCGGAATCTTTCGTCGTTGAACTGTATGAAAAACGAACCACGCGAAGGGTTCGGGTATAATGACATTTGTTGGATTACGGGTGAATGAACGGGAGTAAGCAGACCAAACTGAATCCAGTTCAGATTAAAGCCATCGGTGCGCGATAAAAGGCGTATGATATTTTTTCCCGCTGTAAGCGTTACCGTAGTCGAATTGGTTTGCCAGTTTTGCCAGCCACCTGTGTTTGCAAACGAAACGGATTTAAGTGGAACCATGGAGCCGTTCTCATCTTTCAATACGGTTATCTGAGCTGAAGGAGTATTCACTGAAATGCGAAAATCCATTGTATAATTTCCGCTGTTTTCGACCCATACATAATAATCGAGATACTTATTGACTGCGGCATACGAAGTATTCATTCCAGCACCGGTGTCGGTACAGGTTTCGAAGGAAAATCCATTGTTATATGTAAAATCCTCAGCCTCAATTTTTCCTGGAATGATTTTGTTACGAAAGATATGATTGGTAACATCTGTATTTTGAAAAAGAGTGAGCGACTGTGAACCACTCGTACAACTTGCAGTTAAATAACTTATTTTCAAGGTATTTGTCGACAGAATTGGGTCTGCTATTTTTATATCCACTTTTGTATTATCGGTAGCATTTATTGTGGTGGAAACAATGGTTACCGGTTTGGCATCCAGCGTAATCGTAAACGGATTTCCTGTGAGCGAATCCACTTTCTTATTCATCTGAAGTGTTATCGCATCTGCCCATTTTGCTGTTTCTGCACTCAGCATTTCAAATGCGGTATTGTCGGTTGTTTTTGGGTTTTTGAACTGGAAATAATTGATATTTGCTCCTCCCTGCTCAAAAACAAGTCTTAATTTTACCGTGCCTGCAGGAACAATGACGTTAGTAATGGCTTCTGTACGCCACGTAGTCCAACTGCCCGAAGGCGACAGCGAAACGGTTTTAGATGCTCTTTTGCCGTTTATTTCTATATACACTTTTGCAGCAACACTCTGGCTCGCATATCGGAGTAATACATTGTAAGTCATTGCTTCGGGCGATTCGATGCTGTACTGCATCCATTCGCTATCTTCTACCCAACCAACATTAAAACCATTGGTTACAGCATCGGAGCAATTTTCAATATCCACACCATCGTTACGGTATGCGTAACCGTTATTCCACGAGGTGTTATTATTATTGCTCAAATGATAATCAGCATCATTATTGTCGAAATAGGCATATCCGGCTCTTCCGTAATCGTAATCCACTGCATAAATTGTACTTGCGGTGCTGTGTGGTTTAAACGGTTTTGTTTCGATGGTTTGCGGTTGACGAATCATGGCATCGATGACGTCTCGCTGAATAACACAATTCTCCAGTTTATGGTTATCGGCAAAGGTCATTACAGCCTGAAATGCTTTGTCGACCGTTGGTTTAGCGGCATTTCCTTTCCAGTAATTTATCAAATCGCTATAATCGCTGTTAGTGGTAACTTTGAGGATATTATTGATACCCGATTTTTTTACAGGCCAAAACGACCATCCAATGTTGTTTTTCTCCATCATTTCAATGCAATCGGTGAACCAGCGATTGGAATTTTCGCCCGATTCACCCAACCAGATGGGGCAATTGGTGTTGTTACGCAGGTCGAGCACCCATTGTATCGAGGCAGTGTTGTTTACAGTCCAGTATTTATGAAAACTGTATGCCATGTTGTTATCCCAGGCAGGTGTAAGTCCCGAAAAGTCGTTGGCAAACCAATTACCTTCGATCACAAGCAGGTGATTTTTATCCACTTCGCGAATGGCCGTTGTGATGCGTCCGTATAGCGAACGCAATTGTGAATTGTTTCCTTCGGGAAATGTCCAGTTGGTTTCGTTGATCAAATCATAGCCCGCAATCCATGGATTGTTGGCATAGCGCTCAGCAATTTTTCGCCAGAGAGCTATCAGCTTGGCTTTATTGAGTTCGCTTTCCCAAAGTGAAGGTTTTGAAGCATCGTAGTCTGAGATAGCCGCATCCTTGCCCTGGGCTCCAGGTGCACCGTGCATGTCGAGCATGACATACATTTTATTGGCAGCACACCATTTAACGAGGCTATCGAGGCGTACAAAACCACTTTCGATCCAAGTATTAACTCCTTGTACAGGTTCTTTTTCGATAGGAAGCGTAAACAAATTGTAGTGCAGAGCGGGACGGACACAGTTGAAACCCCAGCGGGCCATGGAATCGACGTCGATTTTGCGGAAATGATTATCGAGCCAAGTGCTGTAAAATTGATTGGTTCTTTCTGTACCAATTAAATCGGTTAGTTTCTTTTTTAATTCGTGTTGAGTACCTGCCACCGATGCAGTTTGCATCATGTAGCCTTCCTGTAGCATCCAGTTACCTGTACCTATACTCCGGAGTATCAGATTGACACCTTGAGGATCAACTATTTGTTTACCAGAAGCACGCACAAAATTGGTTTGTGCATGGAGTAAAAAAGGAAGAAAGAAAATGAGCAGAAAGTAGATTTTTCTCATTATGGTATAAATTTGTGTGTTTTTTGGCACAACAAAAATATACCTTAATATCTTCGTAATTCAGTATATGACTTCAAAAAGTAGGATAAATCGGACTCTTTATCAGGCTATAAACCTGATTATGTATCAATTACAAAGCATCTCAAGAGCTAAAAAAGTAGTATATTCGGTATATGAAAAAGTAAAACATTTTCATAGGTTTCACATAATTAACTTTTCAGGTTATAAAAACATTAAAAACCACTTTAACATAAACACAACATTGGTTATTTATCTTGTTTTATTAAATACAAGATATTCAGTTGCATATGGAGATAACAATGGTTTCTTACTGTATTTGTAGTATGCGTGCGTCAAATTCCTCTTTCGGAAGGAATGTTCTGTTTTTTGTTTTTGTTCGAAAGTTATAAATAGTGGTTAACGAGTATCGCAAAAATAATGAGATTTTAGTGCCATCATTTATTCCCAATCGTATAAGGGCAATGATACGCAGTTCGGGGTTTAGTAATTCTCCATTTTTCAGTATAAATTTGTAATTCTCGTTCAGAAGTTCGTTTACTTTGTCTACAAAATCCGGGAAGAGTTGCAGAAAAGCATTGTCGAAATTATAATACAGTTCTTCAAACTCTTCATCCATAATATCCTGCGATTGGCATAACATTTGGGCATCCTTTACTTTACCATCTTTTATTTTTGCGTTAATTTTCCGTCTGAAATCATCAATTTTATTGATGTAAACGGAACAAAGTTCAATAAACCGCCCAATATAAACCTCTTTTATTTTGTTCGAATCAGATAGTTCATTGTTTGCTTTGTTGAGCATCAGGTTTAGTAATGTCAGATCTTCGTTAACCTTGTTAAGTTCTTTGTTCAGATTGTTTAGTTCAGAATTTGCATTTTGAAGTTCTGCTTTTGCATTGGATAACCGTTTGTTCTGCTTAAAAATTACCAACAGCGCAACAGCCAACAGCACAAAAAGCGAACTTATAAGAATCAGATAATTCTGGAGTTTGCTTTTCTGATTTTCAATTTTACCCTGATAGGTTTTGTCAATTAACGAAAGAATGGTTGCTGTTTGCAAACTTCGTAACTTGGCATTGTAAAAAACCGTCGCATTCCACGAAAAGCGGATGTAGTTATATGCTCTATCAATATCTCCTTCATCGTACAGCATTTCGGCCAGCATTCTGAGCGATGCCTGATCTTTTATTGCCGATTGTATGTCGGCAATAGCGGATAAAATCAGATCGTATTTGTGTTCCTCTTTATCACCTTTCCAAAGATTAATAATTGCTCTGTGGAATGTGGCAAGGGCATAATCAGGTGTTCCTTCGCCGGCGTGAAGCAGCCAAATATCATTTATTTTCAGTGCGCCGTCAAAATTCTTCGAATTTCTGACACTATCTTCTTTTAGCTGCAAATACAGGTTGCTCTCCTTATCAATTACCCTTTTCAATTCCCGGTCTATTTCGCCACTCATTTTCCAGTAATTTTCAGAACTTTTTTGGTCCTGTGTATAAAACGCAAGTTCGTTATACACCCGCAGATAGGTATAATAATAATTTACCAGTAAAGATTCTGGTAGCTTTTGCCGGTCAATGGTTTTAAGCAGGTCCACTGCTTCCATGTACATACCGGTCGATCCCATAAGGAAAGCAACCTTAATCTTGCTTTCGTATTCGCGAAGAATGTCTTTTAAATGAATAGCAATTTCTATGTTTTTGTTTTGATAATGTAGCGCCGAATCGCAAATGTATGGTTGATATTCGGCATATAATCTATTATTGATATCATACTCTTGAGCTGATAATGGAGGTATGTTTTTTAATTCAGATTTGAGTAACCCTATCCTTTCCTCTCTTTTTTGGATATAAATTTGCGATTTGTCTATCGTTTTATCGAGTTCCAAAAGCAAAGAGTCGAAATTATGTTTTGTCTGTGAATAGCTTATCAACTGTGTTGCACATACAAAAATAAAACTACAAATCAGTTTACACGAGAGTGATTTTATGAGGATATTAAGTTT
>Ga0316605_10001354_pt1 | contig 14238 bp, 11 predicted proteins | sample OWC_soil_day20_n_FD_207666 | JGI IMG/M metagenome (GOLD analysis project Ga0316605, IMG submission 207666) | Wetland soil microbial communities from Old Woman Creek delta, Ohio, United States - OWC_soil_day20_noCT | ecosystem: Environmental > Terrestrial > Soil > Wetlands | place: USA: Ohio... | reverse complement strand
AAGATTGAAGAAATTAAAAGCAGGGTGGATATTGTCGAGCTGGCCTCGGAGTATCTGACGCTGAAAAAGGCGGGCCGCAATTATCTGGGGCTTTGTCCTTTTCATCAGGAGAAAACACCTTCCTTTACGGTCAATCGCGAAAAACAGATTTTTTACTGTTTCGGCTGCGGAGAAGGCGGCAACGCCATCACGCTTTTGATGAAGATCGCCAATAAAAGTTTTCCGGAAGCGATCAAATATCTGGCGGAAAAAACCGGTGTTATGCTGCCGGTAAGAACTTTCGGCAAAGACGGCCGGGAAAAAGAATCGCTTCACGAGGAGATTGTCAATCTGAATCTCCGTATGGCACAGCAGTATGCCCGCAATCTTGCGGCAGCGGACGGTAAAATCGCCCGCGACTATATTCAAAAACGGGCGCTTTCCGAAGAAACGGTTAAACAGTTTCGTCTGGGATACGCCCTGGATTCATGGCGAGGGGCGGTTGATTTCATTGAAGGCGCCGGTCTGTCTTTGAAGCTGGCCGAGCAGGCTGGCCTGGTGATCGCAGGCAAAGAAGGCGGTTATTACGACCGCTTCCGGGGACGGCTGATCTTTCCGATTGAGAATGTCTTCGGAGAGGTCATTGCCTTTGGCGGCCGGATTCTGGATGCGGGCGAACCAAAATATCTCAATTCGCCGGAGACGCCCGTTTATATTAAAGGCAAAAACCTCTACGGATTGAATAAAACCAAAGAGGCGATCCGCCAGAGCGGTTTCTGTCTGATCGTGGAAGGGTATTTCGACGCCATATCCCTATACAATGCGGGGATCCGCAATGTCGTGGCGACGCTGGGGACGGCGCTGACCCGGGATCATCTGGAACTGCTGCGCCGGTATACGCTTAACGTTGTAGCGCTCTTCGATCCGGATGTCGCCGGTCGCAAGGCGCTGGATCGGTCGCTGGAACTGTTTTTAGGCGCAAATATGCATGCCCGGGCGCTGGTGTTGCCGGATGGCTATGACCCGGATGATTATGTCAAGACCTTCGGCAAAGAAAAATTAGACGATTTGATTGCGAAAGCCCCGGCCATCAGCGATTACTATATTGACAATGTTCTGGGGGATGGCAAAACTTTTGAAGAAAACCGTGATCTGGTCAAAACCGCGATGGAGTTTGTCGGTAAAATCGGCGATGAAATTGAAAAAAATCTCTTTATCAAGCGAATTGCGGAAAAACTGGGTATTGATCAATCTCTTTTAAAACGTGAGGTTCATCGCAAGGAGGGACATGTAAAACCAAAGACCGAAGCGACGGCCGACGTCAAATTGAACGTCAACCCGCTGGAAATAAATCTGATCCGTCTGATGCTGGAATATCCGCAGAAAACGGAATTGATCGAGCAGGAAAAGATTCTGGATTCTTTTATGGACCCCCGGCTTAAAGCTCTGGGTGAAAAAATAGTTCAGGACTATAAACTGCTGGGATATATTGATATTAATGTGATTTTGTCGGCGGACGATGATAAGGGGCTGCGTAATAATTTATATGAATTAAGAATTAATGAGCCTACAACCGATGATAATATGGTAGATCGCAATTTTTCCGATAATATTAAGCAAATTCGGGGAAAATGGTACAAGGAGCAGCATCGCCAATTGACGAAAAAGTTAGTACAGGCGCAAACCAGTGGCAATGAGGAGCTCCGGCAGAAATTGACGGTGGAAATACATAACTTAATGAATGCCGGAAGAGAACGACGCTAGTCCAGAACCGGCAAAAATTTTTTATTTGGGGGATGCCAAATGGCCAAAGAAATTCAATCCGATGAATTTAAAAAACTACTTTCCCTGGGGGAAGAAAAAGGATTTTTAACCTACGACGATGTCAATGACATGCTGCCGCCGGATATTAATTCATCGGATCAGATAGATGATATCATTATGTTGTTCGGTGAAAAGAATATCGATATCATCGATACGGAACAAGGTGAAAAGTTAGTTGTTAAAAAACCGGTGGAAGATGTACTGCCGTCCAAATTTCCGGATGCGCTGGCGCTGGTGCCCGGCGCGGGCAAAACCGGCGATCCGGTGAAGATGTATTTGCGCGAAATGGGACTGGTTTCGCTTTTGAGCCGCGAAGGGGAGGTGGAGATTGCCAAAAAGATTGAAGAAGGCGCCCGTGAAACGATGTGGGCGATCTTCAGCCTGACCACGTCAATCCAGGAAGTGCTCAATATTGCCCAGAAACTGGAATCCGGTGAAATCCGCGTTAAAAACGTTGTCGACAGTATTGAAGACGAAGAAGGGTTCATGGAAGAAGACGAGCACAAAGAACGCGTGCTCAAACTGATCGGTCGCATCAAGCTGTTTCATGATCGTAATGAAGTGCTGCGCGAAAAACTCAAAGTCAAGACGCTCAAACCCAAGCCACGGGAAACACTGACGGCCGAGCTGGAAAAAAACACAAAAAACATCATTACGCTGTGTCGGAAGATTCGTTTCAGCAAAAAGCAGATTCATCGCTTCATCGCCCGTCTGCGCATCTTTACGGATGAAATTGAGCAGTCGGAGCGCGTGGTCAATCAGTATAAGAAAGAATCCGGACTGACACTGACGCAGATGGAAAAAGCCTGGTCGAAGATGCGAAAATCCAAGACAGATGAGAAGCAGGCGGCCAAGGAAGCAAAGGTATCCATCGAATGGCTGCATCGCAGTCACGATGATGTGACGGAAGCGCAAAAACGTCTCAAGCAAATTGCCAAAGAAGTTGGCATTCCGACGGCGACACTTAAAAACGTCGTTGATTCCATCGAAGATGGAGAAGCCAAGGCTGAAATTGCCAAACGAAAACTGGTGGAAGCCAATCTGCGCCTGGTGGTGAGTATTGCTAAAAAGTACACGAACCGCGGCCTTCAGTTTCTGGATCTGATCCAGGAAGGCAACATCGGTTTGATGAAAGCCGTGGACAAATTCGAATATCAGCGCGGATACAAATTCTCCACGTATGCGACCTGGTGGATTCGTCAGGCTATTACCCGCGCCATCGCAGATCAGGCGCGCACCATCCGCATTCCCGTGCATATGATCGAGACGATCAATAAACTGATCCGGACGTCGCGCTATCTGGTTCAGGAACTGGGACGCGAACCGACCCCGGAAGAAATCGCCAATAAGATGGAGTACCCGCTGGAGAAGGTACGCAAGGTTTTGAAAATCGCCAAAGAACCTATCTCGCTGGAGACGCCGATTGGTGAGGAAGAAGACAGCCACCTCGGTGATTTCATCGAAGACAAGAAAATCATGTCGCCGTCGGAGGCCACAATCAGCATGGATCTGGCGGATCAGACGCGCAAAATTCTGGCGACGCTTACCCCCAGAGAAGAAAAAGTGCTGCGCATGCGTTTCGGCATCAGCGACCGCATGGGCATCATAGGGCCGGAAGAAGGTCCGCCGCCGGAGGCTGTCGAATCCTATATGGAAGAACCGGAACTGTTAGACGAGGAGCCGGAAAGGAAGAGTAAAACACCGCCGCGCAAACGGATGGTAAAATAATATTGACAAGCGCGGGAATTGGGTATAATCCAACGGCCCTCGATGCCGGTTGGATTTACGAGGATTGAGGATTTCTAACAATGGCGGGCCCATAGCTCAATTGGTAGAGCCACCGGCTCATAACCGGTAGGTCCCTGGTTCGATCCCAGGTGGGCCCACCAGACGTTAAAGTAAGCGGGATCTGGGTAATGAAAAGGTATAAAGCAATTTCGACTGTTAGGAGTAGCTACTGCATAGCACTTGATGCACAGGCCGGGGAACGAAGATGGAGTTCATCATTCTTCCGCGGCTTGCAAAATAAAAGCAGGACCGGACTATAAAATGCACCCCTAAAAAGGTGCATTTTTTTTATCAAATTTGTGAAGGAGATATCTTTTGAAAGAGCAACTATCGTTATTAATCAGTTTACAGGAGTGTGATTCCCATCTGGTCAAACTGTCAGGCAAAAAGATTAAATTGCCGGAACAAATCAAAAAGATGGAAGGTGAATTTCAGGCATATAAAGAAGGCGTCGAGGCCAATAAAAGAAAGTTTGATGAGCTTAAGGCCCAGCGCGCTGACTGCGAAGGCAAAATCAAAAAACTCAATGACGGAATGGTTAAAACCAAAGAAAAGATGCTGGAGGTCAAAAATAACAAAGAGTATCAGGCCATGCTCAAGGAAATAGAAACGTCAGAGAAAGCTCGCGGCGATATCGAAAGCCAGATCATCGTGTTGATGGATGAAATGGATAAGCTTTCCGTGCTGGTCAAAAAAGACGAAGAGACATTGAAGCAGGCCCAAATCAAACACGATGAGGAAAAGAAAATGATCGAAGATGATTTGAGCGCCATTGACGCTGATGCTGTAAGCTGGACGGAAAAACGAAACGGAGTGCAAAAAGAGATTCCTGCCGACCTTCTGGCTCAGTATGAAAGAGTTCGAAAGCGCAACGGGGGGATTGGCGTGATTTCTGTCTGGAAGGAAGTCTGCAACGGTTGCCGAATGAAAATTCCGCCCCATCTGTACAACGAATTACAGCGATCGGAAGAACTATTCAGTTGCCCCAACTGCAACCGCATTATTTATTTCGAGAACCAGGAAAAATCTGCCTGAATTTTATGGAAAATAAATCAGTCAAATTATTCAGCGACGGCGCCTGCCGCGGTAATCCGGGGCTTGGAGGGGCGGGTGCCGTAATTACGGATGAGTCGGACAAGATTCTCTGGGAAGGGAAGGAATACCTGGGGCACTGTACAAACAACATTGCCGAATACAGAGCATTGATGCTGGGACTGAAAGGAGCGCTGGCTAATGGTTTTAATTCTCTGGAAGTTTATCTGGATTCGGAATTGCTGGCCAACCAGATCAACGGTTCCTACAAAGTCAAAAATCCGAATTTGAAAATTCTGATGGATGAAGTCCGACAACTTTTGTCTTCTTTTCAGTCCGTTTCCGTCAAACATGTCCTTCGCTGCCACAACGCCCAGGCTGACAGGCTGGCAAATCGGGCGATTGACGAATACAGAGGTTAAAGGCGCAAGGTACAAGGTTCAAGGAATGAGGTAAAAACCTTCCTTTAAGTTTTCTTGAAAGAATATCCAATCAATTGTAGACTGTTTTTCAGGTGGAAGAAGAGCAGATGATCGCGGGCGGATTTTCATCCGCCGGAGGAAAGTCCGAGCTCCACAGGGCAGGATGGTCGCTAACGGCGACTGGGGGCGACCCTAAGGAAAGTGCCACAGAAAATATACCGCCCCGCCATCCGCGGGGTAAGGGTGAAAAGGCGAGGTAAGAGCTCACCGCTTTTCCGGTGACGGAAAAGGCATGGTAAACCCCATCCGGAGCAAGACCAAATAGGAGAACGAACAAGGACGGCCCGTCCGATGTTCTCGGGTAGTGTCGCTAGAGGCGCAAGGTAACTTGCGTCCCAGATGAATGATCATCGTTGCGCCAAGGGTAACCGAAGCGCAAAACAGAACTCGGCTTACGATCTTCTTCCGCCTGTCTGAAATAAAGAAGGCCGGGTCTTTCGATCCGGCCTTCCTGTTATTTGAGTTGATTTTATAAATTACTTGTCATCGTCATCGTCGTCATGGATTGAATCACCTTCGGACCCCGCCGGCACTTCAGCCGAAATAGAACGGCTGATACCACGGATCAGAAGAACCATGATGAAGAACAGGATGATCATCGATATGATGATAATCAGAATGACAGTTGCTGTCCACGCTTTTGCCTCTTTCTGAATCTTCTGCGTAACCTGCTTTGCAGCATCGTTGTATTTCTCAACATCGACACCAAGGCCTACCCAGCCGAAACCCGCCGGCTGCGTCAAGTTTGCACTGTAGAATTTGATCGGAGCGTATGCTACGAACTTGGTATTCCCTGCAAACTTATACGTGATGATTCCTGATTTGCCGGCTGCGGCATTTTTAGCCACTTCCTGCAAATTGGCATCCATAAATCCCAGTTGATTGAGATTCAAAACTTCAATGCCTTTCTGAGTCAATTCCGCCGAATTCTCTTTGGTCAAAGCCGCAACGGGATTACCCTGTGCGTCCAGGCCGGCAACATGGTAGTCATTCGGATGTGAGATGACGAAGCCGCGGTTGTCAACCATGAAAGCATAGTTTCCTGATTTGGCGTCAGTTTCAAAAATTCGTTCGGACTGTGTGGGAACGATCTGATCGGTGAATTTAGCCAGGTGGCGATAATCGACCGCCACACTGATGACACCGGCAAAGCCGTCTTTGGAGAATACGGGCGTCGTGAAGCGGAGAATTCCCGCAAATCTCTGCCCTTTTTCAAAAGCTGCTTTGTCAATGTAGTTTCCTGTGACCTGGGAAACATACACTTCACCTTTATTCAGACCTTTAGCTTTTGCAAAATAATCTTCAGTTTTAAATGTTGTGTTGGCCGGATTGCTGATGTTAGCCAGACTACCTGCCGGAACCGCTTGACCGTCAACGATTTTTATCTGTTCATTGCCGTTCTTGTCAGCGAGGGAAATTTCCTTGTACAAGGGGCTTAAGACTTGTTGAACCTTGCCATTCTCCTTGACCCAGAGCGGTTTTTTATTTTCAACAATAAACTGTTTATATGCAGCTTCCGTTGTCGGGATAATGGTAGCGACAAGTACATCTTTTTTGCACTCCATTAAAAAGTTGGCAACTTCATCTGCAGTATTGATGGCACGCATTTTTATTTCGTCCTGAGATTCGAGAACGCTGACTGTTCTTTCCTTGATCGTATCCCCCAGCTTGATCATGCCATTGGCAACCAAGAATGCCATCAGTGATAAGGGGATGACGATGAGGAGGAAGAACACGCCTCCTACAGCCAAATACTGCTTCTTTCTCTTAGTTTCTGCCATTACTATTCCCCCTAGCCTAGGTTAATTTTTTTAATGAATTTTTTAAGCATTAACCCAGCAACATAGCCGCAAAGGGGTTGGCGTATATTAAGATCAAAGCAACAACCAAAGCGTAAATGGCGCAGGATTCCGCCATGGCCATACCAACCAGCATAACCATCATGATCTTACCCTGAACGCCGGGGTTTCTGCCGACTGCCTGGCAAGCGCCGTTTGCCGCATTACCAATGCCCGCACCAGCGCCAATTGCGCCCAATCCCATGGACAGGCCCGCACCGATCATTGCGCCTACTGCAAAGATGACTTTGACATAAGACACACCACCTACCGGGGTGGCATCCGCTGCAAAAGCGAACGTGCTCGTTAAAATAAGAGCTACAACCGTTGTTAAAACTGTTAAAACTGTGTTCCGTGACATTCTTTGTCTCCTTTCATAACATGTTAATTATTATTATCCTTCACTTGCGCAGTACAACTTACACCATACACTTTGAATACTATGCAAAGAAGAATTAACCCACAGTCATTTCGCTCAACGTTTTTGCACGAGCTGTGCCATCTCGTTCATTAAAAGATGTATTTTCAAAATACGGGACTCAACATAAAGATCAGATTCTGTAAGAGAAGCTCTAATTCGTTGAGATGACTGTGATTCATTTTTTGATAGTTTAAATATCTGATTTAAGAAAAAATAACAAGGGGGTTTTTTTAATGGGAAAAAATCTTTAATGCCGAACTTGAATTTAATGTTTTGTTCAATCGGCTGTGATAAAACATTCAACGAAACATTGTTAAAGGATTACCTTCCTGCGGAGGATGAAGGAATAAATCCTTTTTATATTTCTATTGAAATTTTATGACAATGTCGTTACGATCAAAATCAAATCAGTGTAATTATAGTTATGGTATCTGTAGCAGGACGTCACTTTATAAAGGATCAACATGCAGGAACTTTTAACCGCCATTACATATCCGATCGTCTGGGTGATTTGTGCTTACCTTTTAAAAATTGAAAGTGGCCTTGCCAAGCTGATGATCTCGCTGACAGCGGCAATTCTAGTCTATGTTTTAGTCGGCATCAGGCGCTCTCATAAAGAAAAAAACAAGGAAAACGAAGATTAAGTGACTTTGTTCAGGAAGGCATATAAGCTTTTTCGTCAACTGTTGAGTATCCGTATCTGGCTGGCCGGGCTTGTCGTCATTTTGCTTATTCTTCTTCTGGCCTTGACCGTCAATAACGCCCGCGAAAAAGAGATGGTCGATTTATTCAGCCGCCAGCAACTGGCGTCGGCTCAAAATGCGGCGTCGCGTTTGACGGAAATTTTCTCGCAGGTTGAACGAAGCATCATTCTATTTTCCTATCTGGAAGCGGACGGGAAAATGCTCTCCAAAGAGGAGTACCGGGAAATCGATGCCCTGTCTTCCGTTTGGGGCAGAACGGTTGATGCGGTTCAGGTTTTTGACAGCAAAGAAAAAATAACCCGGGTGCTGCCGCATGATGGGCATGCAAGCGTCGATCTGGTCAGTCATTTTCGGGCATTGAAACACGGGCAAAGGCAGTATCTTAATCTGGCAGCGCCGGAAGGTATGTACAGTGACGCTGTTCCCCAGAAGAAGGATATGTATTTGATCTGGGGATACCCGCTCTGGCGGAAGAACAATGTTTTTGCGGGCGCCTGGATGGTATCTTTTTCGCTGGCCGCTCTTGTGGATGTCTGTGAAAAACAAATCAGTGAAAATCAGCTCGGGGATTTCTGGCTTGTCAATGAACAGGGAATGATTCTGCTTCATCCGGATACATCTTTTACCGCAAAAAACATCAACGAATTGATCAAAAACAGGCATGAAGAGAAAATTGTCTTTCCATCGGAAAGCGGACGCCACCTGGATGCCAAGATTTTACAGACAAATAATCAATACCAGAAGAGTATTATTGCATATCACCCCATTCAGATTGCCGGGAATACTTGGTATGTCATGGTCACAGCGCCTTACAGTCGGGTGATAGCACCTGTGAGAACAACGTTTCTATACACGCTGTTCAGTGCGATGATTTTGATCCTGGTTGTTGTGGTCGTCGGAATCTATTTCGCTTTCAGCGAAGGTAAAAGATGGCGCATGCGGGAAGAACATGAGCGCCTTAAAGAACGTGAAGCCTGGCAGGAAAAGCTCCTTCGGGAAAAGAAGACCATTGAAGGGATTATTGAAGGGTCTCCTATTCCCAGTTTCGTCATTAACAAAGAACATCAGGTTATTCTATGGAACAGGGCCTGCATGGAGTTGACCGGTTATTCCACTCAGGACATGCTGGGAACCGACAATCACTGTAAACCTTTTTATTCCGTGAAAAGGCCGATGGTGGTTGATTTGATCGTGGACAACGATATTGACGCCCTCAATCAATTTTACGGCACCAAACGGGTTAAAAAGTCGGACAAGGTTCTGGGAGCTTATGAGGCCTACGACCATTTTGACAATCTGGGCGGCCGCAGCCGCTATATGTATTTTCTGGCCGCGCCGATTTATGATGAAGAAGGCCGGATCATTGCGGCCATGGAAACGCTTCAGGATATTTCCCGAGAGGAAGAACTGACGCGCTCCCTGCGGGAATATGCCGAAACCCTGCAAAACGAACTGGCGGAAAATATCGAACTTCGGCGGGAAAAAGAAGGATTGTATAATTACATGCAGTCCATCGTAAAGAGCCTGCCGGACAAAATTTATGAACTGGACAAGGACGGCATCATTAACTTTATCAGTTGGGGCTTAAGGAAACCGCAGAGCGAATTCAAGGGCAGACATTTTCTGGAATTTGTCGCCCCGGAAAACGAGAGTTATGTAATGTCCAAATGGGAAGCCGCCCGAAACGGCGATTATACCCCGTATGAAATTGAAACAACGAGGAAGGACGGGAGCCGGATTAATCTGCTGGTGACGACATCCCCTGTGATCGGGACAGATCATTATATCCTGGTGCAAAGGGATATCACCGATTTTAAAAATCTGGAAAAGAAACTTTATGACAGCCAGAAACTTGCCGCTCTGGGCCAGTTATCCGCCGGCATTGCCCACGAAGTGCGTAATCCCCTGTCTTCCATCAAAATGAGTTTGCAGATTCTGGAAAAGCGGATGAATCCGGAAGGCAACGACCTCAAGAGATTCAAAATCGCGCAAAAAGAAGTGGAACATCTTGAAGAGCTGGTTAATAATGTACTGGTTTTTGCCAAACCGGTCGAGCCAAAATTAGCGCCGTCTGATCTTGTTAAACTGCTGGAGCAGGCCATCGCCCTGGCTGAAAAAGTCATTCATGATAAAAAGATTGAGGTGAAGCTTGAATTTCAGGAAATTCCTCCGGTTATGGTGGATGCAGCCATGATTACGGATGCATTTCTCAATATTATCCGCAATGCGGTTGAAGCAGTGGAAGATAACGGCTATCTTCGTATTTATGTCCGCAGTATCGGCAGTCAGCCACCGTCCGTTCTGGTTGTAGTGGAAGATAATGGTTGCGGGATAGATGAGGCGGACATGCCTCATCTATTTAATCCGTTTTTCACGAAGAAAAAATATGGAACCGGCCTGGGGCTTTCACAGGTTTTGAAAATTGTGGAAATACATCAGGGGAAAATCGAAATTATCACTGAAAAAGGAAAAGGGACGAAGGTTTGCGTCACATTGCCCTGCAATGAAAGACGCCGGGTTTCAAGAATATAAAAGGCAAAGACTTACCCAATCTGTTAAACGGCGAAGGTGATTATGGCGAGTATTCTTGTAATTGATGACGATGCTTCAATTGTAGAAACACTGGATTTGTACCTGACAGAAGAAGGATATTCCGTCCGAACCGCTCTGACCGGTACGGAGGGACTTAATAAATATGTTGAGGAACCTTCTGATGTTGTCATTCTGGATATCCGCCTGCCGGATGTGGACGGGTTCTCTGTCTTGGAAGATCTTAAAGAAGAAAATGAAAACGCCAAGGTCATCATGATTACCGCATTCCACGACATGGAAACCACTATCAACGCCATGAAAGGTGGTGCGTTCGATTATATTCACAAACCGGTGAACGTTGATGAACTGGACTTGGCGATCAAGAAAGCTTTGAAATCGCTGGAAATGGAGAAAAAAATCGACGGCCTTTTAATGGAGCCGTCGCGCAGTTTCCGCGTAGGCGACATCATCGGAACCGGCAACGAAATGAGGGAAATTTTCAAGACCATCGGCACTGTTTCTAAAAGCCGCACAACCGTGCTCATCCAGGGAGAAAGCGGAACAGGAAAGGAACTTATTGCCAAGGTGATCCATAATAATACATCACCCGACGAGCCTTTTATTGCGGTTAACTGTTCCGCTATCGTGGAGACGCTTCTGGAGTCGGAACTCTTCGGCCATGAAAAAGGATCTTTCACCGGCGCCGTGGCCCGTAAACTCGGTAAATTCGAACTGGCTCGATTCGGTTCCGTATTCCTGGATGAAATCAGTGAAATGTCCGTGAATCTGCAAGCCAAACTTTTGCGCGTTTTGCAGGAAATGGAGTTTGAACGTGTCGGAGGCAAAGACCGGGTAAAAGTCCATGCCCGTATTCTGGCGGCGACCAATAAAGATTTAAAAGCGATGGTTAAAGAAGGAAGATTCCGGGACGATTTGTATTATCGGCTGAATATCGTTGCCATCAATCTGCCGCCGCTTCGCACCCGCCGTCAGGATATCCCGCCGCTCATTGATTATCTGCTTTCAAAAATTAATCTGGATTTACATAAAAAAATCATTGGTGTTTCAGCCGAAATGATGGATAAGTTTATGACCTATTCATGGCCGGGTAATATCCGGGAGCTTGAAAATCTGCTGGTGCGCGCGTGTGTTGTGGCTAAAGGCCAGGTTCTGGGTGTCAGTGATTTTCCGGAACTGGGCAAGGATGAACAGTCCGTCATTGCTCATAAAGACGAATTATCTGATATGTTTAAACCGGATGAACCAGGAAAATTCCTGACACTCGACCAGGTAGAAGAACGCTATATTCGTAAAATCATCAAAGAAACCAGCAAAAACAAAGGTGAAATCTGTGAGACTCTGGGCATTTCCCGACCCACATTTGAGCGGAAGCTGGAAAAGTACGGCATCACCTTCGAGCGGGATTAGAATATATTATGGAGGGCGCGTGTGTCCAGAATTCTATGATCAGCGTTATTATTCCTACTTTCAATAGAGCGTATACCCTTTCAAAGGTTCTTGATTCTTTTTACGGGCAAAAATTTGTCCGCGAGGTCATCATTGTTGATGACGGCAGTTCCGATGACACAGCTTCTGTGGTAAGAGAATTCAGCCGCAGGCATTTGACGATCAATACCCTGTATATAAAAAACATTAGAAGAAAAGGAGCTCCTTTTTCCCGGTGGCGGGGGCTTCTGGCCGCCACTCAGGAGTATATTCTTTTCGGTGACGATGACGGCTTCCTGGAAGATAATTATACGGATGTCTGTCTGGAGAAGTTGAAGTGTTTGCGGGCGGATATCATTTCAGGGAGGCATTTTTATCGTTGTCCGGGAGAAAGTGTCGCGACAGCCGTCGCCCGCTTCCAGTGCGGTCTAAAGGATGTTGAGCCTTTTGATTTCCGTTTTTTTTATCTCAATACAGATGCGAAGTTTGATGGAGATATAGAGCTTCCCTTTACACACGCCATTTTTGTTGCACGCAGGAAACTTTTGTTGTCTCAAGGCATTGACGCGTTTTATAGAATGGGAAACGGCTTTCGCGAAGAAAGTGATGTGCAGGCTAAAATTTACTCTTCCGGCGGGAAGATTATCATGACAAACGATACACATAGCGTGCACATGCACCCTTCCGAAGCGCCAAGGGGGGGGCAGCGCATCGCGCGTCCGGCTGCTTTTTTCTGGTCCGTGTATTTTACGTTTTATTTTTTCAAAAAATACTATAACTCTATTATGGAGCGGCAGGGAAAGAAAGGTCGTTTCCCGAAGGGAATAATGATTTACGGTATTTATACCGCTGTTGCGTATTATCCAGTCCTTGCGCGGCCATACCTGATGCTGAAGGGGCTTTGGAAATAATTAGTGAAGGATTTTATGACAAAAAAACCGTTGGAAACAATATGAAAATCAACAGTGCCGAATTTGTAAAAAGCGCCGTATGGCCGCCTCAGTATCCGCCGGCGACCATGCCGGAAATTGCTTTTGTCGGGCGATCCAATGTCGGTAAGTCATCCTTAATTAATGCGCTGGTTGAACGAAAGAATCTGGCGAAGACCAGTAATACTCCAGGCAGAACGCAACTGATTAATTTCTTTTCCATCAATGAAAAGATGTTTTTTGTTGATTTGCCCGGTTACGGTTTTGCCAAAGTTGCCCGGTCCGTTAAAAAGGATTGGGGGGATATGCTGGAAGCCTATCTGAAAGAGAGGCAAAATCTGGCTTTGATCGTGTTTATTCTGGATATCCGCCGCACGCCAAACGAGGATGATCTGTCGCTTCGGGACTGGCTGGAAAATTACCGCATTCCCTATCTTTTTGTTCTGACAAAGACGGATAAGCTGTCTAATAATCAGGCTCTGAACCAGAAACGCCTGATTGAAAAGGAGTTGGGGGACAGCATCCGGAACAGAACCATCCTTTTTTCCGCGAAAACCAGAAGGGGGAAGGAAGAGCTCTGGCAGAGGCTCGATGATCATATGTCCTTTTTGGAAAACCAATAGCGTCAGTAGGACAGCCCTGGTTCCGAACGCTGCGGGACTACAGCAATCTAAATGATATTCTTCCTCCTTAATCCGAACATGGTCGCAATTTTCCTGCGCTGAATGATGGCAGATGTCACCAGAATCAAAAGAGAGCATGTCATCGCCAGTGTAAACATCAGGCCGAATTTCATAACGCTTCCCGTGAAGATGATGAACGGCATCAAAGCGGCGCGGACCATGAATTTCAATACAATGTTTTCGCTGATGAAATCCGCGACGGGAGGTGAATTTTTATAATAGAAGGCCACAAACATCTTTCCGGGTTTATTGGTCATCAGATGCTTGTCCCGGAAATTTCTCAGGACCTTTACGTGCTTTTCCAGCGGTGATCCAAAGGCTGCCGTGGCAATGAAGCAACCTCCGCCGCCGCCTCCGCCGACACTTCCGGAATCTGAGGAAGCGGCAGCCGATGTCGTAAATGTCCAGGTGTAGGATTGTGCTAGTGAATCTCCGCTTGCGTCTGTTACGCCGGTGGAAATCGTCGCCGTATATGTCGTAGATGTGGCGAATTGGCTTGCGGGTGTGAAGGTAGCCGTCTGAGAAGAAGCATCATATGTAATAGTTCCTGAAACACCCCCACTTACCGTAAAAGTTGCAT
>Ga0316605_10001353_pt1 | contig 14243 bp, 12 predicted proteins | sample OWC_soil_day20_n_FD_207666 | JGI IMG/M metagenome (GOLD analysis project Ga0316605, IMG submission 207666) | Wetland soil microbial communities from Old Woman Creek delta, Ohio, United States - OWC_soil_day20_noCT | ecosystem: Environmental > Terrestrial > Soil > Wetlands | place: USA: Ohio... | reverse complement strand
GGTCATAACTGTGAAGCATACCAAATGCTTTTTCAAACGTCTCCTGAGATATATCCTTTGCATCGTCGTTATTGGAAACCAGCAGAAGTATATACTTGGTTACTCTCTCCTGGTACCGGGACACAATTGCGGAGTATGCCTCCTCTCTTTTTTGAAGCGCCTGTTCGACAAGTGATTTGTCTGATATTTTTTTAATGTGCTTCGAGCCAGTTTTCTCCATATTGACATTCAACGGTTAAAGGGACAGAAAGTTTTGCAACAGACTCCATTTCGTTTTTAACTATAAAAGAAAGTCTGTCCTTCTCTTCCGGCAAAACATCAAAAACAAGTTCGTCATGTACCTGAAGGACCATTTTGCTCTTTATGCCCTCCTCTTTAAGCCGGTCAAAAAGATGCACCATTGCAATCTTGATTATATCGGCGGCACTTCCCTGGATAGGAGCGTTTACTGCATTTCTCTCTGCAAGTCCCCTTACGACAGGATTTTTGGATGCTATGTCCGGAAGATATCTTTTTCTACCGTATATAGTAGTTACAAACCCATTTTTCTTTGCCAGTTCTATCATCCCGGAGATGTAGTCTTTAACGCCGGGATAATTTCTGAAATAGTCTTCAATGAGTTGTTTTGAGTCGCCCCTAGGGATATTGAGCCTTTGGGAGAGACCGAATGCAGAGATGCCGTATATTATGCCAAAATTGGCAACCTTGGCCCGGTTTCTCTGTTCACGGGTAAGCTGCTCTTCGGGAATACCGAATATTTTAGAAGCAGTTGCAGAGTGAATGTCTTTTCCTGCCAGAAATGCATCAATGAAATCCTTATCCTGACTCATGTGTGCCATGAGGCGGAGCTCAATCTGAGAATAGTCTGCAGACATAATGACACCACCGGGGCTGGACGGAATAAATGCTTTTCGGATCTCTCTGCCTCTTTCTGTGCGGATTGGTATGTTCTGCAGGTTTGGCTTAATTGAGCTGAGCCTTCCGGTAGCAGTGAGAGCCTGATTGTATGTTGTGTGAATCTTGCCTGTTTTGCGTGAAATGAGAAAGGGGAGTGGCTCAATATAAGTGGACAGGAGTTTTTTAATATTCCTGTATTCAAGTATTTGAGCTACAATAGGATGGTCGTTTATTATTTCCGAAAGTGTTTCTTCGTCGGTGGAAAGGCTTTTGCTGCTGCTTTTTTTATCCTTTGGCAATAGTTTCAGCTTTTCGTATAAAATAACTCCAAGCTGTTTTGGCGAGGAGAGGTTGAGAGTATTGTCGGATGCCATCTCGCGTACAGAAGCTTCTATGGCTTCCAGTTCCCCGCTTAGTACACGCCCGTAATCTTTTAGCATTTCCTCGTCTACTTTTACTCCGGTATACTCCATATCGGCCAGAACATAAAGCAGAGGCATTTCTGTACTTTCATACAGAGAAAGAAGCTCTTCTCGTTCGAGTTCGCTTTTGAGCTTTTCATATAAAGGGATTAAAACGGAGATACGTGTTGCAATCTGGTCCGTTTCAATTTTGTCATCAGACGAAGCCTGCATGGAAAAAAGATCCGCCTGTACCATCTCCTTATGGCTTTCGACATCAACTGACAGATAGGACTGTGAAAGAATTTCCAGTTTATGTGACCGCTCCGGCATTATAAGATAGTGCATGAGCTCTATATCTGCAAGATAACCTTTCATTTGCACCGAGAAATCCCGGAAAAGGTTTATTGCCCATTTTAAATCGTAGCCGCATTTGAGAATTTCGTCATTCTCTATTATCTCCTTAAGCGGTAAAAGATTGTCTTTGCTGGTGAAAGAGACAAGCCCGTCCGAAAAGACAAAAATATTGCCTGCATCGGCCATTATCGCAATTTGTTTGCTTTCCAGAGCAGCTGTAAGAACCTCCTGCAACGAGGATATCCTGTACTCAACTTGTTTAGCTCTTACTGCTTCCGGTTCGCGGACAGATATATCCGACATCATCTCATCTGTAATGAAAATCTGTTCGAGTTGAGGAATCTGCCTTAAAAGAGATGTAAACTCATAATGAGTGAAGAGCTTCTTTACCTCCATAAAATGCGGGGTATGAAGCCGGACATCCTCTTCTGTCCAGTTTATATCCACATTTGTATCGATTGTAACAAGATGTTTGCTCAGCGGGAGGTGCGGCAGAGCCTCTTTCAATGCTGCCTGCTGTTTTTCCGGAAGCTGATCTAAATTCTGATAAATGTTTTCTACCGAGTGAAATTTCTGAATAAGCTTTTTTGAACCAACTTCGCCAATCCCTCTCACCCCCGGAACATTGTCGGAAGCATCTCCCCATAATGTGAGTATATCAATCACCTGTTGTGGATTCTCAATTCCATATTCCGAACAAATTTCGGTTTTCCCGAGAATTTCAGTTTCGCCTCCGGTCCTGGACGGCTTGCACTGAAAAATGTTTTCGGAGACAAGCTGGCCGTAGTCTTTGTCAGGAGTGAGCATAAAAACGGTGAAGCCCTCTTTTTCTGCTCTCTTTGCAATTGTTCCTATCACATCGTCGGCCTCGAATCCGTTTTTCATAATTACGGGAATAGACATGGATTTCACGAGTTCTGTGAGGGGCTCGAGTGCACTTTTAATAAGTTCGGGGGTTTCACTTCTGTTTGCCTTGTATTCGGGAAATATTTCGTGTCTGAATGTCTTTACAGGTGGGTCAAAAGCAACGGCAAGGTGCGTTGGTTTCTCCTTTATGATAAGGTCCGTGAGCGTTTTTAGGAATCCGAACAGAATAGATGTGTCTACCCCTTTGGAGTTTATCATCGGTCTTCTAAGGAAGGCATAATATGAACGGAAGATGAGCGCATGCCCGTCTATGAGGTAGAGTTTTTTCATGATTAGTCGTTCTCAGATGCAACCCACTCAACAAAAGAGGTGGGCGTTTCAAATAATTTTATGCTGTGCAGCGATACTCCGCCCGGAAGGTTATCTTTTAAAAGTCCGGCAAAATATATGGTCAGATTCTCGCATGTAGGCTGGAAGTCAAGAACTATTACATTCTCGTATGCAATGCTTATCTCCTCAACAAGTTTAGCATCGCTTCTAAGAAGCAGTGCATGGTCGAAAGGGTCAACAATGAGCCTGTTCACAACACCCTTGAGGTCGGTAAAATCGACCACCATGCCGTTTTTGGGATGGTGCAGCTCATCCCGCGGCGAGCCCTTTAGCGTTACGAACAGTCTGTATGAGTGGCCGTGAATATGCCTGCATTTTCCGTCATAGTCGATAAGTGCGTGAGCACCTTCGAATCGGAACTCTTTTGTTATCCTGATTACTGACATACTTTTTTTACAAAAATAGGAAAATTTTCCATATTAGAATTATGGCCATTCTTCTATACGGATGATAAGTAATTTTAGCAAAATGATTGAAATATTAAATTAAACTTTGATTTTTTATAACAATTCCTTAATTTTGTAGAAAATAAACAGAGACATGGCAATTAATATTCAAAACATTTTATCTGCCAACGCAAAAAGTATGAGAAGGTCTGCAATCCGTGATCTTCTTAGCGTTGCAAACAGACCTGAAGTTATTTCATTCGCCGGCGGTTTTCCTAACCCGGCTTCCTTTCCGGTTGAAGACCTTAAAGTTATAATGCAGGAAGTACTTGAATTAGACAGTACGGCTGCTCTTCAATACGGGCCAACTGAGGGTAATGCCAAACTTCGCCAGCTGATTGCCGAAAGATATATCGCACAAGGGCTAAATATTACGAAGGACAATGTGATGATTACTACTTCATCTCAACAGGCGATAGATCTCACTACAAAAATATTTATTAATCCCGGTGATACTATTGTTTGCGGACTACCATCTTATCTTGGCGCTCTTCAGGCATTCTGGTCGTATCAGGCTAACCCGATAGGTGTAACAAAGGATGAAGAACTGGAAGTTGTTGTCCGTGCTCTTATTGCAAGTGGTAAAAAACCGAAATTTGTATATACAATTCCGGATTTTCAAAACCCGTCCGGAATTACAATGAATCTTCAGCAACGGAGAGAGGTTATTGCAGTAGCAAAGAAATATGATCTTATAATTATTGAAGACAGCCCATACAGAGAATTGAGATTCGAGGGAGAAACCCAGCCTCTGATGTATTCAATGGACAATGAAAGGGTAATTCTTCTTGGAACATTCTCTAAAACATTCCTTCCCGGCTTCCGTCTCGGATGGATCATTGCTCCAACAAATGTTATTGAAAAACTGATAGTTGCAAAACAATCCACCGACCTTTGCGCTCCGGTATTTGACCAGGCTGTTGCCGCTAGATATCTGGAAAAAGGTCTTTTTGACAAAAATCTTAAAAATACGATTGAACTCTACAGAAAGCAAAGAAATCATATGCTCGCATGTTTTGAAAAATACATGCCGGAGGTTGTTAAATGGACAAGACCGGAAGGCGGGCTATTCCTTTTCGTTACGCTTCCCGAAGGTTATGACGCAACGGAACTGTTTAATGTAGCAATAAAGGAAAATGTTGCATTCGTTATTGGAGAGGCTTTCCATTGTGATGGTTCCGGTAAGAACACAATGCGTATCAACTTCTCATTTATGAACGAGGAACGCACAGAAGAGGGTGTTAAAAGGCTTGCAAAAGCAATTAAAAAGATGTTGGAAACTGCACCGGTAGCTCCGGCAACCACTTTCTAGACAAAAGTAAATAACACCGGATCAAATTTTAGCAGGGAGTCTTTGAACATTGAGTCAAAGGCTCCTTGTTCTATTAATGAAGACGGCTCTCCGCAATTGAAGGACTCTCTTCCCATGATCCAGATACGGTCGCAGTGTTTTATTGCAAGCTGAAGGTCGTGAGTGGAGAAAATAACACACTTCGATTCTTCATGGGCAATCTCTTTCAACAGCTTTGTAATAATGAGCTTGTTTTCAATATCAAGAAATGCCGTGGGTTCGTCCAGCAGTATTATCTTACTGTCCTGAACAAGTGCCCTGGCTATTGTTGCCCTTTGAAATTCTCCGTCGCTAAGGTTGCTTGAATCTCTTTCGGCAAAATCTTCAAGCCCCACTCTGCGCAGCGTTTTATAAATAAATCCTTTGTCGGAATCGTTTATTGTACCGAGCCAGTTTGTTCTGTTATAGCAACTGGTGGCAATCATGTCAAAAAGAGAAAAATTTCTGGCTCTGGGGCTCTGAGATGGCACAAACGATATTTTTTCGGCGAGTCCTCTGGTTGAATAGCTGCCAAGAGGCTTTGACAACACCCGTATTGAACCGCTGTGGTATTTTAACATCCCGCCGATACTTTTCAGAAGTGTGCTTTTACCAATGCCGTTTGGACCAACCACGGCAACTACCTCACCTTCGCCGGCAGTGGCAAAAATGTTTTGGTATATTACTTTGTTGTATCCAAGACAAAGTTTCTCAAGTTCAAGCACCGGCTCCATATCAGATAAAACGGCTTTTTAAGATTATCAATAAAATTATAGGAACGCCTATAAGTGCACTTACAGTATTTATAGGAATTATACCGGACAGTCCGGGAAGCTGGGCAACAGTATCCGTGAGAACCATAATTGCGGCTCCCAGCAGTGCAGTTGCCGGAATCAGCACTTTATGGTCGGCATTTTTAAAAAACATTCGTGCAATGTGTGGCACAGCTATTCCAATGAATCCTATGGGCCCGCAAAAAGCTGTTACGCTCCCTGCAAGAAGTGTTGTTGCAATAAGAATCCGTCTCCGGGTACTCTCGAGATTAACGCCAAGGCTTTTTGCATAGGCTTCGCCCATTAGCAGTATGTTAAGCTCTTTAATATTGTATACAGACATAATTAAACCTGGCAGAATGAGAGCGGACATAATCCATATCTGATTTGTCGTGAGCCCCGAAAAGCTTCCCATGGTCCATACAACAAAAATTTTAAGTGCCGAAGAAGATGAAAAATACTGTAAAAGGGTTATAAGGGCACTTGTTACGCTGCCCAGCATTATGCCAAAAATTAAAAGGGAGGTGCTTTCTCTTAGCCTGGAAGAGACAAGAAGAATCAGGAGTGTAACTGAAAATGCTCCGAGCCAGGCAGAAGCGGCTATGCCCATATTCATAAAAACCGAACCCGAGAAACTTATGCCAAAAGCAGAGAATCCCATAACAAAGAGTGCAACTCCGAGTCCGGCGCCGGAACTTATTCCGAGAATAAAAGGGTCGGCAAGCGGGTTTTTAAAAAGAGTCTGCATCTGAAGGCCGCAAACAGACAGGGCAACTCCCGCAAGGAGAGCGGTTATGGCTTTTGGAATCCTGTAATCCCAAAGAATTTCATTGACGAAAGTATGGGTTGATTGCCCGAAAAGTGAGTTAAATATCTCCCTGAACGGGAGTATTACCGAACCGAGTGTCAAATTGAGCATCAGCAATATCAATAACGATATGGAAACAATCACATACTCTCTTATGTATCCGTTTTTTCGCTTCACTGTAACCTTGTGTTCAATTTGGCCCCTAAGATAGTGCAAAAAAAGATAACCCTTTTTGTATTTTAATTGTTAATTTTGCGACACTATACAAATCACTAAAATTCGTTCAAATGAGAAGAAAAATAGTAGCCGGTAACTGGAAGATGAACACTTTGCTGCCGGAAGGAGAGCTTTTGGTTAAACAGATAGAGTTTCTTACAAAAGAACTTGAAACGGATGTTGAAATTATTATCGCTCCGCCGTTTACACACATTGCGACTCTTGGAAAGTATATCAAGGACTATGAAATGAATGTTTCACTTGCTGCTCAGAACTGTGCCGATCAGGAGCAGGGAGCGTATACAGGAGAAGTATCTGCCAAAATGTTGCGCAATTTGGGCTGTAAATATGTAATTCTGGGCCACTCGGAAAGAAGAGAGTATTACGGAGAAAACAGTGAGAGCCTTTACAAGAAAATCAATCTTGTACTGAATGAAGGAATGATTCCGATTTTCTGCATAGGGGAGAGGCTGGAAGAGAGGGAATCCAGCAGGCATTTTGAGGTTGTTTCGCAACAGATTAAAGATGTACTTTATCGCCTCAGAGGTGTGGAACTGGCAAAAGTTATTGTTGCATACGAACCTGTATGGGCAATTGGAACCGGCAAGACCGCAACTGCAGATCAGGCAGATGAGATGCACGCATATATAAGGAGAGTTATCGGAGACAAATTCGGTGATTATTCGGAAAATATTCCAATTCTTTACGGCGGCAGCTGCAAACCATCAAATGCAAAGGAAATTTTTGGAAAAGAGGATGTAGATGGAGGACTGATTGGAGGAGCATCTCTTGTTGCTCAGGATTTCATTGGGATAGTAAAATCGTTTTAATGGATTATATAGAAGTATCTGTTAGAATTACCCCTTACAACGAAGATTATGCAGAACAAGTTATTGCCTGCATAGAAGAGCTTGGGTTTGAAAGTTTTTTGCCGGAAGATCCGTTTTTAAAAGGTTACATTCCTGAAAAGAACTTCTCGGCACAAAATCTGAAAACAATGCTCTCTTCGTATATGGGAGAAGGGGATTTTTCCACAACATTCGAATATAATATTATCAGGGGAGAGAACTGGAACTCTCTTTGGGAGTCAAATTTCAACCCTATTGTCGTTGACCGGCTATGCACTATTAAGGCTAGCTTTCACCGGGGACTTCCCAAAACAAGGTTCAATATAACAATTGACCCTAAAATGGCATTCGGGACGGGACATCATCAGACTACACACCTAATGGTTAAAGGTCTGATGAACGAAACCGTAAAAGGGAAAAGCGTGCTCGATATGGGTTGCGGTACTGCCATACTTTCCATTCTTGCAGCAAAGATGGGCGCTTCATCCCCAATAATATCCATAGATATAGATCCAATAGCAGTTGATTCTGCAATAGAAAACGGAAAGAGAAACAGAGTTTCATCAAAACTTAAGGTTTTTGAGGGAGATTCATCAATCTTGAAAAAAGGAGAGTTTGACCTCGTTCTGGCTAACATTAACAGAAACATTATAATTGCAGACATTCAAAAATATTCGGATTCTCTCCGGCCGGAAGGTACAATGCTGCTAAGCGGATTTTATTTTAAGGAGAAAGAACTCATTGCAGAAGCGGGGGCAAAAGCGGGTTTGGCTTTTGTTTCTTGTGACACATTGGACGATTGGGCCCTTGTAAAGCTAAGAAAGCTAAAAAAGGGTGAAACAGTGTTGTAAGTTTAAAATTTTGTTTTACCTTTGCACTCCCCAAAGCGGGCATGGCGTAATTGGTAGCCGCGCCAGACTTAGGATCTGGTGCCGTAAGGCGTGGGGGTTCGAGTCCCTTTGCCCGCACAGTTCAAAGCAGATACCCTTTGGGTGGTCTGCTTTGCTTTTATTTGAAGAAGACAAAAAATTTGATATTTATGAAAGTTACACAAAAAAATGCGGATGATTTAACTCTCATCGTCACGCTAACCATCGGGAAAGAAGATTATACCCCAAAAACAAAAAAAATTCTTAATGACTACAGGAAAAATGCAGACATTAAAGGATTTCGCAAAGGGATGGCTCCAATTTCTATAATTGAGAAGATGCACGGAAGGGCAGCTTTGGTGGACTCAGTAAATGCACTCATATCTGATGGACTGAATGACTATATCAATGATAACAAGCTAAATATCATTGGAGAACCGCTTCCAAATGAGACAGAGCAAAAACCTATCGACTGGGAAAATCCTGCGGATATGGAATTTGTTTTTGACCTCGCTCTTGCTCCAAAGATTGAAATTAACCTCAGTGCAAATGATAAAATCGTTTATCATGAAGCGACAATTTCTAAAGAGGAGAAAGCAAAATACAGAACCAATATTCTTAAACAATTTGGTCAGCTTGGAAAGGCCGATGAAATTGCAGAGGAAGATTTTATAATTGCCGACCTTGTACAGGCAGACAACAGAATCGAAGGAACTTATATCGCCCTGAGGTCTATTGAGGACAAGAAAATTAAAAAACAATTCATTGGCAAAAAGGCCGGAGATGAATTTGAAATTGACGTTAACAAAGCTTTTGTAAACGAAACCGACAGGGCAACTCTTCTTAAAGTAAAGAAAGAAGAACTTGCTTCTATAGAACCAAATTACACTGTAGTTGTTAAAGAAGTAAAGAGATTTGTTGATCCCGAGGTTAATCAGGAACTTTTTGATAAAATGTTTGGAGCAGGCATTGTAAACAACGAAGAGGAGTTTGATGCCAAGATAGTTGAAAGAATGAAGAACGAATATGCACAGGAGAGCGACTACCGCTTTATGCTTGATGCCCGCGACTTCCTCATTGAAAAGGCTGCAATTGCCGTTCCTGAAGAGTTTTTGAAAAGATGGTTATTCTCTGCAAACGAAGGTAAATTTTCGATGGCAGACATTGAAAAGGATTTTGGCTTGTTCCTGAAGGATTTCCGCTGGCAAATGATTCGTCAGTATTTTGTAAAAGAGCAGAACATGCAAATTACAAAAGAGGAATTGCTTGAGCAGGCAAAGAAAATCGCTTCATACCAGTTTGCGATGTACGGCCTTCCAAATGTACCGGAAGAACAACTCACCCAATATGCCGAATCTCTTCTTACAAACGAAAAAGAGAGCAAACGCATATTTGACAAAGTAGAAGAGGACATGGTAATTGGATATGTAAGATCGATTGTTACTCTCGACAAGAAGGCAATCTCTATAGAGAAACTGCACGAAATGACTAACTAATAATAACAATATGGCTACAGATTTTGAAAAATATGCCAGACTTCACAAAGGCATCAGCGGAATATCTCTTCACAGATTTAATTCATTGACAAGTGCATATATCAATCCTACAATTATTGAGGAGAGACAACTGAATGTGGCTGCAATGGATGTATTTTCCCGTCTGATGATGGACAGGATTATCTTTCTGGGAGTCCCTATCACCGACGACGTAGCCAACATTATTCAGGCACAGCTTTTATATCTGGATTCAACCGAGTCAAAATCGGATATTCAGCTTTATATTAACTCTCCGGGCGGAGAGGTTTATGCCGGCCTGGGTATATACGACACAATGCAACTGGTCTCTTCCGAGGTTGCTACTATTTGTACTGGTATGGCAGCTTCAATGGCAGCTATACTTTTGACAGCAGGTGCAAACGGAAAAAGATCGGCTCTGCCACACTCAAGGGTGATGATTCATCAGCCTATGGGAGGTGCAGAAGGGCAGGCGAGTGATATAGAAATTACAGCAAAGCAAATAGTAGGACTCAAGAAAGAGTTATATGAAATAATTGCTCTTCACTCAGGAAAACCACTAAAGCAAATTGAAAAAGATGCCGACAGGGATTACTGGATGAAGGCCGCCGAGGCTAAGGAATACGGGATGATAGACGAGATTCTCACTAAAGCAAACAAAAAATAGGATGCCCGCTAAAATTAATGAATTCTGCTCTTTTTGCGGAAGAGGAAAAGGTGAAGTAGATGTGCTTATTGCAGGAGATATAGCTTCTATTTGCAATGAGTGTGCCCAACAGGCACTGGACTACTCAAAAGAGGCGATGAAAGTTAAAAAGGGAAAGGGCACAAAGGCAAAAGCTGCTTCCAAACTGCTTAAACCAAAGGAAATCACCGATTTTCTCGATCAGTACGTTATTGGTCAGGACGAAGCCAAAAGATATCTGGCAGTAGCTGTTTACAACCACTACAAAAGAATTAACAGTCATATAGACGACGATCTTGATCTTGAAAAATCAAATATTCTTCTGGTTGGGCAAACAGGTACCGGAAAGACACTTCTTGCCAGGTCAATTGCAAAGATGCTCGATGTTCCTTTCACAATAGTTGATGCAACGGTTCTCACCGAAGCCGGCTATGTTGGAGAGGATGTTGAGAGTATTCTCACAAGATTGCTTCAGGAGGCCGATTATGATGTTGAAAGGGCTCAGCGTGGAATAGTTTTCATTGATGAGATTGACAAGATTGCCAGAAAAAGCGACAATCCGTCAATTACCAGAGATGTTTCCGGAGAGGGTGTTCAGCAGGCAATGCTCAAGCTTCTTGAAGGGAGTGTTGTAAACGTACCGCCTCAGGGTGGTCGCAAGCACCCCGAACAAAGAATGATAGCAGTTGACACTAAAAATATACTGTTTATTTGCGGAGGAGCATTCGAAGGTATTGACCGGAAAATTTCGCAAAGGCTCAACACTCAGGTTGTTGGATACGGAAGCAATAAAAAACTTGAGAAATTAGACAGAAATAACCTTATAAAATATATCGCTCCACAGGATTTAAGAGCTTATGGCCTTATTCCTGAGATTATAGGAAGGCTGCCTGTCTTAACTTATCTTGAGGCACTTGACAAGAAGGCTCTTCGCAGCATTCTCACCGTGCCTAAAAATGCTTTGGTCAAACAATATGTTAAGCTGTTTGAAATGGACGGCGTGAAACTCAAACTGGAGGATGATGTCCTTGACTACATTGTTGATACTGCAATTGAGTATAAGCTTGGAGCCAGAGGTCTGCGTTCCATTTGTGAAGCGATAATGGTAGATGCAATGTTTGAGACTCCGTCGCAAACAAAGAAGACGCTGACTATTAAACTTGATTATGCGAAGCATAAGATTGATAAGTTCACCGGTTCGTTACAGATGTTAAAAGAGGCTTAGGCAATCTCTTCTGCCGGTTTACCCGTGCGAAATATAATAGCTGACTCCCCTGTTCCACAGTTTTCCAGTTTGTATTACAAACCTGAGACTGTTTCACAGGGGAGTCAGCTATTTAATTATGTTGTATGATGTTTTGGCAGAAGAGATTCCCCTCCGCGGTTTTACAGTTTCGGTTTCTATTTTACCCGGAATAATTTATTCTTTAAATCGAGGATCAGGATATGGTCCAGGAAGTATGCATTTCCGGCTATTCCCCAAACATTTTGAGATTTATAAATTTCATCCCAAAGCCTGTCTTTATCATAATAAACCCGTTCATTTTTAAGAACTTTCCCTCCTAATTCTATTGGTTTGTTTATTTCAAGTCCATAAAATGTTATCTCCCGGCCCCACCATAAGGGCCCGCTCAAAGAGTCGGTAATAACTGAATCTGATATTTCCAAAGCACGTTCTTTCGATGTTACTAATGCGAACGGACTTGAGCCAGTATCAAACATCAGCTTACATTCTTTACCATTGATGCGAAACGGAAGTTTTATTATTCCATTATTTAATTCAAATCCATCTGCCGGTATGTCCTTGTATTCATCAGGCATACTTTCCGATATAGCGAGCCGGCAGGATTTATAATCAATCACTAAAACTTTATTCAGGAATATATCGAGAGCAATCGTTCCTATATGTTTTGGCGTTTTTGAATGAAGCGAATCTTTGGGAATTTCTTCTCCGAAATTTCTATGACGCCAAACATCAAGTTTTAAACCAACTGTTCCCATTTGCAGATTTACATTCCTGAATATTACGTTTTTATCGTTTTGAATAGAGTCCAGTTTATTTGCTAAAGAAGGAAATTCCTTAAGGTATGGCTTTATGGAGTTTTCGTAAAACTGTGTTTCAATCGTTCCTAAATCCAGCTGCATAGTGAAATCATACGGCAGGTCATCAATTTTTACTGGAATGTATATGTACGCTTTATCAATATATTTTCCTGAAATAGTATCACCTTCCCAATTGAATGGAATCCATTCTAGTGATTGTTTTGGCGAACAACCTGTCAGAATTAAAAATGAGATAAAAAAAGATATAAACAGTTTACATTTTATATTTTTCATAGTTGATCAGATGCGATATTTATTTAATAAAAGTCAATATAAATATATGACAAAAAAGAATTCATTAGGAGGGATTCTAATTTAATCAATTGTGTACTCAATACCGTTATAGTGCTACGTGAACTTTGCGTGCATCGGGGATTAGATTATTTGGTAAATTTGCGGAACTATGGAAGATATCAGGATTTCTACGGCTCAGTTTGAGAACCGGTCCGGAGATAAAGAATACAATCTCGGGGTAATTGACAGGCTGGCTGCTGAGGCGGCTGCTAAGGGTTCGGATGTAGTTGCTTTTCACGAATGTTCGGTAACAGGGTATACTTTTGCAAGACACCTTAACAGGGATGAGATGCTCGAATTGGCAGAATTTATTCCGGAAGGCGATTCGGTCAGAGAGCTAACGGCAATTGCCAGAAGAAATAACATTATAGTTTTGGCGGGTCTTTTTGAGAAAGATGCCGGTAATAATCTTTTCAAAGCTTATGTGTGTGTGGATAAGAATGGCCTAATTGCCAAATTCCGGAAACTTCATCCTTTTATTAATCCGAATCTCACCCCCGGCAACAGTTACTGCATTTTTGATATTAAGGGATGGAAGTGCGGTATATTGATTTGCTACGACAACAATATTGTGGAAAATGTGCGCGCAACAAAACTTCTTGGTGCAGACATCATTTTTATGCCTCATGTAACAATGTGCACACCTTCTGCCCGCCCGGGTTCAGGATTTGTTGATCCTGTATTGTGGGATAGGCGAGGGGAGAATCAGGAATTGCTGAGAAAGGAGTTTGACGGTCCAAAAGGGAGAGAATGGCTCATGAAGTGGCTGCCGTCAAGAGCTCATGATAATGGAATTTATGCCGTTTTTTCTAATCCGATAGGGATGGACGACGACCAGCTTAAAAACGGCTGTTCAATGATTCTTGACCCGTTTGGGAACATTATTGCCGAATGTCGTGCATTCGGAGATGAGGTTGTTTCGGCAGATATTTCAGCAGACAAGCTTACACAGGCAGGCGGGTTCCGATATACAAATGCCCGCAGGCCCGAACTTTATAAAGAGATTATTGGCAAAGAGCACAAATCAGAACAAAAGGTGGCGTGGCTGGAGCCTGATCAGACTTCTCAAAAAGGCAATCACTAATAATATTTACATTGTTCTTACTGTTGAATTTACAGTTCGGACAACAGTTTTTTGAGTAGCAATTGCATAGATGTCTACAACTGCCATAATCTCTTCGTTTAGACGGTTGTATTCGGCAATATCATTAGCAGCGCCGGCAGTATCGCCAAGTGCTTCTTTTGTTTTTGATCTGGCGAAAAAGAGATCTTTGTCGTATGGATTCTCTTCGATAGCATCATCGTAAATTTTAAGAGCTTTAGGGTAGTTACCCTTATTGTATTGTTTTTCGGCACCGGGCTTATATTTAGGAGGAGACGAATTGAAATAAATCCTATATCTGAATACAACAAGATATTTCTTACTAATTGGAATATCTCCGTCT